>Ga0068618_1000476_pt1 | contig 11179 bp, 13 predicted proteins | sample InSIn2SAF170_2_FD_77423 | JGI IMG/M metagenome (GOLD analysis project Ga0068618, IMG submission 77423) | Clean room microbial communities from NASA Spacecraft Assembly Facility at Jet Propulsion Laboratory, Pasadena, California, USA -... ...
CGACCTTGATGATTGCCGTAGTTTTCGCAGTTGACGAGTCACCGAGGGCCTCATAATCTCTACTAGGAGCTTGAGCTGGAGAGCGTTGCAAGCGGTGAGGATAAATGAAATGTGATTGGGGCCGCAGAAGAGGTCGAGGTCCAAGCTGTGGTCGGCGCTAAAGCCATGATCTATTTATGCTACGTCACGTGGTGTACTGGCCTGGCGTCTAGGTATGTGCATAACTCGTCCTCCATCTCCACCGTTATTCCGTACTTCCCCTGGACTCTGTTACAGTGAATCCTTATACATATCTGACAGGCCATTATCGCCCATGAGTACATGTCTGCAGGGTGGGAGACTGAGTTCTAATCCGCTCTTGTAAGAGAGGAGAACGGCACTTGGTTTTCAGTCTGGCCAAGCACGTTCGCAACGATCGTTAAGCATATCGGGAGGAGAAATGGCATGACCGCTGGCTGTCTGAATTTACCGGAAACGTCTCGACGTGAACATTTTGAACTTTTCGTCCTGTCCCCACTCCTTCAAGCAGACCCAAGACTTCTTTTGACATCGTTAATATCCTCGTACCTCCCAGTTTGGGCCTCTTAATCTGTGCTCAATATCTCCACCCTTCCGCGCGGACCAAGTAGGCTCCCTACTCCGGCCACCTGATCTGCTACGAGCACGTAAGGTCGCATCTGCGAATCCATCATATAAAGAGAAGCGACAAGCTCTCGCAGAAGCATAGAGAGCTGCCACCAGAGACGTCGTAAAGAACCAGGAAGACCTACCTATCTGCCCAAAGTTCATGCGCAGCTGAAGCGGAGAATCAGTCTGCAAATCACGTGACCAATGGTGCTATGCCTTGCATGGTGCTTGAACGTATGAGCCTGTATCTCGCTACCATGCTTGGTACTGTGGTGGTCTTCCCAGCAGCCAGCGGGAGATTGGTAGCGAAACATTCGTAAAGAAAGCATGCCCGGTAAAGCTTATCCAGGGCCGGCCTCCGCATTTCCATCGTCAATCATTCTCATTTCCCTTGACTCACTATAATTATGTATTCATTGCACACTGCAAAAGATCCCGAGCGCATTCCAAACTAATTAACAGATATTCACGGCGACCTACTCTTGGATATCGGGCACGATTGATCAACAGAGATATACAAGAATTCAGGACCACATACTTCACAACCATGTCACCAGAAGACCGTCTTGCCGGGCTAACGAAAGCTGTAGTTGGCAAAGGCTTAAAGGATTTCGAAGGCAAAGTCATAGTCATAACCGGCGCAGCCTCAGGGATAGGCTTAGAATGCTCGAAAGTCCTTGCTGCCAGAGGTGCCAAAGTCTCAATGGCGGACGTACAAGAGGGGCCATTGCAAGAAGCCGCAGCAGGCATTAAGAAGGATGGAGGCAAAGTCATCTACAGTGTTGTCGATGTACGCAATAGGGAGCAGATTGACGCCTGGGTGAAGAAGACCGTACAAGAGTTTGGGAAGCTGGATGGGGTCGTTAATCTGGCTGGTGTCATTGGCAAGAACATCAACATCCATAATATATGGGAGCTTTCAGACGAAGAGTGAGTTTGCGACCTGCTGGGCTCGACAATCGAGGCAAGACTGATAACTGGATAGATGGGACTTTGTCACTGGTGTCAATCTGAAAGGAGTGTTCAACTGTCTACGTGCCCAGATCCCGCATATGAACGACAATGGCTCTATCGTCAACGCCGCATCTGTCGCGGGTATAATGGGTCTTCCGAAGAACGCACCTTACGTCGCTTCAAAGCACGCTGTGGTCGGGTTGACAAGGGCTACCGCGGCGGAGTTAGCAGATCGCGGGATTCGGAGTAACTGTATTGCACCGGGTCCTATTGATACACCTATGGTGCGCAAATCAGCATTGACCGGATCCGGGAGCAACGTCTCGGGGAGGATTCTGCTAGGACGTGAAGGGCACGTGCTGGAAGTCGCGGGGCTTGTGGCGTGGCTGCTGTCTGATGGGTCGGCCTTCATCACAGGTACTGTGCAGTCTATCGATGGCGGCATGGCTTGTTAAAATTGTATATTGGTTCAAAGGATGAATTTGTGTCTTCTGAAAATCCAACTACTATCGGTAACAGAGCCTTAAGATGTCTTGAAACCCTATAGGACGTGGGAAAGCATGTACTCGCGACCACCTTCCTCCTCACTTTTCTTCTACTGCTTTGCTGGTGAGCACGAGCTCTCAGCTAAGCTCGTCGGCGGGCTCATGCAACACTCCTTCGCTTGTTGCTCACGGTAGGAGAATGATTACAGATATTTCTTGGACAGTATTCGCTCCACCCCTCGCGCACGTGCGATTGCTTGTCTCCCTTACTGTGCTCACTGGAGCCCCAGTCCTAGGATACATGAATTATCCAGAGCCCTCGCATTGCACTTATTCTAGATGGTGATATCCTTGGGAGATATCTATTGTATAAGCTGGGATACATTGCTATTGCGTAGAAGTCATGAAACGTATTCAGTAGATGGAACTTAAGAGGCATGTTACAAGTAGAGAACGCTGATCATGCCGATCTCTACATACGGTCGAGCAATGCTTTGGCAAACTGCGCCTTGTGGCAAGGAAAATGGAATGTCTCAAGAATCATGATCAGCTAAATAACCGGGTCGGTCAGTCAGTAACATTAGAACGGTATCGGAGAGTCATTCTATGGTCTCGGTGTGGTCTGTTAAAGGTGGTGAGATTCGGCGAAGGATATCTGAACACTGTAGTAGGTCTTCGAGTTCGGCCCAATGAATAAAGAGCTAACGGGCGACTAACTCTAGTTGAGACTAGTGAAGAACAGAAATACTAATCACCCGATCATGCTTGATTTCGATCGTGTTGGTTGACCATATATATTCGTAAAATGCGCATCTTCGAACCTTCTTTCGTCGTAGGTATCAATATAAGATTATGCCTGTCCAACCTCGCCAGAGATACTCACTACTTGAACGACACCGAGGGTCCTGGTAACGGAAACATCTGACAATGGAACGCTATCGTGGCTCTATTGCAACAGACTGAAGTCATTGCAACTGGAAAACAGTAGACAGTCCGATGGTAGAAAAGATCGAATCCGAACCTTTACGAAGCATGACGCATCGGACTCCAATCTAGAGGAGCAAATCAAGAGAAGTAGGCCTTCACACCAGCAACAGCGCGTCTGCCAAGATCTACCAAATTGCCGCCGCTAGTAGAGGAGCTTGAATCGGAACCGCCGCTGCTAGACGCACCAGAGGAGCAGACAAGGAGATCTATGTAGGCGTCGATGTTAGCTTCACATCAGCATGTCTAATCTACTAAAGTCACTCACTACATTCGCTGCTGCTCGCGGCGGAGCTGTTTCCACCTGAAGCCGCTGCGGATGAACCACCGTATAGGATGCCGTTGAGCAGGGAGGAAGAGCTCGATGAATCAGCCGTTTGCGCGTTGCGGGAAGTGAGAGATGAGGCGGCGATGGGATCGAAAGGAATCGTTGTAGGAAGAGCGAGCGCCACAGAAACGAGGGAGGAGACGAAAACGGCGACGCGCATGATTTCGAGTTATTGGGATTGGGAAAATGGCTCAAGTGAAATAGGCTGGTGAGGTAGGCTGCTGATAGAGCAGGTGGCGATAATTGAAATGATATAATGATATTCGAAGCAATGTAGCGGCAAGCATTCTTAAGTACACAGTCGCGAATGGGCAAGACCAATTTCTCTTTTACGTACATACTGCCATGACGTCCAAATCTTTCGGTCCGTCTTGCCGCGAGCCCTCGCGCGGTACATCTCCCCTCCCGGTCCTGCTGTTGGTGGTGATTAGTGAAATGCGGTTGCGGGAGACATTTCATACCATGAGCTCATCAGCGCCGCTAGGTCCGAAAGTACGAAGCAGTCCGAAGAACGGGCTCCCACAGTCCCACAACATTGAGCGTCGGAGATGGTGCAATTGGCACGCTTGCGCTCGAATATACTTGTAGCTATGAACATGGGGATAATGGTGATGGGTTGTTGTTGCTGCGTCTCATTGCGAGGTATAGCACGTGGACTGGTCGCTTCTAACGCATTTTCTATGTAGCAGTGACATCCGGAAACAGATGGAGTTTGGCTGCGCACCAATCACAGCGAATCCAGCTGTGCTCAAGAGTATCTCGTAGCGTCATCATTCTCTCAACTCTCTCGACTCGTTTAGCTCTATGGAAGAGGTGCGGCATTGGGGAAGGCGCGCACGCGTACAATTGCTCGAATACGCGTGGGCACCCTCAGCACAAATGACAGGTCTTTGAAGCAAGCACTGCCCACAACGCTCTTTCAAAGCATTTTTTGATGAGCTGAGTGTGGATCGAGGTGCAGCTTTCGGAACAAACGATACCTCTGAACATATCATTTGCGGTCGGTTACCGTGAACAAAGACACCCCACCCGCGTTTTAGATTCTTGTTGACATGTGTTAGCGAAAATCGAACGGTAGCGCTCACATGTTTTCTTTACCTACCACAAGAATCAGAGGCGATGGCATGAAAGGAGGGCCCTAGCAACGCACTGTAGCGACGTATCGATATGGGCAGATACGATAACTTAACATGCTATTCGAGAGTCGCATGATTTCCAGTCTACTTTCGATTCTTCGCCACAACCCAGCAGGAGTAGTGCCTTGGAAAGCCACGCAGGAAGAATATTGTCGTACTTTGTAACCTAAGCACAGCCGACAGCCCGCATATTGATCGAGCCCTATTATCCTCACAGCGGGCGTCAATCCCAGACAGTGTCTTGAAGCATTCAAGGACATGTTTTCCTGTACACGGACTCGAAAGCAGAACAGCATCTACCACTGCGAGGACAGCCGTTCACTTGATCGTGTAGGCCAAATGGTGATCTAAAACAACATCAGCCTTGTCTACTCAGGCGGCGGAACAGGCGTTTACTGCAAAACTGGGTGGACTACCATTATATCTTCCTACAATCCTGCCGATTTATGCTCACCAGTTTTTCTCGTCCTTTGAATTGCCGGCCTGCGTCTGCCTTCTTCTGCTTCCTCGCTCTTACTACTGCAACGGTTTTGTCCCAACGTCTTTGTTGACGAGGATCTGATCATCACGATTGAAAGGCAGATCCCTTTTCGGAGCGATTCGCTTCTTCCTGCGATTACTCCAAATACCGATACTGACGATTTTCTACATCGATTGTCGATTAACCGTCCACTTTTTGGCAGTCCTGGAAAGCATTCCATGCTAACCACACACTGCGAATCGTAGCCTCAAGGCGCGAAGCATGTTTCATTGTCTTCTTTCTGGCATGTGTCAGCAGCTCCGGCTGGACGTAGAGCTGGAAAAGCGCCTGCAAGAGCCGCAGGTAGCGGTAGAAAGAAGGCCGCCGATCTGGACCCCGATGCCAAGGACAACGACAACGGCGACAACGACAGAGGCCCTCCTGCCGACAATCCCACTAGAAGCTCTATAGCAGCTGGCAAGAACGGACAAGATAAAACTACCAGTGCACCACCATCCCATCCCGCCTTATATCCTAAGCGTGACGATGAAGGCGATGCCCGAGGCCTTTCAGCACCGTCGAACGAAGCTGCGCAACTGAACACAAATGCTCTCCAGAAGCGCAGGGGCAGGGGTCGTGCGACCTTTGCAGACTCCGATAACGATATAGTCGACCCTCAACCGAAGTCGTTCGCGCTTCCCCCAGGCATACTACCCGACAGCAACAACAACGATGATGACCCGTCGCCAGTCCCAGATTTGCCCGCAGATACAGCAGCACCTGGTGAACCTGACGTTAGCCGGCGCCAGGCAACACCCAGCGTAAGACCTCCAGATCCGAGAATCACCACACAACGTGAGTTCGCACGCGCAATTGAGTCATGTGCGACTTTCAGGAGCGACCTCCAAAAGGATAATCCCCCTCCCCAAACCCGGCGGGCAGATGTAGCATGGGAATACAATGCATGTATGTGCTGAAGCGGTGGAAGAAGGATAGGAGGAAGAACCTTCAGGCTTATGATTTAGCGTCGATCCATACAAGGTGCCGCTGTTGATGCTTCATGGTGGAAGTGAAATAAGAGATATTTTGAGGGCGCTTCCCACGGCGAAGAGGCCTTCTGGCGAGGTGTAGCTGTGGTATCGAGCTCGTGAAGCTGACTGTTTGCAGAAGATATCGATGACGAGATAAGTCGGAGGTGGGAAGGCAACACCAGCGTAGCGAAGAGATCGAGGTTCACCCAGAGCCAAAAAGAGGGGGCTGAGCGCCAGGCCCTTGAGGAGAACGTGGAGCTATTTAGGGATGAAGGCACAATCGCCAGGGCTGAGAATACGGAGAGCACTGTGCCGGCTGAAAGCTTGCCAGCAGTCGATATGTTCGACAAGAAAGACTTGGAGATCGATCGTGGATGGGAAGCAGGCGCTGTACTGGGCGAAGGTGGCTTTGGCGTAGCCAACCTGTGGTCACGCTGGATGAATGGTTACATGAATGTGAGTAAATAGGACGATACTCGCGTTTTTAGGCTGTCACTGTTGTAGCGAATTGTGCAGAAAAGCAGTCTCACAACACCGAGATACGACAGTAAGCCGCTATCTGACGCTGTGAAGCCAAACGAAGTTACGATGCATACCGCAGCCAGCAAGATTGGGAGTTCTCATGTCATTCGCTACAGAGGCTGGAGAAAGACAGAGAGAACAGCAGGCGACAAGGCAGACGACACAGCCGCGAAGCTAGAGAGATTCCTAATCTACATGGACTATGCGCCGTTCGGATCCCTCGATATGGTGAACAAGTTCGCCAAAGAAATGTACGAAGAACCGAAGTCAGCACTAAGGCTGACAGAGGTCACCCAACGCCTGAGCCTTTCGTCTGGTGCTGCTTCCAGGCTCTTGCACAGATATGCGTGAATTTCTCGAACGCTTCGACAAGGTCGTCAACTATGAACCGAAAGATGAGGTGAAATCAAAACAGATGATACACGCCGACCTTAGACCCCATAATATTTTTCTAGCGAAAGGAAGTCCAGTAAACAATCCGCTCTGGTTTGTCTATCCCAGTATGAAACTCGAGGAGTTTGGACAGGCATTTCTGACCTTCAAATCAGACAAGGAAGGATCCCAGCCAATATCGTTGGCTTGGCACGATTGGTGTCAGGACCTATGAACAATGCATACCAAAGTAAAGATGTACGCGCACACCAACGTGTGGAGCGCGGGCTTGATAACTTGGCAGCTGATGAGGCCGTGGTAGAGCACGCCGCCATTCATGGCCCGGAATAGATCTGAGCTCGAACTCAACGATCGAAAATAGATATCGTCACGGCCCTGGAGCTTCCCCCTCGCGAAGCAACACGATATAGCGCAGAATTGGACGAATTGGTGTATCAATGCCTTATGAAACGAACGAGTAGACGACCACGACCAGTGGAGCTAGTTTCGGAAATCAATGAAGCCACAGCGAGACGTAGACAACAAAATGCGGACTGGCAGTGGGAGAGAATTATTACGCGGCAGCCTGGTCCTTATCAGTACCGTCTTAAGATCACTAAATTCCATGATGGTGACTAATTTCCTATTGGTAGAGCGAGAGCGGTGGCTGCACAGCCTACGCAGCTTACACAGTCTGAGCAGCCGTCACAACCTGTGCAAGCTGAACAGACTGAGCAAGTTAAACAGTCTGAGCGGCCTGAACAGCCTGAACAGCCTGAACAGCCTGAAGAGTCTAAACGGTCCGAATAGACTGATGACAGTGCACAGTCTCAACATACACAGAGATTAAGGTATAGGCAGGCGGTAATCAAGTCTACATGCGCACTGCTCATAAGCCCGAAGGCCCCTGGACTGCTGACACATTGATCTATGCTCCAACGCTTGTCGAGAGCAATGGTTTCGTCTACGCTGGTGTTGCGCACCCGTACTTGGACACTACCGGTCAGACCTTAACGGTCCATTATACCAATAGTCCGAACGTCCTTCAAGTGATCAAGGTCAACTTCACGAAATAGGATCTAAGGTTCATTTTCTGAGTCAAATTGAGCGCAATCACTCGTTCGAAGCGTCCGCGATTGAAAAAAACTCAGAGAGAGGAAAACGCAATACAACTCCAATGAGGATTAGCTTTCAGATATGCCACAGAGATCACCCTCCCTCCAGAGCATGGCCCGTGACATTAGACTTGTTCTGCTAGCAGTTCTTCCTCTCCACGCTCATGAAAAAGCATTTTAGCTTCATAAGCATCACTGTAGCGATACTCTTCGTCTGTCCAACTCTTCATCACGTGATATTCCGGAGACTCGGCCCTGCTTGAGCCGAAACTCTATTACACTTTGGTCGAAATACATCCAAAGTTTATCACTACTGCTCCCGCCTCCGCCGTACGACACAAGTATTTTTCATTCGGGAATTGTCTAGCATAACTTTATCATATCTGAACCGATAGTGTTCCTACATTTGGAGGCTATCCTCGTTCTGCTCGACACGATACCCCACGATACCAGAGAATCCTGCGTCATCTCGCTGGCGAGCTGACCGAGGTTGATATAGAGAAGTCAACTGCCATGTATCTATGTTGATATTCTATTGGCTCGGAGGCTAATAACCAGGATTCCATGTCCGGACGAGAATGTAAGCGAAATGGCAGAAGTCACCATTGTGTGACTAGACATTTGAGAGCTCCGCTCGCAATATAAACAGGCACGCTCCTGCGCGTACCACTACTCTGACTTATAGGCCAGCTTTGACCTTACCGGAGCTCGCTTGGTAAACAGCTACTCGCCCCGAGCAGCATGTGAAGATGTATTGGACGTTTGGTTTCATGTATACTGTGCTACCTATGAGATTGGTACATACTCAGGGCCTCGAAAATGTTTGCATCTTTCTTTGAGCGTCATACTTACAGTACTCCATTGAATCGAAGTACTAGAATCGGATCAACTTTCTTCGGTCGCCTGTCGGTAACTTCGACGCAACTGTCACAGCAATGCTTCGATCCATCTTCCTCCTGTCACTCACTGTTCATTTCGTCTCTGCTGTACCAGCATCCGCTGCTCCTCCCTACGGCAAGAGACAGATCGCTGCAGCGCCAGTCGTGACCATCACAAATGGCACCATTCGGGGAACTGTCACGGACGGTGTGGAGTTCTTCAATGGCGTACCTTTCGCGGTACCACCAACCGGAACAAACCGTCTGACAGCCCCGAAGGTCCTGCAGAAGTCTTTCGGAACGGTAACGTCTGTGAAAGTGCCCGCAGCGTGTCCACAATTCTTGCTCCAGAGTGGACGCGAAAACCTTGAAAACTCAATCGGCAATCTAGTACCGGCACTACTGAACAATCCACTTGTCACAGGTGTACTGAAGTGGCAAGAGGACTGCCTGACACTCAACGTGCAGAGACCGGCGGGTACGACTGTAGAATCTAAGCTTCCGGTTCTGTTCTGGATCTACGGCGGTGGATTCGAACTTGGAGGCACTCAGCAGTATGGTGGCGACAAACTCATCCGCCGTTCAGTATCCTTGGACAAGCCAGTGCTCTTCATAGAGTGTAATTACCGTGTAGGCGGGTACGGCTTCCTGGCGGGTAAGGAGCTTGCCGCAGAGTCTGCAACCAACCTTGGCTTAAGAGATCAGCGTCTGTGCCTGCAATGGACGCAAGAAAACATAGCCGCCTTCGGGGGTGACCCGGAAAAGGTGATCGAGAAGTCGAATATTTTCTGAACTCCACAAGAACTTTTCTGACGTATGCCCTTCGACTAGGTGACTATCTGGGGCGAATCCGCGGGTGCAATCTCGGTATACGACCATCTTATCATTAACGGGGGAGACCATACCTATAAAGGCAAGCCCATGTTCCGCGGCGCTGTCCTAAACTCTGGCTCTGTTATTCCTGCTGTCCCGGCCGCTCATCCCAAGCCGCAAGCTGTTTTCGACCAAGTCGTGAAGCAGGCTGGATGCCAATTGGCCGTCAGCAAGCTTCAATGTCTCCGGAGGCTACCGGCGACCGGTTACCTGAATGCGGCAAACTCTGTTCCTGGGATTTTCTCATACAGTTCTGTCAATCTTGCATATGCTCCGCGCCCCGATCCCAGCGACAATTTTATGCCCGAATCACCCGAGATCGCTGGACGAGCTGGCAAGTTCGCAAAAGTGCCCCTCATCATCGGCGATCAAGAAGACGAAGGCACGCTTTTTTCCATCCAGCAGCAGAACCTCACAAACACAGCGCAACTCGTCGATTACGTGCAATCCTACTTCCCCGACGCAAACCATTCAACCGTCGAGAATCTCGTCAAGCTATATCCGGATGACCCGGCCGCTGGCTCGCCCTTTGGCACAGAAGACCAGTTCAATGTCTATCCTCAATTCAAACGCCTCGCTGCCATCCTCGGAGACCTTACCTTCACCCTTTCACGCCGCGAATTCCTGCAGTTCGCCAGCCAGAGCGTGCCCACGTGGTCCTACCTCAACAGCTTTATTCAAGCGCCGGTTCTCGGCACCTTCCACGGCGGCGATCTTCTCTACCTCTTCGGTATCCTTAGGCAAACGGAGAACGCGTTCCCGGCGCAGGTTTTGCAGGCGACGCTTATCGCATTTGCTAATGATCTGGAACCGAATGGGTTGAATGGACAGATGGAGGGCATGGTGGAGTGGCCGAAGTGGGGGAATGGAAGCGCGGCGCAGTTGCTGAGCGTGACGAATACTAGTACCTTGCTTATTCCGGATACATTCAGGAAAGCACAGAGTGACTATCTCGCGGAGAACATTGAGAGTTTTAGAGTCTGATTTCTCGGGCTATGGAAGGCGTGAAAGTCTCGAGGCCAAGATCTTTTGTATATATGTATGTTCTTTGACAACAGCCAGGCATCGTCAGCTGCATCGAGTACACCTCGAGCTCCATTAATGTTTTGATGCCATTGATACTATAGGCATTGGTATTGGCACGGATCACCACTCGCTACCGCAACTGTACATCGTGATGCCGCTTCCAAACTCAGAAACTAGTCCGGCTGATGCAGTATGAATGGGATGGAAGTCTGACTGCTGCCTCGTCGTCTGTCTTTCATTCCTTTCATTCGTCAATCAAACGCGAAACACTGTCCAACAGGCTCTTGTTTCTCTGATGCTACCCTTAGTCTCCTGTCTGCGCCTGCCATAAGACCGTGATAGCTCCTCAGCTCAGGTCCAGCATCTAAGCCAAACTAGACGAAGTCAC
>Ga0068618_1000477_pt1 | contig 11173 bp, 4 predicted proteins | sample InSIn2SAF170_2_FD_77423 | JGI IMG/M metagenome (GOLD analysis project Ga0068618, IMG submission 77423) | Clean room microbial communities from NASA Spacecraft Assembly Facility at Jet Propulsion Laboratory, Pasadena, California, USA -... ...
CTACCTAGCTTTTTCGATATCTTAATACACAGCCCACATACAGGTCTACGACCACCAGGCACACGGAGTCTTGCAGCCCGTATCCAAGGCCATACACTTCAACTACGTTGATAGGACAAGCCCGCCAATTGAGGCCTCTAACTGAACAGTCTAATATGAGCTGCTCGTGGATCCAGTCCTTTCGAAACCACTTACGCTTCTACCTAACGGGGCCTGGCAGCTCAAGCTGACAGTGTTGAGAGATTCGCACGGATACCCATCGACTGAGAACAACAGCAGTATCGCGAGCTTGCTCGCTCTGATCAAACAGGGTCTAAGATGATATAGTAGGGAAAGGTGCTCGGAGGGCTAGAAATGCTCGAGGAGAGGTCTGGTTCGTGCCACAGCGGTCCGGATTATCCATTGAGCAAGTGTTCCATCCTCGCGTTATTTCTGGATCGTGAATATAGTAGTTCTTTATAGCTTCATGGTGTGATTGGCGAGCGAGGGCTGTGGGTATAGCCGTATGGAACATGACTAGGGGGGGAAGTGGTAGGCTGTTGTAGTAATCTTAGGGTACCTTGAGGCTATAAGCCCAGCGACTTCGTAGGGTTTCGATCGTAACCTCCAGAGGTCAGTCTTTGTTATGCCATTTAAGAGTATAGACAGCTACCTCGAAATCTGACGTTTTGAGCGGTAAATGACTATGTGGTGCAAGTGATGAAGCTTTGGCGTAGATATATTTACATTTGATCTGGGATGCGAACAGTTTCAATATAAAAGACTCGGCATTCTGACTGTGCATGTTTCACCCGTGAAAAATCAACTGCGATCTTTCTTCCGCGAGCATGAGCCGCAAGTGGATGAACGTTGAGTGAGGAACACCGTCAGTCCCGAAAAAGTCCGCCACACTGGCTCTTGCCGTACCTGGGTACCGTGTTCGATCACAGTACGTAGAACCTTCTGATGCTGCGAGCATTGAAGCAGCGGTCCGTACAAGCTGAGGGGAGTTTTATGGTAGAAGGTTACCTACGTCTGTGGTGTAGAAGCGCGATGCTCCAGGGCTGACCCTTCTATGTGAGTATCTCAAGTCCTGACAGTTGCGCCGTGCACAAATTGCACGTGTACAAGCAAAAGCCGTAGTGACGCGGCTGCCGTGTTGTCGTGGGAGCGCGCAGCGAGGCATGCGTGCATGAAACATTGGCCTGATATTGCAGAAATTCACCACAGTTGTCAGCACGTATCAAAATAGCCACAATTGCAGTGACCAGCTGTCTTAATGTAAGGAAGATCGTTTGTGATCCAAGGGTGTTACTGCAGTAATGTAGAGAAGTTCGTCTTAGTCACTGGTCACCGTACCAGCCAATTATCGCACCAAGCTATAATGCTAATTGGAAGACACACTCTTGCCCTCGGGCATTTGGTCAATTGAAACAATACAGAGAAGATGTAAGTTCTAACTCAGTTCGTTTCGACCCACTTGGATAAAATCCCACTAACTTCCCCAATAGTAGCATGGCCCCTGCACTAAGGATGACCATCACAATCTAAAGAGCTAAACGTTTTTTCTTTGCCGTTCTTGTGTTCGAGTCCCTCGGTGATCACCTCTTCCCGCTCCTGTGTCCGAGGAGTCTTTTTTGGCCCCAGCCTGATGGCAGTAAACAACCGGTGAACCCAGATGCAAGCACCTGTCGTCCACGCATGAACACGGCCGAGACAATGGTGGGTGTTCGACAGCATCCCATTCTTGACTATGAACTGCCGCGCTCTACTTTGTTAATCTTTGCTGTATGTCCATAAGGAATGATGCATCCAAAATAGCATCTCTTGTGAAGCCATGTTTAGCGATCTGCAAATGCAGAATAAGTACAATCACCTTTTTGTTCAGCTAGATACCTCTGTTCAAGCCTCTGATAGGCCTAAGTGCACTTGAAATTCACCATACAGCTAGAACTGTAGGAGCCGTCGACGAAGCCTGCCACAGCCCAGCCATGATTCGTCATTGATGCCGTCCTTCAACTTGGAAAATCTCAACCCGCGCTTTGTGATCTATGTTCAAACACCTCTCTCTTTCACAACCACAACAGCTCCTCGGGATGCTTGTTGCCAAATATACATTCGCCTTGCTCACATTATCCCACAACACTTAGCCATACACCGTTCTTGTATCGAAGCATGCTCACAGGTACGATTGACCGCACTCGCTCGAAGTCTATTGCTAACACCACTCTTTCCTTGAGCACCCTGCTTTCTTTTCCTCGTTAATATCCGCCATGACGTCCGCTTGCTCAAGCCTATTCGAGAACGACAACATGTCCTGGACCATGACACGAATGACTACCATGAAGCGCCACTCCCAACTACCTATCACATATACCCGGAATTGGAGGACTCCAACATCAGGTGGGGAACTCCGGCTACCCTTCACTTGGTTGGAAGCATCCTCTAGTCACCGAGAGACTTCATCGTCAAACACGCCACTGACGAAGGGCAACTCCATCCCGACCCAGATCCAGAGCCAATTCCTCATGCTACCGGCCGAGGTACGCGACCAGATCTACTCAGAGTTCTTCAACACAACCATCCAAGATGCCACAGATTTATCACTACTTCTTGCGTGCCGTCAAACCTACGGAGGAGCGCGCTGGCTCGCACTTAGCCTCCCCACGTGGCATCTCGACTTCGTCGGCGGCACCGACTTCTGGCTTGGAAAGCCCATCGGCACGCGCCTCCACAAGCTCCGGGTCCTAAACCAGTCCAAGCTCAGTGCCCTGCGCTCCTTCTCTACAAGCATGATGAACCCATCTCGAAAGCTCTTCCCACTCCACAGGGGCTTTGCGGTCAAACCCTTTCTGCACATCACGACGCTCACATTCACGAACGTCGGCACCTGCTACGAGTTACTGATTGCTGCGCTGGACCTTCGCTGCACCATCATGCACAATGAAGGCTATATTCCTTCACGCAATGTACAGACAGGGATACCGCAGCCTACGGCTCCCCAAGTCATTGCCGAGGGCCTTCTAGATACCTTCCGCATCATACTCAGCCTTGAGAGACTCCTCCTCGTAGTAAGGAAGCAGAAGTGCTACGGCAAGACAGACGGATACTGCGAGTCACGGTTCGTCCGTCTGCGGATCAAGATGTATGACCGGCTTTTGTGGTACGAAAAGATATTGCAGGAACTAGGGCGGAAGGGCAGTGATCAAGCTTTCATGGTAGAGCAGTGCTGGGAGAAACAAGGTTGTGCGGGGAAGGGGTTTGTGTTCAAGGATAGGAAGGTCACTTTCGCTATGAGGCAGGCCTGAAGACACAAGACACAAGACACATTATCTGGTCACTATTCGGCGTGGAGCGAAACACAAGGGGCATTGCGGAGGATCTGTACAATTGTAGATTTACAGTGACAAGAAGGTCACATATGAAACTTTTGATGGAACGTACCGCGGAAAGACTTGAAGTAGGGCGGCAATATTATACCGAAGCGGCTGATTCGAGCATCGAGGTGACGAACATGGGGAATTTATGAAGAGTTAGAAAGGCCCGAGAAGCAGTAGTATAATGTCGAGAAAGCTTGACATAGATGGAGCTAATATGGAAATGTAAACATATCTCTTGGGCAACAGCATCCGCTTCAGCCATTGTAACTGTTATACACCTTCCCCAGCTCACTCAGCCCCGAACCATCACCATTGATCAAGCTCCCAGGGCTCGCCATGAAATACGCATACCGCTCCACGAAAGGCTGCTGATCAAGCCAGACCAAGATCTCCTTCAAGGCCTTGATCTGCTGCGCCTCATCACCCTCATTGAAGCCAAACTCTGTAATGTAGAGCGGCTTGTGTCCGCTAAGCTCGTACGCGCTCGTGACATGATCTTTGAAGTACTGAGTGGCGTAAGCGGAGCTATACCAATGGATTGGCACAAAGTCAATGGTGCAGCCCGAGCATTGCTTCATGAAATCCTGCAAGTATCGCAAGCCCGCCTTGTCACTACCGGAGTTTGTCAGGGCTGGTGCGCCCATCTTGCCGGCTTTCCAGTAGGAATTGACTTTAGAGAAGTAGACTTTATATGCAGCCACAGCTTTGCTGATGGTCATGCAGGAGCCGCCTCCGCCGCACTGGTCCGGCTCATTGAAGTCGAGCGCCGCATCGGCGCCGTCATCAAACGCCTCCTCAGCGTTCATCTGCCATGCGCGGGTCAGGTTGACGTTGTCGGACCAGAGCATCGGGATGTATGTCAATGCTGGGTTGTTCGTATATAGCTCGGAAGTGCCGGCACGAGATGGGCCGGTGTACTTCGTGCCGTCGACTTTATATGCGGTACTGTACCAGTTGTACGCCCAAGAGACCCTCGAGTCCTGGCCGGTTCGAGAAAAGAAGCTGGTGTACTTGGCATCGTTGTAGACGAGACCACGCTTGCCGGCGTTCCTAATGAATGAGGAAGCAGAGCTTATGGAGGAGGTAGCGGCAGGGACCACGACGGATGCTTTAGCAGAGGTCGCGGAAGACGCTTTCGTATGTGCCGTACTTGCAGACGAGTTGCTTCCTGCATTATCAGAGACTTCGACGACCTTGAGTGCACTCCACACGCCTGGTTGCGACTTCGCGGCACCGACCGTGCTCTTCATATAGCAATTCTTTGGCCCTGGTAGCCATGCAACGACCACGCAGCCAGATCGAGCCGCGCAGCTGGCAACACACGCCTCGATGGAGAGAGTGGTAGCTCCATTTGGTGCTGGCATATCGCCGCCGGAGTGATTAATTCCGCATGCAACCTGGTAGTTTCCAATCGTCTTGCCATTATCGACTGGGCAGCTCACTGCAGCGGCGAGATCGAATATGGCCAATCCGAGAGCGAGGGAGCGCATTTCCGTTAATGTAATGCCTCTATAGTTGCCTCTCTGTGCACAGGCGAGGACTAGATCAGATCTACGAAGTCTTGCGTAAGATGATAGCATGTACTGGAACCCGCTTTGTTACCTATTGATATCTCCAGAAGCCGACAAAGACGGATGCGGAAGTCTTGGCACGACAATAATAATGGAAAGGCACAAGTACACTCAACGCGGAAGCTGTCGGGTATCAATCATATCGAGGAATATTCTTGTTGGGGGCAATGAATGATCGCAAAGAGAAGCTATAAAAAGACTCGACAGGTAAGTAGGGCGTATATGCCGGACAACCAGCGCCAGGCGGCGAGCCGCCATAAAACCAGACTTGATTGAGACTATGATGGCCCAAGAAGAGGAGACCTCCTCAATTGTATAAAAAGATGTGTCGAGACTGAACAACTACGATTCGGATGCGTTTACTATACCAATGTGCCTTAATAACGCAAAGACGGGGACGGGGTCTAGTGGAGGTAGTGGCAACCAGCACATCAAAGCCTCTTTGTTCGGGATTGCACCATGTAGGTACTGGCAGATCCAACCGATTTGCGCTTGCGGTAAGTGTATTCTTCTGACTAATCGGGAGCAGAGTCTAACTGCAATAAGCGTGAGGCAATCTGGGAAATGTCTGATATGAATCTGGCATAACTTATGACGAGCGAGCCGCGCGAGCGAAACACCACGCCTCATTGGACGTTGCTATAGACATTGTCAACTATCACCGTCGTAGCTTCAGAGCCTTGAGCCATGTGGTCTGTAGCCAATTGCGCCCATAATGAAGTGCATTAAAGCGAAGCTTCCTTCATTCCGCGTAAACCTCAAGATTGTGCTTGCGCCATATGCCTTTCACATCTCTCACTCTACTAGATAGCTCGCTCTTTTTCCTGTGCATTGGCATGTACGAGGCCGCGAGAAGGAGGATGAGAACTCGATGTACTGTCGACTCATACGGGGGTCATTGCAGCGCTTGAGCTTGGCCTACCCGCTGCGTTTGGTAGAGTGGCGCCTGCTTCTGGCAACCTAGGGGTATGATATGGGATCCCCCGCAGAGAGCTCACGGTAAAAAGGCCTGCGCGCTATGGATTCAGATAAGATTTGGTATTGAGTGTGAAGTCCAGTCCGGACAGTCATCCGGTCGGTCCGACCCCGTATCACGTGATCTTGGTTGAGACGTGCGATTCTCGAAACGGCTCGAGGACATGTACGGTCGCTACTATACGTTCTTCCATTCTGGGAGAAGTCATGGCATTGCGCCTTCCAACAATCGAGAAACTTATGTTCCATTTGGAGGGTAATCACGGGACGAGGCTCTCGGACAAACCACGGCTGTCGAACAAACCATGAAAATTATGCTGTCTCTCACCTTATGCTCTGCATCATTCCATCAACAACATCGCCTCTCAACGCCCTCAGCGCTTGAAGCTTCGGAAGCCATCTCTGGTTATTGAACCGACATGCGAGAACGACCGTTCCGAGGTCATCTAGACCGGCTCAAGCACTATTTCTGCCTATCCCCGGTAGTGACTCCACTACCGTTTACAGGGAACTAACACCCAGTCTCCACTGATTGCGCAGCTGAGAGGACTTATTACAGCTGTGTAATCGCTCGAGCTTTACTCATGATGGTCTACAGCCGCGTCTTCGAGTGTGAACTCTACCCCATTGGATGCGTGTCATGCCTGTGCTAGGGGTTCCCCTCACCTTAGTTGAACGTCACCACGTGCTGTGCTCGAATCTACTGTATATTGCGACTCCAAGGAACGAGATCTCCGGCGAGTGATCCAACACTCGTTTCACGTCCAAGGAAGGGGTCGACCAGTACCACTGCCAACATGCTCTACGTGAAACGAAGCTTAGCACCCTCCGTTTATCCACGGACTGCACACATGCTGTCGTGTAATATCATCGGTTTACACAACAGCCACACGATCTCGTCTTTCTTCGACGAGGCTGCGCAATTCCAATCTGGCATCGGCTTTTCTCTACCGGGTTATTGATTCCGGTCATTGACAGCACTCGGCGAGTCTGAGCACTCCCTGCGGGCCTTGTCATTCATGGGTGCTGTGTCATGTAAGTGGCTCAATATCAATTTTTGCTTATAGCGAGCTTCAGCCTGTGCGAATCGTCTCGCACTTCCGCACCAGTCACTCGTTTCATCGTCTACAATGTCCCGCTCGCTTGCCGTCGCTCTCTCCGCCCTCGCTGCGACTGTCTACGGACAGGGCGTTGGCACAAACACTCCAGAAACCCATCCCAAGCTTGCTCATCAACAATGCAAGGCCGGCGGTGCTTGCACAACCGTCGACTCTTCCATTGTCATCGATGCCAACTGGCGATGGACTCACTCTAAGCAAGGTACTACCAACTGCTACACTGGTAACACCTGGGATACCACTCAATGCCCGGATAACACAGCTTGTGCATCGGCCTGCGTCCTCGAGGGTGCTGACTACGCCAAGACGTACGGCATCACTACCGCCAGCAATGCGCTTACCCTGAAGTTCGTTACTCAAAGCCAGGAAAAGAACATTGGCTCGCGTGTCTACCTCATGGCAGACGACAGCAAATATCAAATGTTCATGCTGAAGAACCAGGAGTTCACCTTCGACGTAGATGTGTCAAAGTTGCCATGCGGTCTCAATGGTGCGCTGTACTTCTCTGAGATGGCAGCCGATGGTGGTACGAGCAAGTACCCCTCCAACACTGCAGGTGCTAAGTACGGTACCGGATACTGTGATGCTCAATGCCCGCACGACGTCAAGTTCATCAACGGCAAGGTAAGACGTGTCCAGATGCTCCAGCCGATATCCCACGCTGACACTGCTTACAGGCCAATGTCGAGGGCTGGAAGGCTGCAACCAACGACGCAAATGCCGGCTCCGGTGGCATGGGTGCCTGCTGCTCCGAGCTCGACATCTGGGAAGCAAACGCCGAATCCACCGCCTTCACGCCTCACCCCTGCTCCACCGTTGGCCTCGAGCCCTGCATGACACCCGCCGAATGCGGCGATGACGACGGCACCAACCGCTACGCCGGCGTCTGCGACAAGGACGGCTGCGACTTTAACAGCTACCGCATGGGCAACGCGACCTTCTATGGCAAAGGCAAGACGATCGACACCAGCAAGCCCGTCACGGTCGTCACCCAGTTTCTCACTACTGACGGCACGGCTGCCGGCGACCTCAGCGAGATCAAGCGCTTTTATGTTCAGGGAGGCAAAGTTGTGCCTAACTCCATGTCCACCGTTGCCGGCGTGCCCCAGAATACTAATTCCATAACGCCCGGTTTCTGCACGGCTCAGAAGACCGCTTTTGCGAACGAGGACCACTTCAGCAAGCTTGGCGGGTTGAAAGCCATGGGTGATGCTATGGGCCGCGGCATGGTGCTCGTTATGAGTCTGTGGGATGATCATGCGGCGAACGCGCTGTGGTTGGACAGCAGCTACCCGGCTGATGCGGATCCGACGAAGCCTGGTGTCAAGCGTGGCGAGTGTGCGACGACGAGCGGTGTGCCGGCGGAGGTTGAAGCGAACGCGGCGGACTCAACGGTCGTCTTCAGCAACATTAAGGTAGGCGATATCGGTAGCACGTTCGCTGCTCCCCCAGCTGCTGCTGCTGCGCCTCCAGCGGGTGCTGCTGGTGTTGCTCCACCCGTTGCTCCTCCGGCCGGTGCTGTTCCCCCGGTTGCTGCGCCCCCGGCTGCTATTCCTCCAGTTGCTGCTCCACCAGTTGCTGCACCGCCTGTCGCTGCTCCACCGGCTGTCAGCGCGATACCTTTCGTCGCATAGGTAGAAGGCAGGTAGGGACAAGACGGCGCGAGGCGGCGAGAACGTAAAAGTTGTACATATGCACTTTGCTTGAGAATTTGATCCAGTAACCCTTTTCTGAACCTTCAAGACAGTATTTCTACGACAATCGCTCATATGTTTTGCAATAGCGGTTCGTGCTAGTCATGTGATACTGTTCGCATGTCTTGGCGAAAACCTTGATCACGCTGTCCCTCCAGCCTTGCGCTCCCTCTTCTTTAAAGATTGATCTCCAACCTCTGTTCTCTTCCGCCAAGTCATGAGAGCTTTGATCGCTTTCGAACAGAATCGTGTGACTAGATGTGTTGGAAAGCCAAACAACCAGCTGATTAAGACACTCAAATCGTTTATAACACTATCGCTGATATTGTCGATGACCGGATCCGAATGAACAACATATATCAGCCATCATTGGGGGTCACTCGACTCTTTTCTGAGCGCCCATGTCGACGACAACCCTGAATCATGTTGGCAATTGTCGTTGCTGCGACTCAACCATCGACACGCCGCGGTGACTACTGCAGAAGTTGAAGTGTCCGGCGTTCAGCGATGATAGAGATATGGCAGGACAACTATCAGACAACGTCATCTCCAAATGTGAGAGAGGCCTTGCTCGAGACACTACGTCCCACCACGCATATCCTCCGTCTTGGGTCTGATCAGGCAACTGTTACAGCTACGGAGTCCTTTACGTCTAACATTACACGGTCTAGGACGGTGCTGAGCCACTCTGTGTACCGCTACATGTACCTTGACAATGTTCATGATTGCGGTTCTATGTCCACGTAGCCGTGAGCTATCACGGGTAAGAGCCACAGAGATGCTTTCTCGTCAGCGAAGGAGGGCGTGCCAGCTTAAGTACACCAGACAGCAAGAATGCCGATGTCATCGGCATGTAGGTCTCCTGCAGGCAGTCTCTCATCTAGCAACCGTACCAGAAGTAATACAACCTCATCGGTAACACTTGATTTCATGGCACTATGGATGGCCAAGCTTTGCAGGAAAAGGAGTTTTGATAGCACACCCGTACTGACTGTCAAGTGACAAAATCGACGATCTACGTCGAGCGCAGGCAGTGCCCAAAGCCACCGAGGTTCTACGGAGTACGACTCTTCGCTCACGGACGCCATACCGACCCAGGACTTGGGCTCCGAATCATGGATCGCTTCAAGAAATATCTGACTGAGGCTGCATCGTCTTCCGCACTGACACTCTTGCGCGCCGGGATCCAGCCTCTTCAGCTCTGATCATTCATGATCGCGCTTCCGGTTTCTGGCAGCTTCCCGCCTTGTGCATATGCAGAACCAGATCACGTTGTATCTTTGGGTGCTTGGTAGATTGGGTCAGAGGATCTGTTCGAGTGAGTCGTAGTATTGGTTCGCTGTTGGCTGGGAGTGTCCCGTTGGCTGGAAGATGGACTCTTGTGCGTATCGGGGTTTCCTCCGTTGGCGAAGCTTCTGTGGTACGGCCTCATCGTCCCAAAGTCTCCGGAAATGAGACAGTATGAGGGATGCGGGATAGTGGACTCTGACCAGACGCTGTGTTTGGTCAAGAATACTGCATGAGGAACGACTCTGACAAAAGCTGAGCGAACGAGGATGATCGTTATGTGGCGGAAACAACGGTCTGCGGACAATTAGCACTCAGATGACGTTCGTGAATGTTGCTACGGGTGAATTCTTCTTTCGTCGGCGAGCGGGACCACACCAGCTACCTCTGCGGAGATACTGCAGTGGTGGTCTTTGGAAAGACACCCACACCAGACGTCATTGGCGAGACAGCACGTTCGAGACTGTTCGAGAGCCACAAGCCTCCAAGACTGGGACGGCCCGTCATCACTCAGCAGATCAACACTTGCTGGACATTCTAGACTAGCAATGTAAGTCTACCGTATGTGTCACTTTCATAATGTATGCATGGTAAGTGTAGAGCTCATCATGTGATGTGACGTCTGCTTAGTCTTGTTCTTGCTAGCATGCTAGCATAAACATCATCGATACTATAGGCCTCATCGTCGCATCCTTCGTAGTATTCGTTACTGTGTAGGTAATATATGTCTGCTTCTTCAGCCGCGTGTAGTATGATATCTTCTAGCCATAGTGATTGTCAGTCTATAGTAATGTTGATAGACTTGCGGGTGTGGTGATCGAAAAGGAGCAACGAGTAATTACGATCATGCGTGCGTAGCCATCATCACGATCACATGATAGTCTCCGTCATACATCTGGTCTTCTATCGATGAGCATATATACGGTATATATACGGTATGTATGTACGTAGGTGTACGAGCGTATGAGTAAGGGTCCATCCCCATTTCAGACTCGATAGTTGTGGAGATGGCGGAGGGGGGTGCAAGCGAGATCCGCAAAAGGGCCGGGGGTTTGAACGGAGGAAACCCCGATACGCACAAGAGTCCATCTTCCAGCCAACGGGACACTCCCAGCCAACAGCGAACCAATACTACGACTCACTCGAACAGATCCTCTGACCCAATCTAC
>Ga0068618_1000478_pt1 | contig 11167 bp, 7 predicted proteins | sample InSIn2SAF170_2_FD_77423 | JGI IMG/M metagenome (GOLD analysis project Ga0068618, IMG submission 77423) | Clean room microbial communities from NASA Spacecraft Assembly Facility at Jet Propulsion Laboratory, Pasadena, California, USA -... ...
ATCCGTGGCGTTGAGGTATACGGAGTTTGCAGCGTCGCCGACGAGTGTGACAGAAGGCCAGGGGGCTGTGAGAGCGATCTTCGAGGCTTCGGGGTCGATTTTTAGGTTAATGTCTGTGTTTATATCTGCTTCTAGCAGAGAACCCGTGGCTTGGAAGAGCGTCGTGTCGATGTACCCGCCCATCACGACGAGTTGTTTTGCGTTGGAGGCGAAGGTGGAATCGAGACGGATTGCGAGGGCGATGTTGGTCAGGGGGCCGGCGGCGAGGATGGAGACTTGGCCGGGGTATTTGCGGACTTGCTCGACCATGAAGGAGGCTGCGAGCGTTGAGGCTAGGAGCGATGGGGATGGGGCGGCGCCGCCGACGAATGCGGCGGGGTTGATGGTTGTGGGATCGCCGGATGTTGGGTCGCTTCCTAGGGATTGGGCTGTGAGGTTTTGCGGTGCCATGACGCCGGCGTAGGGGACGGGGCCGTGCAGTTGTTCCCAGAGTTGGAATGTTGAGGGCGTTGTGAGGAGGGGGTAGACGGCGCCTTGGTGGACGGGGATGCAGGAGTTCAGATTGCCTAGTTGGAGGGATTGGAGGGCGTGGAGGGCCGCTTGGAGGGACCATGTTTGGCCGGTGGCGGTGGTGGCATTTTGCTGCCGTTTGTGGTGGATGGAGGCGAGGGTTGTGGTGGTGTAGAGGGAGATGGTGAGGAGTTGGAGGAGTGTTGACTTCATGGTTGCTGGAAGGTTAGAGCGCGGAATCAGTGTGTACAGTGGTAGTGATTCGAGGAGAATTGCTATGCTCGTGAAGTGTGTAGCTCAATCAATATAAAATTCTCAAGCTACGTGATATATTAGAGAGTGGTTCAAGCTCTACTATCTCAAACTCAGGTACATTGACGCGAAATAAGAAACATTTGAAAGCTCGGCATCCAGCCTAAGGTAGCTCGAGTAGAGCTTCAACAAAGCACCTCACGGAGCTGGAGCTTCGAGCTCATGCTTCCGCTTCCAACAGACGCGGCTTCAGTGTACTAACGCATGTACTTTCTAGGATCCAAAAGCATATTCCAGCCGATTCAACCACTGAGGACGATGCGGGAGCGGCGATGATCTTCAATGGTGCGGTCGGAGTCCCGGGTCGGTTCCATGAAGCCAGGTGAGACAAGCATATCGATGAGCTTATGCCTGCCGTTTCGGGCCACTGGCATGCATACAGTAACAAGAAAGGTGTTGGAGCTTTTGCGAAAGTGGGAAGGTTGGACAGATCGGTTGTTTAAAATTACCTCGCCTACACGAGTGCCAAGGGATTAAGCGCCCATCGGTTATTGAGAACCCTGCTTTGCGTTGGCACGTTTGTTGGTTTGTTACTGTTAGATACGAATTGCTGCAGGACACGGGACATTGATTTGGAAGACGGGCAGAAATGTGGCTCCGGATTGGGACTTACTTATTCACTTACCTACTGTACCTTGCTTACCTTGCCTACCTTAATGGGGGATGCATCCTGGAATTTCTCGTCTGATCTTTTCAAACACATCGACCGCTGGCTTGTGGTTCTCCTCGTGCTTGTTCATGTGTGCGTACTCAGTCATCTCCATCTCATCCGATTGATTTGGGTTAGCCACTTTCGAGCCCAAGATCTTACTATGGTGCGGGTTCTTGATCGTTCCGTGTGGACCACGATAACGAAGCGAGGAGCGTCCGCCTGAAGCTGCAAAAGCCATTGGGTAGTAGCGAGTTGTTGGAGGTGGTACTGGGACAGGTGATGCTGGTGGAGAAGACTCTGGAGTAGACTTTGTGGTTAGTAAGGGTGAGGGACCGTCCCGTACCGTCGATGAGAGTGGTGAGTTTTGCATTGATGGTAAGGTTGGGCTGTCAGTAACTAGATGAGTATGGTGTTCTGGCAACGGAGATGGCGGCGAGATAGGGGACATGTTTTCATCTTCGTCGTCATCGCTATCCGAGTCAAGGTCGAGGAAGGAGCCTAGATAGCGGTTCTCATTGGTAGCACGTGCATTTTGGTGTGAACAATGATAAGATTGCTCAATGATCACTGAGTCATCCGGGGCGCCATGCTCGAAAGAGAATCTCCTAGAATGACGGTCCTCGGAGGAGGAAGATACCGACTTTGCAGGCGATGGCTCCGGAGACACAAGGTCAACGAAGGTGTAGTCGGTGTCTTGCATCGAGGCTGTAAGGATGGGCACTTGAGCTACTGTGGGCGGTGCCTGAGAGGGCAGGGTTTGGTACGCTTTGTATTCCGTGCTCGTGTTTACCATGCTCTCTTTTGCAAGTGTCACGCCCGGGTAGGCCCTGAATACCTTGTGTTGTGTGGATGCATTTTGTTCTGGCTTACCTTGGGGCGCCTCCAACTCAAAGATAGGTTTCATTGGGCTTGATATTGGTGTGGTGAAGAAGCCTGATCCGGATATTGGATTTCTACGATCACTGAACGTGGGAAGCTCGACGGCAGACTGTGAGAAGCTTTGGTACTGTGGTCGTGCGAGGGGAGCTTTTTGCAGAACCATTTGCTCTGTTACTGTTGGCTTCGGCTTCTCATATGCCTTGGCCAATGCCATCTTACCAAATTGTAACAGACGCGTGTTTCGCTTTCCATGGCCGGTCACCATTGATTGACTGTCTGCGGGATAGGCAATATATTGCTTGGCTGGTACACCGTTGCGGCTGTAGGGATTGGCAGGGATATCTGGAGTAGAACCACTGACCAGTAATGGTTCTCCGAAGAAATGCACCCGTCCAAGAATCTCAGCAGAAAAGGGGGACAACTCACCTGTTTCGGCGATTGGAGCCAGCCCAATTGACTTGGATGTCTCTTGTTGATCGACGAATAGCTCAGACATGTTGTTGAGAGACTTTTGCTTGCGTAGCAATCGATGCATGATGACAGATCTATGCTTTGAATTAAAGAGAGTGCCAAGTAAACTGTGGTCCTGCACAGTCAGTAGGTCTGTAAATGGTGTGAAGTTGATAGTGGTAGGATAAGCAGTACAAGAGGAAGTGGCAGTATATATGTTGGTCAACAGACAAATTCGCAAAAATACAAAGCCTGTAGACAATGACATTTCTTCATTGTGGTCAAGCTGTTCATTCTAGCGAATTCTTTTGTCATTGTCTCGAGTTCCTTGTGTCAGCTATTCTTGAAGAATGAAAAACTAGCATGACAAGTTGTAGCACGAGTGTGTAGGCAGGTTCTGTCCGACATCATCATCATCATCATCATCATCATCATCATCATCAACCCTACGGTCAGTCTTGGTGGTGTATTTGTAGGAACATTTCAGGCGCAGTGACTACAGTTGGTAGTTTCTTATACACAGGCTCTTTCAGTGAGAATATAATGTGGAACATGATATTTGTAGACTTGACTGAACTTTTGTCGGTAAATTATTGGTTGCTATGGCAACATATCTATACACGACCACACACCATAGGAGTGCTCTTCCAAATCGCGTAGAACATCTATATGAAATGACAACTGTCTGGCACGATCCGAATGACTGTGCTATATTGACATTCAACAATTGACGTGTCAATCTCAAGATGAGACATGCGACCGCGACACCATGCCCGGTGTCAACACATCAACTGAGCAACATTAACGATACCTATACAGAAGATAGTACCGCAAACATCGATTTCACTACAGCTTTTGACGCGTCGTTTAAGAATGTAAAGCCTAGAAGAGGACAGTTGGCACGTCGAGGGACCACCAATTTTGCCATCCATGAAGATGAGACGGAAACTGCCAAACAGCGTCCCTCAACCATTTCACAGCCTGCGAAACGAGTAATACCCCAAAGCAATCTAGCGGACGACCTACAGAGCAACAACAACCCCGCACTATGCAGGAAAGCTTTCACACAAGTACAGAATGCCAGGAGGACAGGACCTCTGCTCGCACCGAAGCGAGTGCCTGCGCGTGTTTCCATTGCACCAGAACCTATTTCAGAAGAAGAAAATAGACCACCAGAGCCTTCGCAAGAAGCCGGGAAGCGTCCAGCAAGACGAAAAACTATCTACATACCTTCCGATGACACTACTCAACCTACCATGTGGATGGGTATCTTCAGTCCGATCAAGAACGTGGTGCTGGATGGCTATAACGAAGCGGAGGCTGCTAACATAGAGCTTACAGGGATTGCTGCTCAGATGCTCGAGAAGCGGAGACGAAAGAGCTCAGCCATCCAACCTAAAGCGAAGCGCGCACCATTACGCCCGAGTTTGACTGCTCAAGCACAAGCAACTGCTTCGGCCGATCAAGTTGGAGAGCCAACTGGAAAAGAGAATGTACCTCCAGGCCATGACGGGGGACACGTCACTAAAAAGATTAAACATTTACCTGGATGGGGAATCAAAAAGTCTGTGGACAATGACAGAGATGTGCAGAGGAAGAAGTTCTTGACACAAGCAAGACTTGAGAACTTGGCCAGGCCAAAGGATCGCTCGCCTCAATCGTCTACTGCCACGGAAACTATGTACGAAGTCGGCAAAAATGAACTAGATCACAAGCAGCCAAAGAACAAGAGAATCGCCTGGAATGCAGGGTCGAGGGTGGTACATGAAGTTCAGTTCGCAAGGAAAGAACCAGAACCACCAGCACTTTGTGTACAGCCGAAGTCACCAGAAGCGGCACCACGCCCACGAGTCCCTACCAGATTCGTGCAGCCCATTCTGAAAGATGCGCCTCTCATACTGCCTCAAGTACCAGTGATTGAGCATATCGAGAACCCTGAAATGTACGAGGAGGACTGGCTAACTCACCAGGAGATTGTCATAACGCAGCTTCTCAACAGTGTCTTCGACCAAGCAGATTCTAGAAAGAGCAAGGAGTTGGACTACAGCACGGTCCGAGCACAGCTTGTCGACAGGTACAACAGCCCTGAAATCAGGCTTGTGTATAGCAGAGTACAAGCCGCTGCTTTGTACGGCTCACTGAGCTTATCGCACGAAGCAATGTTCAATGTCCAAAACCTCGTGAAGGATGTCGGACGCAAGAAGGCTTATCTCAAATTTTGGCTCGACACCTACGACAGTGAAATGCTTCAAGCAGCTCTCGAAACGATCTCTGGAAAACAAGTTCGCAGGCAGGGGCGGAGGAGCTCCTCTAGCTTGAGTCCGCATCGAAGCACGAACCGACAATGCATTGCACAATTCATCGAAGATTATATGCTCAGACATGAGGATGGTCAATTCAAACCGGCTGGTACTGGGAACGCCAACGACCTCGGCAGCAAAACCCTTGTCAAAAGTATTATGCTGGTCAAAGCTTTAGATCTGCTCAAGCAGGGACTAGGTCTGACTGTTGAAAAGTGCCTGTTCCGTAAAAATGCCAACATCAAGTCCTCGTCGAGTGCAGCACAACATATCGTGAGCATGTTGAACCCCGCCGTGGGTGACAACATTCGAGTGTTACGACAGCTTGGATATGAAGTTTTCCACCTACAGTCTCCGCTGGACGAAGTGAGCTATAAAGTCGACAATCTAGCTGTGGATCTTCGTGATGGTGTCAACTTCGTTCGGTTGGTTGAAATACTCCTGTACAGATCAGCAGGCGGGGCTCGCTCGATTTGTCAACAGGACACGGATACGATTTGCATACTTGAAGGTGAGACCCTCACTATCGACCACGGAGAGTCGAATCCTTTGACTCAGCATCTCAAGCTACCATGCATCAGTCGTGCCCTGAAGATATGGAATGTCCAACTTGGTCTTGGGGCGCTATGGAACGTAAGACATATCCGAAGCTTGATCGGCGATATTCAGGCGGAAGACATTGTTGATGGGTTTCGGGAGAAAACAATCAAGCTGCTGTGGACGATCATAGGACGATTCGGCTTGGCAGGTATTCTTGATCAAAATGACATGAAACAAGAGATCCGAAGACTGGACCCCACAGGCACGTACGACATTGACAGATTTGACGACGATACGGATACAGATTTCGCTCAAGAAAGATGCGAGAACCTGCTCAAGGACTGGACAAGGGCGGTGGCCGTTTCGAAGGGGCTGACGGTGCACAACTTCACCACCAGCTTTTCGGATGGACAAGTGTTTCGAGCCATTGTGGACGAATACGAGCCATACTTGATCGAGCAAGATATTGGAAAACACCAGCCGCTTCATCTACGCCTTGCTCGGTTAGGTTGCAGTCGACAGTTCTCGGATCTCTTCTTTAATAGTTCAGGACAGATTCACATCTTCGGCAAGGACTTTGTGCTTGCAGCGCTAGCATTCTTGTGCTCACGTGTGGTAAGTCCGTCGAAGTTGTGCCGCAGTGCAATTAAAATACAGCGATGTTGGCGAAAGTATTGGCAAGGGATTATCAAGAAGAGACAAGCAACCAAGAAGAGGATTGCGGAAGCATGTGCAGCGAGGGTATTTGTCAAGGGAGAAGCACGCGGTCTGACATTGACAGAAGCTGCAACTCCTGAAAATGAGTCTGACATCTGGCTGTCGCTGTAAGTTGATCTCGAGGATAGGTTTCACAAGCCAGCATGGAGGTGGTGGTACAGAGAAGGAAGAGTTAGTAAGCGTTACCGAGGACATGGTTCGGCGGCTGTTGGACGTGTAACATGGTCGATTAGGCTAACCTAGCATTGTGTAACGCTGTCAGGCTGTCAGTCATATCAACGCTCAATCCTTTGAAAATGGGGGTGGAATTCATAGAGAGGCTCGGTTTATCATTGTTCCCTATCACACTGTAGGGAAAAATTAAATGGCGGGGACCAACGTATGCCGTATTTATTGTCATGTCAAAGCGTTCTCCGTCCTTCTCAATTGTTATGTTCTGCTGGGAAAGCTCTTTAGCGAGTTCACGTGTGTCTGTTGTGGTAGTACAACATCGTTGATAATTGCCGAATATAGATTCTTGGCGGGTACCGATCGGTGAAAGTTGACCGCAGGCCTGGACCCTGTATCGGCGATCAGAATCCAAGACGATGCACGAGGATTTAGAAGCTGCATCAGTTATTCGTGGACACTCGGCGTCCCAGTCTGACCCTTGCAGGTGGTGTGCCCGAGCAGCCGGTACGAACGTGCGTTCGGTTCCACAGATGTTCACGACGATCTAGACCCAGCGCCACGGTTTGTGCGAACATGGATGTCCTCAAAATAATCATTCTGAATATTGAAAGCCGTTCTACACCGATTACGACGTTCGTCGTATCCAGGTGCTGTGGAGATAGCATTCAACACATCATCCGCTTCCTTCATGCTGTGATACTCATCTAGCAGCTATTTCATTGCCAGCGCCAGAATTGAGAGACGACTAGGTATAATATCGACATATACTCAGCATGGCCACCTCCATTGCATCTCTGCCCTCAGAATTGCTTGATATTATATTGAGTAGTCTACCAATCTCTTCTCTTCTGGCCCTCTCAGCAACCAGCAAGAAATACCAAGTACTGGCACACAAAGCTTTGCAGACACTGAATCTTGCTGTCTTTCCACATGATATTCACTGCCAGCTGGCATTGCTCACCCAACAGCTACGGTTGGGTATCCCAGACGACAACGAACGTGTCTCTTCAAACTGTCCGTCCTTCGATTGTATTGCCAGAACGACAGGATCCCCCGTAAAATCTTACTCCAATGTCAAGAACTCCGCAGAAGCTCGCACGAAGCGAATATCAATCCAGAATGAGATAGCAGCCCACATCCTGGGGCAGCGGAGCCTACGATATCTCAAGAGGCTCGTCCTAAACACCTACGACATTGCCTCGACTGAACTTACCACCGTCATTGCCACAAAGTTACCACAGCTGAAGCATCTTGAACTAAACTTCAACCATCCGTATATTCACGATCAATACCTGTCAAGTGGTTACTGGCGTGAAGCACCAGCTGGCAACCCATGCTGGAACGCACTCGTCGGACTTGGACAGACCAGCCAACACAACCTGCGCATGAGGAACTTGCAGTCTCTGCGGATCGAGAGGGCTGGCATCACGTCGGCACAGCTCCGGAGCTTGCTCAAGTCGAACCCTCAATTACGAAGCATCCATCTGAATAATGTCACCGGTGTAGACCAGGAGTTTGTGCAGTGGCTTGGTATTTACTGTGAAGACGGGCAAACGCCACTACAGGAGATTATCCTTGAGAATTGCTCACAATTGAGAATGCAGGATTCAGAAGACTTTGCTTGGCTTGCGGGAATCACTGCTGGCTCCGTGAGAAGATTGAGTCTATCGTTATGTCGGAACGTTAACCACAGACGACTGGTCGAGGTGATTGAAGATGAAGATGACGATGAGGGTCTTGGATTTCGTGATTTGGAGGTGATTGTGACTCCGAGAGGGACAGTCTACCATTTGGGTGTGTTGGAAAAGGTGCACTCAAATGTGCCATTTCATATTGTCTATGGCAGCGCAGACCATTCGAGTGAAGGAACCATGGTGAACAAACTGGAGGTGGACCCACAGTACTTGGCTGTGTAGTCTGTGAGAGCGACACGAATGATCTGACATATAGATTACCATTTCTACTTTATCTTCTCATTTCATTAAAGATTGCGAAGAAATTTCCAGGTCTCCATTGTAAACGTTGAAGGATCTGCTCGTTCTTCTGATAGTGTTGGTTTATACACTAGTACACATTTGGTAGATGAAATAAATTTGCATTCTGCCGTGTTCACTCCTCACCTATACGACAACGATTAATTTCACATATCCTCTATCACTGCTGTTCAGTGTTAGTAGTAAACACAAACGCTCTCTGACAAACTCATGCGATCGAGAATGGACCTCTAAATCTCAAATTGATTTAATGATCTTACGAAATTAAGTAGGTGAGCTACAACTAGCACGATGACCGTGGACTCCCCTCTCGATCCTCGTATCGGATGCATCGTCGATGATACTACTGGTTGTATTGCAGTGCTTGATCAGTCACTCTAAGATGGGATGCTGAGCCAGTAATCTCGATATGCGAGAATTCGTTGTGGTCAAGCCACGACGTGACAACAGCCGCTGCTTACTCATCGTATTGAAGACAGACCACAGCTTGACAGCCTGAGACACGTCAAATGACTATGCCGTCGGCCATCATGTGCAACAATACGATTTTACTGCCTGCTAATGAGAAGCGCAGGTTACGACAAAAGCCACTGCAATGGAGACCTCGAATGGAGATGAGGTCTATGACTTAGACGCCATAAAAGCATTGGATGATTACCAGTCCCGGCTCAAGGCTTTACTGCTTCGCCGCCAAAGGTTGACGGAACGTCTTAGCCAGCACGGAAAGTGCTACCCACCCTTGGTCCTCGACCGAGCACGTACCTACGAGGCATTGGATTATGATGATCTAGCTGCCTTTGATGCCTATGCCGTGTACATGCTATGTCAGAAAAACCTGAGCGATGAATTTGTCACGGATCTAGAAGCACACGACATGAACGGAGAACTCTGGGAGCCTGATACTGATGAGGTACGATGCTTGATCGTGGATGCCGTCGCTGTTCTCGTGCGGTGTTTGAGACAGCTCGGTGCGACAAAGGATGCTGCTGAAAAGCTTGATGAGCTTCACGAGCAACTGAGCTTACTTGGTGATACTAAAACAGAAGCTCCCTCGTTACTGCACCTGCTACGACGGCCACAAATTCTATATCGAGGAAGCGATGTGGAGAGTATTCAAGATCTACACATCGAAGAAAGCCCACTAGCTCGCTTTGGCGCCTCTCGACGAGAAATCTATCCTTGGTCAACCTACGAACCAGATCGTAACTCACCAGAATCAGTCCTCGAAATCAACCAATACCTCTCAAAAATTGCACCAAATTTAGAAGCAAAAGTCACCGAGCTTCCAGCCCTTGACAGCTCTGGCAACACGATAGATGAAAAATGGTATCAACTAGGTCTTTTCGCAAAGCAAGACTTACAGCCCGGCGAGGAGATTCTTCATGAGAAATCCATACTGACTGCAATTCGACCACTCGATGCTGCCATCTGCGATGCCTGCGGCCAAGAATTGGAAGGTATTTCTTTTGACGAAATCAGACAATGCGATGGCGAGGATTGTGATATTACATTTTGTTCACAGGACTGTAAGGAGAGAGCAGTCAAAGGATACCACCGTCCTTACCTCGAGCAAGACGAAACAGATGATGACGATGAGAATGACAGCCAAGACGAAGATGAAGACACAGAAAACTCGCCCAACCACACCACCACTACCAACGAGGACCAACAAAGCACAAACACAGAAGACACCACCAATTCCAATACCACCACAAACCCCGCCCCCTTCTGCAGCAACACAGACCTCCAAACAATCGGCCGACCCCTCTCACCCCCCGATTCCACAACAGCAGAATGGGACCTCTACTTCCTCCTCCTAACCCGCACGATATCAATGTCCATAACCCAAAACATCCACCCCCTCCTCCTCCCCGAAACGAAATACCTTTGGGGCTCCTTCACACCCTCTCCCTTCTCTTCCGTCCCCACCACCAGCACAACAACCCCCCACAATCCCCACGCCTACATTCGCACCCTCCCCTTCTCCTTATCTCACACCATAACCCAGCCCCTAGACTTCTTCACAATCCTCAACATCCCCCCCTACTCCCCCCTCTGGCTTTCTCTGTTCGACTCCTGGATTCTCCAAACTCTCTTCTCAAAATTCCGCGCCGTCGCAAACGCAACACAGTCTACTTTCGACGGCCTTCCAGAAACAGCGTCCGTACATGCGGGCTGGTGTCTTGCGAACCATGATTGTGCGCCTAATGTGCGGTGGACGCCTAGTGGTGTTCGACGGTTCTTTGTCGTTGACGATGATGAAAACGGTGGTGGTGGGGATGGGAATGAGAGTGGTAAGAGGAAGGGGATTAAGAGGGGAGAGGAGGTGTATAGTCATTATACGGATGTAAGGCTTCCGGTGAAGGAGCGGAGGGAGAGGTTGAGGGGGGTTTTGGGCGGCTTGTGTCGGTGTGGACGGTGTGTTAGGGAGATGATGGGAGAGATGCCTGGGACTGCTAGGACTGCTGGTGATATGTGAATACTTATGTACAGTACTCTACCTACGTATGTAGGTGCACACGTACTATCTGCAAATCGATCGTTTATGTGGATAATAGATGATGGTGGTGGTATAGAACAGTGTATAACGGTGTACCGTTTCTTCTAGGCGGACTGTCCGGTCTCTTTAAGCATATGTATTC
>Ga0068618_1000479_pt1 | contig 11164 bp, 17 predicted proteins | sample InSIn2SAF170_2_FD_77423 | JGI IMG/M metagenome (GOLD analysis project Ga0068618, IMG submission 77423) | Clean room microbial communities from NASA Spacecraft Assembly Facility at Jet Propulsion Laboratory, Pasadena, California, USA -... ...
AGGAGAGTCTCTGCGCGGTGCCCGTCGAGTGAAGGTCACTGATGCTGCGGCCGCGAAGCAGCCCTTGCAAGGAAACAAGTCCGGTACAGCAATCGAGTGCATCGGCAGTCACCCCCTACTCGCATGAGTGTGCAGTGCATGTGATGGAAAGGGGGCTCACGCCATGTAGCTGTGAATCCCTTCAGATCGCGCAGTGAGATACCCAAGCCAGCCCGGTGTGTTAATATCGACGTGAAGGGCAAGGGCAGAGATCGCTGCGCGGTGTCCGTCAGATAAAGACGAAAGGACCGCTGCGGCCGCAGAACAGCCCAAGGCACTCGAAGTCCAACAACAGCTAAGTCCAGTGCCAATCACGCGCTACGAGCAGTGAGGTGCTGCGAGACAGTTTGTGCAGGTGTGTGTTTGTGCAGGTGTGTGTTTGTGCAGGTGTGTGGTTGTGTGTACTTATCTGCGCGACCTACCCTCAAGCGTCTTCGGTGTTGGTGTGGACGCAGGTAGGCGTAGGTCGGTTGATGTAGAGCTGACGGGGAAGAAAAGAAAGGTTGACTCGAGTGAGGGTTGTGATTGCAGAATGGTGGGTGACCAGCTGCAAGCGGAAGACTGCGTCTTGGTAGCGCTTGAGCACATGTGCAGAGATGAGTGAAGCCGGCTGATGAAGTTGAGCGCTGCTCCTTCTAAGCCTGGAGTGAAGCGACCAGGTACATATGTGGAGCTACCCGCCGGGAGCATCTTGCGCTGTTGATGGTGTACTACATACATGAAGAGTTCACTCAGATGCCATCGTGGGTCACACGTCATCCCGGGTCGTGACGCGAAGGAGTGTATAGCAGCTTTCAAGCGTCCCGTGGCCGAGGATGTGGGAGAAGTGGAGGTCGAGGACGATCGCAGTGCGTGAGACCATTCGGTGTCCCGGAGAAGAGTACTGGTGTGTCTGGTGAGAGAGCAGGGTGTCTCCGCATCGCCATCGCAGGTCGCTGCGCTCTTGGTACTGTCGGGTCTGACTTGGATATAACTCGGAAGTCAGAGGATGCGATTGTGTACTGCGAATCGTCGAAGTGAGGCCTGAAGATCGCGAGGTACTCAACGCGTCAGTCTCGTGTTGTCTTGGCGATTCGACCTCACTTCACCACATGCCCGCCCACGAGATGTATACAGCAAAGCCATGATATATCGATAGCACAAGATCAACAATGGTACAGTCCACCCACCTAGCCTCCATCCAATAGTACTAACATCGCCAGCCACCCAAGCGCAAAGCAGCCGCCGCCTCCACCCCCAAAGTCCCCGCGAAACGCCGCTCGAAGCTCGCCAAAGAGCACAACATCACCGCGGACCAAGAAGCCGAAATCCTTGAAGCCTTCGAGCTCTTCACCGGCTCCAACGACGATGGCGACCGCAGTCTCAGCACAGCAGACATACGCCGCTGCCTCGTAGCGCTGAACTGCCCGCCGCGGAATCAGGACGAGATGAACGAGATCCTGGATACTGTTGACCCGGAGAAGACGGGAAGGATAAGCTACGAGCACTTTGTGGCGATTGCGGCGTTGAAGATGAATGCACAGCATGATGATGAGGATGACGGTGGTGAGGAGGTGGCTAAGGCGTATAGGTTGTTTACGCAGGGAGATGAGGGGAGGGAGATTACGCTGGCTGATTTGAGGAGAGTGGCGAGGGAGTTGAGGGAGGAGGTGCCGGAGGCGGTGTTGAGGGATATGGTTAGGGAGGCGACGGGTGGTGGGGTTGGAGGTGTGAGTAAGGAGGAGTTTGAAGGCGTGATGAGGCGGGCTGGTGTATTTGGTTGATGAGACTCGTCAGATCCATGGACGGCGAATGATGGTGCAGGGCCGATTGCTGCGTAGATGCGAATGATGGCGAGTGAGTGTGCTTTGCGGCGTCAGGTGTCGGAGTGGCTATACCCAATTGCTTCCGGTCAGGCTAGGTTGGTATTGAGAGGTGAAGTTTGCAGATCAGTCGTGTTACTACGTGGCGCTCGCTCACTCCGTCAAACCTCACTTCATGGTTTTGAGCTCACACGCTAGCCCGTGAGCTTCATGTCTGGTGGCAACTTCACACACCAAACCCATAACTCTCATCAAACTACAGTACAACCTTCGAACCCAGAACATCAACACAAACACCAACTTCCACACCATGGCCAACACCAACAGACCAAGCCCATACACTACATCAGTGAAGGTCGGGAATTCGCGACAGGAGCAGAAGGCGAAGCAACTCGCGAAGAAGCTGAACATCGTGTCGCAAAGCGCCGAAGTGAGTCTGCCGCTACTTACTCGTTTTCCAGGGCATGCTGACGTACTTGGATGCGAAGACCGGAAAAACAGAATCAAACGATGTCGGCGCAATCGAGAGGAGCAAGCCCAGCAAGCAAAGCACTTCCAGCACCAAAGGCAAGATTAATGGCGGCAGAGTCGATCATTCTGGCTCGTTCGTACCCGCGCCCATTGACAGGGCGGCTTTGATGGCAGCGCAGAAGGAAGCCGTAGACCTGTTCCGCGCGAAGCACCCGCAGACTTCTGCCTCTTCCGGGCCAGAGTCAACGGAGAAGGAGCGTATGATGGCGGCGCAGCAGAAAGCACTCGAGATGTTCAAAGCGAAGAGACCGAACCTCGACACCTCTGGACAAGGGCAAGTGACCGATGAGCTTGCATCTCTGACCATGAACGAGTCGAAGGACGAGGTGGCGGCGGACAAGGTGGTGAAGGACAAGGCAGAGGATAAGATGGTAGCGAGCAAGTCCGTGGGTGCTGGCGAGGGTGTCATGGGAGGTGCGAAGGAGGCTGCTGCTGCTGAGTTCCATCCGTACAGTGATGACTCGGAGGATTATGAAGAGGGTGACAGCGAGGACGACGACTATGACTACGATGACGGGGACTGGAGGGTGGTTGGGTATGGGGATAGGCGGTAGATGTCTCGGTCAGAGGTCGAATGGAGGGGCCAGCATGGAGTCGAGCTGCACGAACTACGGGACGGTCGGAGAGGCTGTGCAGTAGAGCTGGCTGTCCTGATGTGGACAGCAGAGAGCTAGGAGAGATGGAGACGTTGTATCCTTTTCTCCCATCACGACTTTCCCGCTCCAACGCAGGCACGTTCACGATAGGCACGAGTTTTCTCTCTCTTGGTGCTCACTGAAGGTTGCAAAGCTGACATCGTCGAACGCACTTGCACCGTGCGTGGCAGGAAGGTCCATTATAATAATGCACGCTCGGGTAGCTCATGAATCCCGGAGTAAGATCTCACTTCGCAATGGGGAAAGTGGGGCCCGCCTCGAAACTATAAGTACGCCAGACTTCTCAAGCACTTTCTCGAGATTACATCAACACAATTGCCGCTCGCCAGCCAGAGCCTTCGACAGACTTGCAAGTGAGTACCAATACAATTACTGCTAAGGCTACAGGCTGACACTTGTTCGTGCTTGCCAGAGACATGTCGCTCCACGAGTTAGAAGATGTTCAAAGAGTGCTCGCAGTCTTGAAGAACATGAACTTGAATGCAACGACTTCGGGCAGCAAAGATCTCGCCGAAACTACGAGTAGCATTCCGTACTGGGTTGAGGTACGTCCAATTTGCAACCCACTTCTTGTGTTATGTACTAACAGCGTGCAGGAGAAGAAGAGGATGAAAGACTGGAGTAACGACATCAAGGAGGGTCGTATCCCCGTCGGCGACAAGGTTCAGTACACGCTCGAGGATGCGGAATACATCGCGGAGTCGCTCGGCGATATCCAAAGTGCAATGAAGGAAGCCTACGAGGAGTTCGCCGGAACGCTGAACAACGTGTGTGCTTTCATCGTGGACTTCAAGTCTAAAGCATACGAGCAGGTGGACTCGTCTGGAAATCCTCTTGGGCCCAGCGAGCTGTCCGTCAGCGACAGCAGGTTGATGTTGAAGGGCATCCGTCAGGGTCAATAACTTCTGGACTCCGTGGGCTATTGCGTCAAGTATTCGGTCGATGCCTACCAGGAGTTGGAGAGTGAGTTCCATTTGGACGTCCCGGAGATGGAGGAGGAGGATCCGCTCGACTATTCCTACGAGGTGTACGAGGACGAGGTCCTGGCCAAGGCTGAGAGGCCGGGTCGCGAGGAGCAGGAGGATGTGGGTGAGGCGGACAGCGACAAGGACAAGCTGGGTGTCGAGAAGGCTACCAATGCCTAAGCGGTGATCTGGTGCTGGGAGAGGTAGACGTGTGTGCGCAAGCATAGGCATGAGCGAAGCTAGGCCGCGCAGCAGCTGGGCAAAGTAACTCATTCGTCGCAACATCACTGGACTCAATGGTATCTCACCGCTCACCGCTTCACCTAATGCTGTCCGTACCACAAGGAACGTCGCTTGCGTGCCTACAACCGAATTGTGCAATACATTGCCGTTGGCCGCTGGATGGGCGCACGTGCTCTGGACGGATCCGTCGACTTCATGCGCAGACAACGTGTTGCCGCGAATGCCACATGTTACTCTGCCCTGGCCGGCAGCTTGTTGGTAGTACGGTGGCCGACCCCCTCACTCATTCCTACAACTACCCTCTATCTTGGGCAAGACACTCTCGAACCTCCTTACTCTATACAAACGCCGACCATTGACAGTCTGACAGCCCGGGGTTACGCATACCCCCCAAGCAGCAAACAACACCCAGTGAGCCTGCGCTGATTCATCGCTTCTACCAATGATAGTGGCTAAAAGTTGCATAGGATTATAGATCATGGCCAACAGCATAGGATCGAAAGCCCAGACTACAACCAACAAAGATGGAGCCAACTTTCCAGCTTCCAACAGCGTTCGTCGCCGTACCTTAGGTCTTCCTTGACTTCGCGTGCTGACTGCTCCAGGTTGTTGATGGCTCGGCCGTTCGCATTGTCAACAACGTCCCCGATCTCCTGGCAGACCCTAGCGTGGCCACGCGAGTGGACATGTATGCCCGCCTGCTGCCTCATCAATTGGCTACGTATCTAGTGTTTATCGAGGCCACTTCAGCTGGTTCGGTCCATCTTCAGCGCGGTGATGCTGGATATGCACAGCGAATGCGGGTCGCCTTGGCACAAATCGACGCCGCCACCCGGGCCAAGGAGGGTGCTAGGTAAGTATCTCGAGTGTTGTGCTCGTAAGGCGTATGCTCATCACCATCAGACCGTATCCGTTCTCTCCGCCGAGTCCGACGAGCCCACCCCAGCCCGGCGACGATTCAGGTCGGGCCCGCCGCTCGATGGCGCCGAGCCCATCTCCTCGCAAGGGTGTCGAGCAGGCTGTCACCACGCCTCGTCGCACCGTATCCTCGCCCACCAAGACCGTAAGTGGTAACCGGTGTCTACCTGTATCATGACGTCGCTAAGACCATGCAGGTCCACAAGCGCAAGGCCGACCATGAGCTTGCTTCCGGCGACAAGGTCGACGGTCCGCCGAACAAGAAGCTCCAAGCCGCCGCGACTGGCAGCAATGCCAGCGCTGACCCCATCACTGTCCGTACGCCGGGTGCGAGCGTCAGCACGAGCATCGTACGTGCCTGTACCATCCTGATTATCACGCCACATGCTGACTGGCGCAGAGCGATATTCACCGCATTGCAACGCTCAAGCTGGCCGCCAAGAACAACAAAGCCGCCGCTCGGTCTCGCAAGGCCAAGGATCTCGCTATTGTGATGTCTCGCAAGGCCGCCGATGCGGTGGCAAAGATCCACGAGATCCAGCTTGCGTTGGCTGCGGGCGTGGGTGAAGAGACTCAGCTTATCATGGAGATGAAGGGTCAGTGGGATGTCATCAGGGCCCAGGCGCTGCTGGACGAGGGTGTTGAGGAGGTTTCGGAGTACATGAAGAAGCTTCAGTGAGCACAGCGACCGTGCCTAGAGTTGGACGGGCGGGAGAGTCGAGAACAGCTGGCGATGGAGGATGGCGGATATGATGCTCCGCGATGATGGTCTTCCCGACGTATAGAGGAGGAGGTGTTCTAACCTCCATCAGGGGTGGGGAGTAGGAAGTAGGGTGCCAGAAGTCCAGCGGCTCCATCGCGCCTTCCTTGCCACATCTGCCAACTCTCATTCCGGCGACGTCCGGCTCCAAAACTTGCTTACAGGAGCTCGACATCACTCGCGCCACTATGAGTCACAACGTAACATGATCAAGATGTTGTGATCAACGGAGGCTGCGGTCGCCAATTTCACTCACATACCTTTCCAAGCTCACACTTCCGACCTACACCATCGCACCAACATCCTTCTCTCAGCATCGCCAACAAGCATCCACGCGTCGGCACGAGCAAACTCAACCATCACTTCGAGGTAGTGCCACCTCACCGCTGCTTTGTCTCGCTCCACATGCTCACCATCACTACCAGGTAACACACAAGTCGCAATGGCTGCCTTCGACAACTTTAGTGAGAGGTACTTCGAGGAGAAGAGCGTAGAACTCAAGTATGAGCTCACCTTGAGGGAGCTCGGGAAGAAGGGGTATCGCACCGACGCACAGGTGGAGAGAATACAAGACATTGTCGACGAAGGCACCCGCCGCATGCCGGTCGAGCAGAAGAAGGAGCTCGCGGAGAAGAAGAAGTGGGCCGACGTCATCGGCGAAGAGTTGCAGCTCACTGTGGACGGACGAAGCGGCGAAGCAGACCCTGGACGGTCGGTTGTACGAGATGGACCTCCATGCCGAACCAGGCAACCACGACGAGACCAAAGGCCCAATCGATGACTCGAGAGGTCTGCTCACCGCTTTCCACGAGGAAGATGCGACGCTTGCGGCGTTGACGGCGGTTCGCGCGGACTTTCTGCAAGGCGTGAAAGACAAGTCTGAGGACAAGATGGAGTACGTTCAGAGCCTCTGCCCTCTCGATACCAATGGGCAGTTCGAGGTCGCTCGGGAAGCCTACTGCAAGTACGTCAGGGCTCACTGGCAATTTTTCGGTGAAGTCGGGCGCGATTACAAGGACTGGGTCTCGGACAACGAGGACGAGGAGAACGCTAGGAAGGCTGGCGACGCCGAGGAGGTCGAGCAGAGCGAGGACGAGGAGACTGACGATTGAAGGACAGGCCTAGTCAGCCAAAGTCAAGCATATTAGTCGACGAGGAATGCCGGCGGAGATGATCAGGTGCTGCTGAGCTGTGTTTAGCCTTTGGTAGCAGCTTGGTGTTGGGTCAGGATCGCTCTGCCAGAAGGTAGCCTACATGTAAACTGGACAGAAGCCCACGTTCACTACAATCCGTTCACTCATCTCTATCTCGGGTCTTGTCAGTATCGTGACGGTGTCACTGATTACCTACTGTGAGCAATCACTAACCACTTTACACCATCAACCTCTCCAGAGACTCCCGAAGCTGAGTCGCGCAACAGTAGCAATTGTAAGTGTATGCTTGCTACTCCCTACCAAGAACGCCATCGCTAATCGTGTTGAACATGCCGACCGTCTCCCTTCAACGGCAAGCGTTGAATGCTGCCGCGCCTCTCAACCGTGCATCGTCACACAGTCACCGTTCGCGAGATCACTTCTTCGTCTCCGCGCCATAACCACCCTTACCCTCCAGATCGGGGTACGTCTTCCCTTCCCCCGCCATACCCTTCCTTGGGCCTCTCGCTTCCAGATCCTCCCTCAACCACCCCAACACCAACTGCCCGAGCCTCGAGTTGCCCTCCGCACCGCCTCGTGTCTCAGGAACATCAAAGCTCTCCATCGCGCCCCACTTGCGCACGCATCCTTGCGACATATGCACCAGATGAGTCGGCCACGCTGCCAGGTTGTCGAGGATGTGCGTCGCGTACACCACCGTACAGCTCCGCGTCTCGGTCTCACGCTTCAAGAACTCCAGAAAATTATGCCGAGACAGCAGGTCCAGATCCACAGTAATCTCATCAAGTAGTAGCACAGTCCACGGCCTCAGGAGTCCCATACACAGCTGCACATGCCTACGCTCGCCATCACTGACAGCATGCAGCCGCCAGCTGAGGTCTACGTCGAGGATCCGGACCAACTCGTCACGGCGGTCAGGGTAGTGGTCGCCACCGACGCTTCTCAGCAGCTCAGGGACCGCGATATCAGTCCGCACGATAGGGTTCAGTACCCATTCCAGACCAAGGTACGTCACGCCCGCTACTTGCGAGGCAAAAGGGTCAACACCTGCCAGCGCGATGGTGGATGCAGGTGCCATGCGCTTGCCGGCTAGCAGGCGGAGCAGGGTAGTTTTGCCCGCGCCATTGGCTCTGAGGATTTAGCATGGGTGTGTAAGACAGAGAGACTGGGTTCCTTACCACCGATGAGCAGAGTACGAGAGCCTGCTGGGAGGTCGATATTGATATTTGTGAGACCTGTGGTGCTGTCCGGGAAGGTAAAGGTGAGCTTCGTCACGGTAATGGTTGGTGAGGAGGACATGATGGTGATAGCGTCAGGGAATAGAGCATGAGGTTTTGGCAGGCAAGGACAGTAGAAAATACTGTCTGCTGTCGTCTCTACGTAGTGTATTGTTGTAGTCTGCGGTCTAGAACAACCGATTCGGCAGTTGCGACGCCAAGACAGTACCTTGCATGGCTCTTACTCGGCTTTCATACATGTATGTCACACCTCGACATCATACGAGCATATAACAGGTACAGTCCATGCTGCGCAGGCTTTCCATCGTCCGCACGCTGTCTAGCATGGCTCGACATCCGCCGCGCGACCCTTTGATCGCGATCATCGGCGCAACAGGCACCGGCAAATCCCAAGTATCGCTTCACGCTCCTTAACACGCTAATTTAATACTGACCACCGCAGCCAGCTAGCTGTCGCCCTCGCCAAGCGCTACAATGGCGAGATCATCAATGGAGATGCCATGCAACTGTACGCCGGTCTGCCGATCATTACGAACAAGATGACGCCTGAAGAGCAGGAGGGTATACCGCACCACCTACTGGGCTGCATAGGCTTACAGGAGCCGACATGGGTTGTCGGCACGTTCGTGAAGAGGGCGCTGGAGGTGATCGAAGAGATCAGGGGTAGAGGCAGGTTGCCCATCTTGGTTGGAGGGACGCACTACTACACCCAGAGTCTGCTGTTCCGGGACTGGCTGGCTCAAGAGGATGGTGATGAGACGAAGCGCGAGGAGCACGAAGACGGAAAAGAGGAATTTGCGATCCTCCAACAGCCGACCGAGACCCTGCTCGCGGAGCTGCAGAAGGTAGACCCGGTCATGGCTGCACGCTGGCATCCCAACGACCGTCGGAAGATACAGCGCAGCTTGGAGATCTACCTTAGAACTGGGCGCACAGCTTCAGAGACCTATGCCGAGCAGCAACGGCACACCAGAAATGCCGAACCAAACGCTTCTCAGGATGTCGAATCAAACGCACGCCATAACCTACGCTTTCCCACTCTGCTGTTCTGGGTTCATGCAGAGCACTCCACCCTACGCAAACGCCTAGATTCTCGCGTCGACAAGATGCTCGAAGACGGCCTTCTCAACGAAGTCCGTGCACTTAACGCCTTCGCAGATACCGAAGCTGCCGCTGGCCGTCCGGTGAACGAGACACGTGGGATCTGGGCCAGCATCGGGTACAAAGAATTCAAAGAGTATACTTCCGCTCTGCAAGCTGGGAGTACAGTCGATAAAGAGCTTCAAATGCTGAAGGTAGCGGCGCTGGACCGGACGAAAGCGGCGACGAGACAGTACGCTAAGCGACAGCTTCGTTGGATCCGTATCAAGTTGCTGAACGCTCTATCCGCGGCCGATAGAGCCCAGTCGATGTACCTTCTTGACGGGTCTGACGTGTCCGCTTTCGAGGATACGGTGCTGGAGCCTGCCATTCGCGTTACTGACGCCTTCCTGACGGCTGCTCAGCACATGCCGGATCCTGCTTCGCTATCATCTGCTGCTGCTGCCGAGCTATCCGGCAAGCCGACGAAGACTGGACGCGCCTCAGACGTCAATTGGACGAAGCAGCATTGCGACGTCTGCGACGTGTCGTGTGTCATTGAAGCGCAGTGGATGCAGCATATAGGTAGCTCGGCGCACAAGAAGAAGGTCAGTAAGAAGAGGCAGCTCAACGCCACGATCTTGGATCCACCCACGACGCCGTTACCGCCTCCGGATCACGCCGGGGACCATCCTGCGGACTGAAGCAACACATTGGACGTCAAGAATGAGGTCGCCGCATGTTCAGCTACTGGGACATACGTGGTCCCGCTCAGCGGGCTCCCTCGTGCTGTATTGTCCCAGAGCTTGGCCCATACATCCCACGACTCGATGATCGCGTATGTGCAACGAAGGCATCCTTGTGTGGCGAGGAGCCGTGGCCACCTATCCCGTCCGCTCTCCTTCGTTGATTCGATCATGTGATAATACCCTACCCGGTCCACTCGGATGAGTGTCGAACCTGGGCCGGGAATGGTGTGTGTGGCCCATAGAGCGCTTGCGCCGACCTGCGCAACGATCGGAACGCGCTGGCTCAGTCTCTTCATTATTATTGCGCACAATGCTTGTATCCATGTTGGGTTGAGCTGTTGCCACGCTGTCAGCTACTGCTCGAAAGCATACCTGTCTTCCAGCTGGGCTATCTGCAGCGTGTTTCCCGGCTCACTGGCTATGGTGCCTTCGAGCAATGGCTGATGCGTGGCAACACCTCAATCCTCTGACAGTCCACGTCTTGAACGAATGGACAAATCGCCGACGGACCTTCGAACCTTGTCATCTTCGGACTATCGATGATCGACGCATGATCGTACCGCTACCAAACTTCTTCCATACATCCCCTTTCGTGGAAGGCTCACCAGCGCCTAGCACGAACCTCGCACCCTCAATCAAGGTCGTTCATCATCACGCTTCATCCCCTCCTGCACCCATCCTGACCTGTCTCTTCCAATCTTCTTCAGTTCCTCATCCGGCAGCTCGTTGAGTTGGAGGTAAATATGAGGGTTCGGCACGTTGCGTCCCTTCTCGAACCCGGGCCGTGCAAGGAGTCGATACATCCAGTCCTTGACGTGAGGGAACTCGTCTATCTGGGACAGACCACTATACTCTACGACTTACGTTAGCCGAGATCTGGCACACGAAGCAACCATCGAGCGCTCTTCTCCAGGCGTTGGAAGACTTACTATAAGCAGTGATGAACGACCTTGATTGAGGGTGCGAGGTTCGTGCTAGGCGCTGGTGAGCCTTCCACGAAAGGGGATGTATGGAAGAAGTTTGGTAGCG
>Ga0068618_1000480_pt1 | contig 11155 bp, 7 predicted proteins | sample InSIn2SAF170_2_FD_77423 | JGI IMG/M metagenome (GOLD analysis project Ga0068618, IMG submission 77423) | Clean room microbial communities from NASA Spacecraft Assembly Facility at Jet Propulsion Laboratory, Pasadena, California, USA -... ...
AAACTACACAAAGACCAGAAGGATGACAGTAGCGCACGGTGGGCCATCCAAATGTTTCATCATATTGTAGCTACCTGACATGCCTGTCGAACAGCATCCGAAAGTTCTTGTGCCCCGTCACCACATTGACTGATGCGCTCCATATCTAAAGTATGTAGAGGCACGGCCTCTGCCCCCCGTTCATGGCGGCGGAGAAATTCCACTACCACAGATAAATCTCTGCAGATGTTCTGAAGATAGTCAAAATGTGCGGATGTCCTAAGCTCCTTCAAGAAACGTTTGAAGTCGGAGTCAAGGACTAGAAATAGCCTTCCGATTGTCAGCAAGATCGCGTCCATCTGCATGACTGTAGGGTCCGTACGTGTTTTTCCTCCAGTCCAGTGCATTCTCCTCCTTGGCTCCCGCAAACATAAGCAGGCAGATGATCGACTCCCCAAGGATGTCACCCATGTCGTACAGTCGCCCACCAAATTTGGAGATGTCCTCGCAGTACTTCTCGCAGTCGATCTCACCGGATCGAGCTCTGACAGCATAGTCTCAACTATTCTCTCCGTAACAGCTTTCTCCCTACGACGAAAAGGATTGCCACTCAAGCCTGTACGAATTGACCTCGCAGTCAGGACTTCAAATGCACGACTTCTTTGCCCGGAGATCTGCTGATAGAACATCTTGTAAAGGTGATGAATGTCCAAGTATTGCGCCAATGCTTGAGTCTGAGAGATCCTCTCTCGTTCGATGATTCGATCGAAAAGATCCCGGAATCCTACTTCCGACACGTTGAGACCGATAGAGATCTTCGACGTCGGGAACCTGCCTGCTATCTCTCGCAACTGTAGTATAATCCTTGGAGAAACTAGCTTTGCCAAGACGTTAAGGAGCTCAGAATCCAATTGAACACTTTGTGCTGGCCCAGGCCTTGAAGCTAGCTTCATATTCCCGCGAGAGCGCTTGTGCACTGGTCCTCCATCGGTTTGCCACCGTTTCCGATACTTCTCTGAACTCGGTTTAGACCTCAGCTGTGTAGGACGTTGGGCTGCTACGGTACTGGCTCCGTTGTGCTCGTTCTCCTGAGGTGCTTGGTTTCCATTCCTGGTTCCTCGATGAGTACTGGTACTCTCCAGCTGTGACTCCAGAGTTGGACTCGTGGTGGACGGTAGATCACAGTGCTCAAACCCTTGTGCGCTCGGAGCTCGGACATTGGCGTCTTGAGTTGCTCTCATCGACAGTGCTTCATTCATTTTGCCCAGGCTAAGGGGTTCGACCACTGCGCTCGTGTCTTCGAAGATAAGTAGGTCCTGGGGCCTGCATGTTATTAAAGCAGATGGACAAGCCCGGTCCAGGTACAGCTCTTCGTGTTCTATCATCTCGACCAAGGCTCGCACTCTGAAGCAAATCTTCTGAATGAAGTTGTCGAGTTCGCCATCGACTTCCAATGGACTAATGGCTTCACAACGTAGTCCCGTGGGCTTAGATCGATGGAAAGCTGCAAGCAGGTACTGGGCCGCTTCCGCCACAACTTTCTCTTCCACCTCCATCCGGTCTCAAAGTGATACGAGACAATGATTGATTAGACCTCAGGTCGAAAGCCAGGCGCCCTGACGCTGGCCGACGATGAGCCCTAATTGATCTATGCTTGCTATGCCAAGATGTGCGGGAGCGGGCCGCTCACACATAGTTTGTCGACATATGAGCTGATACCTGTTGAACCGTTCCACAACAGCTACTCCGCATGATCGATGAGTGCAGCCCATGAAACCGAAGCATGACGCTCCTATGCTGTCCCGAAGTGCTTCTTGCGAAGCGTCTGGTACGATCTCAGGTGCTACCGGCGCACAGTCAGGCCAAACACCTGATGTGAGCGCAGGACGCGCCTTGGACTGTACCTGGCGCTCCGTAAGAAGCAATTTGGGACAGCAAGAGTCGGGAAACTCCGAGGCTCATAGTTACACTCTGGATGCGGGAGTATATGTGCAGGAAGTAAGCTGAGGAGTTCATCACCTAGAACTATCGCGTCTGACTTGGCGATGTGAAGGCAAAAGACTCCGTGAACACAACAGCAGGCTCGGCAGATACCAGCTACGCTGCAGCCTCATATCATGAGAGTCCTCAGCCAAGCAGAGCGGCCGAAGGCGACAGATTCCCCAATCATGGGCAGTCCGTACGACCTGGATTTCCCGTCCACGCTACAGATTTAACGCTGCCTATGGATAGAACTGCTGGATCTGACGCCTACTCGTCTTCGAGACTTTTGCAACCGTACCAGGAAAAAGAGGTGTTGTCGGAGGAAGTCGAAGGGATCTACGCCCGCATACTCAAGGACCAAGCCGACATCACCAAACTTCAGCTTCTGGCAGCACGATACACGGGTGCGGCTGAGCAAAGAGCGAGATTGCTTTCCGGCCTCGAAGCACAAGAGCGGGATGCTAATCTTCGCATTCGTCAGATCAAGGACGAAATCAAGCGACTAGAGATCTGAGATTGCAATCGTCATTGGCTGGGCCAGGCTTGCTTGACCTTTGCAGTGCTTGTGATAGCTGTGGCCGCTAAGGAGCAGACTTTGTGACGCGTCCGAGAAAGCACGAAATATTCATCTTCACAATATGTCCTCAGTCCTCATGCATCAACCTGCCTCGCAAGTAAGCTTCGCATGACTGGAAGTTTTCGCCACTGGCTTACCCAAGCCGAGACATGACGCCTGTAATCACAGTCAAGCTTCGCCTAATGTCCAGCCAGACTGCCCCAATCAAGGCTTTCATAGCTGTAACCAACACCCCGGGGGGTTGATCACGCAAAGGTTTCTGCGCGGGGTTACGTCCGATACAGCTGTCAAGCCCTTGTAAAGTCGTCGACTGTCCAAGTGCCTGGTTAGATCCAAGTCGAGTCGAGACATCGCACCATTGCTCTGTCGTGAAGTCAGGCCGGGTGCTTCCAAATAATGGGCCACTTACTGAGATCAGCACCAGAGCGATACCACTCGTCTGCTGCGACTAGTCCCAGTGTTTCACCTCCGATGATCGCCAACCCGTTTTTGTTCGGTTCTCATCGGGCTGAGAGCTGCTAATAGTAGTTCAGGATCGTCAAAATGATGGCCGAGTATTGACTCCACACGCTCTGGAAAAGCATCCATGAACGTGTGTTACTCTTGATGGATGTGTAGAGCTTATTAAGACTGTGCTTGGACGTTTCAGCGCTGGCTTCTATTTGGGTAGGGTCGAGTACGCTAGTCCCGATGTAGACGTTCAACAAGATCTTCTTCGAGGAAACACCACATCAAGCCTAGCGTCCACAACATATGCTTATGCGCTGCTACTGCACAGGAAGTCGATCTACGACTCCGGCACAGCCCTTTGTTGACATAATAATTCAGCGCCTTAACAATGGGTAACAACATGACTGTCAGCCGTTGCTTTCCGGCTCGGCATAGCAGCATCTTTCTCCCCCTGTGCTGCTCTACGAAGCAGTATCGTCCATTCACCATGGCTCAGAAGCTCGTATCCATCTCGATATCGTTCGATTGACAGAATCTAGATGACCTGGAAGTGCCTTCAGAACCTCGAAGTTGTCGGAATCGTGAAAGCAGCAAAAAACCAACAAGCACTGCATGACGCTTCGAAACCGAAGTGACTCCAAGTTCCTCCCAATACTCCGTCAAACACAAAACCATCAAACGAACAGGATGTTCGAATGATAACCTTTGCTGCTTTGCAGCGGACTTAAATAATAGTATCGCTGCACAAGCGGATCGACACATGCCACACACGCAAGGAACAAACGAGATGCATCGTTGTACGTAGAATCACTGCTTCGATCATGCAATCGTAGTGCTATAACAACGACTGTACACACTCAGTCGTCAGTGAGCCCAGAAACTCTGCATCAGATTCTTTGACAACATTTCCTGTCCACCATTCCGACGCCACAGCTTGAGAACACTTTTACCATCCTCATGCTCAAGCACAAGAGCGTATTTCTTGGCCGAATGGAACATTCGATCACCTTGAAGCGTGTGTCGAATCGTGTGAAGGATCGATTGCACGGCTCCAACATCTTCTTCATGCCGACTCTGCCAAAGTACGAGATCTTCTTGAACGTTCTTGTGCTGCACTCCAGAAGCATCAAAACACCCTCGCACATGTCGAGCGAGGTACAAGTTGTGGTAGCCAGAGAGCCAGATTTGGGCCAAAATGTCGTCTGTACTGTTGTTCTTGTGGTCTCGAGACTTGACTTCCAAGAGACAGTCTATTGTATGAGTGACACCAATGTTAGCAATGTCTAGCATCAGCACTGATCGGTCGGTAGACTCGTGCTGCAGACGAGCTTGGTCCTGCGACGATAGTGCCCCAGAAGTGTTCTTCAACAGACGTAGAGCAGTACGGTCCGGCTCCTCAGAAAAGAAACTGCAGTCTCGTAGATCCGCTTGATACTGAACCACAACGGAGAGGTCACCGAGCGCGTAGTTAACGATTCTGTGGTGACTGGTGGCCTCCCGGGCCTTCTCTTCTTGCTTTGTGCAGACCTTCTCGAAGCCCTGCCCGTATCCCCGACACAAAGAGGTATGGGTCATACTGTTGAGGTCCTTTTCCCATCTCGTCATCATCATAGTCTTACCAATCATCTGTATGTCGGCGCGAAATGGCTGCCAATCAGTGCCACTCACAAACTTAAAGATTTGTCGTAGGTTGTTCAGACCGCTCAGTACGTCGACCTTCTCAGACTGGAAGTCAGGCCTTGACCTCCGGCATGCTTGTACTAGAGGCTCGAAGCGAAAGCCGTATGGCTTGACCGAATAACGATCTTCGTTTTCTTTTGCGAAAGCCATAGCATCCGGCTGCAGTTGGACTGGAAAACTGGGAGGCGAGAAGGGCAGTGGGTTCCCTGAGATGGATGAGTTGCAGCCACGTGTCATTCATATGGCTTTCTTACCAGGAACAGCGATAGTAGGCGTGTGCATACGTAACCAATCGTAGCTTGCGAGCTCGCAAAATTCCGACATATTCACTCTGGGTTGTTTGTCCGGCTGCCCCTGACGTCCGAGTGTAACAACAATCTGAAGCAGTCCGCCCTTGAGTGGTCCTGCGCCTACAAGCTCGGGCGAGCGATGCAGATATGCGCATCTTTTTCCATAAGGACATGTCCCGGTATCCTCCCAATTGAAGCAGGGAATTTCTCGTGGAGGTGGTCGAGATGCCTGCTCGACAGGGTTGTGCGAAAAGCGACAGAATCTGCCATATCGGCAGACTCCCTTCGAAGCCAGGTTGCGACAAAGTGGACGAGCAGGGAAAACATGCGCTTGAAACATGGTTGAGTGTCCTGATGCGTTTGTGAGGTCGTAAGCTTAAGATCTAGTGCGGATGTACTCTGAACAGCTAGTCCGAGCAGAAGTACAGCTGGAATGGATCGGTACAGCCTGTCACAGGGCCTGCTCAACTGCAAACAAGTCACAGCCTCGCGGCACAACCCTTCCGGCTCAGGCATGACACTTCCAGGAGGGACATTGGATCTCAACCCCGTGTCATACGTCGGTGACGCAATGGGGTCGTAATCACCGTGCAGTATGTTGGTTTATTGGAAGCGATGTTCCTAACGTCACAAACCCGTAGGAGAGTCTTGCGTAAGGCTGATATGATTTCGACTACTTTGGAGTAAAGTGTCGATTAGCGAGACAGTCAATTCCATCCCAAAGGTCTAAACAGTAACGGGTGAGGGATGGTTGCAGCTCGTAGCATGAGGCTGGCTTCGAGTTTACGCGGGTGTACTCCGCAACGATAAGGTATCGCGTTAGCGGGCTTGCGTTTATGCTCCGCCTTCAATGCGGAAGCAATCAAGCATCCCGGCATGAGTGGGTAGACACTCTAACGGTCCTGTGATCTGAAGTTGTGTTGCGCTTGAAGTGTTGATCTGCTCCGAAGCATATTTACAAGGCACGGCGAAATAGCGTCAAACCACCGGCGTCGTACTGGACCAGCAAACGAAGCGTTCCCACTGAGACTGCATTTGTCCGTCATGGCGCAAAGATCACCTCCATCGTCTTGGTGCAAATGGAGTTGTTGCCAGGGGACTTTTGCACAATGCAGGGAGGGATCCCGAACAACAGAAGGTCCCTGCGCGTCATGCGGGTCACCGCACTATGTATGTTACGCCCATTTAGCGTGCATGTGTACAACAATCACAACAATGCTTGGTTACCTGTCCTCCGCCGCTAGTATGCTCGTTCCTTTGTGAAGTCGAGCCGACTTTGCATGTAAAGAATTGGTGTTGAGACTTGGACATTGCGACTACCTGCATCGGTGAAGCTCCGTTTGCAAGCTCCATCTCTGTGACCGACCCCTTCGCGTCCACGGGAACAGCCACTACTACATGTTTATGCATTGTCCATAGTCAAATGGTTCCATCCTGTGTGCTCCGGCATGATAGTACATATACCCCCCAACGTCCCAAAGTGGTAGTATCACCGTGCAGCAGTCGAAAAGTCCACTTCCGGCCTAGCGCGAAACGCAAGCTCACCTGCACACGAAGCCATCATGCCATATGTAAGCACTCAATGCACCAATCAACCTGTTGCCAACCGCTCAGAGCTGCGGCCTAATCCAAGGAGGCACATTGGTAGGTATGACACGCACGAGCACTGATGTGGGTTGAATGCAGCTGACCAATACGCCTCGAGGACCACTCTCCGCCTCACGACTTGAGGCTCGGAGGCAATGAAGTTTCACTACAGCACGAGGGCATACAAGTCAGCATGTTGTGGTACGAAACCTCTAAACCCTACTGCAATGCGAAGACCATGGTCATGTATGTGCAATCCATAAAGAGTATTAAGGTCGCCAGGCAAACGAGGCGCACGTGATGGGATCGACGCTGATGCCGGGTAACGAGATCTATTCATACAGATAGTCCGACGAACGTAGCGCAAGCATCGGCTGCTACCTAGGCACTTCCAACGCAAGGTGAGACTCACTCGGAAACGTTATGGCAGAGGACTGGCAAGTCAATCAAGCCGAGCAATTGATTCTTTGGCATGGAGCAGATTACTCTATGCGTCAGAAAGCATTCGTATCTACGGTGTATTTGTGATTCTTAGCAAGATGTCAGAGTGAATAGCTGCCGGTAGCGCAGGCTTGAAGCGGGGCAAGAAGTTGAGGATAGAGAAGGTGACTCGGAGCTATGTCGGTCCCAGTAGGGTTTGCGCGCTTTCCGCAACGTTTGGGAACCGATTGCCTCGCGCCGACTCAAAGCTGCCTCTTTGATCCCCCACTGTGTGCGGGGCAGGGCATATATATAAAGTTCATGTCTGCACGCTGGTACATTGACTTGCGCCCACACAACTACTCACAACAACAAGCGCATAAGAAAGATGGCTTTGACCGAGCTGACGGACGATCTACGAAACGCAACGTTAGATAAGCATGTCGTGCGCTTCTCGCCTCATGCGCATCCTCGATGGTCGACCTTAAGGCTGCAGCCTATCCCACGAATCCTGTTTCGCCTATACACGCCCGAGTCGGATGGCTTCACCAATGAGCATGAGGCATCCTCGCGAGATGCTACGGCAGAAGAGCACTTGAGCGACGAGGATATCTTCTCCACTCGAACGCCAGAGGCAACTGCAGCCCTCATAGCAGATCACCTGTGGTGGAGAAAGGGTCCCAGACGGGACAATCTAGTATCCTGGTCCAGTAGCATATTGTTCTTGATCCCCTACATCTTCCACAGGCATCATGACAACAACGACGGATCCGCTTTGCGCGACATACGTCTGCTCGTGGTAGACACGGAAAAGTTGCCGGCTCACACGTTTATCCGCGATATTGACCTTGTCTCAGCATTCGAGGAATTCGACTCTCGAGAGAAAGAAGGCCTCAAGCATATGGCCCGGTTGCGCAACAAAACGCATCATTATTTCGGCGAGTACTTGTCGCAAGGCTGTCTGAATATCAGTGGCAAATGCAGCACAGTGTCCGCCCAGACGATGATCGACGGAGGTTTGTTCAATATACACGACGTCTTTGTAGCAGCATACGGAGGAGTGCAGCAGGCTACATGGGTCAGATCCGTTCACACCGCGCGTGAGACTATAGAGTCCGCCTCAAAACTTCCGCAAGCGCCGCTCGAGATGGTGACCTCAGCATTCGACATTGCACTGGAGTTTGGAGAAGACTTCCGTCTTCCTATCGCGGTTCAGCTTCTCGCTTTGTTACCATACGCCCTGGATCCAAATTCAGTCTATGAAAGACTATGGGCCCACATGAGGCCGACCAGTGAGTAAGCTTTCCAACTCGTTGCGGACAGATGGGAAATGACACGTCGAATAGCATACGAAGTGAATCGCTGTGCGGCATATTGGCAGACCCTATATGCCCCACCTTCCATGCCCGAGCTACTTCGCGGCAAGTCTGTAATGCAAAGACTGTTCAGATTACAACTCCAAAGTGGGTGGTCTTCCTGACCATGCGCGGTTAACGATCTGACAGTGTGAGCAGACATCCTTCTACAGACAGAGAGCATCCTGATTCAGACTGTACCGGTCTTGTCGGAGTACTCACCCGAACATTCCACCGTTGCAGACATATTGCAAGGCGCTGCCGATGCATTACAGGATGCGCATAGTAAATTGGAAAGAGTTGTATGATGGAAATGTTCTTCAAGCGTTCTCTGTCCTCAGGGACAGGCTTAATGATAAGTCATCTGTTTCTGTTCCCAAGAACAGTGCCGGTTGACCCTAAGGCGTAACAGAGTTTTGATGCCGTAGACTTCCCGTCTTTGTTTTATCCCAAGACGTTAGCGCCGAAATTCACCCTCTTCCAACCCTAACCCTAGGGATGGCTGGCGTGCCACTGTACGATCTGTCTGGTACGCTTGGGATCCGAGGCTTCAACCCGCTGGTCGTCTCGTGGGTTTGAGTCTACTAAGTTACTATGTACTCTAACAGTGGCTATCCTGCTGCGCTAGTGCGCACTTGGCCCCCCGGCGATCTCTGCGACCGTCTCCCTCAAGGACCCCCCCCCCCGGGCTGTCTTGCCAGAGCCGTCCCATTTTCTTGCTGTTGGAGACGCATCTTACAGCGCCCTCAAGCTACTCTTCACCGGCCCTATCCCTCCTCCACTCTCGCGTAACCCCTACCTGCCTTCGCATCGGGGGAGACGACACGGTCCTCGCGCCCCTGACACCCCACCCGCATTGACGCAATCGACGCATAGCCCTTGCATCCGACCTTAGATCACCCTTCGCGCCGCTGAGAACTTGCCCTGCAAGTCGAGGGCAGGATCTCGGCACCCGCATAAGTCATTACCCTGCATTATATGTCGCGGTTCCTCAAACCTTTCCAAAGCCTCCAACACGCCCTCCACGCTGGACTCGCCGCTCATCTGACCAAGTGGCAATAATCCACGATCGCAGATTTGCCGGGCTCATGCCGCCCCCACCTCGCTTCGACGGCCCAAGGAGAGCGAGGAAAGAGCGCTGGTCGCCGTCTGCACGATCTCGCTGATCTCCAGCAACTTGTGGACTCGCTCCAGCTCAAGGTGCGCTTCCCACCCGTCAGTCAAGTTCGACTGGTCGCCTCTGACCTTACCTGACACCTCCGCTGCGATACCCGGCCTGCGTCCAAACGGTCCGATATGCAGCCGGATCAGGTCAAATGACACACGCGAATACTTTTCCCAGGCCTCGAAGAACTGCGCTGCCGTCAACAGCTCCACTAGCTCCGGAGCTGATGCTGCTCTTCGCGCCCGGCGAAGCCACTGCTATTTGAGCGTCGTTGCGCTATGTAGCTGTGCCGTGTTCGGGTTTCGGGTGAGTCTAGCTGATGGGTCTTCTCGAAACGCACACTACTTATAGAATGCACGTGGGAAAATGTATGCGAGTGGTGCGAGACTGTGGAGACGAGTACGTGTTTCGAGTCGTCAGGCGTGCATGAGGTCCGTGAACTTGCGACAGCGTGCGCCAGTGATGTGCGTCCGTGCAGCAACGTGCGTTCGTGCAGATGCGCGTACTCGTGCAGACGGGCGCGCCTGTGCAGCAACGTCCGTACGTTCAGCTACGTGCACCCATACAACTATGAACTCGTCCATGATCTTGCGCGCACACTACGACGGTTCTGTCGTACGATTTAGTGCCTAAGGTGCTTTGGAGCGAGCGAGCAGAGTCTTTAGTGTAGTGGTTGTGCAAGCATACAGGGCCAATCGAACGTGCAAAGAAATGGAAAGTTGCAGGATTGTGCAAGAGTGCATGAACGTGCGAACGTGCAGACACCTAATCTTCGTGCGAAACCTTGCAAGCGTGCAAAGCTGCGTGACTTTGCAGAGATTGCTCAACCGTGATCCCATGCACTGTCTCAGAGCTGCGCGGCTGTCAGGATTTTCGCATTTGATCCCGCATTTCCTTCGAGCGAGTGAGTCGAATCCAAGCTAGGGACACCGCAACGCCATCAGCGCACCTTTCTAGCTGCTATGTTCGTTGCCCATCGATGCAATGTACAGTCGCACTTCCTATCTCTTGACACCGACGCCATCATCCTCTGATCTGGTAAGAAGACCGCAGCTGCAGCATAACTTTCATACCCTCCTGACTCCAGTGTTCTCTCGCGCATCAATACGTCCCACAACCGCGCTACCTAGATCTCCGACGCTGGATCGTCGTGCCACAGTAGAGTTGCAGACGCAAAATGCTCGGCATGTCGATATGAACTGGCGGAGGTACTTATGTAGCGTGGTGGCAGTGAGACCGGGTCCGATTTATGAGGACTTAGTGAAGTCCAAACCCTAGCAACTCCGTAGTTCGTTGCTTGACTTCGTTGTCCGTCTCATCGACTGCCTTAGAAACCATGTCTGCCTGCCGTCTGACTTCCTGTAACTCCTCTTCGAGCTTCGCCACGTGTGCGAGCAGCTCCTCCCTGCTCTTTTGTAGACCATTCGCTTGTTCGGATAGTGTGAACGCATTTGCTTTCTTGCTCTCCAGCTCAGACGTTAACTCTCTGATCTTGCTCACTTCATGGCCCCAGCACAGCAGCTGTGGAGTGGCACTATCGTCTTCTAATGATATGGGTATTGTGGCTTGATGTTGGTTCGGTAATCGACTCCGTTCTGTCTCGTTCACGTCGGCGTCTGTTGACTTTGCGTCGGGAAGAGCCTGGGAGCTGACTCGTATAGCGTCTTCT
>Ga0068618_1000481_pt1 | contig 11145 bp, 6 predicted proteins | sample InSIn2SAF170_2_FD_77423 | JGI IMG/M metagenome (GOLD analysis project Ga0068618, IMG submission 77423) | Clean room microbial communities from NASA Spacecraft Assembly Facility at Jet Propulsion Laboratory, Pasadena, California, USA -... ...
ATGGCGTAAAGAAGAAGACATGCGAGTACAAGTTTCACACCGAGTTTCAATCACACGAGCCAGAATTCGATTACCTCAAGTCACTGGAGATTGAAGAGAAGATCAACAAGATCAAATGGTGCAAACGTCAAAATGCCTCTCACTACCTGCTGTCCACGAACGACAAGACAATTAAGTTGTGGAAGGTCTTTGAAAAGTCATTAAAGGTGGTCGCCGAGAACAACCTGACACAAGATCTGACGCCAGGCGGCACAACGAATGGTGGTGGCGCCACTGTCCGGCCGAATAGCCACTTCCGCAGTGCCGCAGATCTGAAGATGCCCCGTCTCACACACCACGATACTGTTGTCGCCGCAGTCCCACGCAAGACCTACGCCAATGCCCACGCCTACCACATCAACAGCATATCAGTCAACAGCGACGGAGAGACATTCATAAGCTCAGACGACTTGCGGATAAACCTGTGGAACCTCAACATCCAGAACGAAAGTTTCAACATTGTGGATATCAAGCCAACGAACATGGAGGAATTGACGGAAGTTATCACAGCGGCAGAGTTTCATCCAAAGAGTTGCAATGTTTTCATGTATGCCAGTTCAAAGGGCACGATCAAGTTGGCGGATATGCGCGAGAGTGCCTTGTGTGACCAGCATGCAAAGCGTATGTCATATAGTGCTTACCAAATTAAACATCTACTAATCTGGGCACAGAATTTGAACAAGAAGAAGACCCAGCATCACGATCCTTTTTCTCAGAGATTATCTCTTCGATATCAGACGTGCGATTCTCCAACGATGGCAAGCACATCCTCTCCAGAGATTACCTCACAGTCAAGATTTGGGACGTAGCAATGGAAAGACAACCCATCAAGACTATCCCTATCCATGAACACCTCCGACCACGATTATGCGATACCTATGAAAACGACAGCATCTTCGACAAGTTCGAAGTTGTGTTCTCTGGCGACGCAAAGAACGTGATGACTGGAAGCTACAACAACAACTTCATGATCTACCCATCAGGCGCAGAGCAGAACACGGAGGTTGTGTTGCAAGCGGATAAATCAGCGTTCAAAGCCAAGAAGGTTGGTATTCCAACACCAATGGCGAATGGAGGTAACAAGAAGGGTGGATCGAGAGCTGGAAGCCCTGCTGGACAGGGAGCAAGGATGAAGAGAGAGACGGATGCGGATCAGATTGACTTCAATAAGAAGATTCTGCATATGAGCTGGCATCCGTTCGAAGACAGTATCGCTATTGCTGCTACAAACAACGTAAGTCTTCTCGTGTGTTTGGCGAGGGTTCTCAGAATGCTAACAGAGTATAGCTCTTCGTGTTCTCGGCACTATGAGAAGGACCATTGCAGGTTGTGGCGCAAAGATGGATAACCTGAAAGCATGGAGGACCAAGGTCTCAATGACGCCAATTTGACGGCTGTTGTCACTCTGCGCTTCTGATGGCGGCGTGGAAGCCACAATGCGAAAGCTAGCATTTAAATTAGCTAAAATAGAAGAATCAATAATACTACCAAAAAAGCATGGAATCCGCGTTGTATCTTTATCATCACATGTTTAAGGTTTCTGAAACAGCACCTGAAACATCGATAACTGACACAATGTACTTGATCCGTCCACATTTGCATTCGTACCAGACCAGAGGTCATCTCGAATTGTCATGTCAGGTCTGCACACCGCCTTTGGGCTAATCTTTGGCGGTTGTTGCTCCAATGTAAGGCCTGCTAGTTCTGTCGTCCTCGTTTGTTGACAGTCAGCTGATTGGTGTAAACAAATAGGTCTTCACACTCGAAGCTATTGTCAAGTACGTGTCTTTGCACAGTCGACTGATGGAATTGACTGACAAAGCAGACATCAGCCTAATACAGGTATTTCACACCGCGTTTGCACCATTTCTGCCCAGAAACATCACTGTCCAATAATCACAAACACCACCACCAAAACTGACGAATACGGCACAATCAAGGTCTCCTCATCACAGTAGTACAATTCGCACTAACAGCTCTCTTCGCTCTGCCTGCACAACTCCAGCGCACGCCTCATCATGCCTCTACCTCCTCCAAAACCCCCTCCCCAACGTCAGTAAGCATCGCTTCTCCGAAGATCCCTCTTTCCCGCCTGGCTCTCCTGGCTTTGCTCTTCTTCGCCGTCAATATGCTGAATAATTGGGCTTTTGCATTCAATATCTCTGTGCCTATGCACATTATACTAAGGAGTTTTGGGAGTGTGCAGACCATGGCTGTGGGCTGGTTGGTGGGGAAGAGGTATACAAGGGTGCAGGTGGGGAGCGTGGTAGCGCTGACGGTTGGTGTTGTTGTGAGTGCTTGGGCTGATGCTGTTGGGAAGGTGAGTTTGGTTGCGTCTTTTCCCTCGCTATACTATAGCTATGGGGAGGAAAGTGCACTTGAGCTGACGAATCGACATAGGGTAAACTCAGCACTCCCTCGTCGTCCTTTACTCCCAAATCAACAACACGAAACATCACTACTACTAGCAGTACAACAACAACAGACTCATCATCCTACCTAACCGGCCTCGCTCTCCTCTTCACCGCCCAACTCATCTCAGCATACATGGGCATCCTGACCGAATCAACCTACGCAGCGCACGGCCGGCACTGGAGCGAAACCCTCTTCTATACACACTTCTTTAGCTTCCTCTTCTCTTTGACTTTGACACCAACCCTGCTTACACAATACCGGCAACTCATGTCCCACCCTTCCGATCACCACTCTTCCACAACAAAGCCAACCACATCTCCCTTCCCCCTGCCCGTCCTACCACATTCACTACAAAAATACACGCCCCCACTTTCACTATCCCACCCAGCAACACTCCTCGCTCTCAACGCCCTAACACAAATCGCCTGCATTTCCGGCGTTAACCGACTATCCGCATCCACAACAGCCGTCACAGTCACAGTGGTGCTAAATATCCGCAAGCTAGTCAGTTTCTTGTTGAGTTGCGTTATTTTTGGGAATCACGTTAGTGGGTTGATGGGCGTTGGGGCGGGATTGGTGTTTGTGGCGGGTGCGGTGTATGGGTGGGATAGTTCGAGGAGTGGGAAGAAAGGTAAGGAGGTAGGGAAGGTGGATGAGAAGATTGATGACAAAGCCAAGGAGAAGGTAAAGGATGGGAATGTAGGAGGAACAGAGCTTGGAAGTGGAAATGAGGAGGTCGTGTTGGGAGGAGGAGGAGGAGGAGGAAGAAGAGCTGTTGATAACGACAATGGAGGAACGATTACGAGACGAGTCGTTTGATGTATAATGTGATTAAGAGTTAGCTTTCATTCGATGATTGAGAGGCAATATCACACATACTTGTTGTCACTGTCACATCCCAAAGCCTTGACGTTCAGACTTCCACGACAATCGAAATCCTAACTCAAAGAAAAAAAGTTGTGGAGAGTGCTGGAGAGGTTTGCAATTATTGATTTTACGACATTAGACAACCATCTCAATTCGTTCGACTCTGGGATGTGCAAAATTAAGCCTGCTCAACATGAGAACATTATTGCAACTGAGAACATTATGGGGACTGAAAGCAAGGCTCCTGCATGACCGTGAAGTATTAGTATTCGACATCTTGATTGTCAATGTTCTATACATATCTGTTTCAATCTGCCTTGCTCCAGATACTCACTTTCATCACTATATGAAGAGCCCCTGTTTGGTATCTCCGACCATGTTCTATATAATCATGCGCCATACTCCTCGCTGATACCAAAACGAACCCATGCCAGACTCTACTCAAGCTTCCAAAACGCCACGCTATACAAGAAAAGCAAGATATCGACGCGCCGACATACCCACAAAACAAAACAAATCTCGATCACTCACCCCTCTTTACTGACCATGACCAGGTGGTATACGACTACTCCTCGTACTCTGCGGACTTCTCAAACTCTCCTCCTCCGCCTCAATCACATCGCTCAAGCGCGTCGCATGGTGCTGATGTGCGACAATACCTTCCCACTCCGCTCCGTCGTTGCCATAGCCTTGTCCCTCGTAGTCTACCGGCTCATCGTATAACGGGTCTTCCGAACTTATGGCTCTGGGCTGTGCTTGCGATTGTGCTGATTGAGGTGCGCCGCCGGGCTCGGTGGTGCCGTAGTGCAGATATGTGTCGCCGATGTGGGGAGAACTTTCAGCGGTTGGGTCGTAGGATTGTTCAGGACTGCCGGGATCGGCGTGATGGTGCTGCTCGTCTGCAGATTGTTGGGGTTGGTGGTGAGGATGACTCGGAGGCCCAGGTGGTGGCGGTGGCTCGAGGCCGCTTGCGTCGAGTTCGTAGTCGTCGTCATCTTGGTCGTCGCCGACTTCTGACGTCCCCTCGGACTCGACGTAGGGTTGGTAATGTGGGCCGGGCGGTGAGGCGACCATTGCTTGAGGCGGGGGCTGGTGTAGGTATTGACCTGGTTGGTGGTAAAACGGCATGGTGGAGGGAGGCATGCCGCCTGGTGTAGGGAATGGATATTGCTGTGCCAAAGGCGGATACTGCTGAGGTGTATAATATTGTTGGCGGGAGCTTTGCGGGTATTGCTGAGGTGATTGGATGTATTGCTGTTGTGGTGCATATTCCTGTTGAGGATATTGCTGTTGTGCTCGTGATGGCGACATGCCAGGATATGACTGTTGTGGCATAGCATGCATGGATCCAATAGGTGGTGGCGAAGGACCAGATGGGAAATTCTGAAACGCATAGCTTGTATGAGGACGAGTTGCAGATTGTGCCGCGGCTTGCCCGGAAAATGGATCGGTGTCAGTGGGCGATGGGTGTCCCTGTTGTTCATACATTCCATAACTCTGAGTTACACTCTGCTGAATCGGGGTTGCATGTTGCGATTGGACCATATGAGGATAACCTGCATGTTGTTGACCATGATGCGCATGGCCTGACTGATCAGATATGGTCTGCGTAGGCAAGACTTGAACACCTCCAATCATGACAGTACGTCCCTGTCGCAAAGCAGCCTGGACGTCACGGTCAGCCTGCTCTCGCCGACCAAGCTCTTCCCATGCACGTCTCGCTTCATCACTAGAGATCTGCTGTTCACGTCGCATTTCTGACAATCTCGCTTCTATCAAATCGACATCCACCTGTGGTGCATTCAATCTAGCATTCTGCTCTTCTGCCAGTGCCCTCTGGAGCTGACCAATTCTTTCTTTGTGGTGCTCCTGCTGCTCTCTTGTTTCCCAAAACCAGCGCTGAAACTTTCGCTCGGATGATGCTCGCAGACGCTGAAGTTCAACCACAGCGTGAAAAAGGTTTGCACCAGCTGCTGCGAGATCTGTAATCTCTCGTTGAGCTTGAGCCCACGAAGGTTCACCACGGACGTCCTTCCTATTGGCTTCTAGCCTGTGAATCCAATAACTTGTCAAACCCTCCCATTTTCCTGACAATTCTTCCCATCTTTCAAAGGCATGCGGAAACGACGGAGCACCAGACCGCGATGCTTGTGATTGGTCAGCTCTGACTGGTGCAATAACCGGGTCTTGAAGCGGTTGTGCTTGTTTCAAGGCAGTATTTCTAGCTTGTTGCTGTTGCTGTGGCGGTTGTGGTGCCGCTCTTGGTTGAGTTAGACGTGGTACCTCTATACCTCCTTTCCCAATATCACCTGGAATTGGTGGCGATGGTTCATAACCACGAGGCGCATTCAGTACTTCAGGCCCACCTCTTACTGGCTCTCTGAGTCCACTAAGTGCAGCTTGTGTACGTTGACGCTCCATTGACCTTCGCTGATTCTCCTCATACGACCTCCTTGGTTCTTCAATCTCACCAGCCTCTGCCCGTCTAGCAGCTTCTTTTGCAGCCTCTCTTGCTTGTCTTTTGTTCATAATGTCAATTGGTGTAAGCACATTACCAGCTGATCCTTTGGACCGCGGCGCATGTGCCAGTCCTTCGTTAGTAGCAGCAACATTTTGTCGAGCGTTTGTATTCCCAGTCGTCATTCGAGGCTGCTCTGACATGGACGCGTTCTCTTCAATCAGATCTGGTGTGAAAGGTATGGGGCCACGAAGACTCTCTGTAGCAACGACGACTGCAGAACGGGTTGTAGATGATACGCGTAGTGCAGGATGTGTGGAGTCTTGCGCCTGTGTAATGCGAGCTGATCTTGCTTGTCCTCTAGCTTCTGTAACTGGGACCGAACGACCTGCTCTTTGTTGACGTGATGGACTGACAGGTTCTTCCCGAGGAGCTTTCCCAAATGGTCGGACTCTTCTCAAACTCGGCGATGTACTGCTTGTTGAACCTGAGAAAGCTGAGCGTGGCTCTTGACTCCAGGGTGGAGTATAGTTGGGTTGTGGTGGTGAACGCGGCTCTACTGGACCTGCTGCTGCTGCCACTTGCCAGAGAGCGCTATATTGCTGAGGTGGGCGTGAGCGCGACAGGTTGGAATTGATAGCACGCTAACTGTCCAGGAAGGTGTATATCCTCCTCTTTCTTCTCCGATGTCGACGTAAATCGACTAGTAACGAGCGGCGGAAGGACGAGCGGACGGTATAGATCGTGACCACGGAATGGTAGAGGTAGTGTGAGACTGGAGGCAGAGCGTGTGTTAGCATCTTGACCTTTCGCGCAGACACTCTCTGGGCTGTTGGTTGTCAAGGAAGTCGGACAAACGGTAAGATTGGAAGGCATTGTCCATAACAAAGCTCTGAAACACCAATATCGCCGTTGATCTTGAAGATCGGCGCATACAAGATACACTTACTGGTGAAAGCGCAAACAGACAGCCAACTTTGCGACTTGCATAACTGACGGTAAAGACTGAGCTTTGCAACAGGCGGAGTAATGAGCGCGTGTTCAGAAACGATGTTGAGAGCTGCCCTGTGCGACGGGCGGCGAACTAGGGTGGTGATTGCTGTATCGAGAGCCGTGCTTCGGGACTGCTGTCAGTTTGGAGGTGTATACAGGCAGTGCACGCCTTGTCAAGTCGAGATGATCGAAGTAAACGATACAATGAAGCAGTCGACTGTGCGTCACAAGGACCTGTTGAGGATGGGAGCGAGTGCAGATTGGCGCGCAGGACAAGAACAAGGTGTAGGAGGATCGGGAGACGGGCTGATTGCCGTTAGATGACGCTAGACAAAGTGAAAAGGCTGGTCCAAGCTGTGCGCTAAGCTGAGTGGCGACATCCTGGAAGGTAGTTATGACGGGAGCCTGTACTGGAAGACAGTGGACATGTTGTAAGTAAGTAACAAGGAACCCATCATTTGTGCTTGCGACGATTGAAGTCGGACGTGTTTCAGGAGTCCAAATGAAATGACAAAATACCCCTCATCTAAGCACGCACTGTGTAACGGCTGCAGGACATTGATCGGAGTTTCAGCTTTGCCATGATGTGGTTATACTTGAAAGATAAAGTACTCTTTGTAAGGACGCAGATTGCATATCTCAAGTCCAACACCACCGCCAGTTGTAGACTCTGCTTGCCCTTTCAGATCGAAGAGCATCGGCTAGATATTTAGCGCTGTTATAACCTTTTTAAGCACGATCAAGCCTTAGCCTCATCGCAGATATATCGCGGCGATATATTGAATAATACTTCGGACTTCAGATAAGAGGACGACATCCAAATCGAAAATGGCTTGTCTCGTGCTTGATAGATGGATTTGTCAAGCTGTCATCTGGAAAGTATAGCATTTTGATCAACATCGGCGCTTGTGCGCTTGAAATCGCCGCCTTCTGGACGCCAAAAAAAAACTGCCGAAGTCTGTATATTGTAATTCCTTACTAGGGTAGAATCTTGTTCCTTTTCATTTGAATGTTTCAGCATCAGATCAATTCCTGCATCCCTTCATCCCGTAACAGCAACCGGCGAATACATGTTGTTCTCTGATGAGATGAGCGCTAGTTACAACACCACCACTGGAAAGCCTTCCCATGTCCTCAGCTCTTATAGTGACCACAATACTTGGCTCAGCTTCATACATTGTTTTCAGAAGCCTGCAGCTCACCAATCATACGTATCCCATATATTCCAGCTCAAAATCCGACAAATCTGACATGCCCTCCGACAAGTCCCAATCCTCATCAAGCCAGTTTGTCAAATCGACGGCTTCCGCCAAATACTTGACACACTTCTCCACGTTCGACCACTTCATGCCTCTCTCTCTACAGGTGCAACCAAGTTGGTAAGCTCTCTCCCAAATAGCTTCCGCATTGTTGTAATGACATCTGATCAGAACTTGCGCTTCCTTTGGCAATGTCTCCTCTGCTTTGAGTAGAGGCAAGGGGGACTTGCGTAATCGCGCCTGTGAGTGTTTTTAAGCCTAATATGAATGCTGCGAAGATGTTTCAGGTGCTCTTTTGGTATTTGCTGAAGCCAGTTGTGCGTCTTTGGGAGCTCGATGGAATGCTCGTGGATCTCGATAGTACGGTTTCCGGAAAAGATTGGTAGAACTTCTTCACGTAGTTGATGATTAACGTGCAACATGGCGAGCAGGTTCTTGACAGGTCTCTTGTAACCAGTCATCCAATGGCCAGACACGACGACTGTCTTGCACTTGACAGAGCTCGCGTGAGTAGACTTTGAAGAGCTGGCCTTGTGCTGGACAGATCCTGCTGAATCTACGACTTTTTGACAACTCCAGAAGAGGCTTGTGTTTGCGGCGCTCGATTGCTCGGACCCTCTTTCGCCTTCGGTTTTGCTTCTTTTGGATACACATTGTGATAGATCATGTTTCGGATTTCGCGTGGCATGGCGAGCAGTAGCGACGGGAACGAAGGATCGAAAGACCACTCGCTGTCTTCACTATCCTGATTGGTCTCATGCGAAGAGTGTTTTGAAACATTACCGTCGTCGTCCATGGCAGAAAGGTGTGGAGTAGTGTGATCAATACTTCTTGATCTCCAATAGGAACTTGAAGGCGGCTCGTGATGGATTCAATAAAGTATTGTTGAAGCTGGTAAAGCTGAAGATCAAATTGACAGGAGAGGTAGAGGAAGGAAGGAAAGTAAAAGTGTCAAGAAGAGAACCTAGACAAGAAGGGATGAAATGATTTAAGCTTGCTGGAATCGGGGCCAAGATCTGAGACCTGAGAGCAATTTGTGAAACAAACGGGAGGTCATGTGAAACACGGGACCATGCATTGTAATTTCCTGGGCATCTCACACCACGACGTCTTGTCTCATCTTGTCAAGTCTTATTTCCATGTGTTTCTGTGGTACTGAGCATCGTCCTTCTGTCTTTGCGACGTCTTTTCCTCGACAATTACAGCCTGCTCTTCACCGCTCACTCGTCCTATTGTTGCTTGAGTCGATCAGCAAACCTTTTCACATACAATTGCCAGAGACGGATCAATTTGCTATAGATGTCTGAGAGCTCACGCCTTTCTCTCATCGACTTAACAAATTGAAGTCCAGACTTTGTGAGACGACCTTTCATCTGCGCCAGCTTCCGCGTGGCGTCCTTTGCCATATCGTGATCTCAGCTGGAAACGGAGACCAAAGCGCTCAAACATCCAAAATCCTTGCCACGCCAACAACGAGCCGATAGATTTTGATTATGCTCGGGTGTGTTGCGGCGTGCTGTTCTTCCGTGTACTGTCTTATCTGATCAAGATGTCGTGCATCATTTCGGATCACTCACTCCGTGATTCAAAAGGGAAGTTGCAGATCATGAACTTGAGATTCTCTTAGCATCGTCAACTCCTCGTCAAATATAACACGTCTTAAATGTCTCAAGAAGGTTCTGTGAGCAACGACGTCGACTGGCTAGCCCGCTATGCTGGCAACTATCATGATTGGCACACCGTGAGAAGCGAATCAGAAACATATTATGCTAGACCATTAGGTATAGTTGAAACAGCCTTTGATCATGACGGCATCGACTTCGAAGGTCGAGCAGATGTGAATGCATTGTCAACTTTTGAGGCAAACATATCTATCAGTGAAGAGAAATATCGACGGCGGATCATCCTCGCCTGGGCCTGCTTAAGAGCTCATCATGGTCTACTGCGATCCAAGGTGGTCGAAGGCAGTGCTTTAGGTCCAGGATTAAGCCGCCAAGAACGACACTTTGTTGTCACTAAACCACGAGCCTCGTCTCAATTGATAGAAGAAGCTCAACAGCATATTGTGTTCGTGGAAGATCACTATAAAGATGTCAACTCTGAACAGTTCTTTCGCCACATTATGAATACGACTAGGACTATAGATCCTGCAATATGTCTTTCTAAATTATTCGTCCTCCCAAAGCGTCGACTAAATAATGGCCATTTCAGACTGAACTTCTTGATGGTAGCTGGACATGAAATCACTGATGGTCTCACCAACTATTTTCATCATGCTCATCTGATACGCCTTTTGAACACTTCCTCCGCCAAACTTCAAGAAAATCTTGCAACATTCATAGCACAAGCGGCGAACCTAGCGAAGCTCCTACCACCTGCACAAGAAACTCTGTATCCACCCGTATCAGGCAATCGTGCTCGTCAACGCTGGATTTGGACAATAAGCAAGATATTCAGGCATGTTCGAAAACCACCTCCTGCCGCCTTTCCAAATCCTCTACGTCACGCAAATCCCTTCGAGTCTGCTCACAGCATGCCACCAACATACGAATCTATTCTAGACTATACAAAATCGCCACCCCTAAACTCCTTTACCTACCACGTCAAGCTTTCTCGACAGGCCAGCAACCGCATAATACGGCTTTGCCGTCAAGCAAAAATCAGTATAGGGTCTGGCTGTTTCACAGTCGTTGCGCTATCAATGATGGTCATGCGTGAACGCTACTCTTCGACGTCCGAAGACCTGTCACGCCTTCCATTCGTTGCCGGCTTTCCCGTAAACCCACGGCCATTCTTTCGCGATCCAAAGACAGTGTCTACAGACTCTTTGATGCTTGCCTTCTCCGATGGCATCAGTCTTCCATTCCTCCCATCTTCATTGCCACTAGCTGGTCGCTTCCGACTTTTAGCTCGCCAGGCACATCGCCAACTTATCGTCTACCAGAAACGACCTCGAACACCTGAACAGCTCAAATTGCTGGGACTCGGTCCACGAAGTCCATCGCAACTCCTTCCCGGAAATTACCTGGGTATGGTCGAGCGGACGGAAGCTATGTTGCCTCCTCACCAGCGACGGCACGACGAGAATGGCAATGAGATATTAGGACTACAAGG
>Ga0068618_1000484_pt1 | contig 11130 bp, 11 predicted proteins | sample InSIn2SAF170_2_FD_77423 | JGI IMG/M metagenome (GOLD analysis project Ga0068618, IMG submission 77423) | Clean room microbial communities from NASA Spacecraft Assembly Facility at Jet Propulsion Laboratory, Pasadena, California, USA -... ...
AGAGGGGCTTCGATTGTTTTGAGGGTGCTGATGTTTTTGGTTTGAAAGTGGAGGATTGTGCTTTTCTTGTTGTTTTGGGCTTTGCGGATGTGGCAGCATTTCGACGGGATTGTGGAGGATCCTCTACTTTTCTCTTTGATGGCCGGATCTCAGTTGGTGCAAATTGTGGTGTTGTAGCTCGAAGGTGGTTGGTGGCACCTGGCATAGGACTTGATAGGCCACTCATTGGTGTACGACCACCTAATGTATTGTGTGATGCTTTATCTGCATTCTCCTTGGCTTCAGCCAGGTAGTGACGGTAGTCGAATGGATTCGAAGCATCCGGTGCTTCCTCGTCTGGATCGTCAAGAAGTTCATTCCTTTCACCATGGTCGACGTTGGACTCCAAGTTATTCTTCGATCCCTCAATTCGTGCATGTCGTCTAATCTGGTCTGTTGATAGGTCACTGCTGGATTTCAGATTAAAGTCGAACGATGCCGCTAGTCTTTCCAGTACAAAAGCTGATTTTGACGGATCGTAAAAGAGCGCAAGCTGAGAATTCTGATCGGACTCTTCAGATAGCCGACCAACATATTCGTGGTGGGCATCTCCTTGCTCGTAGGATAAGTCGTATCCATTAGTCGAACGGTTGAGCTTGCCGTTGCAGTCCTCGAAATCATTCTTTGGCGTCCAATTGTACTTGATTCCCAGATGAGCAGATGAAGTTTCAACGTCCTCTTTGAGGCTGTCTCCAAGGATAATGGGGAAGTCCCCCGGTTTGTGAACGTCAACCATGATGGTGGGTGTTGGAAACACGAAGGAAGGATAATCGATACCCGCGCAGAAGTAGTCGTTGTAAGTACAAAAGTCTTTTCTGAAAGTAGAGAGGCAAAGAAAGTACTTAATACCGAGTCAACGGTCAATATGTCTTTCAGGGAAAGAGTGACAGGTAGTAGTGCCAGCAAACGGTCGGTGTGGGTTGTTTTCAGATCATGGAATGACGTTGCGAGGTGGCCATCAGGTACTAGAGTCGAGTTCTTCTGGTAGATCGGTGCTGGATGATCGAAGAAGCGTGAAGAGAAGAATGAATCTACTGTACAAGACAAAGCTGAGGACGAGCATATACTGTAGTTGATGGAGCTTAGTAGAGCGCTAGTGCTAGTGGCTGAGTAAGGGATCCATGTGTGGGACGGTGGATCCCCCTACCCGGTTACTCCTTTGTTCTATTCCAGTATCCATGTTTTGCTAATGGATTGTTTCGAATCGAGGGGAGTAAGGTGAAAACGACATCACAAACGATGCATTGACTTGCTTCATCGACAGCTACATTAGCTACCTACATTACAAACGTGAAGCAACCACCCTAGCAGCAGCTAACAATTCCACTCTGATCAAACGTGGAGGCGGAAGCTGGCTTAAACTTGCGGCTCGAGATTGCTTATTAGGTGCTGTGGCCAACGGGTAGGTTGTGATACAGACAAAGGACACAGAAAGGCCATCCAAGAGATTAATCATAGCTATTGTTTTAGTTCACGACCAAGTAGATTGTATTTATCACTTCGAGTCTGTGTGCTACACAGCCGTGAGTGAGACTCCTCCTTCCTCTTCGTCCTTAATCATATCTTGGTCATCCGTGTCGGGTATGGGCTCTGGCGAGCTTGTATTTCTCGTCTTGATGTTGATACCATCTTCTTGATCGTCATCCTTGATTTTGGTAGTTTCCTCAGGCATTTGCTCTTTTTCATCCTTCTTAACATTTCCTTGCTGCTTCCTGTTTTGAATGAAATTTAGTAATGGCGTATCGTCATTAAATAGTCTCAGCAGCATAGCCTTCCGGTCTTCCTTCGGCATCATAAGGTTAAGACTGTGTATGCTCTTCCACAATGGAAAGATCATCCTCTCAGGAAATCCTCCTTCCTCTTCTGATGGCTCAACCACTAATACACAGCATCCCATAGGAATGTTGCGCATTTGAGGACCAAGCTCATCGAGACTTTTCCAATTATCCTCATGAAAGTTGGGAAACATTTCCACGAGAAGCTTTCGTAGCGTTGCCTTCTTTCTCAGCTTGACTTTGCGATTCTGGCCGACCCAAGTCTCCATGATCCTTAGCCCATCGGTCTGAATACGCCAGGGACACGTTTCTGGGGAAGGTGCATCCTGCTTGACAAGCATCTTAACACCAGAATGCACAAACTTCATTCCCTTGCCTTCATTTTCCTGTAGAATATCCTTCGTCAAGGCGGTAGTGTAGTAGATGTTCTTGCTTGCAATACCATCCGCATTTCTGACCATAAATCTATCCATCGGAAATTGTGGCGATAGACCGTAAAATTTCTTGACTGATTGCAGCTCCGGAACGTTCGCATCAAGATACTTGAAAGGCTCTTCGAAAGGCTGTCCTCTTGCCTTGCGCTCATTAACTTCGCTCTTAACTCGTTTTTGCTCTGGCTGTGCTAATTTCTGGTCCTCATCCTCTCGCTTTCGCTTAGCAGATGTGTCTTCCATTTGACTCGTACTGTCGGTTGTAGCATCAGCTGGTGTGTGTACTTTTTCGACTTCACCGTTGGCTTTCGTTTCCAGAACGTTATTTACTCCATTCGAATCAATTGTCTCAACCTTCGACTGACCCTCCTGTATCTGCTTCTCAGGTGCAGGGTTGCTTGTTGCGGGTTTGGAGTCAGTCTCGGACCTAACCTGAGATTGTGATTGATTTTTGCTTCGAAGTTCTGACTTTTTCTCAAGTATGGAGATGAAGAATGCACCTGTGTTCTGAGAATGTGGATACACCCGCATCGCCCGCTCAAGAGGAATGTCTTCATCAGTGGCAAACATGCTCTGCTGTAGCTTGTTGAGCCCCTCGTCTCCACGCTCAGCTTTCTGCTTCTCAACGGAAGCCCAATCATTCCAGATTCGTCCACTTCTATCCATGATTTTCCACTGTTTTAACCCTGGGGAACGTTTGAGACCTGGCAACATATCCTTGGTGTCGACTAGTTGTACAACATCAGTACCACCACATTGCCTAATGGCTTCGGCAAGCACAGCCTCATCCTCAACAGGGTTCATACTGCAAGTTGAATAGACCACCTTTCCTCCGACCTTCAACATCTGCAAAGACCTCATCAGGATTCGGACTTGTGTTTGGTGTAGACCAAGACCGTTGCTTGGGTTCCATAACTTCCAGATCTCCAGGTTCTTCCTCAAGGTACCATCTCCAGAGCAAGGCACATCAGCCAGAATACGGTCGAATTTCAGGTATCGGTTCTGGGATGGACGACCGTCAGTCGAAGGCAATGATGGTAGCTTGATTGAGGGATATATCGTAGCATCGTGATTGGTCACTATAATGTTAGGAGAGCTCAAGCGTTTCATCTGGTGAACAAGCATGTGTGCTCTCTTGTAGTCGATGTCATTGGCGATAAGAAGACCAGTAGACCGACCATCATCTGCATACTCTTCACCCTCGGGTTTGTCCAGATTGTTGGCAAAGTTGTGTGCGACATGTCGAGAACGATCTTCTTCACCAGCGTTGAGCAACTCTATTAATTGAGCAGATTTACTCCCTGGTGCAGCGCACAAATCCAGTACTGTCATACCAGGCTTGATGTCCATGACTAATGGCGGTATCATACTGACCACCTCTTGTCTTGTAATGTTCCCTACATCAGTCTCCGCCACCAGAAATTTCTGGAAAGACGCAAATGGTGCAAATCGGCGGATAACGTTCTTGGGCGTGGTCATAAACCACGCAAGTCTATCTGGATACCATTCAACTGGTTGAGGAGCTTCGGCATATTGACCTTCGAACTTGATAGAGGTGATTTCTGGAATGTATCGAGTACGCAAGGTTTCTTGCACTGCTAAGGCATGCGACTTCGAGCCTGTGAACCTGAAACTGTTTGGGAGATCTGTTTTCATGGCTTTCCAGAATGCATCGCGCTCTTCCTCAGGCACAATACCGAGCTCATTGTAGAACCTTTCGAACTTTTCGTTACTTCTCGGCAAGGTCGCTTTATCTGTTCGGGTATCAGGTCGCGAACGATTTCCACCGCCTCCACCACCTCGACCTCTACCACCCTATGTCGATCAGCCATGTAGGAGAGTCACAGTGGTTGCTATACTTACTTTTTTACCTCCACGCTTGCCCATATCTTTAGTCTTGAGGAGAAAGGAAAGCTATTCGGAGGATACCAAAATTCCGAGCAATTGCAACTCGCAAGTACGATTGTGGGGTCGAAACGATGCGGAGAATTCAAAAAAGTTCGAGCTTGGAAAATGCACTAAAATCGACGGAGTTTGGAAGAAATGCTTGGTTTGAGACGTTTGCCCGTTAATACTATGGCTCCCACCCACTGGTCTCAGAATACTCGAGTAGACTCTTTCATACCGAAGACCAGCGAGATGATGTCAAATGTTTTTCAGAACCAGCTGTCTCGACTATTGCTTGCCCACTGAGGATACTTATGGCATACTTCGTATCTGTAGCCAAGATATGCAGGTCATCCAAAGTCTCTCTTCCAGACCCTGCCGGTTTGTCACATCCTTTTGGGGATCTCACACTCGTTGAAGCACCATGCATTCTCCTTCTGATCAGGTAGTAAGTCATCGCGGGAGTTGCAACACTTCTGGGTCTCTTTCATACAAACCAATATCGCAAAGCCTTTCTAATCCAGTCTTCTTGACGTTTTGAACACCTTGATATGCATACCCAAGCTTTTGTGTCTTCAGACATTTTGTGATGCTTGGAATCCGATCCAACGCCGTCGCTAAAAACAACCTTATATCCTGCCTCGCTTTTGGACACAAACTGGCGCTTATGCATACACCCACCGGTAGCTGGCGTATCTGCCAGCCGTCTCACTCTTCCGAATGATCTTGACGACCTGTCCTCTGCGCAAGCCCAAGTATTTCGCAACTGGATCGGTACTTTGAATTCTCGGTAGTTGTGTCTCTCGCAGTCTGTATCTGTCCAACAACACTTTCTTCTCCTCATCGCTCAATAAGATGTGCTTCGGCACAAGCTCATGTTTCGTGATGTTTACCAACAAGTCCTCCTCCTTAAACTGTTCAGCTCTGACACCTTGCTCGAGAAGTGGTTCGAAAGCGCGCAATGCCGCAGCATTGGGGTTCTCTTGCGTGATAAATATCCCTGAGCTGAAGTTATTGTCGGAGAGATGGTGAGCGAACTGTCTAGTCTGTTTGACACCTACGGAACGATCGTTGCAGAATTCAACGTATATTGTGCCGGCCGCGGTAGTCGGATTTGGATTTGATTTTGTAGCTCGTGGCGTTTCGCGACGAATCATCTCAGAGGTAGGTACTGCTTTGATAGCCATTTTTCCACGTCTGTACAGGTGCGGTCAATACAAGCAAGACTATGACTAGTCCAGATTACTCACGCTATCTCACCAACCTCATCACTGAATCTGGCTTTAAACTCATCACGAGGCATTTCTCGTTCTTCTCTGCCTATTTCATAACCCTGCAACAAAACTTTAGCATTCACAAAAACAATGTCTCTTAGCGAGATATATTGTCATACTCGATCTGTAAGCATTTCATGTAACGTCCGCCATACTCGCCAAAGATGTGTAGCTCGTGCTTCTCGTTGCTGTGCCGCATGGCTTTGCTGAGGATCTGACATCTTGTTGATTGTATCTGAGAGTTACAAGAAACGAGTAGGAACCTTTGCGCAACAATTGGTAATGGCAGTAGTCGGCGCAAAAACAGTTTTATGTCTGGATCACGGACTTGAATGCTACAAAAATGTAAAATGCGGTCTCACGTGATGGCAAGTGCCTGAGGCCACCATTGGAATGGGTGACGTTGTTTGACGTTGATTATTATCAGTACATAGGTATGTAATATATGGATACATACATGTACTTATCTACATGTACTTGGATTATTTGCAAAGGTTCACTGAATTCGTGATATTAACACCAATGCCCCAACTATACAGCTCCTGTGTTGCACAACTCAGCATCCTGAATATGCTACCATGTTTAAATCTGGGCCATTCCGACCATGCTCCATTTCCCGATGCATTTGAGCTGTCACCCGACGAAACGACCTCCTTCCCGTGTAGACTGTATGCTGTTTCACCCTGTTGCAAATGAAGGCACAGGTGTATGCAGAACCTGGCTTTCAGATACAATGGGACTAAGCAACGCCCCTGAGGAAGCTTGACAGTCTGAGTAACTGGCTATGGAAATGCGAGGATATGGTCGTGCCTCTGCTTTTGTCGACTAAAGACCATAGATGTTTGGAAATGCTAGAGGTAAGCATGGAAGTTTATATCACGTTTTTTGTTGCTGCTGCAGATTCAAAGGCAGCGACAAACAATTAACCAATCTGGAGACAAATTCTTTATGTTTAGCATCGTGGCTTACCAGTTTTTCACCACTTGTGATCTCACCCTTTCACCTGTAGGGCATGTAGCTATTGACAGGCGACTGTAACACTCGACGCAACAAGAACCTCCTCAAACGATTGCGACCTTATTGTGCGGTGCACCTTGTCCATGCTTAGCTTTCGCCAGTGGTCGCATACACGAAGCAGATATGTGGTTCCAGGTCAACGGAAACTCCAGGTTTCAAGGTCAAAAGTTGCTGCTGCTGCCTTTCTTCCATTGACAATGAGAATTCTCAGCATTTCTCTCGAGGAGGATCTTGACCAGTGCGCATCATGGTGTAAGCATGTCGACACAGCAGGTAGTGATTAGAGCGTTCGCTCACTGCTCAGACTGGCTGTTGATAATGTTGTTACTACTCACAAGGTTTGATACAAGCAGTAAGGATATCATACGTTCGCCGTTGTTGACAAATCTCGACCATGGTTGTATCTATAGATTGCAATTGACTGTCTAAGACTGTCACGATCACACAGACGAAATAGCAAGCAATGAGTCGGCAAACCTTCCATTCACAGTTTCGCGGCCACAACGACCCGCAACTTACGAGTAGCGCAATCTCGAGGCCACTTTCAAAATACACAAAATATTTATCTCCACTTGGTTCCATCTGTGTCAGTCGGTCTATGAACACTACTGTATTAGCCCCAGACACCGCCTACACAATACAGCAAGTCCTCAGCCGGGCTTTCGAATATCACACATATAAATATCGTACCTAGGCAAGATGTGCCAGTACTGAACCACTGGACCTTATACATCCCGTTCTATTCTGTCAATTCCGACCGGTATATTCTCACAATGGCCGACACCGCAACTGCGCCCGTTGCCGATGCCGGGCAGAAAAGAGCAGAGAAGCCAGACGAGGCCAAGTACAAGAGTGATCTTGCCGAAGCTGAGAAAGCCCACAAGGCTGCTCAAGCTGAATTCGTATGTTACGCTCAGTGGAGTAAGACAAAACTAATAATTTACAGAATGCGGCTCGAGCAAAACTTGATGGTGCACGACCTGGCAAAGGAGGCGCTGGTAACGATCGATGGCAACAGCTAGTTGATGAGCAGAAAGAGATTCGTGCGAAGCAAGGCGCAAGCAAGACTTCTCGACAAGCTTTGCTCAACAAGCTTGACGGCAACGACAAGGAAATCAAAACTCTGATCGCTCAGCAGAAAGATGCGCGGGCTCGCGTTGGTTTCAAGAGCGCGGACGAAGTCGAGCAGAAGATCAAGTCCATGATGGCTCAAGTCGATTCTGGCAAGATGTCTCTTGTCGATGAGAAAAAGACTTTGACTGAAGTCAGCAATTTGCGCAGGCAGATAAAGAGCTTCGGCGGGTTGGACGAGCTACAAACCAAGATCGACGCAAAGAAGAACGAAAACGCCGAGGTCAAGAAAACCATGGACAGCGCCGAAGCGAAAGCTCTCAGTGACAAGTATGAAGAGAATCAGAAAGAGCTGGACGGTATCAAAGCCAGTCGTGATGATGTGAACAAGAACTTTGACAAGCTGAAGGCCGAGCGCGAGAAATTGTACGAGAAGCAACAAGGCACATGGAAGGCAATGCAGGAGCTCAAGGACAAGTATTACCAACAGCGAAAGGAGTACAAAGAGCACGAGGACAAGATGTACCAGCAACGCCGAGATAAACAAAAGGCCGAGCGTGATGCATATGAGAAGGAAAAGCGCAGGAAGATTGCTGAAGAAAGACTCGAGGATGCCAGTGCTCCTGCTTTCGCCGAAGAAATCTCAAAAGCTGAACGTATCATTCGTTACTTTGATTCTTCTTACGGTGCTGCTGAGGGCGATAAGGGTCCTAGCAAGTATGCTGCTTCTTCGCAGAGGACAATCGATCCAAGTGAATTCAAGGGCATGTCGGTTATGAAGAAGGAAGAGGAAGATTTCTTTGTCGGTGCTGGCGGTAAAAAGAAGGGCAAAGGTGGCAAGAAGGGTGCTGCTGCTGACAAGAGCTTCAATCTGAGCATAGACATCATTGAAGTCCTTGGTGAACTAAGTGTTCCTACACCGGACTCCCAGAGCGAAGTTCCCGCAACAGTTGAGAAACTCAAGGAGAAGGTGGCTAACTGGAAGCGGGATCAGAAGACTCAAACCGAGAAGGTGAGTTCGGAATAGCAAATTACAGGGTTGTGCTAACATTGTTTTAGAACGTCGAAAACGCTAAGCAGGACATTGAAAAACTTGAGAAAGAGGCTGATGAAGCCGCTACCTCATCTGCCTCTGCTTCAGCAAGATCTCGAGGCCCACGACAAGATCGATCGAAAAAAGCCAGCCAGAAGGATGCTGGTGTGGACGATTCAGCTCGTGAGGTCAATGTCAGTGCCGAAGCTGAGAAGGAAGCCGAAAAGGATGGCGTTGCTGACGCCACCGAAGAGCTGAAAGCAGCCAAGATTGAGGACACCGAGAATGAGAAGGTTGCTACTGCATAGGTAGTAGGTGCAACTTCAATCGATGAATTGGAGGCATGGCCATAGGTCATTTCTATCTGGACTCCTGCATATTCTAAGTGGTTGGAATGCGGTGGGTATCTCGTCGTACTTTTGTTCGTTGGTAGCTGGAGAGGTCTTCTTCCCATATCTTAGGTTGGGTGCACGAAAAGCAGGCCAGCAATTGAGGCCAAATCAAGACAACACACTTCACCACTATAACAACTCCCTCCTGCTGATCTAGAGTCATTGCTTCCAGTGTCACGTTCCACTCTGAAGGCACGTATTTATCATTTTCTTTTCACCCCGCCCACAACTCGTCGCTGCCGGAGCTCAGGAGGATCCCAGACCATATCGGCGACACCCAACCAACGTCTTGCAGGTATCTCACCATCGTAACCAGCAATATCTATTGTCTTGTCATTGGAAATTACCATGAACAGTGCATCATCACCTTCTTTCAGCGACCTAGCCACTATACTTTCGAGCCCGATCGCAGACTGAGCTAGATTAGAGATGCATTCGAACAACAACTCAGCATCGTCGGGTGTGCCAGCGTGGTAAACACCAACACACAAACTTGCAAGTCTCAAAGGATCAACACTTCCCCATGGTGTAAAAGCGTTGCCAACATTGTTTATACTGATGCATGCATTCAACTCGAATTTCCTGATCAGCTCAAGGATTGGCATCGTACCTCTTGGTCGGCTTCCACCCCATTCACCATCTGAAGGTCGACCCATCATGAATAGATCACTTGTCGGCAACCCAACGAACGAGATGGGTAATTCGGCGTCCTTGATCTCCTTCGCCAGCATCGTCATTTCTTTCGTCGTGAATACCGTGATCCGTGTGCAGTGTCCAATCACTACTTTCTTACCCTTCGCCTTCTCATTCCATCTCTCCTTCTTCAACGTCCGTATCACATTCCAGACCATGGCTTCCTGTCCTTCATCCAAATTGTAGTCAAGGTGAAAATCGAGATGCATTCCATGCTCGATTGCCGTCCTCACAGCCCACTCGATATTCTTAACCTGCAACTCCTCATTCCCCTCCACATACGGCGTGCTTCCCAAAACCTCAACTTCCCCGTCAGACATTCGCAACGCCTTCTCCACCAATTCTCTGTTCTCCTCCCCATGCTTCTCAGCATCGAACACCGGATCCTGCGCAAAAATGCAGAGCTGAATGTAACAGTGCTCAGCAAACTTCCGTTTCAACGCAATCCCTGCCTTGAGGCATTTGAATTTCGTGACGTGATCGACTTCGACGAACGCGCGCATCGAAGTTACGCCTGCTTTTATGCTCTCTGCTATCAGCTGTGAGCCTCGCAGTATTAAGTCGGCATGAGTATATCGTTCCTTAGCTTTGCCGGTGTTGGCGAGGGCTTCGGAAAAGGAGCCATCTTGGAGGGTTAGGTCGAGATAGTCCGGGAGATTGAGGCCTGAGTTGTGGGAGGTAAGAAGGAATGGTTTGTCTAGATGGACGTGTGGGTGGCAGAGTGTTGTGATGACGATGGAAGGAGGATCTGTGGAGGATGTTTGAGATGATGGTTTGATTGATGTTATTTTGTTGGTTGTGTCTGAGATTTCAACGTCGAACGTGTCCTTCGTGCCGCGGCCCGGAAGGATGAGGTTTGTTAGTATCATGGTCTATATAGGTAGGGACGTTGAATATTGAATGAAGGTGCCTTGGGGGACGGCGCGTCCCGCTCAATGATATGAAAGGTTAGGTACTAAGTAGGGAGGTAGTCTTAGGTTATCAGCAGCGAGCTATTCCATTCCTTGTGCCAACATCATTCGCTAACATCATATCAGATACGTACATATATCAGCAGATCTGACCATATTGTACTTGAGGCGCGTTTTCTGTCGTGATACAGTATCAGCTGGTCAGATCGCTACAGTATTCTCGACCCCCCAGGCCCGAGAACCGCGACGTAATCTTGACGTGGTGACGGTTGAATAAAAAGCATGATGTTGTCTTGCAACCACACTAACTTCACGTGGTATTCCGCTAGCCCTAGATGGTCTACGGTAATTGTCTCCTTGAAAAGTAACGCTAAGCTACTGTAGTCTCGTCTGATCTCGTAGTTGTAGAACAAGTGATTAAGTTTTATACGTTGTTTTGACTACCAAGTATTCAAACTCTGCATAGTATAGAGGGTCGCTTTGAGCTTTCCAATGTCGCTAGATATACTTTACAAGAATACGGTATTTAGTATTGCGCTCAGATAAAGATATTACATATGTAGCTCACCTTGAGTACATAGCTAAGAGACTACAGCCATCTCCAAAT
>Ga0068618_1000485_pt1 | contig 11122 bp, 10 predicted proteins | sample InSIn2SAF170_2_FD_77423 | JGI IMG/M metagenome (GOLD analysis project Ga0068618, IMG submission 77423) | Clean room microbial communities from NASA Spacecraft Assembly Facility at Jet Propulsion Laboratory, Pasadena, California, USA -... ...
CCACGCGTTTTACCTCGCGGTTGAGTCGTGAAACCGCTTCAGTGTCGATGAGTCGGAACAACTGCTCCTGGCGTTGTAGATAAGAGTATCAGTATAGCAGACACACCTTCGAACATGGTTTTGATGGTCAACAGAAGATGAATGGCGGTGAACGAGGCTACGGTAAGCGTGATGCAGTTTGGGTGTATGTGTCACCGCCAAGATTTCGCTCCCTTCGAGTTCTCCGCAGAAAGTTGCCAGATTGAGTATCCCTGAATGCAGGTCCTGGATTCTCGATATCTGTCTCTCAGCACACGACTGCACAGTACTCTCCCTAACATCTCACTGTTGTCGCCATGTTTCTTCTATCTATCTTGGCTGTCCTCAGCCTGGCAGTATCATCAATATCTGCCACGGCACTCACTTACAGATTGGGCGCAAGCGAGAAAGCATGCTTCTTCTCTCACGTTGAACGTCCGAATTCAAAGATCGCATTTTACTTTGCAGTATGTTCGACATACATATCCTGCTTCGACACCGTTTTTGACAATGTATTAGGTGCAATCAGGTGGCTCTTTCGACGTCGACTACGCTGTAACGAATCCTCAACAACGAGAAGTCCTACACGGTGAGAAGGAGAGGCAGGGTGACTATGTATTCACTGCACAAGAGACTGGTGAATACAAGTTCTGCTTCAGCAATGAGATGTCTACATTTGCCGACAAAATGGTAGACTTTGAGATAGCTGTATGTGGCACTCAAATGCTCAGCATTGTGGCTCAAATGATGGACACCTGCTAACACGCCATATCTACACAGGTTGAAGATGAACAGAAACATGCCACGATTCCTACAAAAGGTGGTGCCGACAACGCTCAAACTGCTCAACTTGAGGATACTATCTTCAAGGTCAGTGGTCAATTGAGCACGATCAGCCGAATGCAAAAGTATTTCCGAACAAGAGAAAACCGAAACTTCAGTACAGTCAAGAGTACGGAACAAAGGATATTCAATTTCAGTTTGGTGGAAGTCTTGATGATGGTTGGTATGGCTGCCGTCCAGGTCTTGGTAGTGAGATTCTTTTTCCAGGGTGCGAGAAAAGGTAAGCATAGTCCAATCTTCCACAATACAGCTGCTGACTCGATCAGGTTATGTATAAATTTAGACCTTTATATGAATCGTGCAGATATGGCCGAGACGAAAATCATGACACGTTTGTGCGGTCGCCCTTTTCGATACGTCGCGTGTTTCGATACAGCTTTGCATGATTTTCGAATTCAGCATCTCGCTTTACTACTGAACACCCAGCGAGTCCCAACTGAAGCTCGAACGAGACCATTGATAACTACCATTAGTCTGAACAACGAATTTCGCAAAGATGCACCAGGGAACATTAGAGTGGGACAGCATTTGAGTGAGATAGGAACGAGTGGAAAGAGACTCACCCATACGGCATCAGAAGCTGGATATCAACAACATCGACACGGTCGCTCAATTTTCATCTATCTCTATCAAACAGCGGATTGTGTAAAGTATTACTGGCTCATCTTGAAATGAGGAGCTTTCCTACTAACCACAAGATTGGTGCCGCGTCGCTAAATTGAACATAACGAATTACCAGTTGTTCACATATCCGCTCCCTTGGTTTGTCACACACCCACACGACTGACATATCCGATAACTCACAGGCTTACTAAACACTGACCGTACATTCTCGTAGCATTCAAACCATCACCCAGCACTAGATCCTCACTTCCAAGTCAATCCATCACTCCAAAAAAAACCACCATACCCGGACAAATACCAACCCTTCTCAACGCTATACCTAAGCCCATCACGCCCCACGATACCCTGGTCAGCCTCGAACAAATACCACTCAATCCTGACAACCCCTCTCCAATGGAAACTAGATGTCCTCTGCTCAAAAAGCTGCTGTGTCCCAAAACATTCAGGCTCCATACCTACCTATTCATTCCAAGCCCCATCAAAGGCGATTCATCCGTCCTCTCAAAGTCGAAATATCACAGCTCAAACCCTGATCAATAACACCATTCCCTTACCAACCACAGTCAACGTGCCTAGACTGACACCCCACATCTTAACCTCAACCTCAACCTCAACCCCACACTCCCACTCCTACTCCCACTCCAAATACCGCCACAGCACCAGCACACCTTGTAATCCAATCCCTGCTTCCAGAAACAGTAGCATGATCGTCCATCAGTTCGCAGTGCCTACCACAGTCAGATAGAACAGACAACGACGTACGATAATATCTCCCTCCCTCACTCGCCCGCTCCTCCTCCCATTGAGGAACATAAACCAAACGAGCTGCCATCGTTAACTCCTGTCAATTGATCCCGTACCACACATTTCTATCAAAGGCTCGCTCATGAGCTGGAGATAGCTAGCTAGTTAGCTATGCGAATTACATACGACGAGGTCAGTGTCTCAGAGGCCGGGTGGTTGTTGGTCATTATAGTTTAACTGCGTGCGCTGGTGAAGTGGACAGGTGTGTTTCTCTGTTGTTATAATAATTGTTACCTACCTACCTACCTACCTACGGACGGAGTTCGTTGTGGCAGTAGGCACGTCGTAGGTCTACGTATTCACAGTAAGGTAAGCTTGCGACAGGACTCAGAAGGTGGAGATGGAGGGTTGTACTCTATGTGAGTAAACAATATGAATTGCTAAGGTACACAAGCAAGAATATTGCAGCATATTATATTTATATTCGAGTACACAGATACATACATACATACATACATACATACGTACATACATACATACATACTTGTTGACTACCTACTACCTGTCCACCATCCCCTGGCCGATCCTTCCCCGTACAAGACACCGACCTTCATTTGATATGTACTGTATGCTTCACGTTCCATGATCGAACTTTAATGAATTTCCATAACACTTGACCTGCTGATATCAATACAAAAGACTGACGGACATCACGAAGTCTACTAGTGGTTCACGATCCTTGGGCTTGAGTCGTAATTGAGGGACACCAGTTGTTATGGTAGTGGTGGTGGCGGTAATTGTGGCTTCACCAGAGTGGTTGCGGAATAGGTAGCAATCCATCATTTAGTGGTGATTCAGCACATCACCAGCAGCTGCTAGCGCAACAACACTTCCGACTGCTTTTCGCTTAATGCGTGGTGGAGATGGTGTCGTTTTTTCCGCGCATTGAGCACCCACAACACCAATTTCTTCCATGTTCTCGTCACTGTGTTTAACGTCCCCTTGTCGGACTTCGATGTAGTGGATGCTCCCTTTCTCGCTGCTGTCACCCCAACTGGTGCGGCTGTTGACTCTGTTTGCCCAGCGTTCTATCTCGACTTGCTTATGTCCGATGGTTTTGATCCACTGCTTCGTGTCAGCGTGACGGTCGTCCATCAATGCGGGATAGGCGTGCGCGGCAAGGATCCGTCCGGACGATGTACTGGAAAGATAGTGCCGTAGTCGTGCGATGGTGCCCTGTCCGCACATCCACGATGTTGTGGCACGGAGGATTGATACTGTGACTAGAGCGATGCTGATGAATGCTGGGATGCTGTAGATCCAATTATACTGCAATTTGTGCTTGAGTTCGTGTACAGGGAATTGGTTGGTGTTGTAGGACTGGCGTTTGTGCAGTCTTCTCAAGCTTTGTGGATTGGTGAAGTCTGGGGCTGAATGAATGCCGCGTGTGCCCATTAGAGCGTTGGCTGTGTAATCAGTCCATATTAGTCTGAGGATTTTTGATGCACCGGTGGCATTTTTGGAAAGTTCTTGCCATGCCATGGAGAGCGGCAGATTACTCTGTCCGGAATAATCTGTCCCGCTGACCGACCAGGAACTAAACACTGAATACCAAATTTGTGCTGGTGCTCGTATTGCAGGTAAGTAATCACCGAATCCATACTCGACACCGGTTGGGAGGCCAAATGAGAGGATCGATTCAAAGGATGCTGGGATGTAAAAATGGTCTGACCTCTGAGTCGAAAGGTTCGGTGATTGGATTTTTGAAGGATTGATGAAGCCCCATAGTGGATTTAGATAGGAAAGGTTCATTGATGGGCTAGGTGTTTCACCTCCCCATATTGGTAGCTCATCATCACTGTCATACTCCTTCGCTTTGATATTGAGAATTTCTAACCCCTTGAGACTGTTACCGATTGTGGTGTTGTATCTGAATCGCACTGTCTTGATTGAGACTTTGGTTGCACCTGAGCAGACGTAGAAGGGACGTTCCCAAGTTACATTTCCGTTGTCAACGCTGTTGATGGCTTTACCATCATTCCGCTGAGCTGCACCAGCAAGATAACCACATTGAACTGCTATACGACTCATGTTAACCTTGTCACCCCCTAAGGAGCCCTTGCACCACCCATAAATAGCTGTATAGTTATCTGTGGAGATATTCCATGGATTCGTGATGCCCACTCTATTCCAACTGCCAGAAGACATGTTGAGTGAAGAAGGAGGGTCAACAAGCGAGCTTAGGTCAATACCTCTAGCCATGAATTTAAAGTTAAGGCTGCTTGTGAGGGTGCTGTTGACGCTCCACTGTTGCCCTAAGTTGGATGATATACGGGACCGGTTGGTTCCTGGTGTGGAGACGTTGAGATAGAACATGCTGTAAACGTTGGTTGACCACGCTGTTTGATATGTACGAGCGTAGAGGTTTGGCGAAGACTGTGTATCATTCCATGGGTAGTACTGATCAGGAATCGGAACCGTCCGGTTGAGGCTGGCAAAGCCACCTTTATCTAACACACAACCATAGGTTGAGGAGGTATAGCTAGTGGAGTCTTGTGTGTAGGTAGTGGTCAAGTTTGTGTCAACACAGACTGCCTCTGGAGTCATCCATAGGATATCCTCTTCCCATTCCGCCCCGTACTGCATTCCAGTTGGTACAGAGTGGTTACGGAAGCCGATACCTCCATCTATGCTGTCAGAGATGATGCCCTCGAGAAGCTCGTAGTTGTTGTTAAGCACAACCGATGTCAGAGGCTTGTATGATGGTACCATGTACGAAGCATTGTTTTTTGTGTCGTAGTAGGAGGGTATGCGTGGAGTTAATCTATATTGCCGAGTTTGGACATCGAAAAAGCTGGACAGCGACGATGGTCGATCACGTAGACCACTCTGGTATAAATCGACGAGGGATTGTGGTATCGATGGTGTTTTGATGTAGTATTGTGACGAAATATTGGAATATGTAAGTGTGACATTGCCTACATCTGGCATGCCAGGGCAAAGAAAGTCTCCGCAAACTCTTTGAAAGCCCAAACTGCCCCTAGGAGGTGTACCTAAGGCCATGGGACCAAGATCTGGAGCATAAACAAAGGTGGCAATTGTTGTACCGGAGGCCGGTGCGAGGGCATCAGAAAGACCTAGTGGAGTGACGATAGCTGCAACAGCAGTCAAAGCAAGACCCAATGGCCTCATCCACGTTATTGCAGCGACATTGTGCTCAACATGACTTGAAGCGGCAGCATCAGACCTGAGGAATAGTGGCCAGTGTGAGCTGAGCAGGAAGCGCGAGACCACCGACCATGTCACGGCAGAATGTGAATCGCGAAGCCTGCCAGTTAGTACAAGTGCAAGCGCATTGGGGAGAATGAACTGTAACACTGCTATGCCAGCGGCGATGAACGCGGACGCGACACTAACAGTAAGTTGAACCATGGTCATTGATGTGCAATCACGATCAAAGACCTGGGGCACAGCTGTTAGCAGAGAAGAACATGAACAATGTAGTTCTTTGAAAGATGTATCGCAGCGACATTGAGAGTACATGTTGCTATCCGTCACGCAGCACGACTGGCTCGTATTGTATACGAGGCGAACACTAGCTCTGCTGCAAGTCGATAGGCGCATTTGAGGGGCAGCAGTGTTGCTAGATTCACGGAAGGCAGGTTTGGGGCCAAAACAGGTGCGTTTGTGTTCTCATTGGCAGGAACAGTTTGGATGCTTGGGGACAGCAAGCATGGCGGAACACAGCCAAGGCAGCCAAGAGGCATGGGAGGATGTTCTTTCATTGCTGATCTGTCACAAAGGAAGACTGTAAGAGAGATAGTCCAATAACTTGCCATAGAATGTGAAGCTAATCCTAGTCTCAGTGATGGCGAGCTTGGATTCGCTTGCCCTGGTCTGTTGCCTGGGTAGGAAGGGTAAAAGTCGGGTTTTCAACGATGATGGCTAAGAATGATTGGACCGCAAGATCAAGGGTATAAACACGATGGGCGCGGTAGAGTAATGAGCTCCAGCATTATGTCGATATGCATTATGAGGCTTCGGTGGGTGAGACGAACAATTGATTTCAGGCTCAACAGGATTATCACGCCCACTTCATTTATTCATGTGAGAACACCCGTGACAATTGGTGAAAGGGAACACTGTAGTATGCGTTTGCAGAGATCCGTGAGCGTGAACGCGATTCGACGTGTCGCGCGAGCTCTTGGCTGGTAGTGAAGTGGTTGTCTTGCGAATGTAGAAAGAGCTCATTGTGGAGCTGGCTGCAGCACTGTGCCTTCTACCCTACCGTATAGTGTTACGAGAGTTGCGCCAACCTCTTCCTATCCCCTGACTCATGACTACTGCCACGACTCTCGACCACTGTCCTTGGGTACATGAAAGCGAAATGGTGAAAGTGATATTAGCTACCGCAAACAAACGGTCACCAATGAAAGGTCTTGTCACCAGCATTCCCATTTTATTGCCACTGTTTTTAGACAGCCGGACATAGACCTCACACTGCACCATGCATGATTGTGGTATGATGGACTCGTGGGAGATTGTTTGTATGTTTGTACATAGGTCAGAGGATTTTGATTGATAGATTGCCGATGGAACAATCGACAAGCCGTATATAATGGAGCAGTGCCGACTTGTGGTCGACGTGGCTGATGAGTGATAGAGCCATTGGTTCGACAGTGGGCAAGGTGAAAGTTTCACTCACATCCAGTACGTTTGGAGCGACCATACGTTTATACCAGTGCTCCAGCGTGCTGCACATGAGAGGTTAAAAATGTCAAGACAAAAAATGCAATATACAATGCGTGAAGCATAGCAACCACTCAGTGAGAGTTAGATTCAACCTACCATAGTCGATGAACCTCCAGAAGAATGGCGAAATGTAACCAGAGTTCGCATCCGTACTCTCCTCCTTCCATACATGACTTGAACATCAATAGATTTCTGCCTGCTACTGCTCACGAGGGCAAGCAAGTTAACGAACGAGTCAACAATGTTACTCGAACCACAAGTACAGTAGTACACAGACAACATGTCCATCGATCTAACATTCTATATGCGTAGGACAGGCAAGTAAATAGCACTGTATACAGGTGTAAGTCTTCTAAGCAGGCAGATCAAGCTTAGACAAGTCCCTCCCAAAATTCCCAAAAATGAAAAAAATAAATGGTTCGAACTGCCGACCAAATCCAACCCCTTGTTTTTCCACGGGTCTGGTTTACAATGTACATTTCTGCCAATGCAAGAGATTCCTGGTGCAAGTGTGGGCGGCCCTGGCGGCTTCACCATCGCTTCAAGACAGGATGGAGATTGGTGGCAATTCTTGAGAGAAATTGTTCTGCTTTAATACATATACGTAGATTCTGTTCGTTTGTTTGCTACGCGGGTGAGTACCTAGGTCTGGTTGGGCCGGACGGGGTGGTGCCAGGTTGCGAAGGAATAGAGAGGCGGGAGTGGAGCATTTGTGAGGGTCGGGTGCGGGAGAGCGGAATATTATTGTTACACAAGCAGGAGGTGTGTGGGAAAGCACGACGGCACAATCATGATTGTTCATGTTGGTAGAAATATGACTGTGAGTACTTCGGTTCTACGTAATCGAGGTCAATATCATTTGCGATATCAGTAAGCTGGATGTCTTCGCATTAGTTGTACGTATACCGATTTTGAGAGAGAAAAACAATTAAATTCATCCACTACTTTCGTTATTATGGACAAGCATTGTGCCATCTTGAGTTTCTGCATATAGGCAGATTTGACTCGGCTATGCCTGAAAGACTACGATCGTGCTTGTTCTCTATGATTCTGCAACCAGGTTCCTTAGGCTCCAGCATGCTCACAAACTCCAATGCAACGCCACTCTCTTCACGGTACTCGAGTTGCCTTTCACACCCACGCTGAGTTGAACTGACTTCAGCCAGTTCGTGCGTAAAAACGTGAAGATCGAAAGACCTCGTTTCTGCCCTGCTCGGGTGCACTGGCTTCGCTAGCGTCCATCTTCTGCTTCTTCGCACCGCTATCAGAGCTTGACCATCCATCTTCACCAGCTGATCGACTTCGCGTCTTGCCCATGTCGATCTGGTCCTCTGGCACTGGGCGCTCGATGTCAAACACCAGATCGATCCGAAAGCTCGTAGTATTGATCACAGCAGTATCTGCTAGCCACCGATTCCATTCTCGGTTGTCTCCGATGGTGCTAGCCTCATAGTAGAGTTCATTGGCGACGATTTGAATACGATCGAGTTGAAATATCTTCGGTGGATGTTCGAGTCCGGGCTGCTTGCAAATTGACACGCCGTGCGTTTGATCGACATTTTTAACCATAGTGGCGACTTTTTGGCTGTGCTGAGCTTGCATTCGAAAAGCATCGTTTGGTGTGTGAGTGTCGGTCACAATACCAGTCTGGTCATCAATGGAGACCACTTTCACAGTGATGAGAAACGTCTTTCCACTCAGCCCTTCGTGTATTGCTCGCTTTGTGGGCGTAGCTTTCAACTCTGTCAATTCAGTCGAGTCCAGCTTTGCACCTCGGGCGTCCACCACGTGCATCTTTTCTCTCGAAGTCTTCTGGAAAGCTTCGTCGTGCTTTGCAATGAGGCGGTGAATCTCAGCTCCGATGCTATCGACCTTTTTCTCCGGTGTGTCCATGCGACTGTCGATTTTTTTCTGCTGGTCGTTGGCTTTACCAATCAGGACATCTGTCTCCTGCGCCAGCATTTGCTTTGCATCCACGGTTGTCTTTATCACAAGTTTCAAGTCCTTGTTGTTGTCCTGCAATCGCTCATCAACTGTTGTGTTGAGAACTTGTTGGTAATTGGCAGTCATTCCGCCAAATTCCCCGGTAGACTTGAGATATTCCTTAATAGGGGTGAGCTCCTGAAGCTTTTCCTTGATAAGTACCAGCTCTTGGAGATTTTCCTTGATGGGTACAAGTTCCTGGAGAGCCCTCGAGATTGGTACCAGCTGCTCCTGCATACTTGCCTTGATCATAGGCACGAGTTCCTGCTTCATCGCTGTAGTGTACGCTTCGTGAGCTTCTTTCATGTCATTGACTTGCGCAACGATACCTTCTCTCGTTGCATGACACATATCGTTAGTTCGTTGTACCTGCTCCATGATATATCTTCCTTCTAACGACCTCTGACCCTGCTGAAAGCTTTGTGCTTCTGTCTGGGCTTTGACAGCTTCGAGAATTTGGTGAGCCATTTGATCATTCATGATATTTCCATGCTGCACCCGGCTAGGAAATTGCTGCAAGGTCGGCGAGTTCGGAGCCACGTTCGGTTGATTGAAGGTATCGGATGCGGGCATCGGAGTTGGAGGAAACGAAAAGGAAGAGAAAGGTACTGCAGGCGCGACGTTTGTGGCACTGGGTGCAAGACCTGAAGACTGCTGCTGGTTTGCAGGGTTGCGCTTTCGCTTATGAGGCCCCATGTTGTTATCACTCATCTCTGTATCGTCGTACTGTATGCCCTGCGGACGAATTGGCACAGAGTCGGTGTATGTGGTCTGGCTACCTTCGAATGGAGATATAAGTGTGGTGAATGGTGTAACTTCAGCGGTCAGGTCTTGCGACTATTATCACTACTTAGTTCAAAGTCTATGCGGATATTGAAGAACGACTCACAGCGTGCGGGTTCAGCAACTGCCACTGCGTTGACGGTACTGTGAATCCAGTCTCACGACTGTGTGAATTTCCAGGCTGTAAAGTTGTTAAGTCAGTGTCGTGGTGGCAAGTAAGATATTTTACAAACCTTTGGACTTGGTGGACCTGTGAATATTTTGATATCGTTCTCGTCCTCGGAACTGTCGTTGTTTGACTGATCAACAGTTTGATTGGGATTGGTTGTTGGAGGAGTTGCAACTAGTGGTGGCTGAGGAACGTTTAGCAACCATGCGGATTTTGCCAGTAAAGATTTACCTTTGGTGAAGATCCAGGTACAGAAGTCGGCAAGTCAGACATGATTCAAAACATCGTCCTAGTCTTGAGGAACGACATTGTGGGTGCCGCCACTTGTCATGGAGGATATAGAGATGGAAATGGTAAACACGAAGAAGGAAGGGGAAGCTTGTGATCCTGTTGTGCGCTGGAAAGGTAAGTGCGAAAAAACGAAAGTGAAACTAAGCGCATGGCAACGACAACGTGACTGAGTGATAATCGTCACAATTCAGCAAGTGAAGACTCACCATCTAGTGGATGTATTTCTCACACTCGAGGTTGAGCCTCATTGCTCGTATCGTATGCGCCAGTAAAACCTGCCATTCCACAGGTATCTCATGGTTCAGCTGAACAAATGTGCTAGCTCTTAGCTTCTTAGCACTAACCTGCACCAGACACCATACATAATCAATGCATCGCTTGTAGTAGTCGAAGATAGCCACCGCTTGAACCCCGAGAAAAACCCCCTAAGACACATAGTTCTCCGGTAAGAACGATCCTGCGGCAAGGATTAAGTTCATGTTAGTCATTTGGACAAGTTGTACAGGCGTCTTCTTAGTCAAGAATGCGCTGATCTGGTCAGCAGAGACAGAAGCACCTTTGCCTTTCTTCTTTGCACCCCCGACCGGTACACCAGTGGTTGTGGCGGCGGCTCCATCTGTCTTCCCACCATCACCTGGCTTGGCGTTCGACCCTTCCTTCGCTGGCAGATTGACGTCCCAAACTCGCACAGTTTGATCTGCACCACCAGAGACAAGAACCGTTGACTCAGCACTCCAAGAGAGAGACCAGATCCCACCTTTGCCATGACCTCGAAGCTGTTTCAACAACTTTCCTGGACCAAGGTCCCATAGAAGGATGTTGCCCGAGTCATCAGCACTGGCCAGAAGTTTTCCATTTCGACTGCAAGAAAGCGCGGTGATAGGAGAGTTGTGGCCTGTAAACATTCGAACTGGA
>Ga0068618_1000488_pt1 | contig 11118 bp, 9 predicted proteins | sample InSIn2SAF170_2_FD_77423 | JGI IMG/M metagenome (GOLD analysis project Ga0068618, IMG submission 77423) | Clean room microbial communities from NASA Spacecraft Assembly Facility at Jet Propulsion Laboratory, Pasadena, California, USA -... ...
CTTTTTTGTTTTGATTTTGATTTTGAAGCAAAGATGAAAGAAATACAACACTCCTGGCAAGTTTCACGCAGAATTGAAGTGGTGGTCCGAGAATAAGAAAAGGGGGAAGAACGAATGAAACAAATCAGTCTGGAGATTACACACTGCGAGTCAAGAGGGATTGCTTGAACAGTCTGGGCGAGCTCAGCGCTACGCACCTACGACGCTTCGCTGTTTGTGGATGGGGGATTTGGTGGTTGGTAGAGAAGAAACCTCTCTGAAAGTCCACCCCGACTCGCCTAGCGGCTCGTGGGGCGTTTATCGCAGGCGGCGAAGCCGGCTGCCTGCAGACGACTATCAAAACTTCAGCGTACTATTAGACATGCAGAACTCAGCACCTACGGCGCTTCGCAGCTTGAGGATGGGGAGTTGAGTGATTGGTAGGGAGGGAGACAAGAAAGGACCACCCCGACTCGCCTGGCGGCTCGTGGGGCGCTTTCCACGCGGCCCCATAAAGACAACAATTCTTTACTGCATCGAGATGAGGAATTGATTGATAGAAAAGGGAAGCCTATGACCATGTCCATCCCAGTTCGCCTAGGCGCTCGTAAGTCGAACATCTCGGGTACCAAAGGGGAAGACGTTCATCCTGTATCTCATTGCTATGTTGAGAGTATCTCAGGGGCTGGTTGTTGTCGGTCTTTGTTGCCTCCTCCAGGCTGCTACGTATCTTCCATGTTTGCGATATCAAGACCGTCGGGGTCTGCGCGATCTTGTGTAGGGTCGGTTCAGACTCTGGTGTGGCTTTTTATTTTACTGACAGTAGGCTCAACCGAAGCCGATAAGCTTGCTTGTGCGTTGTACGATTTCATATTCAACTCTGCCTAAAGTCGCAAGCTACATGCCAGAGGGGGATGATGTTGATATAGATGAAGACGAATAGGACATGCAGGTGGGGTGGATACACTGTGGACCAGGAGGGAAATTGGGGGTTGGATAGAGAGAAAGGTAGGATGATCAAGTGCGGTCACAGGATGGTTTTGACCGAGAGGCGGAAGAGAAGCGGATGTGTATAGAAGAGACGAATAGGGAGGACCAGATCTGTTCGAGGCTCAGCCAGCTCGTTAATTCGACATGTCAAATTTTAACAGTATGCTCACCCGAAGCCAATGATCTTTCGCATGAACACTCTCGTTCGCATAGCCTGGGTCAGTTATGCAGTCTCTACCTATAAGACCCATGAATTTTCCAAGCTAGGCACTATCGTTTTATCAGGCCTGTACCGTAGCTCCAAGTCCAGCCATCACCGCTGCTGGATCTGTCAGCAGTATTGCCATGAGCTCTCATGACGGTGTCGTGACATTCGTTGACAAGCAAATTATGATGCAGAGAGGGCGGCAGATGGTTGCGAGAGCCAGCGTCCGGTGAAATGATCCGCCATCCAACGTGAGCTCTTCGTCATGTCTGTCTCCCAGATGCCCCCCAAGTTCAGATTCCGATGCGGCACGACCAAAGGAGGTCCATCTGCTTTGTTTTTGTCATTACTGCGGGAAGGGAGCGAGCTTGCGTTCTTAGACTCGCGTTGTTATTCGAAGATAAAAAAGGTCTACCAAGCACAGATTGGATCGTGAAAGCACTTCTCGTGGTGTTGGTCTGGTGTGGTTTTGAGGTTGTCGTAATGCTGGATAGGGTCGCTGCCCCCTGGCAGTTGTCATGCTCCAGGAATCCCTCATGTCTTTTCTTGTTCGCACGCACCATCAGCACTGCTGATGGTAGATGCAAACACCCGATCGGATTAGCCGCTTCTGAGTGCGCAATATATGCTTGAAAGTGCATAGTTTGCTGGAGACGGAACGACTGTCGATCATGTCATCCTCTGGAAACAGTTGAGGAATTGCGGACGCATGCGAGTGGCTCATGGAGGTTGTAGGCGGCTAAGCAGGCGTGATGCGGCGGGCGCATGCGCGTGGCTTATGGAGGTTGCAGGCAGTTGAAGAAGTGCGGATGCATGCGAGTGGCTCATGGAGGTTGCAGACAGCTGAGCAACTGTGCTGTTGCGGCGGGCGCATGCGAGTGACTTATGGGTGTTGCGGGCAGTTGAGCGGATGTGATGTTGCAAGCGCATGCGAGTGGCGCATGGAAGTTGCAGGGAGTTGAGCAGATGTGATGTTGCGGGCGCCTGTGCAGTGGACGAGCTTGAGTGGATTATTGGTGAGGAGGATGTGAAAGGATCGACAGTTGTACCCTGAGAAACACAAAGTGGTCAGCAAGGTACATGAAAGAGTGGATGTAAATTATGCCCACAGGGGATGCTTGCAAATGGCAGTGCTCCTGGAACCCGGCCACGTTATCAGACATACATGTGAAGTAGTGATGTGACTTTGCCGAGTTTCCTAATCTTTCCAAGCTGATTGCAATGCTTGAATTCTCATGTGACGTCCCTTGAATGCGGATGGTCGGAAAGGAAAGACAGTGATGTACTCGTAGCCCGTCAAGCCACCGACATTTAGCAATCAATGAAAGCAACCAGCGGGGATGGATGGAGACTTGCCGGGGATGCTTGTCCTTGGTGTTTGAAAGACTTGGTAGATGTTGCCGCAGTCTGGTATCCTTGATGAAGAGAGCTGAGAGAGCGTGTGTGCGTGTATGTGTGTCGAATGATAGGCGGAATCATCGCGAGGTTGAATAAGTGATGAACCGACCCGATTGGAGTTTGCGAAATGATACAATGATGTGATCATGTGAAGGATGTCCTGGATGTCAAAGATGATGCTCGAGATCTGTGAGGTCACCAGCAGTCAGTATGCAGCCTCGAGAGATGGATGAGATGGACTCGACCCCGAACTCACCGGAGATGCCCGGAGGATGGGATCGGACCGAGCAAGACGTTTGTGTGATGAAAGGATTGATAGATGCATCTTCCTTTGCCTGTCGGACTGGCTGTAGAGACTCGAGATGGAGGTGATGATGAATACGTCCTGCTTTTGTTGTCGGACTGGCTGTATAGCGTCTTGATGGATGCGTCTTTTTCTTTTGTTGCTGGACTGGCTGCAGAAACTCGGGATGAAAGGCTTGATGGATGTGTCCTCCTTTCGTTGTCGGACTGGCTGCAGAAACTCGGCAAAAAGGCTTGATGGATGTGTCCTGCTTTTCCCGCCGGACCGGATGTAGAGACTCGAGATGAAGGCGTTGATGGATGGCTTGCTAAGTGGACTCGACAGTAGGCATGGATGATTCACCGAGACTGTCGGCAGTGAGAGTTTTTGGCGCGGAATCTCGGCGCTTGTAGCAAACAAGGCATGGCAAATGCAGTGGTGATGTTGGCTTGATGGTGACTTGAAAGATGGAGATGGTACTCGGTCGTGGTCTGTGATGTGATTGAATGGTCAGTATTGAACCTCGAATCGACAGGATGACAGGATGACAGGCTGGACGTACCATTGAGATGACCCATTCGGTGGATATCGTGTCGTGAGATGGTTTCCTTGTGAACACTCGTCGTCTGCCCGAAGCATGGTGTTGGTGGATGGCGATGGTGAGGTGGCGGAGCGAGTTTTGAGGGCGGATGTTGGATGGAACATTCAAACAAGGGCCGGCGGATCGAATGAAGGTGTTGTCTTGATGATATCTGTGATAGTTGATGATGGCAGATGATGGCGGATGGTCAGTTCATCACCGGGATTGATGGATTTCATCGTCTATCATCCTCCACTATCCACTACTATCACTATCAGTAAAGACAAAAGCCGGACCCAAAGGCAAGCGCAGACTGTCAGCTCAGCCATCCAATGGCTCCAAGTAAATCGCAGAAAGACCAGCCCAGACTGTCAGCCAGTCAAAGGCCCCGAGGAAGTCGCAACAAGATTAGGGAAGAAGATGTTGATCGACGAGAGCCACACCCAACTTCTCTATCTAACTCAGACAGAAGACTGCAAGCCCGGAGGCATCACATTTCAGACTTCTTGTACATCGCCCACATGCATGGCATAAATATGACACCTCACTACGGTACCTTGGCCAATCACGCCGACTTTGGTCGCTTTGTAAAATCACACACCACAAACATCACCGAAACCACCATCTTGCAGATGCCGGCCGCGTAGGCAATTCGCACTCTGATCAACACCATGGACAATCGCCATTTTAGCAAAACCCTCCTCATCTTGAAGACTGACATGAGGAGAATTGTCACCGCCATCTATCAAGGCTTTCTCAGGTACCGCTCTCTCCCAGCTACTACTAGAGCGGCCGACCTCTCCTCCGCTGCCTCTCTGGACTCACCATCTCTGAAGAAACCTGGGATGATTTGAGAAACACCCAGGCAAACAAGGTGTTGAGTACTTTGCACCATTGGGGAGGCAAGGTTACTTGTTACCCACGAACCTCTTTGTCTGAGTTGGCGAGGCAAAGGCAGGGAGCCAGGTAAATCGTTACCCACGAACTCTGTGGTTTGACTGCAAGGTAGAGGCAGGGAGCCAGATGAACTGTCATCCACAAACCCCATTGTTGGTGGTTTCGAGGGAGATCCGAGTGTGATCTGGACCTATATCGACAGACCTCCTCGCAGCTTGGCGAAGATGTAATCGACCGTCGATATGATGTCTTGGTGTTTGTGTTCACTATGAGATCGCAGCCCGAGTGCAAACTATCCAATAGTTTGTCTTTCCCACTCATAATCACACATTAAGGAGCTGATTATGCGGTTCCTCATGTAAGTTGCGATGTTGAGATGAGGAAGTGATCAGGCAGTGATTTGTCTGTCACATCCCCGTGGTTTTGTCGACAGTGGAAATGGATTGAAAGGGAGCCAGTAAATTGGCTCACACACTTTCTCGGTGGTGTCGGCTAGAGAGATGTAAGGCAGCCAGTAAATTGCCAGCCACACTCCAGAAGTGTTGACGGTGAAGATGGCGTGGAAGGCAGGCAGTAAATTGTCTCACACGCCCCGATGGTGTCAACAATGAACTCGAAGAGCGCCTAGTAAATTGCCTTCCACACCCCGATGGTGGTGGAGGTGTAGATGAATTGAGAATCAACCAGTGAATTGTCTTCCACACCCCGGTAGGTGGTGGAAGTGGTGGAGGTAGGCTGGGAGGCAGCCAGTAAATTGTCTCACACACCCCGGTATATTGATGAAGACGGCTTTGGATGGCAGCCAGTAAATTGTCTTCCACACCCCGGTGAGTTGATGAGCATGGCTAGAAAAGGCAGGCAGTTGAACGTTAAATCCTTCTGCTACTCAGACTTGTTATGAGTATATATAGGAAACGTGAGTAGATGAAACCCTCGCAAAAAGCCCTGCATTGGTTTAAATCTGTAAGGATTTAACGTTCGGAGTGTATCTTGACAGGCCTGATCGGGTTAGACGCTACCGACATTCTAACAGACCTCAGTCTCTGATCGCCTTGCGTAAATGGAATTAGCTACAGCTAGTCAATTAACCTTCTCGGATATCCACGCTCTGTATGCGCTGCCACTCTTACTCGGAGTACTCCGTAAGAGGAAACCTTACGCTGAAGCTAAGTTAGAGCGAATGAAAGCAATGCGACATGTCATGGTCCGTCTTTAGCGGCAGGCATACGCCATGATGTTCGAAAGTTCGGTGCTAAGCCAAGCTGGGGTACCATATGTCGCAATTTGTAGGCAAATTTTAGCTGTGCACAAGCCTCAAATGTGCCTCATCAATTCCTCTATTTGACAAAAAACATGGTATTTAGCTACCAGTCTAATGGATCCCCTTAGCAAAACAAATAGATATAGACAAAGTGATCTTGCAATTTATTTAGCACCACTCTCATACTATATCATACTGCTTGAGTTGAAGACTAATGCCAGAATACAAAGTAGAGCACATGGTCCCAAGTACCCGAACTTCGGACATCATAGGCGAGGTCGATCCAAACTCTAGACATCATAAGCGAGGTCGATCCAAACTCTACCGATCCGTACTGTCGGTACTTGGAAGCTGGATACGAATCGATAACAATGCAAGATGCTCTCTTTGACGAAGTATGGAAAAACGTCTATCTCGCCGTTGTTAAAGACTGATGGTCCTACGATGAACCCCGGCCATGTGGATGGACGCTTGGCCTTGACGTCTTTCAGCAGGAAATCTACTTGGTAAGTGAACAATGCTGTTTCAAGGTTTACTGCAAAGGAACATTGTCTGATGTAGATCTCTGAGGTCTGGCAGGCTATCCTGTCCAAGCAGACCACACCGGATATTGGGGTCCGATCAGCATCATGGTTCCCCACGATTGCAGAATCACTAAAAGTGAGATCGGGACCACCATGTGTCATGCTTTAGACGTGGCATTGGCTGTTGCGGATATTATGTTCAAGCCACCTGAGGAAGAGCTGAGAATGTATTGGTCAAGTGTTCTCATGCCGCATATATAGCATGGATGATTTCATCCTATTCATCTCATCGCCATTTGTGAGTCTCTTATACATTCAGTCCTCCTTACAAAGCCAGAACCGATCTCAACAACGAAGAGTATGCATCGACGCTCAGTATCTATCGAGAAATATGTCGAGAAGTACACTGAGCGTGTGAGTGGATCACGAAGATATCCGTCCGCCATCAACCCTGAAGATGTACGAGACGAATCGAGTTTCGTTGATGTCGTTATCCCATCCAATCTCCTTGCGCAAAATCACCTCGATGCATATGTCCTAGGCGCCAAGCAGGATATCGATCCTCGGAACGAAGGCTCAGATGTATCGTTTGACGCTCGTAAGATCGCCGCACACCAGAATGAGAGGGTCAAACGTGCCTTTGAGCGCTCAGCCAGTGTTCCAATCGGCGCCGCCGATCACAACATGGCTATAGGAGACTCTATTCGAACGAACGACTTTGTTCTCGATGGATCAATAGTTACCCTGAGGAGAACTAGCTTGACTGCAGAGCAAGAAGTCGGTCATGCTCACACGCAAGCATATGATCGGTTGACTTACTCTGCCAACCCTCACCATCTTGCTGTCGCCCGTGAGAGGCATCTGGCACGACCAGATGCTATCCATCCTCGGCAAACAGACTATTTTGGGGACTTCAACTTCAACTCTCCTCTCCATCGACCGGACCAACCATCTAATACAGAATTAAGCGTGGATCCCATGACAGTCACACATGGGCATGATTTCAGCGCTCATGGTCTTGATCCGGAGATTGCGAAGCAAAGAGGATCGGATGCGTCACAATACCGAGCTTCGATCGATCGAAATGGCATAAAAAGATCTAGGCGGAGCACGAATTTGAATTTAAGAAAGGGCAGCATCCTTGAGCGCGCCAGCTTTGCTGTTTCTGAAGCTGTACAAACAGTCGAAAGTGCTGTTCGGAGAAGCAGCCTCCATGATACATATAAGAAGGCAAAAATTCGAGGAGTACAGTTGCAACGAAATAAGTGGGTGATGCTCACTTTCGAATACTCCTTCTATACAATCCTGGTGGCCTTTGTATACTTCGTCCTTGTCGGTGTACCACTCTGGAAAGGCACCGTATATTGGCTATGGTGGGTGTTTGGCCACAAATTCGTTGTTCCTGGGACATGGGCTGTCACGATCGGAGTGGCTGCGTTGTACGCGTATACCCCGCTGCTCATATTGTTCGAAGGAGATCCTCCAGTTCCCGAAATGTCGAGCCGGAGTATGACTGGAACAGCTGGGACTCACGACACTGCCCTTATGATTCCCTGTTACAAATCTGCGCAAATCATAGGACCGACACTCGAAGCGGCTCTCAAGATCTTCCCTCCATCGCATATTTTCGTCATCTCCAATGGCAACAGTCCCACACCACTTGACAATACCGAAGAGGTGTGCAGACGGTATGGGGTAAACTTTGTTTGGTCCCCCATCGGCTCCAAAATTGTTGCGCAATATGTCGGATGCTATGCTGCCAAGGGCTTCAAAAACGTCCTGTTGATTGACGACGATTGCGCGCTTCCTCCAAATTTCCCCATCGTGGGTACTCGATTGACCGATCACGTAAAATGCATCGGCTACACCATCAAATCTGTGGGACCCAATTCGTCCCGTGGTACGTTGTGTCAACAGGCGCAAGATCTCGAATACAAGATCTCCGGTCTTCAGCGCGCCTTGGCAGGAATGATCGGTTCAGCCACATTCCCACATGGCGCAATCTCCCTTTGGGATCTGGGGTTCCTGATCCAGACATTCAGGGAGCACCCAGGATTCAGTGTGTCGGAAGACTGGTTCTTCGGACATGTGGCGCGGCAGCAGGGCTCCAGGATTCAGATGTGTACATCTGTCTTCATCGAAACGGAAACACCTTCAGCGGTCTTCTTCAGCTCTGGAGGTGCGCGGGGGGGGTTCGGCGAAATGACAATATTCAAACAACGCTTTTTGCGTTGGAACTTCTTTTTCGTGAATGGAATGTGGTACAATATGGCCTATATATTCGGCTCATGGGAACTTGGCTTCTGGGAGATTGGTAAGGCAAGCATCCTTTGGAACGTATCATCATCACAAGCCTCCCTTCAAAAACTTTTTAGCATCTTATGAAAGCCCAGCTGACTTTTGAGGAACAGGTGCGAAGCTTTTCGTCTTTCAGGAGATCTACGAAACCCTTCTATACCTCCTGACTCCTTTTGTTCTCCCTATCTCCTTCATTGTCCGCCCTTCTTTTAGCGGTTATCTATTCGTGGGAACATTCTTTCTCTACTTTCTGAACGTGGTGATATTCAATGAACTACATCTGCGCCTGAAGCACGAACGCGTAAAGTCAAGATGCGTATATCTTTACTATATGCCGTACAAAATGATCCTTACCTTGATCAACGTCGGGAGCTGCTACTGGAGTTTGTACAAATACGCCGCATACTTTGCCACACGACATCCCAAGATTGTTGAAGATGAGCGCGCTGTCGATGTCGTGCTTAGAATGGAAGAGAGTAACACGGCAAAGTCCGCAGCAGCGGGCGGAGATGGTCGGCGCATGACCGTCACCGCCATTGGCAGCCAGCTCCATGGAACAGTAATCGACGACACGAGCCCAGACGGCATCGATCGCGAACGCATAATGACCATCACAACATTCGAACCCACCCTAGGCTTAGAGACCCACCCACTCTCGCCTGTCGCCGAGCAATCAGCAACATCACCCATGGCGAATTGTCTCGACAGCTCATCCATTAGCATCAGCGCCCGCAACTTCAGCTTCACTTCTTCCACACGCTCTGCCCGCCGCGGCCCCGAAACCAACAACGTAAGCGCCGCCGCTCTAGCTGTTCATCAGTCTTCTTTGTCTTCGCCACCGGCCCACTATGTTTATCGCCAAGACGAACACAGTCTCCAGTCCGAGGACTCCCTATCACACCACGGGCGTGAAAATCACATCGTGCAGCAGCCCTCCCCGGGCTCCCTGCCTAAACGCCAAGTATCGCGCCATTCTTCGCATCGCAGCTCGTGTTCACAAACTGCCACACCCCGCTCGGCAAGCTTGAGGTTGAGGGGCGCGGCAGAGCGCGTGCGTGCGGATTTCGAATCTCCCACCTTCGGCGATTTGATGGATCGGCTTGCGGCAATAGAGCAGCGACTGAATGCGACGCGGATCTCGGCGCTGGATGTGAACATTGAAGTCGCAGGGGAAGGGGTCAACGTAATCGAGACGCTGCCGGAGTCTACGGGAGATAGTGAGGATAGGGCGACTGGACGTGAAGATTGGAAAATAGACAAGGAGGCTGGCGGGAGTTGGAGTATGGTGTGAGACCAGGAGCTTACCTGAATACTCAACTAAGCACACGTTTGGATACGGCAAGAGCTTACGCCGCCTGGTTCTACTTGACCGCCTATAGCCAAATTGTAGCCGGTCAATAGTAAGGTCAAACCTCAATACCTCTCATTCCAGCCTGTGTGATACATTTTGGAGAAAAGGAAGTCCTACGGGTGAGGAGGACTAGTGTATACCCATAAGATACAGGCAAATATCATCGGGGATCCCCTATCGACGTGAGGATACGAAGGACGCGCCTCGTCAGAACTCAGCTTTACCAATTGCCACATAGTTTTATGTGTTCAATTAGCACAACACGCAAGTGACGAATCTCAAGACGAGCGCAATATCACATCTGCCATCGATATTTTCGAATTGGACGAACATACGTCAGACCGAGCCGTAAGCAAGGCGTACAATGACGTGTGAAACGACCCTTCGACACCGCATACATGGGGGACAAATTCGACAAATAGGTAGCGAATAAGGCAGCGATTATAAAATATTTGTGAGTATGAGCTTGCTCGGTTGGTTGTCGGTCATCATTTCCAGGCGTGAGTCTCTAGAGATAAGTGTGGCGCGTGTGGAGTGGTCGCTAGCAGGTAAAGATCGTGATAGAGTGCGCGACGAGTGGAGAGAGAGGTTGATGATAAACAAAGAGATTAGAACACTGGACGCTGCGGCGGATCGTGGCGCGTCCACAATACGAGCACCTGATTATTGAACAGACCGATAGCACCTTGGATCGACTTCCCTCAGCCCGACTCAGTTGAACTCTTTATTGTACTTCAGAGCTGAACAGACAGATAGACGTCGCAAATTCGTTCCTGCATGACACGCACGATTTGCGCGCATGATGATATCATAGCTCCGCCATTTCTGCGGGACTAATTGCCACATCCATACCTAGGTACAACCCATCTCACATCCGAACGTTAAATCCTTCTGCTACTCAGACTCGTTACAGGCATATACGAGAAACCCGATTGGAAGAAACCCTTGCAAAAAGCCCTGCATTGGCTCAAATCTGTACAGATTTAACGTTCAGAGGTAGGAAGGGGATGTACACCCTCATCTCACATCCGAACGTTAGATCTCTCTGTTACTCAGACTTGTTACAGGCATGTATGAGAAACGCGACTGCATGAAATCCTTGCCAAAAAGCCCTGCATTGGATCAAAGTTCTAAGCATTTAACGTTCGGATGTGGTTTGAGGGTGTAGCATTGTATTCTTTAGTGCGACTAACCCTTACCATTACCGACAGTGATCGCCATGCTAGACTTATACTTTACGAGCTTCGATAAACTACATACTCTTGATTTCCACTGTACTCACGCATGGCTGTCAGGCCTATAGTCGTGCACAATTCATAATCTCAGTTTAGCTGCTAGCCAACATATCTTCA
>Ga0068618_1000489_pt1 | contig 11107 bp, 9 predicted proteins | sample InSIn2SAF170_2_FD_77423 | JGI IMG/M metagenome (GOLD analysis project Ga0068618, IMG submission 77423) | Clean room microbial communities from NASA Spacecraft Assembly Facility at Jet Propulsion Laboratory, Pasadena, California, USA -... ...
AGTTGCGAGGTTTGTTGCTTCCACAAGTTCGAGTTGCAATGTTCCATAGGGCTATCCTCAAATAGGCACCTGTCCGAGCTTCTACAGGAGACAGTTCTATCCCAAAGTTAGAGTTTATGATCTAGCCCAAAAAGGAGATGTTATGGATGGAAGAATCACGAGTAAGCTATCTCCAAGTGTGAGTAGTTCTGTCTAGAAGTAAGTCACTATAAGTCTTTTAGTAGAATCCCTCCATAGATCTGAGAAGAATGTTGTTACAGGTCCGAGTTCTGGAACAATCCTTACAAGCTTTGGATCACTGTTCCAAGTTGCAGTAGATGTGAGCTCCTTTGATCACAAGTAAGTGTGCTTAGCACTAAAATTAGCCCAATCAATAAGCTTCTATATCCTTCTCAGCCTTCTGATTTCTTTCTGTCTCTTAATTTGAATTTTGTGTTTTTCACTGAAATTGGATGGTAAAAATGAAGTGTTTTGACTTGTATTAATATTGATTTCTCATTTGGTGAAAAGACACATCCCTTGGATGACATGTTAAGCCTATAGAAGTCGGCTTCAGTTGGCTATCATAACTAATATAATATTTCATCTTAAAAAAATCATTTTCTCAGCAACCACTGGGAGTTCTGGGGCAAGTAAGGTCTCATTAGAAAGAGGGAAAAATATTCTTCAAGATGGTGAAGGAGCCAATGTGAATGGATGCCTCCAAGGTGCCGAAAATATTTTTTTTTGTGACTGTTTTTGAATTTTTTGTAGTGTAAAATATGGGATGACTGTTATGGAAAATTTAGTGAAGAATTTAAGGGCTTTTTCATTGTCATGACTCCAACAATGTCATTATATTTTTTCCACGTCATCATGTGGTCCTCCATGTAATCATATGTCACCAAGTGCTTTAAGTGAGGTCTCCACTTTTCATCTCTTCAATTATGTAATCATATGTCATCTAGTGATTTCCAAGTCCATGTCATATCTTCAAACATTTTCCGTGTCATCAAATGTAATCTGTTGTTATTGTTCTTCAATAGAGCTGGTTAGGGCAAGGGCTTGTATAGAAGGGCTTGTCATCATGAGCAAGGCCATCATCATGGTTTTAGGGATTTATCATCAAGATAAAGGATATCATAATATGCATGAGGTTATGGCATCTTCATGGTTAGTTCAAGGACATATAGGGCACTATGATCAAAGGGAATCTAGGGCAACATCATAGCTCACAAGAATTTTCCATCAGGAACAATGACATATTGACATCAATGACAACCTTTCCTAACAATCTCCCCCTTTGTCTTGATGGAAATATTCTTGCTCTTCAACATTATCTCCCCCTTTGACATCAATGGTAGACAAGGTGCCCAAGTACTTCCCCTATCAAGCTGCTTCTCTTCATCATATTTTCTTCCTCAATAATAGTTATTCATAGGCATGTTCCCCCCTATCATGGTGCTCTTCCTTCTCGCAATGTGGTCCATGATAGATGTGTTTAAATTTCTTCATGTGATGAACCAACTCCTCCTACTTGCATAAACTCCTCTAACTTAAGAAAGATTGCTTGCCTTGTGATCAAATGGAAGATATATTCAACAATGGTCCATCGAATGAGAAGGGATTATGTTCTTAAATGGAGTTTCTCCCAAGATATGATTTATCAAAAGATAATTGTCCATGTGTGACTCATAAAGGGTTTCATAGGGCCCTTTAAAGGATAGCTTCTACAAGAATGTTTAAGAATGACAAACACCCCTAATGGCATGCGTGGTATCCTTTTTGAAAGAGTCTTGTCGTCAAACACTTGGAATATCACATCTGCCAAGGATGTCTTAATCAAATCAATAACATGTGTTATTGGCTGGAGTGTTCAAGAGACTTTCAGATCCAAATTGCTTCCTTATCGATACTTGTGTAACTTTCTTCTCTAGCTTGGTTTTCATGGTTTTAAGGACCCAAGTCAAGTTACAATCACGTGCCATATGTCTAATGTTAAGGAAATTGAAGCACTCCATCTTGTTCATGAATGATAAATCATGACTTCTTCTTGCAAAATTGCTTCTAGGATATTGACGAGGACCATTATATTTGTCATTGTGATATGCCCCACAATATATTTCCATGTGCACAAAATTTTTACAAGAATATAAATAACCAAGAAATATACTTTGGTACGTGGCAGATGAATATTTCCTTGATGTACTTTTGAAGTTTTTTTGTCTTGGGATTCTTTGATGATATCCATTGCCTTCTGTATTCTTGACACCATCTGCAAGTTTCGTTGGAGTAGGATTTCTTCCATAGTTGTCTTGGCTCTTCTCCTTGCATTTTTCAGAACTGGGAGCATCAACATTTCTTCGAGGTTTCCTCACATCCTTGTTGTTTGAAGCATTAGGGTTTTCATCATTCTTTCTTGAGGATTCACCTGCATAGCCGAGACCTGATTTGTCAAAGGGAGACATTTGATGACTTAGGATGTCATCTAGGGTGTGATAACTTTTCAAGTTCTTATTCATCAAGTCAACTTCTGTTTTAAGAAAGACAATTTATTCCTTCATTTTCTTGCATTCTTCATCCTTCTTTGATAGAATGATCTTCATTTCTTCCTTCATCTTGGTTTCTTCACATGACTGGCCCTTAAGATAAGTGATTTCTGATCTTAACTTGGTGATGCCATCATCTTTTTCTTCTAGTTGGCATATCATGGTGTTTCTCTCCTTTTCTGCTTCATCAACTTGTCCTTCTATGAATAGCAAATCTTCCATCATCTTCTCAACTCCTTGTGCTTGTTTCCTTGCTTCTTCTAGTTGAGATCTAAGGGAGGAGACCTCTTCCTTGTATTGACAAATCTCTACTTCAAGTTTGTTCAAGCTCTTATGTCTTTGTTCACGGTGGCTTGACAAAGTTTCTTCCCTTTTCTTTGCCTTATAGAATTGATTTGTCATGGATATGAATTCTTCATGATGCTTTCTTTTGTTTTGATGAAATTCCTCCTTAATATTGGTGAGCTCCTCATCTCTTTATTTTACTTGAAGCTTGAAAATTTCAACTTCCTTCCTTGTCTTTTCCTAGTCACCATCTTGCATTTTCTTCTTACGTTCCTCATTTTCCTTTTTAAAACTGTTAATCTCTTCCGTGAAAGCTATAAGTTTAGTCAGGAGATCTTCTTCAAAGCTTTCTTTGCTTTCTTCTTCTTCTATGTCTTCTTTGGCCTTGATGTCATCACTCTTATTTTTAGCTACCTTGGTGGGTTTGGATTTCCTTCTTTCTTTCCATCATCATTTTGACTAGAGGTCATGGTCAATGCTCCTTTTGAGTGAAGGTCATGGAGTTTGTCCCACATATCTTTTGTTGATGAACATTTTTCCAAAATGGCCTTTATAGAATTTGGTAGCCCATTCAAAATTGTCTTAATTTATCTTGTATTGTACTCCTTGGATTCATCATCCATCATGCTATCAGTAATCACTGATTCCCATACTCCAACGCCTTGAGCCATTAATAAATATCTCATTCTTACTTTCCATACATCAAAGTTTCGATTGAACACTAGAAATTTCTTAATTTGTTTGTCTTTAGTTTTCAAGGTTGAGGAAGAGACATCTTTAGGAGGATTGGAGGATTTCTTCCTTGGCTTTACTGTTTGTGTTCTAAGGATCAACCTTCAAGCTGATAGGCCTTGAGTGAAGGTATTGGTTATGATACCAATTGTTGGAAATACTGAGGGGGGGGTGAATCAATATTTCTTTTCAATTGTTACTTTTGCTAGTTAGATAGCTTATATTTGAACACAAAATGAACAATAAGAATAAATGATTGTATTAATTTCTTCTTTACAATAAATCAAGTACAATACATGTAGGGCTACAACCCTAAATGAAGACACCAATCTTCAATCTCCCAGGCCCCAACCTGTATTTTCCAAGCACCAACTTGGACTTCCAAGGCTCCAACCTTGTCAATTCTGAGGCACCAAACCCAAGGGCTCCAACCCTATATTTGGTTTAGGCTACGACTTGGTATCTTGAGGAATCTAATCCTATAGGCTCCAACCCTATCCTCCAAGGCACTAACATTGTCTTTTTCAAGGCTCCAACCTCTTGGGCTCCAACCCTTAGCTTTACTTAGTCAAGATGTATTTGGTTATTCTTCACGGCTCCCTATGTCTTCTTCAAGGAGCTCTATCAATATTTTCTTAGTGTTTTCTCTAGTCTTCATGTCACATCATTAATGACAACCTTGATCTCTTTAGAAAGGGTCACCACTGCTCTTCATGATACCTAAGCAAATATCTCCAAGGTCACCTCATGATGACTTCAATGCATCATGGTCTTCAATGATATCTACAAGACCAGCTTTAAGATATCTTCACAAGGTCTTCAATATGTTTCCCCAAGAACTGAAGGCTTCTCCAAGGTGTGCTCCAAATATTCAAGAATTCTAAACAAAATTCCAAGAGATAGACTCCAAGGATGTCTTTCACAAAGCTTCAACAATGATGGCTTCAGATTAAGGAAAGTCCCACAAATGTCTTCAAGGCATATTTCAAGATGTGATGCTAATGTTTCTTTAACAACACTTCTTAAAGATACTTCAAAGTGTCACAAAGGCTGCTCAATAAATTGTGCAATAATTTCCAAATACAATGATGAAAAAATTATGTCACAACCTTGCAACTTGCCGATCTTCAATGAACTTCCCCAATACAGAAATTCAGCCCATGCAATATCCACAATAGGTCCTTTATAGTCTGCTCCAACAAGAGATCAAAAATGTCTTCGACAATGGTCCACAACTTCAAAGGTGGTCTTCAAGGAGGTGATATAAAATCTGCAAAAGTGATGTCTACTTCAAAAAGGTGATATAAAATCTGCAAAAGTGATGTCTACTTCAAAAACTTCTTCTAGAGATGCTACAAAGAGGCTGGAAGAGAGGGTTACAAACAACTTCAAAACAGTCCAATAATCTGCGTCAAAAGATGCCTAAATACAAAACACCATCTTCAACAAATTTTGTTCATTTGCAAGGCTGTGTGAAGAAGGGCTACAAATCTGTCACCAATATGAACACCACAGGTATCACAGGTCAAATCTTTATGCAACAGATCCACATACTAGCATGAGGTCGAAGTTTTGTTATACAACAAAGCGAAATTTTTTTCATAGTTGCGAGGTTTGTTGCTTCCACAGGTTCGAGTTGCAGTGTTCCACAGGACTGTCCTCAAATAGACACTTGTATGAGCTTCTACAAGAGACAATTATGTCCCAAAGTTTGAGTTTATGATCGAGCTCAGAAAAGAGCTATTATGGATGGAAGAATCATGAGTGAGCTATCTCCAAGTGTGAGTAGTTCTGTTTGGAAGTAATTCACTATAGGTATTTTAGTAGAATCCCTCAATAGATATGAGAGGAATTTTGTTATAGGTCACTATAATGACAAGTCTGAGTTCTAGAACAATCCTTACAAGCTTCAGATCACTATTCTTGAGGTCACTGTTCTGAGTTGCAGTAGATGTGAGCTCCTTTGATCACATGTAGGTGTGCTTACCATTGAAATTAGCCCAAACAATAAGCTTCTATATCCTTCTCGGCCTTCTGATTTCTTTTTGTGTTTCTTAATCCGAATTCTATGTTTTTTTACCTAAATTGGATGGTCAAAATGAAGTGTTTTCATTTGTATTAATACTAATTTTTCATTTGACGAAGAGACACATCCCTTGGACGACATGTTAAGCCTACAAAAGTCAGCCTAGGTCGGCTAATGTTTGGTCAATTTAGTGTGGTCTAAATTGCTATTAAAATGTCAATCCGGGAGTTCGTAAACTGATGAAGTGAAGTGCACTGTATGTGCTAGATAACCGTTTTCCTATTCTTTTTGTCGTTTTTGAGTTTTCTAGCTTGTTTTTGGTTTTATCTCCTATGGATTCCTAGTGTGAGATGGTGAAAACTGAAAGTTAAGTGTGGAGGGTGATGGTGGATTCTACAATGATTTTCCAAACTTAAAATTCTCAGAAAGAAAGTTTCAAACTGACTGTAATGAAATCAACTTTCAAAAAGAAATGGAAATGTATTAAAACAGTGAACTAATGACAATGGCCCAGTATCCTTGCTGCTTGTAAAGAAAAGAAAAGAAAACTAAACTTAAATCAACTCAAAGACTGAAAGCAAGTAAACTAAATCACACTACTTCAGCCCACATTTTGACCCTTCACCTTTCGACTCGCTCCGGCTATAGGAAGCAATCATAAACAATCTGAGTAACATGATATCTAAATTGCAAGAAATCAAATTGCATAAAAGGAAACTAAGATTTCACTACTCATTCATGTTTCAATTCTTGAAAATGACATAAGCAATTCAATCTCTAACTTGCAGAAAAACAAACTAAATCATACTACAACAAGTAATATTCTGATTCCTTCCTACTTGAGTCGCCGGGCTTATAGAAAGGAAATCATAAACAGATGAGTAATATGATATCTATGTACAGAAAAGTAAATAAGCAAAGCAAAACTGAAAAGAAATGACAATGCGGGAAATTGAAATTTAGTAAATTAAAATTCATTAAATGAACATCAGCAGAAAGGACAAGATGATCTCATGTCAATAGTTATCAAAAAGATGAAAATTTGCCCGGGCTGCCTATGAAAACCTGCAAGAAAACACTGATCAACTGACAGCTGTAAGAAAAACATAAATGAAAATATAAGAGCAGTGAATTATAAACATCAAAACAACATGTTATATACAAGCTAATTATCATGAAAGCAAGAGCATAATGAAAACAAATGAGAACTGTACAGAGCTTTGGTATGCAGGGGCCCTCTGCCACCTCAGCTAGTCAACGATCAGTCACAAAAATGAGCTCAGGAAAGCAGTCTTCTCATGTATTAAAGCAACAGTAAAACAGCGTAAAACAGAGTGTCGTGGGGTGCTGATCATAGTTTTCAATTACATGTCAAAAAGCTTAACTACACAACGTATATCAACGCGTTATTTATAATGAAAAGTGTTGTAACTAACTCCTAAATCCCATGCTGCTAATTGCATTGCCAGAGACACGTAGATCTCCTCAGCCCGAGATCTAGCGTAATGGTCATCATGTCCATTAAATCCTCGAAGTGGTAGCTGCTGGATTCGGGTTACGGGGTTGATCTCCAGGTGTGCCAATATCTCCGTGAGCTGAGGATTGTGCCACGTAAACCTTCACGTGATCAAAACAGAGACGTGCCACGGCTAAATTCCTTGGTTGGCCTTGCCTTTGACCCTCGTTGACCGTGACCGTTTATGAATGATTTGGCTGATCTGAAGGGACACGTTCCATGTACACGTCACCTGTAGCTTGCCCATGTAGCTCTTTTCTTCATAGGACACCTGTAGCATAGCCTTTAACAAAATGGCTACGGAAACCTCTGCTGGCTGTGGAAACTGACAAGTTTCCGCAGCTGCCTGAACAAAAATCTAAACCAAACAACAGTCATAAGCATAGTTAGGAAACCATGTCAGAAGCTCTTTTCAAACTATAATGCAATGATTTAACAGCTTGGTGAATGAAGTAAATGGGAAAAAGAAGGCTGAGAGGGTGTATAGGAAGGTGCAGGTTTGAGGCTCAACAACTAGCATAATTAATATAATATTTCATGTTAATAAAATCATTTTCTCAGCAACCACTGGGAGTTTTGGGGCAAGTAAGGGCTCAATAGAAAGAGGGAAAGATCCTCTTCAATATTGTGAAGGAGACAATGTGAATGTATGCCTCCAAGGTGTCAAAAAATATATATTTTTTGTAGTGCAGACCATGGGATGACTGTTTTGGAATTTTTAGTGAAGAATATAGGGACTAGAATTTAATGGCTTTTTAATTGTCATAACTCCAACTATGTCATTATATTATTTTCACGTCATCATGTGGTCCTCCATGTAATCATATGTCACCTAGTTCTTTAAGTGAGGTCTCCACTTGTCATGTCTTCAATTATGTCATCATATGCCATCTAGTGATTTCCAAGTCCTTCATGTCATATCTTCAACCATTTTCCATGTCATTAAATGTACTATCATCAAATGTAATGTCTTGTTATTGTTATTCAATAGAGATAGTTAGGTCAAGGGCTTGTCATCATGAGCAAGTCCATCATCATGGTTTTAGGGCTTTATCACAAGAGCAAGGATATCATAATATGCATGAGGTTATGGCATTTTTATGGTTAGTTCAAGGACATCTAGGGCACTATGATCTAAGGGAATCTAGGTAAAAATAATAGCTCATAAGAATTTTCCATCATGAACAATGTCATATTGACATCAATGACAACCTTGCCTAATAGGGGAAATTATGAGAAAAACCAAGGGGATATGAGGGGTGACCATTCCAAGCATGAAGAGTGATAGTGGAGGGTGATAGGTTAGGGGAACCAAGTTGTTTCCAAACAGTAGTGACCATCGCACAGGTGGAGGCACCTATGTCTATTATACACTGCTGGACAATGGAATTTTTTATGGAGACTGGTATTTTAAAGGAAACATATAAAGGAAGGGGGGATGTTCTGCTTTATCAACATCAAATACAATCATACGATTGTCAGAGGGATCCACAATGGCAAAAGCAGATGTTATGCAACCAACTCAGACATAGATCGATCAATGACTTAAAAATTATCCTCTTTGAGGGGGAAACCCCCTTTACATTACATAAATGAAAAATTCTTGGATTATTCAAATGAAAAAACATGCCTTCTAGATATAAGAGTCTAAGGGGTCACAATATAATCAAAGCCTACATAACAATAATAATGTAAGGGCACAACAATAACAATATTGGGATTCTATGGGGTACGATAATAACAATATGGGGACTAAATGGGAACAACAATAACAATAAGGGGATGCACTAGTATTATAGTTACCTAACATGCCCTTCTCCTTAAAAAAAGTGTTTTCCTCAATGCTTGAGTAGTTCTGGGTGCTTCTGTATAAAATTATCATCCTCCCATGTGGAATCTTTAGCGGGTAAGTTCTTCCACTTAATGAGATACCTTGAAATTGATTGATTTCGTAGCTGACGAGTTCTTGTTTTCGTGACTGCTTTATGTTCCAATATGATTTTTCATTCCTCGTCAAGTTCTAGCAATATTGTTTAAACTGGGAGCTTGTCACCTCTAACCTTCTTTAAGCATGAAACATGGAAACCTAGTTGCACTTAGGAAGATGTAGGAAGCTCCAATTTGTATGCCATAGTATCAATATTTTGTAACACCTTGTAAGGACCATAATACTTTGCTGATAATTTATTATCCTTCTTAGCTTACTTTAAGGACATTTGGTTGTATGGTTTTAGCCGTAAAAATACCTAGTCACCTACATCAAAACTTATTTTGCTACGATGCTGATATTCCTGTTGTTTAATTTGATTTTGTGCCAAAGTGAGGTTATCCGTTAAGAGTTAGAGAGCTTGTTGTTGATGCTCGATGTGACCTTCCACTACTTGAACCTTAGAATTTTCTCTTAAAGATGATGTGATGGACGGTGGATGATATCCATAAAGTGCCATAAATGAGGTCATTTTTACTACAGTATGGAAGGGAGTTTTATGCCACCATTTATCCAGAGTAACCACTTGACCCATTGTGTTTGTTTATTAGACAAAGCAACAAAGATATCCTTCCAAACATTTGTTCACTCTCTCAGTTTTCCCATCAAATTGAGGATGATATGATGAGGTATGAGCTAATTGAGTACCCAAACAATAAAATAATTCTGTCCAAAAATTTCCAATGAAAATGGGATCTTTGTTTCTTACAATAATATTTGGGTTTGCATGTATCTTTTGAATTATTTCCATAAATGTGGTAGCAGCTACATTGGATTTAAATGGATGAGATAATGCACAAAAATGTGCATACTTGGTAAGTATATCAACTACCAGCATGATGACACTTTTTCCTTTGGACTTTGGTTAACCTATGATAAAATCCATTGAAACTTCCTACCAACATTGACTTGGAATGGAAAAAGGTTGTAGCAAACCGAGGGTCTTAATTGTCTCAATTTTATTTTTATGGAAAATCAAACATTCAGGTGCAAACTTTTGAATATCAGATTTAAGGCCATCCAAAAAAATTCCTTCTTAATCCCGTGGTAAGTTTTTAAAAATCGTGAGTGCCCTTCTAAGAGAGAGGTGTGCAATTCCAAAATAATCTTTTGTTTGAGTTGAGAATTCTTTCAAATATATAAGCGATCTTTGTACCATAATGAATAATTTTTCCAGCTAAATGTATCAGATGTACTAGGATCTTGCTACAACTTTTAAATGATTGTCCACACTTCTTCTTCATTCTTCCATTCATCCATTGCTTCGATTATCCAATCTGGTTGGATAATAGAAATGACACAAATCAATGCTTCCACATCCTCATCCTTTCTTGAGAGTGCATTTGCAACAACATTTGCTGCCCTTTTTGGTAGATGATTTCAAAGTCATAACCCAACATCTTTGTGTTACAGGGATTAATGTCTATATAGAACTGCTCTATCCCACTAAGGTATGGTAGCTACCTTAGAAACAACAGAAGAAAGTCTACTTTTATTCCTTTTATAATAGATAGATGGGAGAAGAGTAAGGAGGCCAACCTTTGTCTTTCACTTGACTCCTTGTTTGATTCTTCCTCCTTCTCACAGCCTTTCGATGCTTGTCCTTTCATATGCCCAGCTTCAAGGAACACCTACGGGATCACAACAACACAAGACTATGCAAGAACACGGATCTACTAATATAAATGATCTAGGGTCAGTATAGATTAACCATACAAATGCATAAACATGGATTACACAAAGATATGGAAGGAAACAAGAATAGCTTTATTGATAATCAGAGTGAAGTCAAGAGAGTTACAACCAGCTGTTCCGAACCAGCATCATCCTCTTGACAAGAAAAGTTCTCTTTTCACCTCATACCAAAGCTTAGATCACCCAACATGCACTGATATCACCTCAAGAAACTAACAGCAATTCCTTACAATATGCCCAATTCCAACCTCTGGATCTCTTGGATGAGGGATCCATATATAGCCATCTTGTCAGGGGTATGAGTCAGCTCTTTGTTTTTTATTAGTGTACCCCCACTG
>Ga0068618_1000495_pt1 | contig 11025 bp, 9 predicted proteins | sample InSIn2SAF170_2_FD_77423 | JGI IMG/M metagenome (GOLD analysis project Ga0068618, IMG submission 77423) | Clean room microbial communities from NASA Spacecraft Assembly Facility at Jet Propulsion Laboratory, Pasadena, California, USA -... ...
ACCCGTCTTTGTGGAGATCCAGGCGTTGCCCGAATCTGACTGCAATGTTAGTCAGAGGCCATATTGCCTCTGGAGGAAAAAATAGAAGCCGGTGCTGCGCAAAATTGGCATTATTGGGACGAGCTGTTGTGCAAGAATAGGCTGGTACCCTTTCTGCATCAACAGATGATTACATTTACACCCTGGATATAGCTGTCTCGATGGAGCGAGTTGACTACCGTATGATTAGCATAAACATCGTCAAGAACTGACATGCATAACAGCACTTAGACAACTATGGAATAAGCAGTATTGGCCATTTAGGAAACGTAAAGTCTTGATATATATATACGCACGACAGCCATCGCATCTTTGCTTCCTTGTTCGATTATCCCATATATCTGTTTGTCTCCATCTGCCTCTAAATAACCCTTTGGGAAGCCCTGTGTGATCATCTCGTGGTCAACGAAGATCTTCGAGGACACGCTCTTGTTCATCTGTGGATTGGCCAGGTACGGAATGAACATCAAGATTTGTGTTTTCTCTATCAATCTCGGACGAATAGAAAACATGGATGTTTGGCATTAATTGTAACAGACTTTATCATCAGAGTTTAGAAGGGTATGATACGCTGATCAGAGGTATACGTACGAAGAAGCTCGACCTTTAAGGTCAACCTTACTAGATAGGAGTCCTGCCGAAAGAGAGGGGAGCAATCAAGGGTGTGGACTTTCAATAGATCTGATGCACAGTAACCTTATCGGTTCAACTTATGTGTATTATATCGTGCTAATTCTACTGTTCTGAACGGATCAATTCTATTTGACGAAATCTCCCAATTCGATGTTAGGGATGATGTAAGGTTGCACATCATTCCTGTGCATAGTTCTCTGCTCGTAAGCATATGCGAGGCCAACCAAAGTAGCTTCATCAAACTTCCTGCCCATGAAGGATATACCGAACGGGACCTTGGGACCGGTCTCGACCAAAGTGTTTCTTCTGTTGTATGTGACATTCCAGTCGGCAGGGTAGAAGCCCATAGGAACGGTGATGACAGGACTACCAACTAGAGCAGGGATGCCAGGGGAGAGTTGAGTAGGCAGGAGAACAGCAGAGACGTTCTCGCGGTCCAAGGCGCCGAGGATACCGCCTTCACCGCCGTAGTAAAGGTTTGCCTGGTAAGCAGCCCAAAAGCGGGGGTCGGTATTGTTCCAGCCCTGGTTGTCGAGTGCGTCGTCCCAGACAGCGGTATCGCGATCGGGCCAGTCTTCGGCAGTGAAGTTGTGGGTGAAATCTCTGACGTCCTGGAGGTCGGTGACGTTGTTAGGGTTGTAGCTGAGCTCCGAGAGGTAGGTGGCGAGGTTAGTGAGGAAGTCTGCGTTGAGAACGAGGGTTTCGTTGTTGTCTTGGACGTATTCGGGGGAAGGCGGTGAAATTGGCGTCAACGATGGTGGCGCCGGCACGTTCGATCAGGGCAACGGACTCCATAAAAGCGGTCATGACGGGTTCGTCGATGGGGCCATAAATATCGATGACATTCCAAGCGACTCCGATGCGCTTCCCAGCCAAAGCGGAGTAGTCGCAGGCTGCAACATAGTCGGGAATGCTGCCGTTGTTAGGAATTGCCAGAGTATAGTTATCATTAGGGTCAACACCGGCGATGGCCTGAAGCAGATAGGCGGCATCCTTTACGGATCTCGCCATAGGTCCGACAGTGTCCTGATGCTCGGAGATGGGAATGACAAGGTATCTGCTGGTAAGTCCAACGGTAGGCTTTATACCAACAAGGTTGTTGACATCTGAGGGAGAAAGGATGGATCCAGAGGTCTGGTGCAAGTCAGTATATCATATCAATGTTGGATCAAGTCCCAACGCACCTCAGAGCCAAGAGCGGAAAGAGCAAGACCGATAGAGGAGGAAACACCAGAGCCACTGGAAGAGCCACTGGGATCTTGGTGAGGATAGTAAGCAGCCTCTGTTTGGCCGCCATATGCAGACCATCCGTTGGTAGAGTTGTTTGAGCGATAGTTGGCCCATTGCGAAAGGTTAGTCTTGCCGAGGATGATGGCGCCAGCTTTTCTCAGCTTAGTAGCCAATGTAGAGTCAATAGGAACCTTTGCGCCGAGCAGGGCGAAAGATCCAGCTGTGTCTTGTCAGAATCTTATCCTATTTGTTCATAGCTAATCACTTGGCTCACCTGTGTTGTTCATTTGATCGGCAGTAGCGATATTGTTCTTGATGAGGATTGGCAGTCCATGGAGAGGTCCCAAAATTGTGCCGTTTGCTCGCATGGCATCCAGTTCTGCAGCAATGGCCAGAGCATCAGGGTTGATCTCAGTCACCATATGCAAAGTACTGTTAACTTCCATGATTCTGGCAGAGTATGCCTTGACCAGGTCGACACTGGTGAAACGGCCGGCTTCAAGTCCGGTGGCGAGGTCTTCAGTCGTGACATTGATGAGAGATGGGAAATCTCCAAGACCTGTGGAAGTGTTGGTGTATGGGGTTACCAGGCCAGTCACAGCACTGACCAGAGCAACACCCACTGACAATGAGCTGAAGAAACGCATGGTTCGTGAAATGCGCACGTCAAGGATGAAGTTCAGCGAAAAACAAACAGCGAATGAGGATACCAGAAGCAGAAGAAGGTACCACCAAAAGCCACGAGCGAAGTCGTGATAGCAAGGAGGCCTGGTGATCAGCAGTAGCAGTCTTCCATATTTGTAGTCTGCCAGATCAGTTATGCTCAACACTGCCCACCTAGACAATGTCGATAACGTAAATAGTGGTGCTTCTTCCGTGCCGTGGCAAGATTGCAAGGTCCCGATATCATGCATGGATCTTCTCCACACTATCACTTGCAGATGCCGGATGGAGGTGTTGATATGAAGCCCAGGGCTTGGTCGCCCAGTTATCCATGGCGGTGGGCTTACGATATGAATCGGAGAAGCATTGAAACATGGGACCGCCCACTAGGGTATATTTACCACCTTCCGAAAATGTGTTGAAACCTGCCGATCTCGAGTGTCGACCGAAATTCTGAAGATGACATGCCGTCTGCCGTTGGCTTGCAGAATCTGGAGATTCAGAGCCGCGCTTCCCGCATTAACCTGTTTTAGGAAGGCACGATAGAGCAGCACAGCAAGCTTTGCTCCATCGATACCGATATCGGAAGACTCCTATACATTGTATATCGATAATGTTGCCTTGGGCTATAGTGCGATCACCAGAGAAATAATGTCTTGTATGGGTGTACGAGCTGCATTCAAATCCAAAGCATATAGATTATCCAGGCAATTAACAAATGCTTCTTTGAATGCAACACGCTCAATGATTGCTATATCGATGCTTCTCGGCGGTCCATCGCTCAGTAAACGCCACGCTAACGCAAGAAACCAGTAAAACCAAGATGAGATGTAGGACGTAGATTTGAAATGATGCACAACTTGTGCGTTGCTTATTCAATCATTGGCCAGGTCGAGGGAACACAGGAACAGTTTCCATTTGCTCCCATCCTCCCATGCTGGCTTGAGGTGTGTTCTGCCAACCCTGACCAGTCTGTTGGTTCACGAACATTGACTGTCTGAACGGGTTTGTACTTCCTGTGGCCGCAGGGGTGAGGAATGATGCTGATTGTCCTGTTGGCTGAGGGATTTGGGGAGATTGCTTCGCGAAGGGATTTGATCCAGTGGGTTGAGCTTGCAGGGGCTGCTGTTGTTGGAATCCAGTTTGCATAGCATCCTGTTGAGGTGCTTGCCTTGCGAATGGGTTACTGCTCTGCCGCTGCTGGGGCTGGGCTGTCTGTTGCGGTTGCATAAAACCGTTGATCTGACCGGTAGGCATCATGGATTGACGGAAAGGGTTGGTTGCCTGTGGTTGGACCTGCTGTGGCGGAGGCGGCATTTGTGCAGGTTGTTGTTGCTGCATGGCGAAAGGATCTTGCTGTTGTTGCTGCATGGAGAAAGGATCCTGTTGCAAGAATGAAGATTGTTGCTGCTGTTGCGGCGGTGCACTCTGGAAGGGCTGCTGCTGAATTGCCGACTGGAAGGGGTTCGAGGAAAAGCCAGTCTGCTGTGGTTGCACCTGTTGTTGAGGTTGAGGACCATAGCCACCAAAGCCGGCACCCGTGAACTGCGGTTGGATCTGGGTTGCCGGCGGGGCCATGAACTGCGAATTTTGTGGAACGCCGAACGGATTCGTCGACTGAGCAGTCTGGAAAGATGCATCTGTGATTGGTTGGCCATACACTTGGCCGAATGGCTGACCGGTTGTTTGAGCGTATTGCTGTGTAGGGTGCTGGGCCATTGGCTGTTGCTGGTCTTCGATTGAGCCGAAGAAGTCGATGAGATCAGGAGCTGGACCCTTGGCGGCTGGCTGAGAAGCAGCCGGTGCAGTCACAGTCTTCGCCTTTTCAGGTTCGGCAGCAAAGGTGACGGATCTTGAAGGCTTTGTCGGCTTGCCAGATTTAGCTTGCTGTTCGGCCAGGTATTGTCTTCTGTTGGTCTCGAAGTCGTGATCATCGATGTATTCTTGCAACGAGTTGGCCAAACTGGTAGGAGCGTGCTTGATCTTGGGGATCTCCAGCTTGGTGATGTGTTCATATTGTCTAGCGATGCTTAGATATTGTACGACTTGATCCGTTTGTTTCGCAAAGGCTTTGTAGATGCCAATGGCATGCTCGGCGTCCGGCTTGGACAGCTCGAAGTAGTGGCCTGTGCAGGAGCATGTCAGAAATTTGAAGTGGATGCGAAACAATGGACTACTGACTCAGAATGTTCATGACTGCCTCGTTCATGGCAGTGAACAGGTCTAGCAGATCCTTGGTGAGCAAGCGGAATGCCATCAGCGAGATGTCATTCTCAGGCTCGTTCTCGAGGGGCTACGCTTTGTCAGACTCTTGTGGGCAGGATGGGTTGACCAAGATGTACACACGTCGCATTTGATCAAGACCCTGATCTGGTCCTGGATGGCTTCTGTCTCTCTGAGCAGTCCCTTGGGAATCGAGAGGGTCTTCATGCGGCCAGGGTTACGGATGTGATCAACGTGCGTGTCGGCGAAGGACTCTGCGCGCTGGATGAGATAGTTGGAGTATCGTCGAATGTTCTGCCCTTGTGTCTGGACTGTTTGGACCTGTCAGAGCTCGCGTATGAGATAGTCGGCAAGGGGCTCATACCATCAGTGTAGCTGTTGATGGCTAGACGGTTCTTGGGAGCCGCGGCCAGATACTTAAGTGTCGCGTCTCTTTCTCCTTCCTTGATCATCAAATGCACAATGATCAAGGCCTTAAAGCAGATTGTCCAGGTGGTGTCGCGTAGGCGCTCTTTCAATGTGCGGAAGATCTCGGCCACTCCGGCCTCACCTCCGGACGTGGCCAGGAGGATGTGTTCGACATACTTGGACTTGGGCGGCGCAAGCTGTGAGAGAAGCCATCAGCACTGGGCAAACATGGTCGCGCGCATGAGACGTGGGTAGGTGCAGCGTCTGGTGGTAGTGGTAGTCGTACCTTGACCTTGGTGCCGCCTTTGACCGACTTCTCCACCGAACTCGACATTGGGCGCGTGCTTGTGCTTCGGCGAGGACTCTTGATACGTGATGGACGCGCTGTCTAGTTCATGCTGTTTCCAAATGGCAGGCGCGATTTCCCCTAGTAAGAATTGTGTAACTTGCAATGGCCAACTCTGGGCGCAACGACTGCCATGAACGACTCGGTCACCTCGGAATGCCAAAACGCGCTAACGCCGGCAGATGACGAGGTGCAAACCTGCATCTGACAATCTTATTTGTGCAACTATCACGTTCATAGGTTTGCATAACATATGTAGCAAGCATGTTACGGTCGCGCGTCCACTGAAAGAGGCAGCGAGACCTGTTGATGATGCTATGATTCTTCTTCGCCGGTGTCGTTGAAGGCAGTGGAATAGAAATGTAGTTCCAGCAACTCCATGAGGTTGACACCAGCGTAACATTTCACTGTGCATAGGGAATGGCGAAGACTTGTGCTGGAAAAAGAGATCATATCGCTATATAATAGTACGCCACACCTACCAACATAAGTTGAAGGCGCAGAGAACCTTCCAAGTGAAATTTGAATCAGAGATGCCATCTTCGCGTCCGTTGATATAACAAGGTGGTGTGCCGAACGCAGATCTCATGCCGCCGCAACTTTTCCATAGAGCCACTTGAGCCTCCGAAGAGGAGAGCTCTATAGAAAAGCTGCGGACGACTCGACTGATACACACTAGGCTTTCATCATCTGCACGTTTGGTTAGTTGAGATTCCTGCGTGCTCGTAGAGCGATGTATACTCACTTTTTGTTAAACTTGGAAGGTCATGAAAGATTTCAAAATCACCGCGACGCGCGAAGAAGAAAACCATGCGCCGGCAAAATCCCGGCTTTTCTGCCGGGCTGGCCCGTTGCTTCTTCATGAGCCATCCTCGCCCATGGACTTCGAGATTCAATTGTGATATCCAAGAAATCATTTGATCTTTCAATTACTTGTTTTTCTAGGTCTTGATGCTGCCTAGCATACTCCCGCTTGCCGTATCTTGCGGTCGTAGTCTACAACATGCAGCCCTGAACACAACACGCCGATCATGGTCCCTAAGGCCATCGGTGCCGACATATAAAACAAGACCCTTGTCCTCTGGCCAAGTACTTCGATCTGGAGAGCACCAAAAGCTTCTGACGGAGTTCAAAGAAAACTGTAAGGTGGGAAGAAACCCGAGTCCATCTTGTTTACTGATTCCTTCGCAGTCCATTTCCCATCAGCCACTTGCAAACTCGAAGATGTAGCCACCAGGGAAGTTGGAGAAGATGTTGTGCTTCACGGCTATCTGGGTACGCAAAGACAAGCCGGCAAGAACCTGCTTTTCGCTGAGCTTCGAGACACAACACTATCACGCTCCATTCAGCTAGTGGCGTCAAACAAGACCAGCACAGGCGAGAGCGTCTTCGAAAAGCTCATTGAATTGAGTGTCGAGACGCCCGTGGCAATACAAGGAAAGATCAAAAGCCGAAAAGCCAAGCCTTCATCATCCAAGATTGAAGAGGGAGCCATCCAACCAGTTACAGATGTCGAGATCGAGCTGACCAAGGTATCTCCGCTAAACCATTTCCCCAAGGATATCATGGTCACCCAGGATTCTGTTTTTTCGGCCGAACAAAGACATCTACAGCTGCGCATGGAGAAGCCGCTACGAGATGCACTAGCGTTCAGGAGTAAAGCCGCCAGCATTCTGCGCACAGAGCTCTGCGAAGGTAAAGACTTCACCGAAATTGAGACACCTTTGTTATTCAAGTCGACTCCCGAAGGCGCTCGTGAGTTCCTGGTCCCAAGTCGCACACCAGGTCTTGCCTATGCTCTACCGCAGAGTCCACAACAGTACAAGCAGATTCTGATGGCAAGTGGTATTCCACGCTACGTGCAATTTGCGAAGTGTTTCCGTGATGAGGATCTTCGCGCAGACAGACAACCAGAGTTTACGCAGGTCGATCTGGAGATGTCTTTTGCAACTGGACAAGACGTCATGAGCACTGTCGAATCTGTCATCAAAACACTCTGGCAGAAACTACTCGGCATTTCCTACGATGGCCAGTTCCCTCATCTTTCTTACGAAGATGCAATGTCGACTTACGGCTCCGACAAGCCTGACGTCCGTCTTGGATCCAAGATCTCACGTGTTGAGTACATGCTCCCTGTTGACCTCGTCCGCAAAATTGGTCCCTTGAACGACCCTATTGTGGAAGTGTTGAAGATTCCCATCTCGGAAGACGCCAAAGAGACTCGCGGGTTCGTGACTCGTTTCATGGACTCACCAGAAGCCAAGCCCTTCAACGAGAATCCAGAGGGTCAGCCCGGCATCTTCATCTTCGATCCACGTAAACCACTCTCTGGTCTTTCAGTATTCGGCTTTGAAGCCGCAGAGACGATAGAAGAGACACTTGACCTTGAGGAAGGAGATCTTGTCGTCCTACAAGCTCGTAAGAATGCATCTCATGCAGGCGGCTCCACGCCGCTTGGTAACTTGCGACTGGCTCTACACAAGTTTGCGGTCCAACATGGATATATGCCCGCGCCTCAAGGCTTCGAGTTCCTTTGGATTACAGACTTCCCACTATTCTCGCCGTCTGTGGCCAATGAGCCCGGTCAAGGCGGTGCAGCAGGTTTCAGCTCCACACATCATCCTTTCACAGCACCTAAGACTGCGGAAGATGTAGACTCACTACTCACAGACCCAGCCGCCGTCAAGGCCGAACATTACGATCTGGTAGTGAACGGCGTTGAACTCGGAGGTGGTAGTCGCAGAATCCACTCAGCAGCCATGCAACAATTCGTCCTACGAGAGGTGCTAAAGATGAGTGAGGAGCGCCTCAAGGACTTTGACCATCTGATCGAGGTGCTGAGAGCAGGATGTCCGCCACACGCGGGCATGGCCTTGGGCTTCGACAGACTCATCGCAGTCATGCTCGGAAAGGAAAGTGTTAGAGACGTAATTGCATTCCCCAAGAGCGGTAGAGGCGAAGATTTACTGGTCAAGAGTCCGACACGCATGACCGAGGAACAACTGAAGACCTATCATTTGAAGCTCAGGGATTAGTCATATGATGTCGCTCGATTGTAACATATTTTGTACAAATAGAAAAGTCGCTTGTCGACCTATTCAACTCTTCCCCCAACCCTCCAAATTCACAACGTCAGGTTCAGCTCCACTTCTCACAATGACCCACTCGACTTCCTCATCCCCATCGTTGACCTCCTGATGCCCTTGATACGCAGGTATCAGGGCGAAGTCTCCCTGCTTCAGGACTTGTCGTTTCTTGCCTCCTTCACTGACGACAGCACCCTGTCCACGCACCGCGTAAACGATTGTATCCTGAGCGCCGTGATGGTGGACTGCAGAGGCTGAATGGGGCTCGGCTAGCATGGTTGAGCTGCAAATTGAGGCGAGGCCTGTAATGGCGGGTTTGCGTGTCATGCCATCCGTTTGGCCGCCGGAGGAGGTTTGAACGTCGGTAGACTTGACGACGTGGACTTGTTTTGACGAAGACATGGTCGGCGTGGTTGTGTAGATTGATCTCAGTTCAAAAGGGTGTTTTGAATAGGACAGTTGAAAGGGAAAGTTTTGCTTTTCAATATGGTTCGTGTTCTGTTGTTTACTGCCTGACGTAATCGGTCACCCTTCGCGCCGTGTCTGAACTTTCGGAGGTCACATCAACTCTCTGGAGCTATCTTACCTAGGCAGTAGCAAGCAGCGATGCAACTATCACAATGCACGGTACTATCAAGGGAAATCATTCAAAGCGTTCGTTAGATCTTCTCTCCTTGGATCTAGCTCCGCTTCTGGACCAGTTTGTACATTTTTCCAGTGGTAAAAGTGATTCTAATCAGCGCGTGGAGCTTGCCTCCTTGTAACCATCATTGGACTCGATTATCAGACATCAGATGTCTGATAAATCTCAAGGCAAGCTAAATGTCATATGTAATCTCACATGCCATGGCCCAAGACGTGTTCGAGTTTAAAAACAGTCCTCGGCGGCGCTCGGCCTCGTGACAAAAGCGGACATCGGATTGCGGAGGTGAAAAGCTGGGGAAACATGTGAAAGTTGCCTCGGTACCTCGGCAAAAGTCACATTTTGGGAGCCCTCTTTCAAATTGCAGTCGTCTGATTCGCTCTCGTGTCCGTTTCTTGACCTTTCTCCAAGACGGCTACCTCCCCTCGTGACTTGTGGTATGTTATTAGCGGGTTACCGGAAGACGTTAAACGACAATCGAAGGCTGACATGTGAAGACAGGAACGGATATTGCCTTTCGACTCCTTCCACCCCTTGCTTTGTCTTCGACCTTTCCCAAACGCTGTACAACGCACGCGCGAACACACACATCTAGAATACAACATGTCAGGCACATTCTCAAAGGAAGACGTGCAGTCGCACAACAAGGCCGACAACCTCTGGATCATCGTCGACGAGGACGTCTACGACCTGACCAAGTTCCAGGTAACCAAGACTCGACTTGACCTCAGCATGACATTCAGCTGACACATTCAATTCAGGAAGAGCATCCCGGCGGCAAGAAGATCCTGCAACGAGTAGCCGGAAAGGATGCCAGCAAGCAGTTCTGGAAGTACCACAATGAGGGCATCCTGAAGAAGTACCAGAAGCAGCTCCAGGTCGGCTCCCTGGACTCGAAGAAGGCTGCCGCTCCCCCCACTCCTCCTGCAACACCTCCCCCATCAGCAAAGAAGGAAAAGGAAATCGTCAAGCCCGAGGCCGAGTCGGGTACCGTGGCTCCCGAGCCTGGTGCCGATGCAAAGGAGATGGCCGAGGCTCTTGACCAGTTTGGTGACATGATCCCTGGAGGTGACCCCAACTGGTACCAATCTGTGAGTGCTCTTTCTCAGATGACCCAGACAGTCTGCTCACACTGCCCGCAGTACCACTCCCCCTACTTCAACCAATCCCACGCCGACCTCCGCGCCGAAGTACGAGAATGGATGGAGAACGAGATCATGCCCAACATTACCGAATGGGACGAAGCCAGAAAGGTACCAGACTCAGTATACAAAGCTATGGGAGAACGCGGTTATCTCGCTGGTCTGATGGGCGTTCACTACCCCAAGGACCTCACCGACAAGCGTGTCAAGTGCGTCGCTCCAGAGAAGTGGGACCTGTTCCACGAGATGCTGATCACCGATGAGATCTCGAGAGCTGGTAGCGGTGGCTTTGTATGGAACCTGATTGGTGGTTTCGGCATTGGTGCCCCTCCAGTACTCAAGTACGGAAAGAAAGAGCTTGTACAAAGAATCATGCCCGAGATCCTGAGCGGCGACAAGAGAATCTGCTTGGCTATCACTGAGCCTGATGCTGGTTCCGATGTTGCCAACCTCACTTGCGAGGCCAAGCTCAGCGAGGACGGAAAGCACTACATCGTCAACGGTGAGAAGAAGTGGATCACCAACGGTATCTGGTCCGACTACTTCACCACTGCCGTTCGCACTGGTGGCGAGGGCATGAACGGTGTCAGCGTTCTGCTCATCGAGCGCAGT
>Ga0068618_1000496_pt1 | contig 11003 bp, 12 predicted proteins | sample InSIn2SAF170_2_FD_77423 | JGI IMG/M metagenome (GOLD analysis project Ga0068618, IMG submission 77423) | Clean room microbial communities from NASA Spacecraft Assembly Facility at Jet Propulsion Laboratory, Pasadena, California, USA -... ...
GGATTAAAATGCAGTTTGAAGCATTATGAATGAGCACGCTCCCGGCAACGGCGAGAGCGACAATTATCGAGTCCGATATATTCTCCACGTACAGGGCTGGTATACTATCAGCGAGACTACCAGTCTCGACACTGTGGCTACTAGCTCTTAGATCAACAATACATCTTTCCAAGTTCGATAAAGCGATAGACTGCGAGCGTGCGTTGTTTAAAGTGTCAAGCGTGATATGCTCGAGTGTACGGCGTGGTTCTCCATCCTTGACGGTGCTTGTGTGATCATTCGTAGTGAATGACCGTGCCTGCGAGTGGCCGCCGTTCTCACCCGGAGGCAGTTCCGACTTCTCCGATGATGATGAATTTGCAGAAGTGTTTGGGTCGACTAGTTTCCTAGCACGAGCAGCGCCAAACTTCTTCTTCTCTGTGGTCTTCACATTATTGTTATTGTTGCTAGCAAGTGCATCTTCCAGTTGTTTCAGTAACTAATGATAGAGAAAGGCCGGTACAAGCGGGCGGATGATTATCCAGAGTTTCAAAGCACGTGACACGATTGCCGTCGAATATTCGGTAGAATTGAGGAGAGATTTTTCCGACATGATTGTGTGATAGCGTGAGGAGTCAGGAAATGAAAGATCGTCAGCGCGATGGCGAACAAGACACGAATCAGTCAATCAAGCCGGTAAAGGTGCGTTTAAATGCCGGTCCAGGACTTACATCTGCTTGACGACGTCTTTCGTAAGGTGGGATAGAGTCATATAGTACGCCTGCTTCTCTCTTCAGGTCGAGAAGCTCATCGGCCAGTCGGTCGTACCCGTGGCGGCTGTCTTGTTCTGTGTTTGCGAGTGAAGAAGTTGTGCCGGTGGTGGTGCACGTTTCCGCAGAGAGCGTTGCTTGCAGGGCTACAAAGATAGAAGAGAGATGAGCAATTGATAGCATCAATAGCAGCATCAATCTACACACCACTCGCTCGTCTATACCAATCATCCATGTATATATCGTATCAGTTGGAGCAAAGCAAACCTCGTTGCCACCTTTGTCCAACGCTCTTTCTACCTTTTCCGAGTTTCACCACCCGGCTTTCTCTTTCTCTCTCTAATCAATCAATACAATAGATACCTCAGACTACACAACATCATACACACCACCACACTCACGCATGTCTGCTGGAGGACCAACCCTCTTGGAGTCGTCGTCGCAACACTCTCTCTTCAACTCGTTTGATACACAAGGGTTTACCGGGTTGCATAAGATGAGTGGCAGCAACGATAGCATGAACCATTCTGGAGATGGAGGGAACAGCGCATTCTCAGATGAAGATCTGATTGCTTCATTAGCTGGATTCGCAGTAGAAGGACAAACTGAGAGAGATCTAGCTACCATCAAAGCCATGTTAATGCAACAGCAATCAGCTGGCAATTCTATGGCCGGACCTTCCGGCAATCTAAACCACCATCACAATTCATTCACTCATAATTCATACAGCAGCAGTTCAGGAATGAATAACCATCATTGGCCTATGCAGTCACCCGTAGCTGCTACTACTTCATGGTCAGCTACTGCCTCGTTTCCATGGAACGGCAATCAACAGCAACAACAGCCACATCCTAATACTCCTAATCTAGCAAAATCCCTCGAGTTATATGGCAATGGAGGTGGAAACAATGATTATTACAGTATGAGTGGTGGATCATCTGGAAGGAGAAGAGATGTCTCCCTTGAACGCAATTATCACTTTACGAATGGGGGTCTGTCTGGATCACGGAATTCATCCCGCCATGGTACTGCTTTACCACATGTTAGAACTGCATCTGGTTCTTTAAGCAGCAATAACAGTGCAGCAGAGGACATGCCTACACCTGGATCATCATTGGATATGGACATGGGAGACGACGACAATGATGCTATGGAAGAGCAGTCCATAGCTGGTCCTAGCATACCTTTCATAAACGGATACAGCGGACAAAGCCGTCCGGTGGATGAGATGGAAGATATACAGGAGGACAGACTGAGAGAATCAATGGAGGATGAGCAACAACGGCGAAAGCGAGAACAACAGCAGCTACAACAATACCCTACAAACAATGCTCATCCATCTTCTTCCTCCTCTGCTCCATTCCACAATCAACCACAGCATAATCCCCCCGATAGCCGATCGCCTCATCCAAGCGCCCGAGCAGCCGACTACGGTTCATGTTCGCCTCCAGCACTATTAGGAGCATGCAGTACCACTACTTTAAACAAACAATCCAGAAGTGGTACACATACGCCAATAAATGGCAAGACAATCTCAAGACCTCATTCGGCTAATGGGAATCACGCCACCGTCACTTCACCAGTACAAACGAGAAGCAGATCTAGATTACAGATGCAACAACAGGAAGCATTGAGATTTACTGGTTCTCCTGCTTATGGGAATGGCGGAACTGGATCATGAGGCAGCTACAGGTCATCATCCGACACAGCAGTATCGTTTTCGCGTGAAGCGGGTCCCACCGGCGGGTTCTTCGGTCGGTTCATACAGCCCGCTTGCCGCCGATCAATCATCTCTCTGGTATCATGCAATACCGCCAGGAAGAAATCCCGACTCTACAGCAATGCATCACGTCAATTGTCTACGCTCCCTCTATGCGTATGCATCCTAAATGGCCCTTGGTACTCATCTACCGGGAGTGGACCTCAAGGTGGATCGCGGTCGGTTAATTTGCTGTATCATGTAAGTACTTGGCAGGCTCTTCCGCAACCGGAGTTTTGGAACATACGCTAATGACATGATCATAGAATACACCAAGGCTAGCTTGACGCCACCTCTGTCTGCTATCTCGCCAACCTCTTCATAGACGACGGTCTCAGTCGACAGAACCGGCAACGTATTTCATTCGGATACCCGGACGATCTCCTCGATAGTCGAAAAGGCTATGTTCTATGACGCTCTTTGCGACTCTCCGGTCGCACTCGCTTCAACACATCCCTCCACATGTAGCCTTTTTTTTTGCCTGGCTTCTTCAATATCGGTTCTACCTGTCAGACTTCCAGTACCTTCAATCTCCTTTTCTCAAGTCGTATTTCGTATTCCTTTCAAGTTATTTTTCTTCAGCCTCTCGTGTTGCTATTATTATATGGATTCAATCAAATTCAAGGCTACTCTAGATAGCAGTCAGTCAATCAAACCCAAAACAACGACAACCTCCTTTCGTACTTCACTTCAGCCTTTTGCCTTTTAAACTCCCTCTCCAAGCGTTTCCAAGTAGATTCAAGAACTATGCAAACAGTTTCCGCTTTATACCCATCCCATTTTACCCCCTTCCATAGTGCTGCCGCCTTGTCATTTTCATTTTGTGAGATAAGGATCCTTGCTTAGAATAGATCTTCTACCTCTGAAAATACTTAGGTCCCTTGGGTTTGACAGAAGTGTTCATGTAGTCCCTAGTGTAAAACCACAGATTGACTGAAAATGGCAAAATAGGTTAGGCTTTGAATTTGCAATCGTTCCAGATGACGCCTCGGGCTCCCAGCAAATCGGCTGATAAATAACTGCATGCTTGGTTTGCTAGCCATATCCATGTTCTACAAAATGTCATGAAACAAGTCGTTGCCTAATTTACAGGATGCGGAGTGAACTGCTCCCTTCCTACTGATTTCGCCCAAGCCAAAGATTACAAGGTCATAAAGGTCGTTATAGTATTGTGTCGTTAAAGAAGATTGGGTTCGAAGCAAGAATGCAATGATGTTTCGGGAGTGAGATATTCTAGAGTGCCACGCCGTACATGACAATCTCAAGCGTCGGACTGCGCTTCATGTGCGCTGCTTCATTTGATGATTTTCGAACATGTTCACTTGCGCTCTGGGAGCGTCTCGATCTGCTCATTGCTTCTGAGGTTTTCTTATTCGGGGTACTGCTGGCAGAAGAAGAGGGTGTAGATGTACTCGATTTTTCAGGCGTCGAGGCAGCAGAAAGGGATGCTGATCTTGTGCTGAGAACGCTGGTGGCAGCTGTAGTTGCGGCGTTTCCTCGCCTTTCGTAGCTAGTGGAAGAAACGGAGGCTTCTCTCGATCTGGACGGGATGGAGAAAGTATCGCTCGTAGGGGTTGGTGTCAACCCAGTACCCACATAACCCTCATCTATGCTTTTATTTCGTCTTCCTCCGAATGAAGCACCTCCCGTAGAAGACGCAATTGAGGAAGTCAAAGTCATAGCGGCTGATTCTGGATATGCCGAAGAGGGGAAATGATATCTTCTACTGGCCCGATTCCCATTACCACTCCCAGTGGAAGAAGTAGATGCTCCTAATTGTTCAGATTCATCCCGCTTCGTAGGCGAGACGGGCTGTCTGTATGACATGCGCGGCTGAAGATCTGAGGATGGCAGACTCTTGGAACGCTGTGAAGTAAAATACATTGTCTGCGCTTCCGTTTGATAGGCCGTTTTGGAAGCGGTATGAGCCTCGTCGTGATAGCTGATGCTGATTAGGTGAAGAGGCGGTGGACGTTGCTTGCCTGGCCTATTTGCCGAGTAGTCACTCGACGACGCGGAAGCGGAAGTAGAGGCTATATGTCCAGGTAACGAGGCACGACGAGAGGCTGAAACCGCAGTAGTAGTGGAAGTAGATGATGAAGGAAGTGCCTCCTCACCAAAGCTCGCTTCGAAGGGATTGAAGCTTGTTCTATGGTCTCCACTTGTGGCAAGTCCAGCATTTGGAGAAGTTGCCAGTGAGAGAGGTGTAGAAGGTGAATGTGTGCATGTGGTGGAGCCGGTGGACTCGTTGACATCTAACGAAGGCATGGGCGATGGTGGGAGAGGTTTGCTCTTCTTTCTTGTTATGGTGGGAGGAGCGAGGCCACTTGGACGCCGTAAGAAAGGGTCGCACTCGCTCGAGGGAGCCGGGGAAAGCGGGCAGGGTGTACTATCATCGCTGCCCGAGGAGGGTGGAAGTAGCGAATCGACGGTAGACGGACCAGCGAGAGCAGATGAAACGGATGCCAAAGAGGATCGATTCGACGAAGGCATGCTGCTATCATCACATAAAAGGACAAAGTCTTCCAGGAGTGTCACCCAGAGTTGCGTCATCCTGGCAGCTTCATCCTTGGTATTCGAAGCTCGCGACCGTTTCACAACAGGCCGAGGGGCACGACTTGCTGCTGATGATGGTTGAGCCTTCATGGTGCGGAAGGAAGCTGCATTGAGTGTCACGTCTGCTGCTTCGGTCTCCGGCACCATCTCGAGATTGGAAGATCTAGAGCGAGTATGTTTGCTCATGGCCACAGATTGGATACTGGTATCTGACCTTCTTCGACCAGATGCAGCTGAACTTCGCTTGCTTTCGGCAGAATCACGCTTCCTGCCGCCGCTGCCGAGACTGCTGGATAATCTGCCGCTCGTAAGACCCAGCCATCCTGCAAATCGTCTCTCTTCTGACTTGGCGGAAACAGGCGACGGATTGTTCTGTGAATCCGAAAGGTAGTCTTGCGGAAAACCGAAGGTGAGTTCGCCCAGTTTCAAGCGTGGCAGATGCACCGGATTCGAGAGGACTGAGGAAGCTGTTGAGGACGCGCTTTCGTTACGTCGATGGGCGGGTTGGAGAATAGATGACTGAAAGGAAGAGGATGATGAAGGCCTAGATGCGTTCAAAGGTAAAGGTGGTAGTTCTTTCGACATCGAATCTGTATATCACGTGCCAATATTGACGCGATAAGTAAAAAGAGGGATGTCAGAAAAAATACTTTGTCAACATGCTGCATCTGTACGTTTGAAGCGAGAGATCCTCACCTGTACTGCTTCGTTTACTGCTGCTAGTGCTAACAACGGGATTCGTTATGTGCATGATGTCTGAATCGTCGTCTGCTTCTATGTGCGCGACTGGTTTGTTTGATATCGAGGCTGTGCGTGACGAGGAAGAAGACGAAATGGACTGATTATCCCTATGAAGCTTCGTAGCGTTATTACTTGTGGATGCAAAAGCGACGCGTTTCGGATTGGACGAAGCTGCAGAAGCTGTTGAATCCCCACTTTCGTGTCGACCGTGCTGCGAGCTTGTCTTTAGAGGATATTGTGGACTGGTAGCTGCGCCCCAGGCGGTTGGGCACTCTGGTAGCAGGAAGCTGATCTGCTTCTGAGAGCTAGTTGACGATGTAGAAGATGTTGTCCTGTGTTGCGTATGCTTCTCACGTGAATCTATTAGAGCACCAGCTGAGGCTGCTCTTCTCAAAATAGGCTTGAGAGGTGCCGGTGCAGGGGAATCGAGTTCTGCTGGAGCTCGAGTAGCTGAGGTCTTCGCTGCTGTCGAAGCTGGAGATAGCGAACTTGCGAATGCTTGAAGAGAGCGAGCCAACTCTGCCGGGAACTCTACGCGAGAGCCCAACTTGTTTATATTGTTTGCTTCTTCCGCTTGATTGCTTTTGCAATTAGTGTGGTCTTTGCTGAAAGAACGCGACCGCGGTCGATGGAGCTTCATCATCATTTCCATGATCTTGGCAGACTCGTGTACCGTGATCAGTCCTTCTCCTTCACACTTCTTCTGGATCTACGCGCCCTTTCCACGCCATGAGGAAGTCCCTGGAACCGTGTCCTCAAAGCACGTCTCCTTCTGACGTTGCGAGACTGCTGTTGCTGCTGGATTTTATGAGTTCTCAAGGATTGCCCCCTAATTTTACGAATTTAGGGGTTTGACTGCACTGAGGCACTGCGATCGGCCACTTTATGCAGGCACTCAGGCCGAAACAATTTCGAAGGAATGCTTCGCAATACGGTAGAGGCATGCAATTGCACAAGTGAAGGGCCAGCAGACGCGCAGGAGAGCTGCCACCTTCTGGTCAGACTGCAGCGTAAGGTAAAGGACAGTTGTGGCTTTCCCTTGCGCCTTCTTTCTCTTTGTGTTTCTCTTCCTGCGCTTCAAGCTCCGGCGAAGGGACGATCTCGTGCAAGCCCAAAGCTGCTTCAAGAAGCCGCAGCGCTCTGAGCAATCTCAAGTGGTGGAGGTGCAGCCACAGGCTTAATGGTTTCCTTGTCCTGAGCAGAGTCTGGTTGATGGAGAGAAAGGAAGGAAGAGGCAACCTTCGTCAAGCTAGCTTGTGCTTGCTTAGAAGGTGACGATAATGTGATTGAGGCCAACTCGCACTACTGGGCGTACGAGCTAGCGGTGAACCCTGTTCCGAAATGGTGAAGAGGAAGGATGTGAGAGCTGTGAAGCATCAGACATGAGCACCGGGATGTTCAATAAAAGAAGGCAATGAGCAGCTTTACTCTGCAAGAGCAGAATGAAGAGGACGATGCTGCTTTGCTTTTCCACAAGACAGATCAACAGGCACAGTTACTGACCCTGGGCTCTGTTTTTGGGCTTGTTTTTGCGGCGACCTGTTTGTCTTGCCCCTGAAAGTCTCGCACATACCTGTCAGCCCATTTGAAGCCTGTCTGCAAACTGCAAACTTCAGAATAAAACGATAAGAGCTTGCAGTTACGTCTGTCATGCTGGCCTTACTTCCGCACCCTCGAACGTTAGAAGTACCGTAATAAGTGGGCAGACAATCCGGTCTGTGACAAAGTAGCAGCACATGGGGGAGCATATCCACTGCTCCGACGTAGCATTTACGCCAGCATTACCTTTCGACCCCTTCCGATGAGTGTAACCTGTAGCACAACGTAACTCGAGGTGTTGGATGCAAACTCCTACCTCAATGGTGGTCGTCAGCACATGCAATACATACAAGTCTGGTAATTTGAGGTGAATTGAGGCCTGCACGCTCGAGCTCGCTGCAAACGTGAGTTAAAGTTTCCGAGTGCGCGTAAATATTGCCTCTCTTTGCTAACGCGCAGACAGCTTACGATATGATAAACGTGACTGGTAATCGGCATAGCCGAAGACATCCACTACCGTACCGGTAGCCTTGTTGCAATGGACATAGACATGCATCACTACCAGTAAATGCTGATAAGCGACGGACCTCGCAGTCTGCAAAATGGTTAGCAGCACCTACCTAGCTGGACATACATGTGCGGTCAAAGGTGTGAGCATATGACGGGACACAGCTGTGACTGTCACTGAGGTGTCAGAAAAGTGTGCAATGCGTCATCGTGCAAAACCCGTCACTGTAGTGTAGGCTACCGAAAATGTATTAGAAGACATGCTGAGGAAACAGGGTGCTATGCAGCAGTATTGCTCAACGTGGTAGCAGCAAGAGGCGGCACTCACCGTGAAGATACTACTCCTGCTATTCTCATCACTTTACGTTCTTGGTCCACATATAATTTTGCTGAAGTGTCATGACTGAGAACCAGACTGACCCTGTCGAGCGTCATACTCCTTCTGCTGCGGGTAAGATGCACCTGGCTTCTTCCGCTACCAGCCATTCGACTGCCACCACAGCAGTTGAAGCAGGACACAAGCCAAACCCTCGTGTGAACCCAGACATCGCTCGTGTCTCCATGGATAATTCGGGGCATCACTCGCTGCTGGACAAGCTATCTATAAAGTCTTCGTCGGATGCGGCCTCCAACGCGGAGTCGACTGCTTCAGCACCAGCCATTGTCGAGAAAGTACGCAAGGTGAAGCGTAAAATGAAAGACAAGCTACACATTGGCAGTCACCACTCTGATGACGACGACCTGGACGAAGGGGACGAGGACGACGACGACACTACCTCTGGAAGGCGCGAAGACGACCTCCCGCTTGCTACAGTGCGTGATCGGGCGAGAACGTCAAGCAGCAGCAATACAGCAGAGCAGAACGCGCGCGCTACACTTGCTCAGCAATACGCAGAAGAGCATCGGATTGCTGGTGATACACCGGATGCGAATAGTCCAAGGTCCAGTGGTCTAGCAACTCCACTTGGCGGAGCGGACCAAGATTCTGATGACGATGACGGGAACATCATAGTTCTCCAAAGCGGCAACAACAAATCAGCTCCAGACCTTCTCTCACGAGGTAGCAATGGTCAGGCAACTCCTGCTGGTAGCATCAGAGCTGGTGTAAAGTCACCTCCGGGCACCAACTATACCACCGCTTCAGGCAGCGTGAGCCCGAGCAGACATAGAGCAAGAAGCAGCGTTAGCTTGCCGCCTTCTCAAAGTGATTGGCGGAGACGAGCAGGTGAGTGTGCACACGTCAACATGATGTTGTCAAGTACCTCCCTGACACTGTAGTCCTCCTGCCGTCAAATCAGAATTCCACAATTACTTCGAAGGAAAAGTGGATGAAGAAGAACACCTCGTTAGCGACTATACATGCGCTTGGGCGAAAGATGTACGTGCTACGCTTCACGGCATAGCAGTCACCATCACTGCCTTTATCCCCTTCAACTTCGTTTACTCATCTTGTTCATGTTCCTGTCTTCCACTTATTTCAGATCTTACGCCACGGTCGATTGTATGTTGGAGCCCGCAACATGGCTTTCATCTGTACAATCATCGGTCTCAAGTGTAGTGTAAGTGAAAGCCAATGACAAGCAGTATGGGATCTCGGTGCATGAGCTGACCACTCGCATCGATCCCAGATTGTCATACCATTCGACGATATAGCCAAGATGTAAGCCAACGAGACGTACGCGATGCATTCGAACAAGAAAATGCTGACACATCGTATTAGTGAAAAATCAGTCACAGCGCGTGTGATACCGAATGCTATATCTGTTACCACTACTGGGGGCGATCACGTATGTCTGGGCATTTCAAGAAGAGAGCGGTGGCTGTTTAGCTTACATTACTTCTTGACCTCACAGTATCTATTCAGCTCGTTCGTCTATCGCGATTCCACATACGACCTCATCGTTGATTGCTGGCGCAGCAAGAACCCGAATGCCTACGAGGAATACATGGCAACACAAGAGCAGCATGTGGAAGCCGACATAGAAGCAAAGGAAGAAGAACAAGGTGACAAGACAGTCAGTGAGGATACCTTCCCAACGGAATCTGACAAGCCAGCGACATCTCGCGAAGCACATGAAGCAACAGAGTGTTCTGGCAATCATTTTGCGGAGACTGTGCTTGATGTACGCTTCCCTTCCGAACCGGAGAAAATCTTCAATTTGCTCTACTCAAGTCCCGACTTTCAGCAACAGCTCAACAGCGACATGAAACTCACGGGTATGTCCTCGCCGCCTAAGTGCTTGATCACTATACTGCCTGTACTGATGTCACTGCTTGATTAGACTATGAGGTGACCAGCTGGGAGGCAACTACAGCCTCATCGAATGAGCTTCGCAAGCGCAACTACAGCTATGTCAAGCCACTTAATGGCAGTATCGGTCCATCAAGTGCCAAGTGCGTCATCGTAGAGGAGGAGCTTGCCAAAGATCAGGCCAAGGCTTTCGAAGTGCTTTCTATCACGCGTACTCCAGACGTGCCCTCTGGAGGGTCCTTCAGCGTACACACGAAGACCTGTCTGACCTGGGCTGGAGGCGCAAAGGGCGGTTGCAGGATGCTCGTTACCACAGAATGCGTCTGGACTGGTCGAAGCATGATCAAAGGTAAGTCATCTGTACGCACCGAGAAGTATACTCGTGCTAACGCGAACGTTCAGGTGTAATTACGTCCTCATCTATAGCCGGACAACGAGCCTACAACAAGGACGTTGCCAAGCTTATCAGGAAACACATCCAAGCTCATCCTGAAGAATTTGGCTCAACCGATGTCAACGCTCCTGAAGCAGACGATGAGCTCTCCCCAGCTGTGGAGCAAGTCAAAGCGAATGGCGATATTGCTGCTACTGGGACTTCTGCATCCGCCGCAGGCAGGCCGACGGGCATGTTTCGCTCGCTCGTCGGGTCACTTCAACAGAGCGAAGGCGCGACTACGCTCTTACTTGCCTCAAATATCCTTGTACTTCTTTTCTTCCTGATCCAGCTCTTCAGATCCGGTTTCTCGAGCGGTAGTGCGAAGAAAGTACATATCACCAAGACAGTCCTCAGTGAACAGGCAGAGAAGCTTGCACTTCAGAGATTGCTCAAACTTGAGAGCGCCTGGGCAGGCTTCCAGCAATGTGTTGACAGGATGGTCAATGAAAGCTCTTAAACCCCCCC
>Ga0068618_1000499_pt1 | contig 10992 bp, 13 predicted proteins | sample InSIn2SAF170_2_FD_77423 | JGI IMG/M metagenome (GOLD analysis project Ga0068618, IMG submission 77423) | Clean room microbial communities from NASA Spacecraft Assembly Facility at Jet Propulsion Laboratory, Pasadena, California, USA -... ...
CTCATGAAGAGAACGACGATGATATGAATACTGGTATGACCTTGTTCCTGAACGGTAACCGTAGTCGTGCTCTTTGAGATGTTGTCATCGAAGTACACTCTGAATTTGAATCTGATACCGCAAAAGCTGTCGGTGACGCAAAGCTTAGACTTGACGCTAGCGCACCCCGCATACATACAGTAATCCGATCGCGTTTCGGATCTTTCTCCAGATGTCGCGTGTCTTCCATGTCCGTCATCAACAACCTTTCCCGACGCAGATCGCACAATGGCGGAAAAGACAGCGCTCGAGCGCGACCTGCAAGAAGACCAAGAAGAAGAGTACGATGAGAACGCCGACGAAGACTTCAACCCTGCGGACCAAGCGGCTGCCGACGAAGATGCCTCCTCCGGCTCCGAAAACGAGGCTGCGCCAGAGAAACCAGCAAAGTACAGCCTAAAGCGCAAGGCAGACGCGTCAGAAGAACTCGACTCCGGAGATGAGGCAACAATTAAGGAACGAAAGCGTAAGCGGAAGAAAAGGGATAAAGGGCAGGATACGGCTCAAGATGAAGAGAGCGGTGGTGAAGGTGGATTCGTGCGGACCAGAGCGCAGAGGCAGGCGGAGAAGGCTGAGCGTAAAGAGCGTAAAAGAACGACGGGTGGCGAAGTCACGATAGACGTGGATCAGATCTGGAAGGAGCTGAACAGCGTTGCTATTGGAAGACCTCCGCCGCCGCCGCCGAAGGTAATCGAGGTGCATGGCGAGCAGGACAAGGAGAACACGAATGTCCCGGCAGATCTTATCACGATAAAGCGACGAATAGAGTTCGCCGGTGAAGTCACAGAGGTGGTAGAGTACGTGCCGCGAGACTCGAAGGAGGCGCAGCAATATTTGAGAGACCATCCAATAGCTGACCCGGACTACCAACCCCCCACAAAACTCGCCGCCAGCGAGCTCCGTCGCCCGCTGCGGCGACCATCGATGTTCGAGCCCAACCCGACAGCAGTCGTCAGGGGCGTACCACCCGAGCGTCTTCGCCCACGCGCACCTTCCCGGCTAGACGTTCTGCTTGCAGAGAAGAAGTTGGAAGAGGAGTTGAAGAAGAAGGCGGAGAAGATGACGACAGTACAGAAGAGTGCGCTGGATTGGAAGGGTTTCGTGGACCAGCAGGGCCTCAAGGATGAGCTGGATGAGTATGGGAGGAGCAAGAGTGGGTATTTGGCGCGTGAGGACTTCCTGAATAGGGCAGACATGGCGAGGGAGGAGATGGCTAGGAGTGCGAGGTTGAAGGGCTGAAGGTGTTGAAAGTGTTGAAGAATGAGTAGAACGAGAACGAGGAATTCATGGACAACGCGGGCCAAAGGAAATCCAATGGTTAACTGACAGTGCACGACGCGACCTTCGTGAAAAGTGCATTAGTTGAGCATCCTACTTGCTGCGGTCTAGCTGAGACGCTTGGCACAGAACAGATCTCGCGATTCTGGAAAGTCCTTGAAAATGCATGGCCTTGGTCAACCACCAATTTGCCGTGCTAGTGTTCAAAGAATGAAAGAACTGTTCTGTGCTTTCTTCCATTGATAAGCAAACAAAATTTTGCTTGCAGAACAGGCTTATAAGCCGTGGCCAACACCAGTAACAGCCTGCTCCACACAGAAGACCGCTCAGGACCAACGCGTAACATGTCTGAGATCGATATCTGGCGCAAGATACCCGTTGGCACTGGCGGCACCTACATCTTCAAATGGCCGTACAGGAACCAGTTAGAAGGCAAGCCTGACGACCCCACCACGATATTCAACATTGGCACAAATGGCTGCGAGCATTCTGTCGGCGTCTACTTCGGCGTCGACCAGTTCCGCTGCTTCGCGGCGGACATTGACGTGCGTATCGTTGACAATGGAACGTTTTGCGCTGAACAGTGCGTGGACTCTGTGCATGTCGAAGGCCTGGACATCGTTGAGGAACTGCAGCGCCGGGTGCGCGGAGCCGTAGCAGCGGAGAGTCGGAGCTCGAACTGGGAAGCTGACAACAACGAAAGATTTGGCGATGGCCTTACAATTGTGTGCAGCAAATTTGAGGATGAGGAGGGCAGGGCACTACCTAGCAAGGTCGCTGCGGATACGATCGTTGCTTGGCTGGTTGAACAGTTGACATGGCGGAAGCCTCTACCGGACACTGACAAGGAGGTCGAGGGGCGAGTGCAGAACGTCAAGAGGGCGTCGGTAATGCAAAGCACGAAGGGTCTGGTGGTAAAGCACGGTGGAGGTGATCGGAATTACTTCAGTGAGCTTGGAGGAACGGAGAGCTTCTTGACTGAGCCGCGTGGGAAGGAATGGAGGTGGGTATGGGACAAGAGGCAGCCGGGACTGCGCTGGAGGGGTAGGTGGGAGAGGGATATCGATGAGGTTGGCCTTCAGAGGCTTAGACCATGATCCGAGTGCTGCTGTCAGAACCCATCACTAGGGCAGTACAGCCTGGCAGGCCATGGACGTAAATACCGGATTAAGTACTACACTAGGACCATGAGTATTGAGTGGGTAGGTTATCCGATAATGCATCGCTCGTTGCTTCGCAAGGCTGAGAGACCCGTTACTCTATCTTGCGTGGACGTGTCCTCCTGTTTCCGGAATGGCGGGCTATGGCGGTGGCGATGATGGTATGCTGATGCCCATTGCTCCAGGAGCTGCTGACTTGCAGTACGCAGTGACCATTCGAGAACAGGACTATTGCATCGCAGGCGGTGCCTTCAAGAACAAGTATCAGTAGTCTTCCGAAATATCATGATACTAACTACGCCCGAACACTTCTGAACCCAAACTTTTCAGTGGCAACTGCTGGTGACTCCACTCCAGCATGCCAGTCACTGATCTAGAACCTCACGGCGGTCGGCGTGAGTGTCCGTATCTAGGAGTATGAGTGGAAGGGGGCAGTGACACTGCCTTGCCGGGTCCTTACGGCGCCCATCCCGATCTTCAGCCACTAGAGTGTGGACTTATTGGCCATGACGGCAGGGCACCCCATCTCAGTCGCACTATGCTCTCGAGAGGCTCTAGATACTGATTGCCCATTAGCTCCTGCGTCGTATCGTGTAGATGACATCGGAAGTCCGGCGAGATGTGATCATCTCCTGAGCAACTAGCTGTCGACCTCACTACACGGCGGCGTCGAGCTCACTTTGGCCCTTACCTCACTTTTGGAAACTTCTTGTGCCTCACATCTCTTTACTCGTACTTCCAGCTCGACTTCATAACAGCTGTCAGCATCGATGGCGCTCACACCTCCCATCTCTTGGTCGGCGCCGACCACCACACCATCTGTGCCGTCGCTGAGCACCACCTCGACCGTCGCCGCTTCGGAGAAACACGACCTCGCAAAAGAGACACCGGGACCTGCAGGGCCTAACTCAAATATGGTGAGTACTGCTCCTCCGGCGGGCGTTCTGCCCTACGCTGTGCTATTCATCATCTGGTCATTGGTAATCGTGGTTGGACTGGGGCTAGTATGGGCATACAGAGTGCACAAGGGGATCAGGATACGAGACTGGCGCTCGATTGCGGTGGCAGTGATGGCGATTCACGTACTTTTTGTGGTCTGTCTGGTCGCGAGCTGGATTTCGAACAAATTTCCTTGCTCAGCGATGTTCTGGGCAGCATCGATACTTAACCCTGTCTGCTGGGCAGCGTATCAGGTACCAAACGCCCGACTCATCAGCTATTACCTCGCGAACAGGAACAGCGGCATGGCTAGGAGGCCAGGGCAGCCAGTTAAGTATTTCCGGACTTGGCACAGTTGGAAGATGCTGAGCGTCATTGAGCGGACATACACTGCGATCAGCGCTGGACTGCTTTGTCAGTTCCTTCTCACGGCGCTGATGTATTTTGGATCCCGGCACTTCCACGCCGAATACGGGCTCTGGGGCACATGGAACAACAAGAACGACTGCGAGCGTGGTCCTCCATGGTAAGAACCTGGACCAAACAAGCTCTTCACACTGCACAGCTGACATGGTACAGGGTCGTGTGCATCTTGTGGCAGGTCATATGGGCCTACGGCGTCGGGTTCTGGATGCTCCGTCAGATTCGCCACGTCAAAGATGTGTACCACTGGTATGTCAGCGAAAGAGCGTGGACCATACCATGACTTTCAGGGGTACTGACCGTCTGTCGTAGGGCTCTCGAAACACGCCTAGTCATCACTGTGTCTCTGCCTGGTCCACTGCTTTGGATGGTCTTCATGTGTGCGCATGAGAGCGAGATCGTCACATCAGTCAATAACGTCTGGCCTGCGCGGAACTGGTTGCTTCCAGGTCTGGCCTTGGTCCAGGTCGTTCTCATCACCTTTCCACTCTACGATGTGTGCAGAAGCGATGCGAAGCGCAAAGCAGCTCAGCACCGCAACTCTACTTATGGTCCGGGGACTAGCATTGACAACATGATGAACATCATTGACGGCAATTCTCAGCCGCTTGTAGAATTCGCAGCAAGAACCAGGTTCAACGCTGAGCTGATCATCTTTCTCCGAGACGTCAAGAAGTGGCGAACGACCTGGACTACGCCCGGACCTGACTGGGCTGCCCCAATCAACCACGAGGAACGTGTCGCCGGCTTCAAACACGCCGCTTTAATCTACTACAAGCTTGTCAACGTCGGAGTCGCAGCCTTCGCCATCAACATCGACGAGAAGACCCGTCGTCTGATCGCCGAACACTTCACACTCACTCGCTATCTCAGCCATAGGCGGCCGTCCTCAAGCCGTCGCCTCAGTGTGCTGCCGTGGGAGGATGCCGACCCTTTCAAGATTACTGCAGCATTCAGAGCTACTCCTATGGGCATGGCTGATCTCGAGATCACGCTGGCGGAGGCAGAGGACTCGATCGCACTCCTCACCCCAGAAACTGTGGACGCAGCTAACAACAACATGGATGAAGCTACGATGGAAGGCATCAATATGGCTGGCTATTCGCAGCTAGATGCTCCGGAGACTTTCTCACTTGCAGTCTTTGACGAAGCTTACAAGGAGGTGAAGCAGGAGGCGTACTACAATGTGTGGCTGCCATACGTCAAGTCTGGGAGATACAGGCAGGACTTCAGCGAGTAGACATGAGTCTCGAAGCAAACATGGGATGTTACGATAGTACAAGAAGCGTCAGAGCATGCGATGCTAGAAGGCCTCGCACCAGGGATAAGCGAAGGCCGATCGGAATGTGGCATGCACTGAGCTCAGTTGCAATCTTACATAGCATTCCGACAGCGTAAACAACGATGCCTGCCTTCCCCAGGGAGTCATTATGATCACCTCGGCGCAAAATGTAACACAAGCACTTCGCAGGTGTGCCACGTTCTCAAGATGGCGATATTCGACCTCTTCGAAGACACGCCGTTCATCGCATCCGGCCACAAAAATGTTGACAACCTCTTCAGCGTGATCTGGGTCGGTCTCATTCTCAGCTCGATTGTCATAATGGCCGCACACCTCCGCCATGCCTATACCGAACGACAGCGCTATGAATCCGCAAGGTATCGAAAGGTGGATTTTTGGCCCAGCACGTACAGGAGACGGGAGATCTGGGCTTTCTTAGCAATCGCCCTGGTCGCACTGACACTAGTCACTTCGCTGCGCTTCCAGCACAGGAGGCTGAAACTAGCGGATTGGGCCAGCATCGAGCAATGGAAGAGGGAGGCCGATGCGAAGGACGTGGCGAAGGCGCAGGGACATGCTATGTTAGACAGCTTGGTCGACTTCGCAGACAAGTCAGTGCGCGCATAGATATTCGCCGAGCATGCACTGACCCATTTGTAGGGCAAACAAAGCACTAGTACCCGACCTCAACGCTATCAGCGTCAGAGCGCCATCGTTGGGTGAAGCGACCGAAGCAGCGAAGCATGGCGCAGAGCACGCCACGGACGCCGCAAAGGTCGTTATCGGCACTGTGAAGCATGCTCACATCCCCAGTGGCGATGAGGTCAAGTCCGTCATGTCGAAGGGCCGCAGCAAGCTCTCCAAGAGCGCCAGCGCCGCTGCTGCCGAGGCCGCAGACCAGGCGAAGGATGGCGCAGAAGTCGTAGGCGAGAAAGCGAAGAAAGGTGCAGGAGCAGCGGCAGACAAGGCAAAGGACCTCGCTGGGAAGGGTGCCGCCAAAGCAAAGGAAGGAGCTCGAGAGGGAGCGGCGAAGGTGCAGGGTCTTGGTCACAAGGCTTCCGGGTGGTTGATGGGCAGAACACCCATCCCGAATAGTCTGCCGTACAACTTCAAGTGGGGTGTAGCCGGCCCACGTTCGGTGACCAGCATGTGGGACTCCTTCCAGGCACTCGTGAACGAGGAGCGGTCATTCTGGTGGACACAGCAGTGGTTTACGGCATATCTTGCCTGGGCCATCTTTGTTGGGGTTGAAAGTAAGTCGTCGTGGTTGCAGAGCTGGACGCAGAAGGTGCTGATAATAGCAGGTCGCAATAGAGATCTACCCGCGGTGCCCTTCGTACTGCTTAGCTACTGCTCCAGTCTTGCAGCTGCGCAAGCACTCTACTTCACCCTCCTCTTGCTCCAGCCGCCCCGCGAGAAGCAACAACGGCGGAAGAAGATTTGGATGCCACACCCTGTGCTTGGCGTACCGGTTCTGCTCGTGTTGTTCCTGCTACCGGAGCTGCCAAAAGCATACCAGAGGCTGGAGATCGCGAAGACTACAATGTGGATACCAGCACCAGTCTTCTTCAGTCTCTTGCAAAGTATTGTGATAGTGTCCCCGCCACTTATGACCTGGATGATCAGAGTAGGTTTTAGAGAGTCCATGTACACCTGCTGAGCTAAAGAAAAAACAGGACCACCTACCACTCTCTGCCGGAGGCCGTGGCTACAAGCCCTTCGAAGCGAAAGAAGGCCTCACCGTCATATGGTACATCATAGCCGTGGTCACCCTCTTCATCCATATCATCTCAACATTCAACGCATTTCAAGAGGCTTGGGCCATGAAGCCACGCTGGGGGATGCTTCTCGGGCTGCATCACTGGAAAGGTGCGGAGTCTCAGACCCACCCCGTGAGCGGCTTCTGGACGATTCTCAGCGCACTCGGAGCACATCCGTGGGTCTGCGCCCTAGGATGGGATGTCATATTGTCAGCATGCTGCGTTGGTCTTTGGGCCGCTGTGAGCAATGCAGATGTTGAGAGTATGCTCAAGTGCAGTGTTTGGCCTTGGCTTGACGACACGATTGAGGCGGTCAAGGTGGGCGCGGAAACAGCTCAAGATGTGGCGGAGCCTTATCTCGATGCCATGTCTGATGGTGTGGAGCAGGTCCAGGAGATGATCGGACAGCTACAAGACGGTGCTGGGCCATATGTGAGGAAAGCTAGCAGGACAGCCAAAATAGCAGTCGACAACACCAAGCCGTACGTACGACCGTACGTGGAGAGTGTATCGGACTATGTTGGAGAAGGGTTCAATCATGCTATGGACGCTGCAGAGCTGCACGTCAGGCCAGTAGGGAAAAGAGCAAAGAAGGCAATGGAAGATGCTGAGCCTTACCTTGAGCCTGTGCAGGAAGGTGCTGCTCGAATGAGGCAATACGCTGGCAAGGCTATGAAAGCTGTATATCAGCAAGAGGGTGATGAGGACTCTGCCAATGATGAAGACGCAGATGAAAGTGAATGGGTGGAGGCGCGCAGGGGACGGCGAAGCTCGCCCAGAAAGAGAGGACGACCGTCAACCAATTCAGCTTCAGAAGACAGGCGGACATCCAGTCGATCTCGCGCCCACCATGATGACCGTCAAGCGTCTCAGGCAACACGCAAGAGCTCACGGATCAAGATCTTGGAGGAGGCGAAGGCTGAGGTCAAAGCAGAAGCGCGCCGGGCAAAGCGCAAGGCAAGTGTTGCTGGTGGAAAGGTCGAGAGCTGGTCTCGTAAGATGCCGTCATTGGATGAGATACCGCAGAGGGTGGCAGAAGGTGCGGAGGCTGCAGGACTGTCATGGGCTCTATGCGTCCTGGGCGGGCTAGGTCTGGCCAGCACTGGGGTCTTTGGCGCACATCTGACGCATCCCAGCGCGTAGAACAGCTTCTCTTCAGGTCCTGTGCGATTTTAACGTAGTTCCTTGCAGCATCTGCCTGCCGTGAGATTGTGATCTACTTTGCTAGTAAACCTCTTCGTGGACCTTGCGGTGTGATGAACTAGACTTATGATCCCCTGAACACCTGATGGTGACTGCGTAGACCAGCAGCGGTCCTTCACTCGCCGTTAGAGCAGGTCGATCAAGGTATCGTTGGGACATTATTGGCACCTCGCGAGGCTCTTGGTCTTTTCGAAGCCGCGTATGCCCCTTAACACGCCTAAAGCCACCGGGCCCTCTGCGGGCTCCTGATGCACTGCAGAGTTTCTTTGAGCCCTAGTAGGGCAGCCGGGCTCATCTTCGCTTCAAGCTCATACCAAACAGCATAGCCTGGCTGACCTCTCGCGTCATCCCTGCGCTGCTGAGTGAATCCTATTCCTGAGACCGGCATTGAGGGCATTGCGCCGCGAAGAGGCCGTAGAGCGTGTTTTCTTAGTATTGGCGTTCTGCGGGCATAGATCTACAGCCATTGCACGCTGCCTGGAGTACCTCGTATGGTATGCTGCTGTCCAGGCCAAAAAAGCCGCAGGAGTGCAGCGGTTAAGACGGGAGACTTGTTGATTTCATGACGGCGAGGGCGGCAATGTTGTGAACTGCCATGTGGCTTTGAGTTTACATCGCCCCAGCATAGACGGTCTCTCGGGACTGCGAAACACCGCCCCTATGCTCATTGGACGAGCCGCCGGCCGAGAGATGTTTTCTCGAGGTGTGATTCGTTATGCATCGAAAACTCAACGCGGACATGATCCGCGCGGGACGGTCGGCTTGAAACAAGCGACCAGCACAGCCCCCCTGGTCTGCCCAGTTTGAGGAGCAACGCTCAGATTCCTCTGTCCCTTTTGCGTCGATTCTGTCATCTACACACAAACAACACCATCACGAACGGTCATACCACGCAACAAGTCACTCGTTATCTGGATACCGCCGAATTTGGAAGGCGGAAGTGAAAGAGACCGCGCACTTCAATCAAGGAAACAGCTGGCCGCGTCAGCCAGCAACGCTGCCTGCAGCTGAGGGGTAGAGAAGGAGGAGTCCATCAACAAGCGACGTAAAGCATCAACACCCGCCTCGTAAGGCATCGAGGTGTTCCTGAGACAACTCAGCATCCGCCACAGGCATTGAGAGAGCAGCGTCGCAATACGCCGCTATGACCAGTAGACCCGCTGTCAAGACCGAGCAGTTCGACATGGACTCTCTTTTCGACTTCAACCAAGGTACTACTCAGCCATCCCCGGCTACCGCTTCATCATCCAAATTCGATGCTCTATCACCGTTCGACAAGGGTGAGGAACGTCAACACTTCAATGGCCCGAGCCATGACTACAGCCAGTACAAACAGCAGGTGGGTCTGCCGGTCGGTAGCATGGCGAACATGCCTATCAGCCAGCAGCCCATGTTCGAGGGATACAGCTCTGGTGTAGGTGAGATGGGCATGGATGGTGGGTTTGGAGGATGGTCTTCGGGCATTGATATTGATGCCGATATGGGTATGGACTTCAACAACCCACAGTCTTCCATGCCGGCCATGTTCTTCCCGCCACAGAACGAGTCATCCGACAACTTCGTAAACCCATCCACTATCGGTGGACAAGAGGAGCCAATGAGCAATGTCGGTCGTTTGTGGCCCGGCATGCACTCTCAGCAAGCACAGCAAGCTGCCATGCAAAAAGCTGCTCAGGCTGCCCACATGCAACAGCGCCAGATGAAGTTGCAACACCAACATGCGCACTATCGTCAGGTCGCCCAGGCAGCTCAAAGTGCGGCTCCTTCTCAGCAGCAAGTTCACAGCAACGGCAAGCGTGCTTCACATGTTACGGAGCCGCATGTTGAAGAGAGCATCTCAAGGCTGCTCAACCAGATGCGCCAACAGAGCACAGTTTCCATGGACGACGAAGGTTCACCTAACGGTCTTCTGCCAAACATTGCTCGCATGAAGAAAGATGAGGAGGACATGGACGAGGATGAGCGTTTGCTCGCTTCTGATGAGGGCAAGAAGCTATCCAGTAAGGAGCGCCGCCAGCTCCGCAACAAGGTGTCTGCTCGTGCTTTCCGCTCGAGGAGAAAGGGTAAGATTCACTATTCCCACCTGCACTCGATCACACTACTGACGTCGCACAGAATACATTGGCCAACTGGAAGGTGAAGTCGCCATGAAGACACAAGAAGCCAACAATCTTCGCACCGACAATGTCTCTCTGATGCAAGAGAACGAGCGCTACCGTGGCTTGATCGAGACTCTGCTCCGCCACCCGGCATTCACGCCCTTCATTGACGACATCTCCAAGAACCCAGCTGCTCTCGGGGTGCCACAACAGCAGCCTCAGATGCAGATGCAACCTCAACAACCCCAACAACCACCCATGACCTCAGCACAACCGACACCTCAACCTCAACAACTGCAGCCGCAGCGCGAAATGAAGCAACCTGACTACATGAACTTCGACGCCTCTCAGCTGCAGGTCCCGAGTCAGCAGCCCGAGCAGCAGCAGCAGCAGCAAGTCAGCCTCGCCATGATCCCAGAAGAGAACTTCTCGAAGTTGAACATCGGCAGCTTCCAACCTGCAATGAACTTCAACAACTATCAGAACACAGTCAATGCCTTCCCTGTCACGGATGTGCCTCGACCTGATCCGGTAGCGCTACTCGCTGCCACACCTCTCCGTCTGCCTGCTACTGCTTCTTCTACGGCTGCCTCCGACTACTATTCTATGGCCTCTACTCACGACTTGGATGTGCTGCTTGCTAAGCTTGATGGCGCGGCCGGTAGGCTCGCATCTGCGTAATGACACCTATACCTTGGACCTTTGGCTATGGAACTGGTTGGCGTTGTTTTTTCGTATAAGATTGGGGAAAGCGATGTGATCTTTTTTATAGCACAGCCAGCTTGAAAGATGATAATGACAGATCTCGA
>Ga0068618_1000500_pt1 | contig 10971 bp, 12 predicted proteins | sample InSIn2SAF170_2_FD_77423 | JGI IMG/M metagenome (GOLD analysis project Ga0068618, IMG submission 77423) | Clean room microbial communities from NASA Spacecraft Assembly Facility at Jet Propulsion Laboratory, Pasadena, California, USA -... ...
CACTTGAACCACCATACCCGTAAACATTGATAGTAAAGAAAGAAGTCTCTCTTGAATATGACTTGGAAAAGGAAATTAGGAATTTCTATATTAAAATCCCACTTTTATAGGCAATTAGAGACATTCCCATATACACTAAAATTGTCAAGGACCTCTGCATTAAGAAGCTGGGAAGAAAGGGGCATAAGAACCAAAATGTCAAAATCATGAGTTAGATGTCCACAATGATCTATGACATGCTTTCCAAATATAATGACCCTGAGAACCCCATTGTCATTATTGAAATAAATGGAATACTTCTGCCTAACACCCTGGTTAAATGAAATGACTTATGAAACAATGATGTTGCTACAACTACCTGGACTAAAAAATACCCCTATCCTCTTGGTGATGGCAGATAAATTTGTTGTCAAACCAATAGGATCCTTGGAAAAAATAGTAGTCACTATTGCCTCTTAGCAATACCCTATAGATAGTCATCTCTCCCAAAACCTCCAGACCTGGACACTCTGTGGTCCTAGGAAGGCCATGGATGGTAACTATTGATGGCGTCATTGGATGCAGGAATGGGGAAATGATTATTTCAAATGATTCTCACAATCAAACCTTGTCCATATTTCCACCTGCTCAGGCAGCTGCTGAAGTACCATTATGGCTCAAAAACCCATATGGAGATGAAGATTGTATGTTCCCCTTGTTAACATTAGATAAATCTAGATGTCTCCAGGAGCATTCTGATGAGCATATTTTGCAGCAGTTCTTAGCATATAGCTATTGTATCAATGATCCTATCTCTTTTAACGATTATTAGCACGTGTTTAGTGATGAGTTTCGGGAAACCTGCCACCCAGCTGTCTTTGCCTCATTTGCAACAATGGAGGAAAGTCACGAGCTCACCACAGAACCAATGGAAATATTCAAAGGGAAAATTTTACACATTGGTACAGGATTGATTGCAGAACAAAAGCAGCAGTTGATGAGTATGGTACGTGAAAAAACAGGAGCATTCGCATGGGATTACTTGGATATGAGAGGTATACATCCAGACACTTGCATCCATCATATCTACATGAATGAAGAAATGGGACCTATTTGGAAACCATAAAGGCTTATGAACCCAACATTAAAAGACATTGTCAAAGAGGAGCTTTAGAAACTTCTGGCCACAAATTTCATTTACCCCGTTTCTAATAACAAGTGGCTATCACCCTTGGTAGTAGTTCCAAAGAAGAATGACAAGTGGTGAATTTGCATTGAATATAGAGAATTAAACAAGGTCACATTACGTGATTATTTTCCATTTCCTTTCATTGATCAAGTTCTTGACACGCTTTCAGGTAAGAAATATTTTTCTTTTCTAGATGGTTATAGCGGGTAAAATAAAATTTAGATAGCCGAAGAAGACCAAGAAAATACTACTTTTACATGCCCATGGGGTACTTATGCATATAAAGTCCTTCCTTTTGGTCTTTGTAACACCCCTGCCACCTTCCAAAGAGTTGTGCTTGCCATTTTCTCTAATCTGATCCATGACTGTGTTGTTGAAAATGCAACAAGATGATGGAGCTTAGTGGAAAGGAGTTGCCTTCACTAAGTGGGTTGGCAGGCTATTTTTGGCGCAAAGTCTATTTTTAGACTATGTCTATTTTTAGACATATGGATCATGGTCTATGAGTTGTAGGATGCTATTTGTGGATGATTGGTCATGTTGGTAAAAATAGATGGACTTCTATTTTTAGACATATGGGCAGTTTCTATTTTTAGATTGCTAGGCTAAAAATAGAACAATTGAATATTATTAGCTCATAATAATATTTAGACTATAAACATTATCTTATCCTCTTGGAGCACTTCAGTTCGAGTCACGGATGTGGCACATGCAGTTGTCAGAAGGAAATATGATTTTCTTATGAGTCAATTGAGCTATTGCACGATGGACTTCAGTTAGAACTCAAGTGGTTGAGTTTGGTGGAGTTGATTGAGAAGTTGATGGAGTTGTGTTCAGTTTGACTTAGTTGAACTAGTTGTATTTAGTTTAACTACAAATACACTAGTGATGAGTGATGTGAATTAATTTTTAATTAATTCACTAATTATTAACTCATAAAGCAACTAAAGAATACATCAGTTAACTCAGTGCATGGATAGTTCAGTGGAGACAAGTGTTAGAGGTGAGTGAAAGGGAAAGACAGCTGTCAATTGTGACTATAGTTATGCATGAGATTTGCACAATCAATGGATTGAGTATTGCCAATGAGGATTGCGTGGTTCAGCCAAGGGAAATATGAGTTTGGATCAGCCACATTCATCTATTCTCATGCAGGATTGCGCAGTGGAGGCATGCAAGCAGCGGAGGAGATTTGAACCTGTGATTGATTCAGATCTAAGCTAGTTTTGTGTGTAACAGGTGGAGATAGTACTGACTACTTGTGAGAAGTATTGTACTATGTATTGTTACATGTTCTCAATCATTATAATATACAGATCGTTGGGGGTTTTCAGCTGTATGCTTTCCCCGGTTACATACTGTGTTAATGTGCGCATGCGATTGATGTTTCATTGTTTTTAATTCCGCAAAATTGATGATCAACGTAGAGGAGGTTATGTATTATGCATGCATTCTAAAATAGTGTATAATCGGGATAATCTTTGTGAATAAGTGTCATATTATTCAAAATTTCTACATGGTATCAGAGTAGAGTTGATCATCAGATCTATTATTTAGAAAGTGTTTACATTTTATTTCTTTAGGCAGAGTTTGTAATTGGGCTAGGTAGCCTCTGGATTCATCCTTCTTTTGGAAGGTGATATATTCGGTAAAAGCCCATACAGTCAATATTTGTACGAGAAATACTTTGTTCTCACAAATTTTAGATCAGAAGCGGTTGAGTTTTGAGGTGGTGGAATTCGAATTTGCAGCAGTGTTTTCTTGGTGTCAAAGTTGAAATGTCTTTCAACGGATTACAATTGGAGTATGCTCTTGAAGGCAGCTCAAATTATATTGCATGGAAAGACAGGATGGAGGCAGTGTTAGATGACAATGGGCTGAAGGAGTTCATAGAGGCTAAGGTCCCAAAGCCTACTAATGCTGCTCACGTTGAGGTTTGGCAAAAGAAGATAGCAAAGTGTCGAAGGATTCTATTGGAGGGCGTGAAGGATCACATTGTGTCTAGCCTGCATGGAAAGGCTTCTCCATACTTGATGTGGAAAGCGTTGACAGATCTATTCCAAAGCAAGAGTGATCAAAGGAATTTGGCGCTCAAGGATAAACTCAAAAACATTAAGTGTGAGAATGGAGACAGTATGCCTAGGTATCTCACGAAGTTCACCCAATGCCGGGATGAGCTAGGAAGTGTGGGGGTGACTATTGATGATGAGGACTTGGTGAGCTTGGCTCTCCTTGGTCTTCCAAAGAGTTGGCATTCCTATCTCTGTCAATGGTTGGGAGAAATTGCTAGGATGGGAGAGACTTTGGTCAGTCTTGTGTAAGAGGAGATCAGGCGGAATACTAGGGATGGATCTTCATCAAAGGCATCTAATGAAGAAAATTGCGCTTAGGCTACCAAAGCAAAGAAGGGGAAGGAGAAGGATTCTCTTTCCAAATCCTGTTCTTCCAATGATGGGAAGAAGGTTGAAAAATCAAAAGTGTGATGCTTTCGTTGTCATGAGTTGGTCCATTATGCTACTAATTGCCCAAAGAAGAAATCCAAGAAGGGATCTGGGGAAGGATCTGAAGGTGAGGCACTTGCTTCCAAATTTGAGTTAGATTTCACACCTTACGCATGCATGGTTTCATTCATGGTGGGAAGTGGTTGGTTTCTTGACAGTGGAGCTTCTTTCCACATGACCGGTGATAAGAGTTTGTTCAGTACTTTGGAGGAGAAATATCTCTAGATACTCATAGCGATGGGTAATGATGAGAAGTATAGTGTCTCGGGTGTAGGCACGGTTATTTTTTAGAGGGAGCATGGAGCTCACCTTACCTTGACTGATGTCAAATATGTGCCAGGACTGAAGAGAAATTTGGTGTCAATCGCGATGCTGGAAGACAAAGGCTGTGATGTAGTCTTGAGAATTTCACTAGAATTGCAGCACCATTATTCAAGTTTTTAACTAAAGATGCTAACTTTTTGTGGAATGTTGACTGTGAATAGGGTTTTCAGGTATTGAAAGAGAGATTATCGACTACTCTGGTGCTAAGAGGACCAAATTGGTCCTTAGATTTTCATATTTGTACCGACACTTCAGACACTGCACTAGGAGCAGTTTTTGGACAAAGGGAAGATAACTTTCCCTATGCCATTTACTTTGTTAGCAAAAATATCTCTCTCATTTAATTAAATTATACGGTTACTAAAAAATAACTATTAGTATTTGTGCATGCTATAGGAAAGTTTAGACATTATATTACCAGATATGAAACATTCATCCATACAGACCATTCTTCTGTTACATTTTTAATGAATAAACCTATTATTAATGGTAGGATAACTAGATGGTTATTGCTTCTACAAGAATTTAACATAACTATAATTGATAGGCCTAGAAGAGATAACTTGGTAGCTGATTTCTTATCTTGTTTGAATCTTACGCAAGGAAGCATGCCAATGCCAGTGCCCTACAAATTCCCAGATGAAGCTCTATTTTCCATTTCTTCTATTACTCCTTGGTTCGCTGACATCACCAATTATGTATCAGGAAGACTGCCTCAAAGCCTGTTAGCCTGAGAGAGGCACAGTATAGTGCAACACAATGCTAGTTACTCCTGGATTGAGGGAGATCTATTTTATACAGGGCCAAACTTGATTATGAGACGATGTGTGCAGGAGGATGAAATGCATGATATATTAAGTGTTAGTCACAACGAGCCTTGTGGTGGCCATTTCACTGACAAAAGAACAACATATAAATTTCTCCATACCAGATACTATTGGCCGACCTTATTCAAAGATGCTAAGAAGTTTGTTCTAAGTTGTGATGCTTTCCAAAGAATGGGGAGACCAGTTACCTCCGATGAAATTCCTCTTCAACCACAAATTTCTATTGAACCATTTGAGAAGTGGGCATTGGACTTCGTAGGGCCCATCTCTCCAATGTCAAACAAGAAGAAATATATTTTGGTATTCACTCATTACATCACCAATTGGGTGGAGGCCAAAGAATTGTATGCTGCCACTGAGAAGGCAGTAGTAGATTTTTTGTTCGAAGACATCTTTACAAGATTTGGGGTGCCTCGTGAAATTGTCACTGATCAAGGGACCCAATTTACATCAAAGTTGGTCAAGGTACTCATGGAGGAATATCAAGTTAAGCACCGCAAATCAACCCCCTACCACCCCTAGGCTAATGGGTAGGTGGAGTCCACGAACAAAGTGTTGGAATCTATCCTTACGAAAACAATTCAATTGCATCACAAAGATTGGGTAGAAAAGTTACCAGAAGCACTTTGGGCTTACTGGATCACCTGGAGGAATGTTTCCAAACACACACCTTATGAATTAGTTTATGGCAAACAAGTGCTCTTGCTCATTGAATTCCAGGTAAAAACATTTAGAACTGCTGCTCAGTTGGGCATGAATTTAAATGAGGCTCAAGAATAGAGATTGATGCAATTGAACGAGCTTGATGAAATCTGACAAGATGCCTACCACAGAACTACATTGGTATAAGACCAAAGAACCCGCTGGCATGAAAAAATTATTAATAAGAAAATCTTTCATCCAGGTGACTAGGCCTTGTTATACGATAGTAAGTTTAAGCATTTCAAAGGTAAAATTTTCACTAGATGGTTGGGACCGTATGAGGTAACTGAAGTCTTTAATAACGGTTCAGTTCGTATTTGTACTATCGACAATGATAAGGTTTCTTTTGTAGTAAGTGGCCATCAGCTTAAAGTTTATCATAAACCACTTTCATGTGATCAATTTTTGTAGGAATTATGAGAGGATCTAGGATTGGAGCTAAATCATGACAATCATCAGCCCCTTGCTGGTTCAGTTGATTAGTTTTTTTCTTTTACATATATATATATATATATATAAGTGGGCTGTCACTTTTTATATCTACAGGCGGTCCTCCCCACAATCCATGTAGAATAAAGGAGGAATCCACCAGAAGGAAGTTTATTCCTTTATCAAGGTCTGGTGGATTATCTATGGAAAAGGAACTGGTGGAGTCTTCTTTGGAAGCCTTCAAACTCTCTAAATATGAAGCTCCTGAGCATAAACTGTTCCAGGCTCATAAATGAAATGGACCTGTATTAGTCTAGGGATTCCTTGAGCATAGAATTGTTCTTTCCCAAGCTCAAGGAAATGATTACAGAAAGATAACCCATGCAGTCTAGTTGGGAAATTCAGACTCTCTAAATAAGAATCCCTCGAGCAATAACTACTTTAGGCTCGCTAAAATAATAAGGTAGTAGTAGTACAGGGATCCTCTGGGTTGTGAATTATTCTTTTACAGACCCAAAGGAATAAGCTACAGAAAAGAAGCCCCCTTGGAGCTCTCTTCTGGCCATTTCCAACTCCCTAAAGAAGAAATGCCCCATCCAACTATCATTCTAGGCCTGGTTAAAATCCATGGATTGATAAGTAGTCTCCTTTTCTAAAATAATAGAGTAGTTTGACATGCAATATGAAGGATTGAAATCAGCACAGACAACCAATATCTTATACTATGTCCAGTTCCATTTGTTCCCTCATAAGGATCTCAGAATTTGATTCCACATATTGTGCAAGATACCTATGTTTCATGTTTTGATCGAAATATGATGTGTCATTTTCTGTTAAATGTTTATGTCTATTCTCTATCCATAATGCCACTCATATTTCATACAAGAGCCCTGAGATATTGCCTAAAAATTGGGGCCTATAAGCACACAGTGCTGTCACAATATGTGACAGATCTTGTATTATAAATCGAATCATCTTATTTTGTTACCACGCTTTGATGAGTCAGGGCCTATCTTTAAAAGAAGATAAGAACTGATCAGGGCTACTAGCTCACTCTGAGTTTAGTACAGGTTCATGGCATAAGTACCAGATTTGCCGAAGGTACAGTGTGGAAATCCTCTAGAAACAAGGAAGTGGGCACATCATTAGAGAAGGCGTGGCTTCAACACATCAACTGCACACTTCACACAAATCATTTAAGTGGTAAAGTATGAACTTGTATTTTGCTTAAGTTTAACTGGCAAGTAGTTAAAATGTTAATCATTGAAGGGCGCCTCTAAATCTATCCTGTGATCATCATGATCATACATCCTATGACCTCACCTATTTATTCTCGATCTTGTAAACACTTATCCTCCAGCATGCTCATAAGACATCACCCCCCATCACCATGATCTATCCCCTGCTATGATGACTACTCGCCTGCTTGATCATCGATTCATGACACCCTCTTTCATCATGGTAAAGACGCGTCATCTCATAGTCAAAATGCTCACACACTCCATCCATGGATCACACACTGCAACCAATTGCCCACGCTCTAAACCAGTCAAAGACAGGATTATCACCATCATGACAATCGATCCCTTGTATCCGATCCATCATTGCGACAATCATTCATCCGCCATTAAAATAGATACTGCTTGTGAGCATGGGCGGAGGGATAATAAGAAACCAACAACACAGTCAATTGAAGAAAAGTGAGAGTTCGACAGAACGCAGGTGCCATGGGAGCAGACAGACATGAACCGACTTTTGTTCAATTTCTGCACGGTCCATAATATGAACAATGTAAGGGAATTCTAGAGGAGAAAGGATGGATGATATTTTTATGAAATTTTTACGGCTATAATGATCAAGTCATAATGGCATTCACTCGAAGTTTTAATGGTGAGCATGCCCAAGTCAGTGACCTCAACTTCAGTGTCACAGAAGAATCAGTGAACCGGGCTATTGGGCTACCAGTGGTTGGTGAGTGATTTTTTAAGTGCAGCGAGTTAGACATACGAATTGCATTGTGTTCCTAAAACTAGCCTGTAGGTAAATTAGTTGGACAGAGGGAGTGCTTCGTAACTACATAGAAGACCAATGGCATCCACTCCTGACAATGTTACAACACTTTGTGACCTGTGAAGGAACGTTTGTTGTTTTATTCCTTTATCATATCAGGCGCATGGTTCATTTTGTTGAATATAGGCCACTAAACATTCCTTATTTCCTAAAATCAAGCTTGCATAAAATGGAAAAGGGTGTACAGTCTCATGGAAAGAAGCCTGAAACTGCATTGTATCATCATAGTTTAATCAAAATTTTACTGGTTGCCGAGATTAGGAAACGAAAGTGGTCATGGGAGGATTTCCTCATTGAGGCATTCCCTGGACAAGAGACACAAATTAAGGGTTGGCAACATGTAGTAGGCCAATCTTTAAAAATCAATGATGCCATGCCCCCATCTAAGTCTGAATATTCACCTACCCATTCCCCTATCCCTGGTTCCGAACCCTCTCATACAACTGCAGACAATTTAAACAATGGCACAAGCAAGGGTTCAGAGGAAATTTTGTTGGGATCGTAGCAAAAAAGGAAACATGATCAGGAAAAATTCACTGAGCTAGAATTAAGCCCCATGTCAGAGAGCAACGCTTTGGCATCTCTATTAGAGCCCTTTGTCAAACTCGGAAGAACCACCCATAAGGCCAAACATCGACGCCCCTTGTTCGCCTACAACACTTCCTTAATTCCTGTAGCTGAAACCTCAATTCAAGGCCATCGTCAGACCTGCAGCATGGCTCATACCCTGTCAACCAATGCTGAAGGCACAGGCCTTGCACATATTTCTATTTTGTCTTCCCGTGATGACGATCCTATGCAATCCAAAATTCCCCTTGAGGAAGAGGCCACTGCTACTTCTAAGCTTAAAATTCCTAAGGATATTTCCCAGGCTCTGGAGGCTTTGTCTCCCACGGGACTGACAATAAGAAAAGACACTACACATGTTATTCAACACCAATCATCCAAGAAACTGAGAGGCAAATCGTTGGGAGGAAGTACCTCGTAACAATCAACAACCCCCACTAAAGACCCCACACTGGATGCTGAAGAGAATTTTAAGATCAGGATTTTCAAGCTTTAGAAGACAATAACCAAGCTTAGAGAGAAAGAAAATAAATATAATGTTTTATTTCATTTTGTAAAAGAGGTAAATTAGCAAGTCAGGGACTCTAATACTAAACTATATGCCCAAAATGATGCCTTGACAAGGAAAAATAAGCATCTTCTGAAATGGAAAGCAGCCCAAAATAAGCCTGTCAGATGATTGAATGAAAAGAAATTAGCACTGCAATTTCAAAAGTGTTCACCACCTATCTGACAAGGGATCAAGGTTTTAATCAAGATGGCCGGTCTTTGACCACAATATTCTTTAGTCGAATGCAATCTCCTTTTTGTTGGATGCATGAGGGCATGCATCAAGATCAGTGTGGGAGGATGTTGATCATCTGTTTTGTTCTTACTAATACCATATCCAATCCCCATTTTGACCTCTTTTTGATACAATGGAGCCTATTTCTTTGCTATTTTTCTATCCTCTCATGATCCTAATCCCTATTCGAGGTAAATCCTTTTATGGTTGCATTTGGATATTTGTTAGTGGATTTAAGTAGATATAGGTAGTTGATTCCTAAAACTAACTAATTATTATGATCAAGTGTAGATTTTGCAACAAAGATGTGCAGGAAGCTAATGGAAAGAAGCAGTTGGTGTACCTTGGCTCCTTACTATTATACACAAACATATATTCGGTTTTGGTACTCAAACTGTGCAATGGATAAGTAGTCATGCACTTCTAGATGATGGGATTTCACTAGCCTTGCAAGGAACACATTTGATCCCAAGATATTCGTTCTCTTTTCTCTGGTTACGGCATACACCAAGTTTGGGAATTGGTTACAAGTTGTTGGACCAATTCGAGGCAGCCTTTCGAACCTATTTACTCTGGAGAAGTCGACTTGTCAAGATTGTTATAAATTACTATTGTTAGTTCAGTATTTAATTGTAATTAAATGCTTATAAAGGTAGGGGATGTAATATGTCAAGTTAGAGTTAGAAACTGTGAAAATACTTTGTCATGAATGATATAACTCATCTTTAATAATATCAAAATGGTTTGGCTTTGAATTTTGAGAGTAAGCATTGATGGATTGCTAAAGGCAGTCGATTGATTGCATTTGAGATTTTCTTTTTACTGTAAGTTTATCTAGCTCCCAGGTGTGGCCAAGGCCCACCCATCTGGGTTGCTTTGTATATTGCAGATAGAATCACTGTGTGATTAGTTACGATTAGTTTTACTTGCATTTCAAATTAGTTTGGCTTGACTGTATGTGAATTGCATTCATTTGGTTGTTTAAAAGAGCGTAGATGCATTAATTTTCTTTCATTCACTCGTTTCCATAATTCATAGTTGAACCCTGTGTGAACCTTGCCTTGATTTTAGAGTAGAGCATGCTTGCTATCGTATTGAGTTGTAATCAACTGAGAAATGCTATACAATCACCTAATGAGTGAAATGGATGACCTATGCATTGAATACTACTGTGATTGTTTTGATCAGTTAACTCTATTCCGTGAATTTGAACCAATTAGGAACGAGATTTATCTAGCTATCAAACTACTCTACATTCCCTCAAGAACTAGAACTAATTGAATTTCTATTTAAATTATCTTACAGGAAATCATAACAGAACTTTTAGTCTAGTTTCGAGTTGTTTTAATTGAATATCGCATTCATAAAATGGTGGATGGCTCTGTATCAATTAGCCCTATTTGATGAATAGACTCCAGGATTATAGAGTGGGTCAAGTGGATTGCACATAGCACACCCGTGAGTGTTTCAATGTTTATTATGAGTGCATTAAGTTTAATGGATAGATAATTTCTCTGTTTTTAGTGTTGATTGATTGCATTGAGTTTAGTAGACAAGGGTTTTCCCTGTTTTTGGTGAAGGTTAATTTTATTATTCATC
>Ga0068618_1000501_pt1 | contig 10964 bp, 4 predicted proteins | sample InSIn2SAF170_2_FD_77423 | JGI IMG/M metagenome (GOLD analysis project Ga0068618, IMG submission 77423) | Clean room microbial communities from NASA Spacecraft Assembly Facility at Jet Propulsion Laboratory, Pasadena, California, USA -... ...
AAATTGAGAAATAAATTTGTTGAAATCCAATTCCAAATTTCCAATCCATCAACCTGCAGAAAAAAATTTCTAAATATTAGCTAATTAATAAATTAGGAAACTTTTCAAATGCAAATTAATTTTGTTTCTGTAAAGTGTAAACACTAAACAGAGACTCAGAGAGGAAGAGAGCGAGAGAGAGCGCTAGAGCTAGAGAGGGGGAGGCGCAAGAGAGGAGCGATCGGCGACGGCTCGCAGCGGCGGTGGGCGAGAGGAGGGGATCGGCGATCGACGACGGCTAGGCAGCTCGACAGTGCGACAGTAGCGACGACTGCGACAGTGACGGCGAGAGAGAGTGGAGATCGGCGACTCGATGGCTCGACAGTAGCGGCAAGCGGCTGAATTTTTTTGTGTTTTTGTGTTTTTGTGTTGGTTGTGGATTTCCAGAAAAAAAAAAATATTGTTTGAGATTTGGTTCTGGACAAGTAGCGGCAGCCCAAAATGTTAATATTCTTAAATTTTTGTATATAGAGACATGAAGCAATACATGGTTTGCACTCGAGATTGGATATATAGAGATAAAGGTAATTTTTGCAATTCATTATTTTTATATTATTATGTATTCTATAATGTAGATTTAATAATATTAATAATTCGACCTTTTATTATTGTAGAGAGTCCAAGTCTTCAATCGGAAGAACTTACCGAAGACATTATGAACTTGAATGTCAATAGTGATTCGATTAGCAATCAAACTATTGAAACTGTTTCATCTCAAATTTTCATTTAATGGTAAATTTAATTGTTAAGTTGTTATCAAGTATTAACTATTTTTTTAATTTCATGTATAAATGTATAATTTATTAATTAGCTAATATTTAGAAATTTTTTTCTGCAGGTTGATGGATTGGAAATTTGGAATTGGATTTCAACAAATTTATTTCTCAATTTGTGTTTTGTTGTTAATAATTGTGTTTATGAATTAAAATATTTTTGTGGTTGTGGTTTTTTATTTATTTAAGAATTGTATGAATTTAATGAACTATTTATATGTGTGTATTGAAATATTTATATATTTGTTATAATTTTATTGAAAATGTTAAATGGGTTAATCGTGTCATTAAATGGGTCATCTAAACGGGTTGTTAAAACGTGTTATTAAATGGGTTAAACGAGTTGTTAAACGTGTTTAAACATGACCCATATATTAAATGGGTTAAACGTGTCGTGTTCGTGTCAACCCTAGTATAAACGTGTCGTGTTCGTGTTAATGAGGTTTGACCCGTTTATTAATCGTGTCGTGTTCGTGTCGTGTAAAAAATAATCGTGTCGTGTTCGTGTTGACCCAAACCCAACCCGTCAACCCGAATTGCCACCCCTAGTTCAAAGGTTTAAGTTTAAAAAAAACACTCAAAGCATCATCAACACTTCATAATTTTTTGTTATAATTAAAAATTATATATTAGTTATCCTAATGGAAATGGTACAAGTTTAGAGGTTTTAAGTTTAAAAGAACATAAAGAAATACTCAAAACATCATCAACCCTTCATAATTTTTTGTTATAATTAAGAATTTAACTCCAAAACTTCTACGTACATTATGAAAAATTAGGGATGAGATTGAACTAGATATGAATTTCGAGAAAAAAATAAGCAACAATAAAGTTATATTTTAAGAAAATATCATAGCAAATAGTAATTGTAATTTCAATAAATTATTAATTTATAATATAGATGGAATCATAAATTTATATAAAGGTTTTCTAAAAAATATTATCTTATCAATTTATCGAAATTATTAATTTATCACATTGACCCAAGTCGGAACCAAAGAAAATTATTATATTATAGAGATTATTAATATATATATATTATTGAGTTTTAAAAATCTCATTACATCTCACCTAAAATAATTATAATTAAAATATAATTAAAACTTAAACTACTAGTGGATGGAGTCCTTTTCTCATTAGCGAATTTGAAAAATCTTAAATTTAAATTGTCAAATCAAACAATAACAAAGATGTTGAACTATCAAAGATCACCACAAAAATGCAAGAGAAAAATGTTTATATAAGTAATCATTAATCACAAGAAAGTTTAGTTCCATGCTAATCACCTTTTGTTATTTCCAAACCATACCATGTCATTACTTTTCCTTTTCTTTTAATTTTCTTGATCACGCGATTATCACTTTTCTATATGTCTCCTACACAAACCAATATTAGATAAAGAAAGTTTTGTAAGGAACAGCCTATTAAGAATTTTCAAACTTACTCTTCTTACCACCATAAATTTAAATTTATTTCAAATTGTATATATACAAGTTTTGATGATACTAATTAAATAAAAACAAAAACGTTATAAACATTTGTTTTGTTTCATAGTCTCTGAGTTGAGTGCATAATAATTGATAAGATATGTGATAATTCGATGTTAACCAACTATTAAGCAACCCTAGCTAATATATATATTGAAGTAAAACTCCCTTTCGGTTTTCACCCATACTTTTCTGTCTTTATATATTTTAAGTTTTTTGGTTTTTTTCAATTTCAAGAAACTTTTGTGGTCCAATATTTGAGCTGTTAACATGTAGTTTAGTAAAGTAACTATCATATTGTAGACATAAACTTTGACTAAAATTTTATATGATATTTATTAAACCTGGTGCAAGTTAGGTTAAATTCCACGCACCAACATTTGTGCTTTATATTTGACTAAAGGTGTTGCCAGCTCACCAACATGCATGTGTATAATTAAGGTCAATAACAAATATCTATTAAACCACTGGGATAGGCTATTTAAAACTTTTTAGTATATGAGCTGTTAAGACAAAGATTTGTTTGCATTTGAATATTTGATCATATCTTCAAAAGTAAATGATATTACGTTTTCTATTGAATTCTTACCAAGAAGATATGTTGATAGTTTTTGTATTTAGTACACATGTTAATTGAATTTAGTAACATGTAAGATAAGCATCTTTATTGAAAGATAAATTATATATGTATTTATAATATAATATTATTGTTATTGTCACATATGTATATCCTAATTTTAATATCATTCGAATCTATATTGTAGAAACAAAACAATTATTCAGATCACCAAATTAGTTATATTTTTATTTAAGTCATGAAAAAAAAAATTAAATTGCCAAGTCAAAGGAAAATAGTGTGAGCTCGTGTAATGAAAATTACCCATTATCAATTTGTTTTTTTATATATTTTGTATTTATTATTTATTTGGTCTAATTTGTTTAAACTAATTATAAAAACCCTAATAATTGGTATTACAAAATTAGGTAGTGATTTAATGAAAGCTTATCTCTTTGAGTAGGGCCTTAATTATGATAATGATAGACAATAACATTGATATTCAGATTGTGGGTTTTATTTTTATATATAAGATAAGATAAAGATATGGGGTTGATCATTATAGGTTTCAAATTTTTTATTATAATAATAAATTTTAATAAATAATTTTATAAATTAACGATTATCAAATGATTTAACTTACATGATAAGGTCAAAATGAGTTAGATTATATGATAATCAATTTAAAAGTACTATTCATGAGATTATTTTATTTAAAGTGCAAAATATTTTAATGTATTTTCATTTCAATTTGATAAAAAATTATGTAGATGTTCACAATTTTAAAAGCTTCCCAAATCATAATTGAATAAAGTTTCTGGTACTTAATTTTTTTTTAAGTCCTACAACCCACCCACTTTTTGTTCTAAACTAATTAATATTTTTATCATATTTTACCTTTAATTATATATTTGTTTATGTTGATGGTTGTGTGGATAATATTTTATCATGTTGTTAGCCTCCAGATCTTGAATACACTTTATATATAAGGCTTATTTTTATGGATTTTGTTTATATTTCACTTAATATTATATATACGATATCCGTAATTAGTTTACCATGTGAATTATATCCTTAATTTATCGAAATAATGTTATAAACTATAAAAAATATGTATTGTTATAATATATATTTGTTAATTTTAATCGTTAATCATCTTTAACTTAGAAAAAGACCAAATATCCTACCACACCAAAATATTTCTTTCTTGTTAATCATAACACTTCCCTTTTAACCTTTTAATCGTTTTAAAATATTCATGTTAATTTATAATATTTGCTTAAAGTTTTGTTTGATGATTCCATCAACTAAAGGTATGTATGTTTAATTGAATACTCGAATAGGATTATGTTACTATACAGTATTAGTAATAATATAAGTGTGATTTTAGTCTATTAAATTGAAAAAAAAAATTAAACAAATATATACTAGTCAAATTCAATCGAATGATTTGATTTGACATCCTAACAGATTAATTAAATTAATATGTGTTTGATGTGATGTCGGCTTCTGCTTTCGGCCAGGGAATTGGCATTGAGAAACGGGATGTTGAAACTTGAAAGTACATATGAAAATGAGTTTTACAATAAAATAATAATTCTTTTTTATTATTATATGAATAGATTCCATCACACTATTCACATTACATTTTGTTTTCCTTTTCTTTTCGAGTAATGTACAAGGCAACCACAAGTGCCATGCACCATCTACATCTACTGTATATCAGTGTATGTCTTCACAGTTGACTTCCTTCTATTTCTATTAAAATATATATATATATATTCAAATAAATTTTAATATTTGTTAAACTTTTTCAATTTTTTAATGTTTTTCCATTTTATAAAATATAAATTCTAACAAATTTTAAATGATTTCTATATAGGTATCTCAACAGTCACTAGTAAAAGTTCTTATGAAATTAATTACTTTATATATCGATATTAAAAACTTAAAATTAATTTTTTTACAAAAATAGTAATTAAAAACTATTTCTTATAAAAATTAACTTATACAATAAGAATTAAATCTGAATTTCTCGTTAAAAAGTAATTAAGTGTTGAAACGAAGAAAAGTTACTTATATTTAACATCAATGATATGAAAATACACATCTTATTTTATATCATCAAAACAATTCTAATAAGATCTCATATATCTATTATAACGTGAGGGGCACGTCACAAGCTCTCCATCAAAAACATTGACAACCAAAATAAGATAAGAAATATTCAGCCTCTCAAACTTCACCAAATAGAAGAAGTTAAAAGAGTAATGGCAATTTGGTAAGATAGCATGAAATTGGGTGGATTTAATCTTTTATGTAGACAAGTGATAGAGCATTGAAAAGGAACATGTGAGGCTGAAAAGGATATGACCTTGGAACACATTGTTTGATAAATTTGATAGGCCCACCTAAAAGCAAAACACTTTGATTGACAGAAACGAAAACCAAATTCTTGATTGGATGCAGACCGCAAGAGTCTACCAATTTCTTTTTGTTTGAAAGGATGAGTCTCCCAATTTTATTCATTCTAAACGTGCCAAGTTTGTACCAAAACCAATCTCTTTCCAGAAGAAGGTTCCTGTGGGCATCGATGAAAGACACAAAGCTGAAAAATCAGCCAACTCATATTCATAGGTATCCAATGTCCCGGCTTTAACATGCATATGGTCATAATAGGCGATGCCTTGTTAGATATATATATATATATATATACACTTTGAAGTTTAGGCTCCTATCTCCCCACTTGTGGGGTAGCCTCACTCATTAGCAGAATGATCAGTTACTTTCACATTTTCTATATGATAAAGAGATTAATCTAACTTGTAACTATAGAGACCAAATGCTGTCTCTACTTTTTGTCGACAATCCCCCTAATAGATGATATATTTAGTTGAGAGACATAGAGATAGATAGAGAGAGAACCATATGCAAAAACTGTTAGCTCTTCTGATTGTATTTAAATCATATCTTTAAAACGTATCTATAAAATGCAAACTTCCATAACATGGCAAATATAACCTGTTTAATTGACATCCACGACTAGCACGAGGTTTGTCCTCATCTCATGACTCACCTCCTGGACAAACATAAATTAAATTAACTCTCCCTCTAAGGTTGGTAGGAGAAGATCTATCTTGCACCTCTTGCTTTTAGCATAAAAGAGTTCTAATTTGTTCAAGTATTCTCCATGGGCAAAACACATCCACAAGCTAAAGATATTTAGGTTGTGAATATCATAAAACCTAGATGCAGCCATGTCTTATTCATTGAACTATATAACCCTGGCTAGCCACCAAACTTGGTAGCGTTGTGGAAAGATTGTGCTGTTGTTTTTCATCCATAGAAGGAAGGGTCAGTAGTTTTCATATGGATTGTCTCTTACCTTTTTCAGTTACCAAAATCATATGTGGGTGGTCCCAATATCGATATCTGTGATGAATCATGGGTACGTAGTCACATCTGAATTTAACTATTACCTGCAAACATGCAATCTTCATTTACGGCAAGAAAACCAGTGGATACTGTCATATATGGAGTTTAGACTGATGAAGCATCTTTTAAACGTGTTCTATATATCCATCTCTTTCTTTTTCAAAAAGTTGCAAGGATTCACTTTCAAAAAAAAAAAAGTTGCAATGATTCGTTAATTGTTGATTATTCCCTTCGACAACTAACACAAAAAATGAACAAGAAAAGTACCTACTATTTACTATGATCAAAGGTTATGTCACACAACAAATCATATTAATGCAACCCAAGTACTATCTTTTACATTTGCATCATTTATTCTTTTAAGGACTCCTATATGCAGCTTAACAATCTGTACTAACATGAGGCCCCCTACAAAGATCACAATCAAATGCTGTTGCACCCACGGTATTTACGGATAACCCACTCACTTGCTTGGTTAGTGTGACTGCTGCCATATCATCTATTTTGTGTACCCTGCATGTTTCCTAGCTGGTCCTCTCTCAATTTGCCACTAATTATTAGCTGCCATCTCTTCAATCAGATCATAAGCATCCTTATACGATTTACTCATTAATATTCATTAAATATATATAACATTGTATGGATTGAGAGTAATTAACTAGGACGGGTTGTCATTGTATGGACGAGGGTAATTAACTTTAATTTGGTTGAATTTAATGATGATAAAAACTGTAAAAAGTTAAAAAAGAAAAAAATTATGAGCTATGAACTATAGTTGCAGAATCCTAAATACGTTATCCAAAAACTTTGAATAATAAATTATGTAAAAACTTTATGAGAAATGAATTATCACTTTTAACAATACCCTTTAAAGACATTCTCTACATTCAAAAGATTTAAAATTTTAATAAATAATTTATTTTTATTTTTATAATATTTTAATCATAATTTTGAAGGAAATAAATATAACCTTTTTACTCAATTTGCTAATTATAAGATTTTTCTTTAATAATAACAAATAATTAATATTTGTTTCTACCCGTACTTGATCCGTAAAAATGCCCTTATATTATTTATCTCTGAAACACTTTGTTTTGCGACTAATTGTTTTTCCACTTCCAACACTTCAACCAAGCTTATCAATCAGCCAATCTTTCACTTGTTTTTTTTTCAAATTGACTCAGATTATTTGAGAACGAAAGGATTATAATATAAAATATATATAATAAAATAGAACTGGCAAGTCCTTAAACAGTATAAAAGGAAAAGGAAAAATTAACTAAACCATTAAAAAAGGCGTGAAGATTAATAGAGAAAGGTGAGAAAATAATCATTAGATTTAACAGTTTGCCTGTACAGCTTGATTCATGCATTGCCTTTATAATCGCATTAATGTATCAACAAAACATACATCAATTGTACAACAAATGAGATGAAACCATGATTTGCCTAATTACAAACAAATTACAACATTTTCTCAGAGAAAGAGTGGTGGCTTATTGAATAACTTCCCTTCGAATCAGCACAGCAACGTCCTATGGTAGACTATATGTTTAGTTATGACTAATGAAATATGGTGACTCCCTCATAAAAAGAATTGGCAAACACAGTAGTTTTATGTATAGAATGGAAGTAAATAAAGAAGCTTCTCCTCCCATTAAACCAGATAACATAAATCTTACCTGTGCTTATTCAAGACCATGGCCATTTAGCATCTCTCCACTTAAACCACCGATTCTCACTGATTCTGCTAGGCAAGTTTCTTGATTCACTTCCTTCCAGTTGAAGATGGTTATCATTCTCTGATCCAACTGCTGGACAGCATTGAAGTTTCTGATCACGTATCAAAGCTTCCTCCCTATATGGTGGGTTAGTATACCTTGGATGTTGGATGAATGACACATTTTTCCACCATAGCTTCAATGCCTAGAAAAACAGTAAATGACGAGAACTAGTTAATTTAATTTTAAAGGCATCACAAGATGTACTTCAATCTGAGTGCATTGCTTTTCATGTACTTTTTAACTGGTAGTACAATTAGCAACTTAAGGATGTGCTGTTACAGGAAAGTCCAGAATGAGGAAATTAAACTGTGGGAGAATGTGCTTAGGTAAGGAAAAAAAAACACATTATTCCTATATTTTAGAGAGAAGTATTTCTGAAAATTAAGGTGTTCACAACATCAAGAAAATGCGCCTTCTGAGCTTTTTCTTACCTTAGTTTTTCCAAGTTATAGAGCACTCCGAAAGCACCATTCTTGTTATTAAACACCAAAAAATACCAGAAGCCAGTTTTTATAATCGCATTACTAAACTAAATGAGGAGGATAATCTTCAGTCACAATCAAAATTAAGACAAACAGCAGCTGTTTAGTCATTCCAAAGAGTTGCTATAAAAACTTTGCTAAAATTATTGATGATAACACTGAGAGTATAGGAAAGATGACATTTAGAAAACTTTTTCAGTCACACTTACATGCCAATATATCCAGAGTGCAACCTTATGAGGCATCAACCAGAAGAACATGGCATGATCAGACACTATTGATGAGGGTACCCTTTTGGCTTTCAATGTAGCTACAAAATAGTCACCAAGCTCAGGGTGTTGAACTGAAATTGTTACAGTCAAATTCTCCCCAGGAGCATTTGCCCCGATCCTCCAACTCCCGAGCATGTCCTGAAATATTTATGCAAAAGCTCACTTAGTATAGAAATTCTTTTCATTTCTAAGACTGAGCAAATGTATAAAACTCCTCAGACAAGGCATGACTTTCCAATACGAAGGCTAACTTTATGCAATTTAACCTGTACGAATCTTAATTAGTTAAAATGCTAAGCAGCATATTCTTATTTACCCTTCCTCCCTTTCTCCTTCAGACTATATATAGCGTTAATCAGGCTATTCCTTAATTAGTTATACTATATAGACTATATATTTAGAACGATTTCAATTTATCAGGTCATTAATTAGTTGACTTGTTATAAATATCAAGCTTCCTATTTTTCCATCGATGTCTGTGTCTCTATGCTGTATTTCAAAATTTATTCATCTATAAGTCTTCAATTTGATGATAAGTAACATTAACAAATCATCCTATCTATCTATCTATATCTGTATCAATGTATTTATGCATGTACTTTGAAAAGTATTCTACAGTTGATAAATAAGTTTTGAGTTTTATTCTTTGCTTACAGTTGATGAAATCTTATTTAATTAGGTCTGTTAACTTATTAGGGTCAATAATTATCTTTTTAATAAACCATCAAAACTGCCTTCAAACACTAACAATCTCCTTCATCAAACAAACAACTCTTACACCTATTATTGCACTAACAGTTCACTGTTGTCAAGAACCTGCTCATAGCCTAGCTAAGCAGTCAAAAACTTGGCTTATTTCTTTCTGTTGCAACTTTGAATTAAACCAATCTTTCACTACTTCAATATCTAATTTCTCCTCAAGTTATGTTTGCTTGGTTTTGGCATGTAACTCATCAAAAGCACCACACTACAAATAGATGAACCTAATATGAAAAATTATCTAAAACATATATTTTGTAGGTTGACAACTTGACATAATAAGAAAAGAAACAAAAAGTGCAAGATTTAAAAGAATGAAGAAACTTACCATAAAAGGACTGACATGCAACGGTTTTGCCACTAAATCAGAGTTGGGATTGAAAACAAATGATACTCTTTCGCCCCATGGTGTATTAGTTACCTTAAAGACCAGAAACCACCATTATTGTCAACAAATTGCTGTAGGTTTTTTAAGAGTTTGACTGAAATTTGACCCATATCAAAATAACATGCAGCAGCAGAATAAGCTCATTCCATTAAAGATCTATACATCTTTACAAAGATAAGCAGACACGCAGAATGTGGGAGGCAGAATGTGAGAGAAATCAAGGAAACGAGATGTGCCTCTTCCACACTTCTCTGACTTCCAGAAAAAATGGGTAAATGGTCTCACTGATCCCCAAAAGTACCCAAAATAAGCCAAGAACTGAGGCCCCAAAATAAGCCAAGAACTGAATGACCATCAGTGAGTGTGTGCAGGTCTGGTTCTAGGAGTGGGTTCTGTGTGTAAGCACATGAGAGAGAGAGAGAGAGAGAGAGCGTAACCCGATTTGCTGTCTAGACTACAGCTAAAATTCAAGGCAGGTAGATAAATGGTTAGGAATAAAAGTAGCATCAAAAGAACTGGAGGGTGTTTTGTTTAAAATATGTCGTTTGACATATAAGTACAGAAATGTTAAGCTCTGTATTAAATTAATTATTTCTAAATATATATATGCTGAGGCATCTAGTCAATATATTAAAAGAGAAAGGGACTGATGGATACATGCAATGTTCTAAATTGCAAACCTTTATAAATGACAACAATGTGCTCGCTAAATACACACAAGTTGGAATAACAAGTGACAAAGAAGGAGTAATGTCACTTAGGATCTTCCTCACTATAACAAAGACTGAAAACAAATAACCTACGTTCATCTGGTCCTCGGAATGAAAAGGTCACTAATTTGAGACTTCTTTCATAAATAATGGTGAAAGCTTGAAGGTTTACTTTAGCCATTTACATCTACTACTTTGTGTCCAAATTTAGAAAATTTCAAATATGATTAGGTGAAATTTTAACTTTTGCAGATAAATGAATTGCAATTAGAATTGGAA
>Ga0068618_1000503_pt1 | contig 10957 bp, 7 predicted proteins | sample InSIn2SAF170_2_FD_77423 | JGI IMG/M metagenome (GOLD analysis project Ga0068618, IMG submission 77423) | Clean room microbial communities from NASA Spacecraft Assembly Facility at Jet Propulsion Laboratory, Pasadena, California, USA -... ...
AACTAGAAGGTGACCTGTATAAGATACAATACAATACATCATCATCATATTATTTTCATGATCTGGCTGAGGCAGGCATTCCCATGCTCAGCTTTATAAATTCATTTTCATGTACATAGGACAGATAATTGTCTGCTATTGCAAACTGGTGATTCTTCACGTGAAGAGTCATCTTCCCTGGCTTAGATGACTATCTGTGCAACTTCTGTGTACAATTGATGTCTTTATTTTCCTAAATGTATCGCAGCCCAGATGGATGAAACTAGATCTTGGGTCTTCAAACTCGTTTAATCTTCACCCGATGTACAAGTCGATCTATGTGAAAAGATGTTCTTAAGTCGAACATGGAAATACATCGCCTGATTACCAGCCAATAATGTAAGATGTTAATAGGCGCGAGAGGAGTCACTGATAATGATAATGACCCTCAAGGTACTGCAGTACAATTCACGTGGTGTGAATATATGAGCTGATGTCGAACACCATGCAAAATATTTTGGTCGAAGGCCATTGATGTAAACCTATTACTGGAAGTGAGAAACTTGCCATTGAGGCATGCAAGCTTCAAAGTAATAAAAGGGTTGTTTCTAAGTCAACTTCTTAGATAATGAGGTGATGTCGACAAGAAGTGACCTGTCATAGGAGGGCATTGATGTATCCCACATCTATGACATGAAACGAAGCAAATGATTTTTCTAGAAGTGAAAATGATCTGATGATACAAGGTTCAAGAATGGCGGTCATGAAAAATCAAGGGTGAAGGCATTGCAGTGGATGAGGCGTTAGCTGGTTGGTGAATTTTCCGAATGAATTCTCCTGAACATGTCAGTGACACTGAGATGGATTGGTAGCGTTAACCCCAAAAGATGGATGGTATGGAGGACAAATGGTGATATTACTGGTGAATGGAATAACCCAACCCAACTCAATCATGGTGATGGAGTGAAAGTGTCATGTTCAAGAGCGACTTGCTACCAATAAAATTCTTCAAGTTTTCTTCTCTTTTTCCCCAGACATTGTTGACCAATACCTCTTTATTTTTGTCAAGCTTGAGGAGGATAACATATGCTTGTTCTATAATTTTCTCTTCGGGCAAATCTGTCGCTTTATTTTAGCGAGCCTAGCGATAGTGAAACTCGTTCTTGTCTAGATGGACATGTTTGTCACTATTGTTTTAACGAGTTTAACGACAAAGATAACTCGGTCCTTTTCATGTTTAGAGAGTTTGAAAAGGGAAAAAAAGGGAACTCAAGCAGTCCTTTTTTCATAGCATAATCCCTTAAGTCTGAAAAAGTATAAAATAATAAGAAAGGGATAAATTTTTGATTGATTTAGCGAGCCAAAAAAGACAAGCACTCAATCTTCTTGTTTAATAATCCCTCAGGTCCAAAAAGATTAAAATGTATAGGAGGGATGGCGCTTCCCCTTACTTTAACAAGCTAGAAAGGCCAATAGCTCGAAAATATTTTTATATTTAATGAGTCTAAAAAGAGTTTAAAAGAGACTTGTTTTTTAGGAACGGGTGGTGTTTTGGGGTAGCAACTAGTTCTGGGTGAGCTTGGAACTTCTCAAAACTTGGTGATGTGAAGAGGGTGGCTAACAGGACTACTCATGGTAGCTATTCCTCAAAATGGTAAACAATCAAGTGGAAGCGTATGATCGACCAAAAGAATGGAGGTGATGGTAAGAACACAACCAAGGTTCAAAAGGATGATAGTAGGGCAATCACAAAGGTTATTTACCGAGGGTGGATTCATTTTTTAATGATCTTGAATTGGGAGAAACTATGCTCATAGGCAGGTTTATTTTTTAACGAGCTTGAACCTTGCGGAAACATTGTTCATAGGCAGGTTTATTTTTACGAGATTGAACCTTGCAGAAACATTACTCATACCAGTCGTTTAAAGATGTTTCTCATTGGTAGGTTTATTTTTTAGTGAGATTGAGCTCTACGATAACATATTCTCATTGCCTTTTTATGTAAGCTAGAAACTACCAAACTACAAAGCTAACTACACTAAATCTAAGGAACTACTGAGGTTAGGTAGGATAGTTTTGTCTTTCATCTAGAAAAAACACTTCCTTTGCTTCGTCTTCACGATGCAGACAAAGGTGAATGGTAGATCAGACCAATCACCTAACCTAAGAAGTTGAGCTAAAAAGCTAAAAAACTATAAACGCTAAAAAGCTAAAAAATGAAATTGGATGTTTCTCACTTGCATACAAAGGTTTGCATGCCCCCAGGTATTGAGAAAAGGAGAGTTTTAGGAAACCTATCATTTCAGCTGGATTTTCCTACTGAAGAAGACCAGGCTGCATGCCCCCTAAGCTTTGTTACATACACCAGACTACTCGCGGTAATTAGGTGGATGAAATGAAGGTTGAAGAGACATTATTGATGCAAAGAGACCATTTAGGGATGATGTTTAACTCGTAGCTATGATTGAACTAGGAAATGAAAGCTAGTCGATAAGCTATACCATTTGGCCTTCGTGTAGGAAACACATCACTTGAAAGAGTGTGGAAACAATAGCTTCCATGCTATAAACATAGTCACAACCAAGGAGTAGATTGTAATCTAATGGTCCCTAGACTACCATCACATTCAACTGAACGGTCTTCCTTTTCAAAGTTATTGGCAACTTCAAAAGGATCCCTAATGGTCAATTGGTTCCTTTGTTAAAGCCTGACAAATGATGTGTGACAGGCGCAAGTGATGGTGAACCAAGTGCTTTCCAAGCAATTGAGGAAAGGATACTCACTAAAGCCCTTTCATTTATGATAGTGCCAGACATAATCATTTTGTAAACTTATACTATGATTTGGAATGGTACATTAGATAGAAGGCGGGGTCTTACTAGTTGATTCCAATCAAAGGAAATGACTAGACTTCTCGGAGGAGGTACCGATAAACGGTTGAAATGAACCTCATGAACTAGGGGCTTTCCTCCTGTTGTAAAGGAATGGGTGGATTTCCCCCATGTTCATCAGACTCTGTATTGAAAAAAGGAATTTGAACAGTGTCATTCTCATTCTCTTTGGAAATTGTATCATCTGAAGGTGGACCTTCTAAAGGCAAGACTGGGTCGACTACCATCTTAACTTGTTGAATTTGGTCCGATATGGACTTAGAAGGTTCACTTTCAATGATAGGCGTTTTGATCGACAATTGAGTTATGCCAGTCGAGTTTTCAACTAGCGACGAACTTGGTGAGAGTTTCTTGTATCTAGGTGGAAGTCGTTGTGGTGAAGCAAGACAGTTATCCAAGATTCTTTTGGCTTCGTCCAAAAAAGGACAATGGTGAAGAACATGATTACCTTCACATAATCTACATGGAAATCTAACCTTTCCTTTCTGTCCATTGACTTCATTTTAACTAGTTGATGGTGTGATGTTAACCTGATTGCCAGAGGTTGATGACACCAGGTGGTGCGAACGGGGAGACCATTCTCTCAAGATCCATGGAATGTAAGGACAATCTCGATGAAGGTGGTATCCCTTACAAATTATGCATGGAGATCTATGCTTGGAAAGTTCGGTGTGCAGATTTTCATCGGATGATGCATGGTTGCCCCCTTGCTTAACTGACTTCTTCCTCTTATTTTCCTTCCCTTTCTTCTTCTTCTTAGCTACTTGGTTTTTATTGTTACTAGTTTCACCAAGCTAAGAGGAAGAAGGGGAGGGAGCAACAAGAAAAGTAGAAGCTGAAGGGACAACTTTAGTATCATCTGGTTACTGATTCAATCACTAAGGAATCATAGTCTTTTGAACGACAAAGGTTGAGAATAGCCATACTAGCAAGCCAATTGTGATTCCTAGAAGGGACAATGTAGCCATATACGGAGCACCAATATCTCCCCAAGAAGAGAAAGGAATAGGATTCCCCCCAAGAGGGGTTCCTTAATTGGTGGACTCCATTATCTCAACCTAAGATCAACTAAGGAACAAGGATGTTATTCTGATTTAAATAAATTTTAAATGACGCTTTGACACAACTTTTCTTTTTAAATTTTTAAGAGTCAAGAAAAAGCTAAAGATGACTCTAGTCACCATCGATTTTTAATGAGCCTGACGTGACAAGTGCTCAGATGGACCTATTCTTTTAAGGAGTAAAAAAGGAACGAAAGTGATTACTCTGGAAATCTAGATAGAGGGATTACCAAACCAATCGCAAAACTGCACAATACACCTAAGTGATAAATTAAAGAGAAATTACCAAGGACTTATGTACGGTAGTCAATCTTCCCGAATGTTGTGTTCAGTGCATTGCGATTGATAGGGTGGCAGACACGACTTCCTATGGATAAAGGATATCAGCCTATTGTGGTCTCCCAATATATACTCGATGGTACGGGGAGCACAAGTTCATACTAGCACTTGTCATATCAAAGAGGAGGAATCACCCAACCTTCTATGAAAATGATAGTTACCAGGTTTTACGACGCCGGAATATGTCTCTAGCCTAGACTTCTAGATGTGTTGCGTTAGGTTCCAAAGTGTTTTTATGTTCATTGAGATTTATTTTAGAGTTGATCTTGTTTAGAAGTTTGTATTTCAAGGTTCACCACGTGATGCAGATGTAAAATTCATAAATATGCAATCTAAAATGATAAAGTCATTTATTTTCTTTTAGCAATGAAACTCCTAGCTACTAAGGAAAGAAGATTACGATTCTTTCAACAGAGAGAAAAGAGCACACTAAATGCACTTTTCCTAAATCATTTTCCGCATATAGTCTAAATGCAAATGCAAATGCATGTATTTATTTCTCGTTTCCTTAATGTGAGAATGCAAAAAAGGAAAACAAAGTATAGATCTGAACTATTTTCTTCAAAGCGACATTTTGACAATTTCTTTTCAAAATTAAAGGAAGACTAAACGACACTTTTCGATTTCGAATAGAAAACTACTCTCAACACTTTAAATATCAACAATTCAAATCAAATACATGACAAAAAGTACGATCAAATATCTAGAGGAGAAAGAATTTACGACACTCTTCTTTTTGACTCAAAATGACAGTTACGACACCTTTTTACATCAAAATGATAGTTCGATTTAAGCTACTTTTTGACAAAGGATTGTAAATGATGGACAAATACATAAATTTTTTTACTAATCCTAATCAATGGAGGCTGAAATATGTAAAGGAAGGAGGCTTCAACAATGAGATACTGATCATAAGCAGCAACACAATCAAACAGAGCTGAAAATAAGGACAAAAAACCAAATTTCAAAGAGAGAAATGAGATCACTCAGTCATCGCACCTGTGATTCTTAGAAACAGGGATGCATCTCACTTGCTACACATGGGAGGTGCGATGCGTATAGGCTTCCAGTTACAGACAGTGCAATGGGCTAGGGAGAGAAACTGAGTTGGGCTTTTGGTCAAATTTGCAGCTGAGTTTAGGGATTTAGGCTGAGTTATTACGAACAGTAAAGAATAAAGTACAGGGGTCTGTTATTAGGAGGTTATTGAGATACCACAAGAGTGATGAGAATGCTTGTAATTCAGATGTTTAGTTCATAAACCAACCCAGAGATTGACTAAAGCAACATTCATCTACTTTGCAATTGCATAGCAAGAGTAGTTCGAAGGTTATCTGGCTAACTTCAGGCTCCGTCTGTAGTTTATAAAGAAAACAAAAATAACAAACAAACAAACTATTTGTTCCCCAGTGGAGTCACCATTTTTTTTCTGGGAAAACTAGTGTCTTTTTGATTTACCAGTCCCACTAAGACAGGTAGCTATCTTAGAAACAAACAATCAAAGCAATTTTTGACTTCCTTTATGTATGATAGATAAGAGAGAAGCAAAGGGGACCAGCCTGGATCTTCTGTTTGGCTCCTTGCTTGATTTCTCTCTCCCTTGATAGAGTTTGAAACTCCTCTCCTACTTGTCCTACTTTAGAGAATACCTGTATAGTCAAAGTAACAAAACACCATCAAATCATATCGATCTATAATATCATAAATAATGCAGAATTAGAAATACATTTACCATATAATTGCATTCACAAATAACAAGATTCACAAATACATGATTATATGGAAGAAAACTCAAAGAACTTTATTAATACTAGAAGAGAGGATTACAACCCAGTTGTCTGATCCAACATCATCCTCCTAGCATCAAAGCCCTCTTCACGTCATGAAAATCAAGATCACCCAACAATACAATGTCTCCAAGATAAACCAATAACACTTCCTTACAGATTACAAAATTCCAGCCTCCAGATCTCTTAGATGAGGGATCCATTTATAGATGTCTTGCAAGGGTGTGAGTTAGCTCTGGGTTTCTGATTAGTTTCATTCCATTGATAGTTCTTGGTTCCACTTGGAGATTTCATTGATCTCTTACTCATCCCTGGGCGAATCTAGAGAGGCAAGTGTCATAGGAGAAGTTTCTAGAATATTCCATGAGCTTCCACTTAGCAAACTGTCTCTGCCATTTTTCCATTCTCGCTCATCATACCCTACATAAGGCCTCTTTAGTATGCATCGCACCTGGCTAGTGTAGCAGCCAGTATGAATCACACCTTGACCATGGAGCAATTAGTATGGTCCAGTTTTGGCCATTTCTAAGTGGTTTTTCAGGTGGAACTTCTGGGAAATGATTTAATGAGTTGACCATGATCCTTTAGGGTATGAAACAACACTTTTAGGGGTTAAAGAGTGCTTGGTTTATGGACATATAAGATTGGGGTTGTATTGCCCATATATGTCTATAATAGGATGTGAATACACTCTGCCCACCTTTTAATATACACAATTGCTTGGTTATTCTGGTGCATTGGTGACTGTAATTCCATTATCTGTTTCCAAGAAAATCAATGCTAAATGGGACAAAACAAATACACATATTATTCAACTAGACAAGACTCATGTCTAGGAAATTGGTGAACTATGAGATGTCATCATCTTCTTATCATCTGACGGATGATTCCACCAATGTATCAATATAGTCATTGTGGACATTCCAGAAGCATATGGATTGTTGTTGAGCATAAATTGGTCTAGTAAGCTACAAGGACACTTTCCCATAGAGTGGTAAAGCCTATGGCTTCCATATAAGGGCATAAATAATTAAATCCAGCTGGAATCAAAGAGATATATGAGACAAACTGTCACTCCCTTGGACAAACATAATGAACCGATGGATTTCGCATAATTAATTTTTGGAAATTACTTCCTTGAAGCTCAATTGGGGTGTTATCTTTCACAACCATTCCTAGTTCCACTAAATACATCATTGGATCTCATTCCTTGTCCAACTGGTGATAATGAACTTTGTACAATTAGTAGTAGTTGTAGCAGTACTAGTGTAGTTCCTAGTCCTTGTACATATGATATTTGGACTATGTACTTCGATGGTTTCAAAATGTAGGAGGGCTCTAGAGTTGGTTGTATTTTAATAGAACTACTGCAAAGAAATCATTTGATCTCTAGCCGCAGAGTATGAAGCACTCATCTCGGGCTTAAAAAAATCCATTGACCTCAATGTTTCCATCCTGAATGTGGTAGGTGACTCTACATTTTAGGCATCTGTGGTTCATTTCTTTTGGGCTTAGTCTCAAAGTATCCAAATTAGAAACCATATTTTTGTTAACGTTTCAAATCCCAATAGGGATCCATCATTAGGGCCAATCTGAGTGATGATAGAAGAAGAGATTTGTGGTATAAATTTTGGTGCAACAGGTAGGTAACACCATGCATTGTGTGTCACCTCCTCTCAGAAGTTATCAACAAGAGGTATTACGTCTTATTTCACATTTCCAATATTTCAATATTATTTCTGTTCCAAGAATGTGTAACGCAATTTCAAATGCATTAACAAATGCTGCTACTAGGTTGTCACCATTGAGGAACAATTTTTCTATTGAAATTCTTCATAAGCCTTCCATTCCTGACAATATCACTAATTTACACGCTTTTTTATGATGATAAACATATACTCAGCTTCATGGAAAATGATGATGTATTTAAACACACAATGATCGATGAAGATGAGCACGAAAAGGCATTCCAGGATGCAGTGAGTGGAAGCAAGGGAAACCTCATCCCCAAGGGTGTGATATCATTGGAAAAGTTGTATGACTTGCAAAATCACTTCTGGGGACCTGTTAATGTGAAGAGCAACAGTTCAAAATTGTCGCACAATCATATTAACTAAGGAACATATAAGGATCTGAAATATGTCAATCTTAGTACTTGGTGCACAACATAAGAGCGAAAATACTTTATACGCTTATTCAAGTAGTATCGTGATCTCTTCATGTGGACGTATGATGAACTTAATACATATGAAATGTGAGTCATCCAGCATGTGATATTGATCAAGCAAGGGGCCAAGCCATTCCAACAAAAGATAAGGAAAGTACATCAAACGCTTGATGCTCTTATTCCGAAAGAGTTGAGAAAATTTCTAGATGATTGGATCATATACAGAGTGCGACACTCAACGTGGGTGTCAAATTTGGTACTGGTAAGGAAGAAGTCTAGGGAAATATGCCTGTGTGTAGATTTATGAAATCTCAACCATGCCTTGGACAAGGAAAACTACCCCATGTTTTTCATGGAAAAAATATTGCAAATAGTATTGGGATCTGAAACGTTTTCTCTATTATATGGTTATTCCGTATACAACTAGGTTCTGGTTGTAAAGCCTAACAAACTTAAAACCATGTTTCTATTAAAGTGGGGCATGTTCACATTTAGAAGAATGCCATATGGGCTAATTAACGTCAGTGAAACATTCCAACATGCTATGGACATCACTTTCTATGGACTCATTGGGTGAATCATAGTGGCCTATATTGACAATGCAACAATGTTTACCGAACAAAGGTTAGACCACATATGCCACTTAAAGAAGGTTTTTGAGCGATGCCACAAGTATGGGATATCCTTAAATCCCAAGAAACGTATCTTCACAGTGTCCAAGAGTAATCTCTTGGGCCACATCATTTCTAAGCATGGGATTTAGGTAGACACAGACAGGGTCAGGATAATCATGCAAATTCGCATCCTAGTGAATAAGAAGGCCATGTAGTCTTTTTTTGGGGAAAATCAATTTCCTCTGCAAGTTCATCTCTCACTATGCCCAGATTATCAAACCAATATAGGAGATGGTGAAGAAGGATGCAGTATACAAATGGGATAAAAGGGAAAAGGACACATTTTTTGTATCAAGCATGCTATCACACAAGAACCCGCATTGTACAACCTAAACTTCAATAAAGAATTATCACTCTACACCTTTTCTTATGATACCTCTCTCACTTTTGTACACACTCGGAAGCACTGAATGAATTGATTGCAAGAGTATGATCTAGAAATCAAGCCAGTTCACACAATCAAGGTCCATGGAATTTTTCAACTAGCAGGGGAAGCATTAAATGTGAAGGAGGAAGAAGAAGAGCTTTGAGATGTACAACATTGAGTGAGCCTCCCCCACAACAAGCACAAAATATTGTTACATAGATGTGTGCTAATACCTTGAGCATGACAAAGTTCCCTCCCACTTTTCCGCACAGTAGAAGAGGGCACTCAGACTTAAAGCATTATCATGGGGTGTTGTTCAGAAAGCATCGCAATGGAGTATTGCTCAGGTGTTTGGAAGCACAAGATTTAGAAAAGGAATCATGTGATCTCCATGATGGACTAGTTCGGGGACACTTCACATATTGGCCTACATTATTTAGATATGCTCATGCTTATGCCCGCAAGTGTCTGGTTTGTTAAAGGTGTGCCAACAGAAAAAATAAATCAGTCACCCCACTGCAGCCCATTTCAGTGGAAGAACCTTTTCAATGCTAGGGCTTGGACATTATTGGGGAGATTTCCCCGCACTCATCAAAGAAACACCAATACATCCTAACTTCCACATATTACTTCATGTGGTGGACAAAAGCAATTCTGCTCAAATAAGTGAATGATTAAGAAGTCATCAACTTTCTGCAACAAAACATCATTTCTAGGTTTGACATTCCTACTTGACTTGTTTTTGACAATGCAACATACTTTTCTTCATTAAAAGTCTATGATTTTGCATTAAAAAATGGTATCATATTGAAACATTCAACTAATTATTATCCGTAGGGGAATGGTCTTTGCTGAATCCATGAAAAATAACTTGATCCACATTATCAAAAATACTATTCTCTGAGCAACGAAACTGGAACTATGCTTTGGTAAATGCCTTATAGGCTAAACGAGTTGAGCAGAAAACTTCCCTGAACACCTCCACTTACTTCCCGGTGTACGGAAAAGTATCCATCCTCTAGATAAACATCTACTTTCCCACTCTCTAACTCTCACAAGAATCCCATGGCAAGCCATGTTTGTTAGTTCAATGCAGGATGAACACCCTTCATAAGCTACATGAAGAAAGGTTGAAAGTAAAAGAAAAAACTCACTTCACCAGAATTGTATCAAGAGGTGGTTCAACAAAAATTTTGCTGGGAGAAACAAATTTAGTGTGGGTGACTTAGTCTTAAAGTTGGATAAATCCCACGAGGAAAAAGGAAAACACACTAAGTTTCAGTCCCTGTTGATTAGTCCATTCATGGTGCACAAAAATCTTGACCAGCACACTTATCGACTTCAATCACTTGACACAAAGATTGACTCTCTCCCTTTTAATGCCCAAGACTTGAAACAATATTTTCATTGAAAATTTAGGGTTGTTCCCTACACTGTGTATATAGTCTTTTCTTTTGTTGCTTCTTTGTTTGTTTGAATTTTGTTTTGGTTTCCGTTATATGAATAAGTGTTGTGCATGAATATGTAGTAGTTTCTAAGTATGTGTGTGGCCGAACTGCAAAGAGTTTTGTGACACTTCAGTGTTTGGCTAACCTTCTACCTATCTTCCTTGTGTTGGTTACATATTTTGGTTGATGAAGTTCTGATGGAAAATATGATCCGTTCGTAAGGAGAGTTTTCGTCCAACCATGA
>Ga0068618_1000504_pt1 | contig 10942 bp, 7 predicted proteins | sample InSIn2SAF170_2_FD_77423 | JGI IMG/M metagenome (GOLD analysis project Ga0068618, IMG submission 77423) | Clean room microbial communities from NASA Spacecraft Assembly Facility at Jet Propulsion Laboratory, Pasadena, California, USA -... ...
GCTGCACAGGAAATTATGGTAGTAGAAGCCCCAGAGAGTGCTAGAGTGATAGTTGAAGTCCTTAAATCACCCAGAACACCAAGACAAAAGAAGGATAAGCAGACTATGATCCCGGTGCACCTCTCACCAAGAAACCCACAGAGGACCAATCTCACCTTGCAGGAAAATGGGAAGGCCATTAATCTAGAGGTAGATGAGGAAGAATCTGAAAAAATCCTGGTGGATGAGGAGGATTTGGAAATGGAAGTTGAAACCCAGGTTGCGAACCCTATTACTAGTTTACCAGAATATGTTCCTTTGCGTAAGGGCAAAGCCAAGGCACTGAAGGACATATTTGAGAGCAAGAGATCCCTGCAAACTCCGTTGCTCTCGGATGACATTATTTTTGAGGGGTCGCACTTAAGATGGGTTCATGTACTAAAGTTTGAAGATTGGGACCTCGCAAATCATGAGAAAATCCCACATTTTGTGACTGAGAAACTAATGCGCCGACAGATTGATGCGACTGCTGGAACGATTGAATTGGAGCCGCAAACATGGCTCAACGGTGTAGAGAAAGCTGGGTTGCTCAACCTACTCTAGGTGTCGCATTACCACCGCACCCCTGTGACTGTCTTCATCATCAGGAAGCTACTCTGCTTGGTGCATGATGGGTGTTTGTGGCTGGAGGAGCCCATTCCCATCATAGACCACTTGATTTATCAGATCACACAGCTGCCTTACTCAGGGGAGGATCCAACCAATATATCGAAAGAAAAGGTGGTGAGTTTTCCCTTGCGGTAGCTATGAAGAAGAAATTTAAGTTTGAGAAGAAGAAGTAGGGATATGACATCTCCAACATTCACAACTCTGCAGTTAAGGTAGCAACACAAATATTAGTAGGGAGGGTGATGTGCAAGTGCCACATGGATGAGGTGCCCACACCTGTGATTACACTAGTAGCCCAATGCACTGAAGGATTCTAGTTCAACTAGGTGAATTATCTATGTGGCGAGTTCCTTATGAACTATCGTGAGGCACAAGTGTAGGGCAAGTTGTTCCACTACACGTGGCTCCTACTGTCAATCATACTGGTGGCATGGGAGCTGCCAAAAGATAGCCAATTCTCTTCAGTCGCTCCTAACCTTCCAGAGGTAGCGAAGTACACTTAGCTGAGGGCAACCAAGGATGCGTAGCATATAAAAGAAAGCAAGATCTTTTGGATCTTGATGGAGATGAGTATCTGGATGGGGATTAATTGCAAGCCATAGTTGTTGCCCATAGTATATGATAGTTTGCAGAGCTTTGCAGAGTTCAAAGCGGATTTCCACCATGTCTTTATTAGAGTGCAGAAGGACCCCACGAAGACATGGCATAACTTACCATATCTAGCAACTGATGATGTTATCTTTTCAGTCCTCGAGTCTTGGCCACTGGAGTGGCGTGCTCCAGCAGGCTTTGCGATGGAAACATAAAACTCCTCCGAGCAGTGTAAGAAGGAAGAAATAAAGCTCCGAATGGTGCAGCGAGTTGAGAAGAGCAAAAAGGATGAAGTGGAGGCTAAGGCCCAGGCAGCGTGCGATGGTGTGAAATTAGCAGAACAACAAAAGACAGGAGGAGAAGAGCATGAAGGACAAAAGCCACCTTTGTCTGAGGCAGAAACAAAGGAGCTGATGGAACAAGGTGGTGTGGACCCACAGATGTTGTCCACTGAACTCTAGCCTCAGTGACTGCCAGAGAATGTGGCGTCGTGGAAGAAAACCAAGGCTTCAAAGACATCCTTGGACCCAATCACCCTCACTGAGGGGAATCTATATGATATTGGAGAAATGGTGAGGGATGTCACCACGGAGGCCCTCCAACAGTTCGAAGAGCAACAATAATTGGTAATGGGAGCTCTCCAGACAAAGTTGCAGGAGTTGGAGGCTCGCACTCCACAAGCTAGCGCAGTGTCCACCAGCCTTGCGATCGACACTTCAGCTACCACAGAGATGTTACATACAAGGGTGACTAATGTGATAGTGCTACCAGATGGGGCACTTACTACAAAATATGAGGCCAATAGGTCCACGATTAGTATTTTGAAAGGGGTGGGATTGAAATGCTCCCTTGGGAGATGCTCTACCTCTTGTAGGATGGAGTCACCGTGGAACTTAGGGCTTAGGAGAGTCACACTTTGCAGGTGATGAGTGAGTAGCGCATCAATATCGAGCAGTTGGGTCTGCAGCACAATGAGGTAGTAGAATAGAATAAGCAAATCATGTAAGTAGTAGAGGAAGCATGTCGAATGGTCTCGGAGTTTGACATTCAGGCAAAAGAACTGGTTGAGGCATGCATCCACAAGTTGGCCATAGGGGTGTGTGACTCTTGAATAGAGATGGCCAGGATTCAGCTGGAGCTAAACCTGCAGATTTCAGAATTGTAGTTGAGGGCTTAGCCTTCAAATCCTTCAGAATTCAGGGAATAGCGTACCACCATTGTTACAACAATAATAGCAGTGGTCGATAGTGCAGTAGTAGACTGCAAACGATGTTTTGAACAATAATTTAAGGTCCTGACCACCCTGCAGGAGGACTCTAATGTAGAGCGCCTAGAGACAAAGGCACGTGAGCTACAATAAATATATGACGAGGTCAAAGGGACTACGCAGATGGTCACCCTTACAAAGAGGCTTGCACAGATGTAGAAGGAAAAGGCGCTTAAGGAATAGGTGGATGCCGCTCGGCACAAAGAAGTGGTCTTGAAAGCATGCCTACAGCCATCGATAGAAAAGGCATATACGATCACAAATTCAATTAAAGGAAAGCTCGCGACACTACAAGCAACTCAGCAGAAGATTCAGGGTAGCAATTCAGTGGCTGTCACCGAGCAAAGAGTGGAGGAAGTCCAGTAGGCGACCACTCAGTGTGTTGCTGAGGTTACAGTTATCCAAACGGAGCTAGGAGGTCTTTGCGCGAAGATCTCCGTGCCTATAGAGTGACTTGAGGGCAAGTCACGATGTTTGTGTTGGGGACCTGTTGGGCGCGAGATCCCCTAAGGGAAGTTTTAGGGCTAAAAGCCCGTATTTTGGTCAAATTTTGTAATCCAAGTGTACAAACTCTACATTTTGTGGTAGCAGAGCATGCAGGTGTTAAAGAGTCATAAGTTTGTCCACCCTTATTTTGTAAATGTAACACCGACTGTAAAAGATATACCCATGCTCCATGGACCATGGGATTGTATAAATAGAGCTAAGCTCTAAGTAGTTAGAATAATCAATAACCACATGAAGATATGATGTATGAGAGATATCTCTGAAGTAGATGTCTAATTTTGGGTTGTAGCATAGGTAGAGGCTCTGCAGCTAAGTGCATATAGGCCTAGAAATATGCAATTGAGTGTGTAGAGCAGGTCAAGTCTGTAATCATCCATAATTATCAATAAAGAGAAGTATTCTACAACTTCTATGTCTTTATTTCCTGTTTATGCATCTTGTTATGTTGGGTATGAATTTCACTTATAATGCTTATATGATGTGTGAATGTATGTAAATGTGTTGGTTAAGTGAATGCAAGTAAGAACATCTGTTTATGCGAAGCTAACTAAGATCGGTTAATAAGATAAGTAAGACACTTAGCCTAGTTTGGAAGATATCATAGTTCGCTTCCCTAGCAATGCGAAAGTCCCTAAGCCGCAGATTAGGGCTACACGACAATGAATTGTACCCTTTCATAAAGGTACTAAAGGGTGGAACAGAGGGCTAAGAAACCTGCATGAAGGCAGGTTTAGCTGGAATAAATCGACATCACATCCATATCAAGGGTGCGGAAACTTGGTTCCAACATCACCCCATACTGCTTCGGGTGAGACTTTAGGCCACACTCTGCAGGTTGATGCCGAAAGGGCTAGTAGTGTAGGGATTTGTTTGGCTACCTAACATTGAACCTGGGTCTGGTCCCCTCAAGCCAATACTTGAGCAGTTTTGGCAGTGACTCTCCCAGCGTCCAGGTGGAAATTGTGCAATCTTCACAATCAGTGATACAGGTATGTGGCAAGTTAGTCCTAGAGTTTATTTTGGTTTTCAACTAATGGATTGGTTGCCATGAGTTTTGTTATGTCTTGAGGTATCATAGGTGTTCTTCTGCCTCTCAGTACCATAGGTACAATGGTCTCCTAGGGAGAAGGGTCAAAGGACACCATCGAGAGTGCAACTGGAGATGCAGTTGAGTGAGTGTCTATGAGCTTGCCTATCTATGAAGACACCAAGTTCTTCATAGACAAGGATATCAAGATAAAATGGCCACGACATCAAAGAGAGTAGCACCATAAGTAGTAGCAGAGGGTAGCATACCTGTGCATGAAAAAGGAAAGAGGAAGGTTGTTGAAAGTGTAAAGGTGGAACAAAGATGCAAGTTCAAAACCGAACCACATGTGATGAAAGCAGCTTTGGAGATTGAGGCGAAGAGGAGACAACACGACAAGAGGATCACACAAAGGAAAAGAGATAAACAAAGCCTAAAGGAAATAGAGAAGGAGTTGTAGGAGTTGAAGCGGTAACTTGGGGAAGAATAAGAGTTGCATAGAGCAGAAAATGAAGCGTAGCAAGAATAGATCCAGTAGCAGGCGCAACATACACAAACTGATGAAATTGTGCCATACGGGTTATAGACCCATCCCAGTAGCTAGCACAGAGCAGATAGGGTGAGTGTTGATGATGATTGCATGCACGGGTGTTCAGTAGCATGGATTTCGTTATGTGCACGCATGCCATCCCACCCATTGGCACACTCACCAAGGTGAAGACAAGAACCAAATCTAACTGGAGATGGACATGTACTTTGACGAGTTGATGTGCATAGCCACCAACACACACTTGGAGATCAACACAAACACTATGCATTATTATGTTGCTAGTCTAGCTGCACTTAAGACTATCATGTGTATGTTATCAGAATAGTTGGACAGAGGTGCAAAATCAATGTACATGGATGCAATGGAGGTAAGAGTTTGATTTCAACAGGATGTCACCATTGAGCACATGGACACCACTAAATACCAATATTGGAATCAGTTTGCCACCATTGATCATTGTGAGGATGTCAAAGATTTGGTCTTCCCACAACTGTCTGAGTCTTAGTAATGTCTTGCATAGCTTTCTCAAGTCTATTTTGTCTCACACAAGTACATGTGCAAATTATAATGTAACATATTGTAAAAGTGAAATACCAAGTGTCGATGGTCAAATGTAACAGTAATGTAGTAGTTGAAGAGTCATGAGGGTAGGTGAAGAGTCACAAAGGGGAATGTCAAGGATCACCCCACCGTTTGCTATTTATAGAACCTCATAGCTCATTGTACAGGCTTGTGGGAGCCAAGATTATGATAGATGTATCTTATAGAAAGCTTGGAGTGTATTGTAACGAGCCTTAGCTTCTCCATAGTGCAAAGCTTGTATATCTCTTTGGAGGAGGAGGTGGAAGTGACTGTAACATTCTATTGTCAGGACTAGTAGTTGGACATGGTTGTGTGTATGATTGGAACTTTCAATTTCTTAATAAAACAAATCCAACACGTTATTTGCATACGTTGTTATTGTATTTCAGTTGTCTTGGTTACGATAATGATATATGTAGTTGTCTACTTATGCATGTATGTATGGACTCTTTCTATACATGTATGTATGAATCTTACTGTGATGTGTTGTTGGTTTAACCATCACATTGGATTTATGGTTTCCCTGCCTTCCAGCTTGTGATGTATCTTTTCTCATGCGTTCCCTTTCAAGCTGTGTGTTTCCACAGGTTTCTAAGGGGTGCACTCATCCCCTTTTCTGTGTGTTAGAACCCTCATGCACCTTCCCTGGCTTGCTGTGATGGTCTCACACTTCCTACCAACAAGGAAATCTTGCTTGCCTCTACGTGAGACCATGGTCAATGCAATACCATATGACATACTACTGGGACTCCTACACCAAATAGTCTGTGGTCTAGTTATGACTTCTTACATGAGAGATCCCTTGACATGTTGGCAAGTCCAGCACCGTCAACATTTTTGGTGCTAGAAGGAAGGCAAGATGGCAAGTTGATTCCTCACATCATGTTTTGAATCTTCACATATTCATCATAGATACTGTTAGACTCATCCCTCCACAATGTTTCTCTAATGTTGAACATCTCGATATCACAAGGGAGTTTTTTAATCTCTTTTCAGAATTCACGTATGATTGTGAAGGTGAAGTGGCATGGCATGGGTACTTACAAGATTTCTATGCATTTATTGATGATGCAGATGACTTCTCTGATGAAGAGGCCAACTTGTTGCTTTTATGCACACTTTGCGAATCCCCAAAATGATGGTGCAACAGCCTACTACCCAGCAATGTGCACTCATTTGAGTAGTTCTGTGATCTCATTGAATCTACTTTCCATAATTTTGATCCTAAATATCTTGACAAAAAACTGTTAGAACAAAGGAAGACTCTGCAAGCATCACCTATGGATTTTTGGTAGCGCTTCTGTGTATTTCAGTTTCAATCTCCGGAAAGCCAGATGAAGTTTCAATATATTTGGGATAGATTCGAATATTGTCTTAACAAATTAGTCAATCCCAAGTTGAAGTTGAATTTCAAACCCCGCTTAACACACTTTGGTGATGGAGTTGTATAATCACATATGGACACAGTCGCTATCAAAAGTGACTGTTCGTCATCCCCTCATCAAACAACTTCACCAATGTAGAGTGATGTCGGATAACATGCACACACGATTGTTGAACTGTCACATCCTGGCATCATCACTTCTCTCAATTTTCACACAAATTTGGTTGTGAATCCCATGGGTTGTCACATGCATTTGTTACCCCAACCTCCATCTTCATGTTCTACTGATCCTTCGAATTGCACTGTCTTGGGTTCTTTTGTTCCAGACTCTAAACCTGTTGTGAATGAGGGTCAAGCCATCGATGGAGTTGATGTTGCACAACCAACCTACATTGTCATTTATGATTAGTATGATAGGGAACCTGAACATCAACTTGCAGTGAAGGATGATCTCCTTCTATCCGTGCCTCCTTTGCTTTTTCCTGACCTCTTCGGTGATTCTTCTATCTACGATTTTCCTTGTGAGGCACCCATTGTTGGTCATTCATAGAACAGACTAGATGTCATTCCATCATTTGACAATGGAGAGGACAAATACTTCACTGAAAATACAATTTTTTTCATATGCTTTTTCTGGAAATGCAGAGGGTGAACACTCTTGCTTCTCATCTACCCCTTTGTTTGATTTATATGATCATGAGGATGCTGTTGAAATCATTGATTTTTCTTATCATAATTGTCATGATCCATTTACTCCCATATTCGATCAACATGATGATTCTATTGCTATTGATTTTTCAAAGCCACTTGTTTATGATGGTCTATTTGTTGACAAAGTCGAAACCCTATAGACTGTTGAGGCACTTCAGCCCGAGCCGATTGTTATGTCAGGCCCTCACTCTCATGAGGTTGGTTTCAGTTCTGGTTAGGAAATTGTTGAAACACCCAAGGCTCCTCATCACTCATCTGTATGCATTAAATATCAATCCCACACATAGATTTCACTTCCTCCACTCGAACTACATGATCCCATCGCTCATGCATTGGAGGAACCTTACACAACAAGCACACATGCATGACACAAGTTGTCTTTGTTTCTCTCATTTGCTTGCATGCCATAGTCGAGAGAATGCATCTGCTTAACATCTCCATGCAATGTTGCACAACACCATGGTAATTCCACGAATTTCATGTCATGCGCTTACACTAATCTTTGTTCTGTGGACACATTTAAAATCAGAGTGTGTTTGTCTTCATTGTTATATCTTTCATGTTTGCTAGTTCATGCAATTTCTCTATTCGTGAACCATGCCTTCACCAACATGGGTTGACCAATTCACCGATGGCTTCATTGGAAATATCACTTGACATGATCAGGCTCATGCACCGTTAGCTTAGGAGCAGGACCAGTGTTTGCTTCGTTGCGTGATTGCTTCCTGCTTTTATGTTTGCTTGTTTGCTCACTTGCTTTTCTTTCACATTTTTGTTCTACTCTTCGCTATTTTATTTTTATTTTTTCTTGTTTACATTCATAGGTTAGTTTTGCATGAAGTTGTGTGTGACTCTTGAAACAGGCGAAGGTAAAGTGCAAGAGGACTTGTGCAATTATTAATACTTGATTATCTGTCATCCTATCCCTGTGTGTATAAATTGTTATCCTCAGTCCATGATACACCAATGGAAAATACGTGTTGTTTGAAGTGAACCTCAATGAAAACACAACTCTTGCATGCTAACTAGTATCAACAACTCTAGTCAGTTGTTTTGGGTTAACCCTTGTCAGCTTAGTCAAGTAGAGTAAGGTGAGGGGGAAAACCTTAACAAGTATGTCAAGGGTATATACAAAATACTTCTATGAAGGAATAACCTCTTCTGCTCTCAATAAGTCAAGATCCCTCTTCTACCTCTGAAATGAATAAGTGATATGCACAGTTATGAAATGAAAATGAAAAAAATGAAAATGTGAAAATTTTGAAAAAATGAAAATGAATAAGGTGAAAGAAGAGAAAGGCTTCCTGTGTGGAGAGGTGATGCAAGTAACTCTGTCAGGGTACTGTCTACACTTGTTGGTAGTTGTGTGATTCTTTGGTTTCTGAGTGACTCCATCGGGGTACTTTCAAGGCTTGCTGGTAGTATAGCAACACCAGAGATGAAACTTAAAACCTCACTATCATATTGCTTGTGTACCAATATACCCCTCATCTCAATCGAAGCAACTGTGTTGACTTGGCTGTGGTGACCAACCAAGAGCATGGCAGGTGCTACATCTTTCAATTAAGCTAGTGCTAGAGTCAAGATGATCAAAGAATTGAATAATACTTCCGAAGGTGTTAGACTTACTTTTTATGAAACAAGGTACATTTAGAGAGCTAGAGTTCTACCAGTGTGTCACCAAGTATTGTAGCAGTTGCAATAACCCTGCAAAATTTTTCCTTAGCCTCATTTTGGAGCCTCCCTACCAACCATCCTTGGAAGCATGTCTTGCACTGTTAAGTACATAAGCTTCAGCTGAGTTCTGTTGGCTTCCCAGTCTATGCATGTTAACTTGTTTGTCTCCCATCACAAGCTACCATTCTAGACTTAGGTAATTTTCTGGCTGAGATGTTCACTTAGATAATTGTGCAATTCTAAAGGGGAGCCAGCCTTCCCTCCAGAAATTGCACAATCCTTAATGGGTTGCCTACTGAGCTCTAGAATTTCATAATCCATCTAGGAATCCCTCCCTCAGAAAATTGTGCAATCCAGCCCAACACTGGCCTTCAACCTAGAAATTGTGCAATTTTGGGAGGCAGTGACTTGCTGACCCCAGAAATCATGCAATACCTAAGGGATAGCCAACCCTACTCAACCTAGAAATTATGCAAACCCCTTTCCCAGGCTTGCAGACTACTGCATGTCCCTTCAAGTTGATGGATTCCCTCCAGGACTGAACAATTTTGATTTGCATGCATGGGTTGATTTTTCCCGAAATAGCTAAAAGAAACATGAAAAAGGAATCCCTAAATTTTAGGGATGTATTTTTAACATATGGAGGTTACATACAAAGATCATTTTAGAAACTTCGCTCCAAGTGTAGATTTTTCCTAGATTTGTGGCATGCGTGTCATAACCCCAATCTTATCAAAACTCAGTTGCCGGAAGCTACAGATCTCATTCGTCACATCAATCTTGCAGCTCTGACATCCCATGTTGCATCTAAGAGTCTTCAGCACATTTAGCTCCGCTTTTTGGGGTAAGTCTACTTTTCATGTCTTGTATTCTGTTTCTATCGCTTTTTTTATTTCACTTTGTGTAAGTGTTGTCTACTTGATTTCAATGAACGCTTGTTGTTGTTTTTATGCATGTTAGCTTATAGAAGAATTGTTTCAATTTTTTACTGCATATCACTGTTGTCGCATGCATGACATTATTTCTGCACTGACGGTCACCGTTGTAGCGACTTGCTTGACATGCATGCTTGTTTTCCCATTTTCTAAATCTTGCACTCACTGTTAGTATGCATGATCATTCACTCTTGTTTACACTCAGTCTCGCCATGCATTCCAACCTTCTCATGTTTTCAGTCACCCTTTGGCTGGTTTGGGCTGCCTTGGCCCGAACCTTGCCTTGCCTAGCTAGCAATGTGAATTTATGAGAATAAAGGCTCTACCTTCCTCCTAGAAAATGCATAAAGTTGTCCAGCACTGGCCTCCAGGCTTGCATTGCGCAATTTTGGGAGGTAGTGCCTTATTGGCCCTAGTAATTACGCAATTCAGTTTGCTGGTTTGCATGTCACTGCTGACTAAAACTGCACATTGTGTAGTTTTAGTCCTCAATAGGCTAGGATGGACTATGCATTACATAGTTCCAATAGTCAGTCAGCCTCCTGACAGCTCGGTCTGTACCTTGCATAGTTTTGGAAATGAGTCTCCCATCTTCCTGGTGGAAATTCTGCGATCTTCATAATCAGTCATACAGGTATGTTGCAAGTTTGTCCTCAAGTTTGTTTTGGTTTTCAACTGGCAGATTGCTTGCGAGGAGTGTTTTCATGTCTCAAGGTATCACAAATGTTTTTCTACCTCTCAGTAGCACGACATAATGGCCTTCTAGGGAGAAGGGTCAAAGGACATCATTGGGAGCGCAATTGCATGAGCTTGCCTATCTATGAAGACACCAAGTTGTTCATAGACAAGGATATCAGGATGAAATGCCCACGTCATTGCAGAGATAAGCACCATTAGAAACAGCATAGGGTAGTAGACCTGCACATGACAAAGGAAAGAGGAAGGTTGTTGACAATGTAAAGGTGAAGCAAAGCTACAAGTTCAAACTTGCAACATACCTGTATGACTGATTATGAAGATCGCAGAATTTCCACCAGGAAGATGGGAGACTCATTTCCAAAAC
>Ga0068618_1000505_pt1 | contig 10939 bp, 6 predicted proteins | sample InSIn2SAF170_2_FD_77423 | JGI IMG/M metagenome (GOLD analysis project Ga0068618, IMG submission 77423) | Clean room microbial communities from NASA Spacecraft Assembly Facility at Jet Propulsion Laboratory, Pasadena, California, USA -... ...
ACCCACTCGCGGAGCTGCGGACTGTGGCGGCAGGGATGATGTGTTTGCCCAAGTTGAGTGCGGGCAGGAGGGACGATCAGTACGTGAGGGCTGGAGGGAGCTTTTCTTGAGTAAGCACGGAAAGCGTTGGAAAACGAAGGGATCAGGGGGCGAGCGTCCGGAATTCTGGAAAAGTGGAAAGCGGTGGCAATCTCAAAGGTCAGCGAGTGGGCGGAAGGGATACGGTTTGTGTTTGGTGGAAACGAGTTTTGATCCGAAGAAATTCTTTGAGTGGGTTGAACATTCGCTGGATCTTCAATTTTTCGTTCATCTCCTTAACGCTTGCATAGCTGCAGTTGGTAATTTGGTAAAACTTGATATATGCATGCGTCAATACAATGGCCCATCTACACAGTGCAGAGACGACATCGCCCAAGGTTTCGGCCTACTGTGTTTTGCAATGGACTCTGTGGAACTGCGGCATCGTCTCCTTGAGTTCTCACGGTTGCTGCCACCATCTGAACAACAGAACAGGCTTTGTTCTCGTGTATGTGAACTCGCAAGACTGGTCAGGGGTTGGAAATCAAGTATGAAGAATAGAGTAGTCATGCTGATGTGCGAACCTGATGCTCCGAGTAAAAGGGGACGTCACTATGCAGTGGAGATGGACAGGTTGGAAATGTGTCTTAGCGACGACCAGAGCCCACGGGGAGGCATCAACGGCGGATTGAGTCTCAGCAGGGCGAACTCATCTTGTTTGTGCATATTTCTGCCAACGGCAGAAAGTCCAAATCCTCTAGTCGCGTTTACGTAGAAGGCAATGAGCCGTTCATGCTCAGGGTCGTTGAGAAGCTCTTGTCAAAGTATCAGTGTTTCAATCTACTCTCTCAATTTTTGCCCGGGTATTGCCCACGCTGTTCTCCGTGAGCACGAAGTGTACCATGAGCGATCTATCATCGCTTGCTCGTGGACCATAGGCCGCTGGTCATCAGCGCCTGAAGATGACGAGTAACGATTCAGGCTTCATGGTTCGTATCGACCGACAACCTCCCCACAATCCTCGTAAAGCAACTAGCTTACCCTTCCGGATGCCCGTGGGTCTCCGCACGTGGCTGGGCTACGAAAATCCCGCATTATACCAACCGTCAAGCCAGCAGGCCAATATGGGACAGCAACATATCCTCGTGCACTCATTAGACTAGACAATGCATGTTCGATACTGCTCGACCAGGTGTCTCCATGCCGCCACGAGTTCCCCATGTCCATGCCTGTTTCTGCATCGAGTGCCACAAGGTATGTAAGATCGTCTCTATAATTCCTGCACCCATCGATGCTCTCTTCATAAGACGCGGATGGTCACACACGAGCAATGTGCGAAACATGCATAGACGGCCAAGCAGCGGAGCATCTGCAGCAATGGAGTAATTTGTGACCGGTCGCATTCTGGGCCGTCCGAGCTGTCGGTATGTTTCGAGAGTTATCATTCGCCTAAAGCGTGAAAGCGCTCGTGCGCCGTAAGCGCGAAAGCAGGCATGCCGGATCCACAAATGGGGCATATCGCAAAGGATGAGTCGTGATCAACGAGCATGTCGTCATCGTCGTGCCATGGCTCCTCGTGAGGCTCTGATATACGACTATCAAGCGTCGATGACAGCGTTTTCGCAACGTCCTCAGATCCGGTTCGCTTGTCTGGTTGTTTGTCGGAAGAACCGAAGCTTGGCAGAGATGTCAGATACAGGTCGGACTCGTTCCTGGGGTCAGTCGTCTCAGAGTGTGGAGGTATATTGTTATCGATGACATTCCAATCTCTTAGCACCTCGGACTGATTTCGAAACATTTTACTGATGTCCCTCCCACTCGCAGCGCGGGAATCATTTGCAGTTTCAGATATATTAGTGACAGCTATGTTAACGAGACTCAAGTTCCAACCACTCCGTTCTGGGTGCAGTTTGCGGAACATCGGCACGAGTGCTTCGGTAACGAGTCTGTCCGCAATTGTAGCGAGATCATCCGTGAAGCTGTATACAAAACTTGGCAGTGGTGCGGACTTGGATATACGTTGAAAAGTACGAATGCGCGTTCCGTCTGGATTTATTGGGGGCCGAGGGCGCGTGGAGAGCCGTAACGTTTTTGGATGCGCGAGCCAATGTTTGCATGGTGTGGTAGGGTCCGCACTCGCATTGTCACCATTTTTCTCATTGTCTTCATCTTCTGTGAGGTCCGTATGCATACGCTTGATAAGGCTTCTCGCTAATATGCTCAGCTCTTCGAGAAGCTCGCCCATAGAATCAAGCCTGATATACGAATCCTCTATGCTGATCTGCCGCGGTACCTGACGAGCCTGTCCTACCTGTGTATCATCAACACCGTGGATCAATGCAAACACTTTTGAACCGATCCCGTGTGGAGACCCCGGGCCTGCAAGCATCTTCTCCAGCGTGTCCGCGCTTATCCCCGGATGAAGTCGTACATCACGGACGGAAACGGTATCGTTGGTGCGACCGGTCACCAGACCAGCGTCGTAGACCACCGGACGTTGTAGCACGTGCTCTCGTATCGCTTTTGCCATCTTAAATCCGATTCCGGGAATTTTCCCGACCTCATGGGAATCAATAAAAGCCGTGACATTGCTATCAGTAGCGTTGACGGCTTGGTATGGAGGTAACAGCGTTGTCTGGCCGTTTGGCTTATGCAAATTTCCCACGAGCTTCGACGCTAGTTTGGATGTTGAGATTCCAACGGTGGCCGTGTAACCTATCTGCTCCTGAAGCTGGTTGCGCAGATACAGCGCTAGGTGCGAACCCAAGAGCAGCCGGAGCGTCAGCTGATCTGCGATCGAGGGGTCGCACAGGAGATTGGGCTCAGCAGGTTCGGATTCCGGAAACGTGTGGCCAGCAATATATGAAGCATCAAAGGCGAAGCCAATGGTTGGGTCACCCTTGGACAGACAGAAAAAGGAGCTCGGAGAATTTTGTAAATTAAGAAGGTCCAGGTTGTAATCGATGAGATCCGTGACATCCATGAACACCTAAGATGCAATGGCGATCAGATCAGTGCAAGCGAGGCCACTAATCAGCGGGTGGCCGCGATGGCGAACGGTGGCGGAGGGAGCGTACCTCGTCGAAACCGAGCCTCTCCACCTTACCGGACCAAGAGAAAGACCTTAGGAAGTTGTACAGCTGCTTGGAGGCATCGCGAAACCTGGTGAGGTCCTCACCAAGCACAATGATTAATTCGGGGCACACCCGTTTGGCCTCGCGGATAAGCTGCAACTTGTGCAAGCCCTAAACACCCATTGTTATCCCCGGATCAAGCTTTGCAGCACCATGGCACGCATGGATCGGACATACAAGCCGCCTGGCCTCGTAGTTGCATGTCACGATAATCTGTTTTTGCTGAACCGCCACTGTACAGTCCAATTAGCGCCAGGCATCTAGGTATCTGTACGGGTATCTGTGCGGGACAGAACGGAACAGGTCTCGTACATGGCTGTGTCTTCAAGGAAGGATCCTCAACTTCAAAGACTGAGGCGTAGAAGCAGTCGTAATCCTGCAAAACGGCCGAACCACTGTCAGATGTTGATTGCCTTGAGCGCGTGGCCACCCTGCTGACGATCAGGAGCGCCTTCTGTGGGTTTTCATGGAATGTAGATGGAAGATGTCAGCAGAAGACATACGAAGTGTATCACTATCCTGTCATCCTTTCCTCTGGGTAACTTCCTGGGCAGGCTTGGATCCATTTCGAGCTCTCATCGTCTTCTGACCAAGCCGCGGGTCTCAGAGCAGAGGTGATAAATGGAGGGGTTCGAATCGCAATTCGTTGGAGAACACTGACACACTCGGAGGCGTGTAACAAGCGACGCGCAACTGCGTACACGAACACTGTGTGGCTGCGGACGAATTTCACCTAGGCGCTCCGCTCGGTGAGTGTTGAAGCCGTTGGCCGTCCGCTTTGCTCCCCAGGCACGCCAGGCTTACCTCCTAAAACCCCGGCTGTACCTATTTAGAAATCTACCGTATCTTAGCTTCTCCGCTGCTTGCTTGGTGCGTGTACGGGAATAGATAGCGTCCTACAGGGATTGCAAACCCCCTGCTCCATCCACTCCCTGCGTTCGTAGCGCTCCCCCAGACCTGGCCTGGAGGGGGGCAAACGTTGGTTACGCACTGGTGCAGCCATTCTCTTTAACTCTCACACCCCGCTACGTCTTGCCCTCCCTTCTTGCTATATGCCATGCCTTGTTGATCGTATTGGGATCCGGCTGGTCTTCGGGCTTCCAACATCTGTGAATCAAATACGAGGCTCAGCAGCATAGTATCCATTTCTAGTGCCGGCTCCCCTCCATCGTCCAGGACCTGACCAGCCAGAAGCTCGACTGAGACACTGTCAGAAGACTGTCCTTAGTTGCAGAAAACAGACGCTCTCCCACACACCCAACGCGCATGATGCTGGCACCCATGTGTGAGCAGCAATCCACACTCCAACGTCAACCTCACGAGATCATGAGTTCTGCCCTGTCGAACATGTCGATATCACCCTCACCCCGAACTTCCACTCAGCCACCGCCTTTGCGACGACCACAACTTCCAAAACTCACCCTCAATACCAACACGGCCCAAGCTACATCCAAGACGTGGACTAAGAGCAATGTGGGATCATCTTCGATCCGGTTAGACACGATCTCGGCAGTCACTCCCACGGGTCGGAACACATTCATCAATGCATTTCCTGCGCCGAAACCATCAAGCTCGAAGTTGTCAATCAACACCACGGTAGCAACACCAGAGCCGGAGACGCCTACAACACCTTTCCAGCCTGAGCTCAAGACGCCGAGCTCAGCCTCAACATCATCCAGCACTTCATCTGCCTCCTCCACATCCTCCGAATCGTCTGCTGTTGTCGTCCCATATAAGGTAGCACACAATCTGAAATCCTGCCTTACCAACTCCCCGCTCCCTTCCATAGCGAGGATGTCCAACACGATATGCCGGCCGCTTTTCCCCGCTCCCAAGCGAGTGTCCTTCCGCGCGCCATTGACGGAAGACATCTATAACGCGAAGTTCACCTTTGCTCATTCAGACATCGAGACAGAGTCGGAACCTTTGGACTCGGCATCCGCCATCTCCATGCCTAATCCCTTACCCTCACCGGAAGCCGAACCAACCATGTTGGAGACACAACAATCACAAGACTCTTCAACACTGCCTTCCTCCACGTCATCGCAACAAACGCAGCCCCAACTCCAGGACTCCCCCCAATTCGCCTCGACCTACGCCTCTGCTAAGGCAAGACGAGAAAAGCCAAGGATAGCACGCTTGCTTCGGCCAGTGGCTGGGGAGAAGCGCGACTCATCGGACGAAGACTCAGACTCGTGTCCGGAGACACCCGTTGCCGGCCGTCGAAAACGAAGGAGGGAGTGGGTGTGGACTCTTGGACCTGCTGACAAAACAACGACTCCCGGTCGTGAGGATCCTTTGGCGTTACCCCAAAGCGAAGACGAGAGGCACAGCTGACACTTGAGGGGCGATCGAGTCAATGCCATTCGATCAAGAGCTTATCGTATTTCACTGTACCTGTGTACCGAGCATTTCGGGCGTCCGTGAGGTCGTGTCTGGAGTCCACTGAGCGTTGTTGGTGCATTTGTAGGAAGCCTTTCTTTTTGAACATGATACCCAGACTCATTTTAGGAGTAGGGCGCATGTTGATATTATTATTGCAGATGAATAACGAGAAGAGAGAGCGCAGTACATGCATAATGTCAAAGCTGACAGACAAATCCGTTCCGACCATTTCTACTGCTCAAAGTCTCTACCTAAACTCTTTCCAGCCTTAAACCCACGAAATTTCCCTTCCGCGATCGCTTCTTCGCCTTCGACTCTTAATTTTTTACCGTTCTACTAGAGTCCTAAGTAGTAGACTTCTCCTTCGTCGATCAAAACACTCGCTCACGGGCCACGTCTAACCACACTTGCACTAATGATCGGTTAGAGAAGCTATCTCAACCTGTCCCGTATAGACATTTTCAATTAGTTCCTCGCCGTGTCTGTTGATCCGTTCCACAGTCATGTGCGAAATCGTCGACTTGAGGCCTCATGGGATCTGCGGTAAAGGAAGATATCGCTCGCTGCGCACACATTCGTCTGCAGCGACGCAACCTACAACCTACGCATGCGACTTGCGGCCTCGCCTAACACCCGCATCAACTGAATCAGGCAAATTCAGGTCGGTGCTCCTTGCTCCGCCCAAAGCCAACTTTCCTGCTCGGTCTGCGCTTCGGTCATGGACGAATCTTCAACGGTAAGCGACCGTGAATTTTGGACTATCGGCTACCCCAATCATTCGGGCGGGGTATTGGTTTTTCTCCTTAACCGGAACAAGTACAGGATTCCCTCCACCGGACGTGTTGCGAATTCGACAGGAAACTTGTGGAGCAGCCTGGAGAGTGAATCTGGCAGACAATGCCGAGGTGCATACTGGCAGACAAGTCCTCTCTGCTGGCACCTACGGCAGGGATTTGCACCTCCACAGCGAAGTTTCGCATCTGCATAGGACTTACATGCCCTCAAGGCCCATAGACGTGCTCTTCTCGTCGCTGGTCTATGCCCCGGACCATGATCGCTTGCGTTATTATTGCTGCTGTGGTTGTCCATGTGTCCTTTGAGCAGGTCTCTGCGTAGGCAGCGTCAGTTTGTGTCCAAGCCTCTAGGTCGAATCGAAGAGGCTCGCTGGAGAAGCAGAATACTCACGACTGCAAGAACGATTTCCCACAGATTTCGCACTAGAAGAGCCTACCTTGGGTGTCTGTAGCTATCAGTACTAGTAGAGAGTTTACCGTAGTCATGATGGCATACGAGAGCAGATGTCTCAAGCTCGATGATGAAGGCGGACAAACACTTTCTTACATGGATTACAGACATAGGGACTCAGCCTTAAGTCGAATTCCTGCTAGACGGCCTTGCTGAGGCCAGTGACGGCAATGCAGTACTGCTCGTCTATAGGCGACGACTGGAATTTGGGCGAGAACACGGCCTTACAAGCGAAGAAAGGGTATACCGTCTGATGCAAAGTGACGTTGTGAATCCATCAGCATGCTGTCACGTAGGTTCTGTAGGGAGACTGCGAGGGTTTCGAAATGCGGAGATTCTACCGCTAATTACGGACATTCGACAATGAGCCAGGCGTGCCCCATATATGTCTAGAAAGGCATCATGGCATGTCGTCGGAACAATCGCCAATTCCGAAGATCTCAGCAGGCTGCACAAGTGAGATACATGTAGCTGTAAGCAGGGTCAGATAGCGGAATTTCAGTTTGCTTTATCTTGTGAATAAGACTTTCTGCGGGTTGGACCTTCCCACTATCGCTTCGGGCGCTTTACCTACCGTAAAAGGTCAATTCCTCCAGAGGGTCTAAAAGCTTTTGGTGCGGTCTAAGCGTAGTTCCGCCAGATCAAATCCACCCTGCGACGCACCTCTACAGCCACATACCGGATTCTAATACGGATTTTTGCGGCTACCTGGCCATAACCAAGTGTTAGAATCCGGTGTGTGGCTGTAGAGATGCATCGCAGGGTGGATTTGGCTAGTTGTTCTACGAAATTCGAGAGTTCATATCTCGTATGTAAGGCTAAATTTTGTTCTTTCTTGAGCAGATGTCTCTAAGTTAGTCACGTGAGGAACTTAAAGAAGACGTCATTGGTAGGCCAGCGCTCTTGCCAACAACCTCACAGCAACCACGATGGCTCTCAAAAAGGCAATTGAGTCGACAAGCTATGCAGCTTATTACACACGCCTAAACCTATCCTTCCACCATTCCACACAGTATCCTATCCATCGGCACCGCTTCCCTCCTCGTAGTTCGCCATGAAAGGACCACTCAGAGTCACGGACGATGTGTCGACCGATCCACAAAATCCTCACGAACAGACCCCTCTTCTAGGCAGCGATTCCAGTGGCGATGACGATGAAAACACCATTGTAGACCGCGAGGGTGAAGGCGTTCCGAATCATTTGCCGCAACCAGAACAAAGTCCGTGGCGCATCGACGATTGGTGGTTCAACCCTCCTTTATTCCGCTCGAGGTGGCATCTCTTCGAGATTGCAGATATATCATAGTGAGTACTAAAACTCCTAATTTAGTATGTCTCTTCTTAAAAAATTTCCAGCTTCCCTTCTTTTCTACGACGTCGTTGCCAAGCTACGCTCACCGCTTTGTGGACGCACCGACTTGCACCTCTCCAGAGACAGATGCCTGCTCAGCTTGCTGCAGATCTTATCATCCAGGTCAGTGTATCTAAATGCTTTACCAGAACGCAGTTGTGACCTTTTCCACATTCGCTCAGCATCGTACTAGGCGGACGTGTTCTGCTATGTTTTATATACACGGAGTACTCCAACATGTCGTCAAGTCCTGTGCTTCCCTATGCATTTGGCCTTTGAACACTTTCGCTCCATGGATGTGGTTTGTCCAGGCTAAAAGGTGCATCGCAATGTGCAGTCGACGTTCGTTTTTCCAGTCATACTTGACGATTTTACTTTCCTCAACCTTCAACATCCTCAGACGTATGTGATAGGAAAAGCGAATTGACGATTCCGGCACAACTCCCAACCTTAGGTAGTTTGATCCCTAAGGAATGACACTGACGCCGTACAGATTCTAGACCTCTACGAAAAGAAGCGTGACGAACCGCTGACCGATTTGTCCATAGTCGACTTTTGCTCAGGAAGCGGCGGTCCCGTACCCACAATCGAAAAACTTGTCAATGCGGATCGCATCTATCACAACAAGCCTCCAATCACATTCCAGCTCTCGGATCTCTATCCGGATATCGATTCCTGGATGGCCGCATCTTCGCACTCCGACAACCTCTCCTTCCTCCCCCAGCCCGTCGACGCAACTAACCCACCAACTGCAGCCGCTAGCGTAGGATCAGCTGTCGGCGGTGATGCCGGTGGCTTCTCCAACGACAACAAAGTATTTCGGCTCTATTGCCTCGCTTTCCATCATTTCGACGACGACATGGCGCGGGAGGTCCTTGCCAGCACGCTCAAGACCGCGCACGGCTTCGCAATCTTAGAATTACAAGACCGGCGGCCGCTCACACTGCTTCTGATGCTAGGCGAGGGTGTGTTGGTCTGGCTCACGACATTGTTCTGGTTCTGGCACGACCCAATTCAACTTTTCTTCACTTATATCATGCCGATCTTGCCATGCGTCATGCTGTTTGACGGCCTGGTGTCCTGTTTACGCACGCGCACGTGGGAGGAATTTGTGGAGCTTGTGGAGTTGACGATGCAAGGTCAGGACGACGAACCGAACCATGTCGATGTGACGCCGGAGGTCGTGTCTTGGACGGATGACAGGATGAGCTGTCGACTCGGTGGGTGGGGATTTACTGCGTGCCGAGATTTGCATACTTGGCCGTTTGGATATACTAACTTCATTGTTGGGAAGAGGATGACTTAGTCTGGATGCGCCCCATTAACCGCGTACGTTACATGGTTTCGCTGACTTATGGTCATGTTTAGTTGACGAGAGCGTGGACATGACAGGCCATGTCGACAGATTGTATTCATTGATCAATCTATAGAATGACCTTTTCAAATTTCATTCTGATCATCAGACTGTATTTGTTGAAGAGTAAAGAATCATTCCCCAAAGGATTCCGGGTATCGCTGGGTCCAGGCCCTGAAGGCACATTCGTTAAGCGCCACAAGCTATGAGCAAAAACCCCCAAAACTTCAAACAATCTAAGCCCAAGCAGCGCCGCGCTGATGTTCTTAGGCACACGGTGCAAGAAAGATAAGAGCAAGAACCCAAACCACCTCTGTCAAACTCGCAAGAGAATAGCCAGTATCATGAAGACATCAACATCAAGAAGGCCGTGAAAAACTCCCGGAAGCCCACTACTCCCACCCATCCACTCCCCCTGAAGCTCCCAGATTCCCCTGCACGGGATCGTGCCCGCCATCCTCGGCCTTCAAAACGTTCTCTGGCTCCACAGCCTCCGCCGTCGCCGTCGCCCCATCATCCTCATCGAGATCTACCCCCAATCTCCTCAACTCGCTTTCCAACTCCACGTTCCCCACACTCAACCACGCATTAAACTCCCAGATCTCCGCCAAGGTCCCCGCCTTACTGTACCCTCCCTCCCTCAGGTTCGGCACAATATCCCCCAGCGTGTCAAAGCTCGTCTTGATCACATTTCTCCTCTTCTGCTCGCTCATGATGTGGTTTTGCCGTTTCTGCTCCTCGGTCAAGTTTTCGCGGGGCTTTTTGGCGGACCCGCCAGAGGTGGCTACGGCGGAGCTCTGGCGACGCTGGCGACGTTTCGAAGAGCGGGACGAGGGGTCCCAAGACGTTGTGCGGTGATGGGTAGGTTGCTGGGCGAAGGAGCCGCGGCGAGCGGAGTGAGCACGGGACCAGACGCTGGAGGTGTCGTCCTCGTCGTCCTCGTCGCTGACAGACTCTTCGCGTAGAGTCGGATGTATGGATTTCCGCCGCTTTCCGGGGCGGGGAGATTGCTCGTCGTCTTCTCCGCCTACTCCGCCGTTTCCGCGGCCGCCGGCGCTCATGGGTCGCTTGAAACTAGCACGCCGCTGTAGATTGCTGAAGACTCTTTGTGTGTGCCATTGGATCTCGTGCTGTACAGACGCATTGTCTATGACCGAGTTCAGTCGCTGCGCTACTTGTTCTTCGCTCGGTTGGTCGGGCGGCGGGAGGAATTTGCCGTTCTGGAAGTGCTCATCTGAGCCGAAGCTGTACCGCATGTCACCCTTGTTTCGTGGGAGGCTGGCATAGAGTCGCTGTTCCGGGGTTTGGCCAGTGTATGCTGGGTTTACGGGGATGCCGTGCGGGCCGAGCGTCCAGCCTTGTGGGAGGTCCCATTTCTTCTGGCTCATCAGTTCGGGGAGAGCATACGGGATGCTGCTAGGACCCTCTTGTTGCTGGTAAGAGGCATTCTCT
>Ga0068618_1000509_pt1 | contig 10910 bp, 10 predicted proteins | sample InSIn2SAF170_2_FD_77423 | JGI IMG/M metagenome (GOLD analysis project Ga0068618, IMG submission 77423) | Clean room microbial communities from NASA Spacecraft Assembly Facility at Jet Propulsion Laboratory, Pasadena, California, USA -... ...
AGACCCAACTTTGAGACTTTCATGTATCCCTTCATTCCTCCACATGTCTCGCGCCATCTAAATGCCCTCGCTTTGCGATGCAATATACCCAACCCCCAAACCAACGCCCGCTCGAATACAAGAAGAAGAGATATTGTCCACTTGTGATTGATGAAAATCACCCAGGCCAGTGCCTAGTCCATTTTTGAGTCCTGCTCAGCTCCGTTTCCTTGTTGTATAGACTCTTCGCCGCCTGCAAGTACCTTTGTCTTGGGTACACTGCCCTCGTTCGGGTTACCTCCTGGTGTCACGGCTGACACCTTACCGTTCTCGTCAACGAACTCGAAGTTGTATCGGGAAAGCAGATGGGGGATGGCAGAGAGCTGGGGACCGTAGCGCTGAGCGTTGTCGTAGAGCTCAAACAGCGGTACAGCAAGTAGCTTCATGTTCTTTGGGACGCTCAAGACTTCTGGAGGTCATGTGTCAGCATTAGTCAGGCGCTTTAGGAGCTTATGTGCAACGTACTGCTCTTGGGTAGTTGAATAAAGTATAGCTTCTTGCATTCTTTCGGTCGCGAGACATGTGGAGGAATGAAGGGATACATGAAAGTCTCAAAGTTGGGTCTCCACCATTGCGCAAGAGTTTCGCCAATCTCCCACTCGCCTTCGTTGCCATCGTTAGAGAATTGGTTGCCTGAAGGAGCGAGTCTCTCATTCAGGCGGATCTTGAAGCCCTCGATTTCGTCGGCGTCGTGTGGAAGGTAGTCACCAGGAAGTTTGAAGAAGGCGTTTGCGATTTGTAGCATGAGGACGTGGGGGTGGTTGTGATCATGGCATACGAGGATGCCTTCGCAAGTTCTCCTCATGCCGTATTCATCGTAATGTTCTTCCAGGCGCTTCAGGCGAGCGAGGACGGATGGATCTTCTTCTGGTTGAGTCTCTTTTGTGCCGAAAGTGTAGTTGCTCAAAGGATACAATCTGACAGTCTTTGGTTGATGTGCATTGAAGTCTGGCGGAGCTATTGGGCTAGAAAGCGGCTCTTGTCGTCAGTGGTGCGCGTAGTACAGCGATTGTCCTTGACATACGGATATGAACTCTGCTGAGCATCTTTCGAGACTGTCGTCATTGCTGGACAGAACGGGGGAAGAGCGCGTCGCGTAACCTTGTGACTATAGGGAGCGGAATCCGAGGAAGTGAGATAACAAGAGGTGTCGTAAGGAGCTAAAAGCGATTGTGGTTGACAGAGGTAAGTGTTCAGAAGCAATTGAAGACAGCCGCCTTGACGCTGTCTCGGCTCGAGATGCGCGACCGACCGACGACGTGGGTTTGTGGGGAAGCTCGTTCCTGCCCACCACCTCCCACTCACTTGAAGCTTTCTCCCTCTCTTCCTCTCCTTCCTTGATTTGTATCTGTGGTCCTGCCGTTTTACCCGGCAGTTGACAGAGCTGTCAGCAAGTGCGACCTCAGGCGCATAGGAACCTAGACGTACGGCCAAGTGACCCTATCTCTCTTACTTCTATTACCCTCAAACATTGACTTACATACCCTGCTACCTGTCTGACCTGCACTCATCCATCAATCTGCATAACCTAGTCCTCCTACCAGCTTGAAAATGTGTCGGTAAGTACTTCACAAAGCAGCTGTAGCCACAGACACCGATACCTCTTGCAGTTGGTTTGCATACATCTCGCCAACTGAGCCCTGTCTCCTGTCCGATGTCCTCATCACCCCTAAGCATGCTCTTACCAACCAAGTCAACGATCACTACCTGCCTGGCCTCATCGCCCACCTGCCCAACAAGATAACCGCAGAACACGAAGCCAATGCCCGCAACCGCGTCCTCAACGCCGACGGTCTAGGTGTCGCCTGGTACACTTCCTCGTACAGCGACTTTGAAAAAGGTGCCACCGGCGAGAGCGAAGATGGTAAGCCTCACGAAGGCCTCAGACCCGCCATCTACAAGACTATACAACCTCCCAAGGGCGACATGAACTATCGTTCCATCTGTGCCAATACCGAAACCCGTTGTGTTTTCGCTCACATCCGTGCTACATCTGAGAGCGCCGTCGCTCACGTCAACAACCATCCCTTCATATTCGGAAAATTCGCTTTCATGCACAATGGTGCAATCTCGGATTTCACCTTGATCAGACGTGCCATTTGCGACATTCTGGATCATGACACCTATGCCAACATTCAAGGTAGCACCGACAGTGAGCACATTGGCGCCCTGTTCATGCACTTCCTGTCCGCAGGCAAAGGTGCAGACACCTGGGACGAGGACTACTCGGCTCAGGCCATAGCGCATGCTCTTCACACAGCTATCAAGACTGTCTGTAACCTGCAAAAGAAGATACTTGGGCCCAAGAGGAGGCCCAACAGCTTGAACCTGGCAGCTACTGATGGCATCCGGATGGTCGCATGTCGCTTCCGCAACCACAAGGAAGAGCAACCCCCAAGCTTGTACTTCTCAACCAGAGCCGGCACCACGTTAAACCGCAAGTACCCTGACCATCCCGACGGATTTGACCGACCTAACGAGGGTCCAAGAAAGGATGAGCAAGAGCACGGTAAACATGTCATTGTTGCTAGTGAGCCCAGCACATACATAGAAGAGGACTGGAACATTATCAACAAGAATCAATACCTCATCGTTCACAAGGATGGCAGGTTTACACTGCAAAACATGCTCTACTCAGAGTCATGGAACGCCGACGATGCAGAGGCTTACAAGGCGACTATGGCCGAAGCCGAGGATCAGAAGACAATCACTGCTGAGATGGAAGGTCTGAAGGCTAACATTACTGGAGCAGAGGGTCAGAAAGCTGACACTGCTGAGGCGGAAGATCATTAGGTGCATTGGAGTAGGTATCTCTTTATAGGGTCGTGGTATCATCAATCATCCCTTCATAATTCCTGCTCACTTTGCGGCAGCCGCTGGAGGAACCACAGGTGGTGCTTCTGGAGCTTTCTCTGGCGCCTTATCTGGTGACTTTGTGACCACAACCACTTGTTCAGTGACTGCAGGCGCAGGTGCGGGCGTAGGTGCGGGTGCAGCTGGTGTTGGAGAGACCGGTGTAGGTGGTGGAGGTGCGGCTGACTGAGGCTTGTACTCGATGGCCTGGACAGCAGGAGGAGGCGTGGCAGGTGCAACTGGTTCAGGCTAGTACCCATAGATCCAAGTGTTCGTGTGAGAAGCATTCTGACCTTGGACAACATTGGACCTGGTAGACTGTGCAGAATATCCAGTGGCATTCAGCTTGTTCTTCCTGTAATGCTCGGCGACAAGATAATAGGCATATATCTGTCCGGGAATGAAGCTGATCGCACAGAAGGGGTCAGTGAAGTATAGCGAGCAAGAGCAAGGAGACAAGAATACGAACAGGAGGAAACCAAGAAGGACGCAGATGACGACTTCGTGACCACAGCCTCTCATCATGAAGACGGAGATTGGAGGGGCGATCAGTGCAACGAGGAGGAGCAGGAGTGTCTCCTGATCTTGGGCTCTATCTCTTTTTGGCATCTTGAGAAGACTGTTGCTGAAGAAGTATCTCTGGATCTGATGTGGTCGAGGTCTGAGGGGTTTATCGGGACGAGAGGTTGAATTGATGCAATTCCAAATGAATGTAGAAGTGACAGTCCCGATAGATGTGCCCGAGAGATATGAAGAATGGGTTTTTGATGTAAAGGACAGTGGAGGAGTTGAACTGGGCTTTGAGACGAGATGAACTTTGAAACTCGTGTGCTCAGATGAGAGTATTTTCCTTTGCAAACATTGATGGAAAGAACCACCAGGGTTGCTGGGCGCGTCATCATGTGGCTGGTGCTGTGGCTGCAACTTCCTCGTGGGGAAACAATAGAGAACGAAGGGGGTTTCTTGTGCAACGCTCATCTTCAGCAATATACCGACAGTGGCCATGCAGAGATACGCCTCTCGCATGACAGTCTAATAGACTTTGAAATGCGTAATATATTCCTTCATGCTTGGATGCCATCTGCAAGTATCAAATCACCTGCATTGCAACAACTACATCTAGCATGCCAAAGTTCTGTCGGCTAACAGATCCCCCTTTGTTCGGTATCAAGTTCCCCAATGACCCCTCCATGTGAAGTAGTGACGTTGTCTCTCAAGCTAACAAAACAACAAAAGACTCCAAAACTCCCACCAACCTCTGTCCTAAAACCCCAGAACCCTCCAGCGCATCCAAAAACACAGTCACAATGCCCGACCCATCCGTTCCTCAAACCTACGAAATCAGACCTGATCCTCAAGCCTTGACTGGCAACAAAGAAGATCCCAGCCAAAACTCATCCACTGGAGTTGACTATGAACCCCATCCTGAGAAGAGCATCAAGCTCGAGCCAGAAAGAGAAAAGATTGTAAAGTCGATCTGTGCGCTTTACTCTGGTGGCGCAAGCGAGGAGCTTATGCAGGTCTATTCTGATAAGGCTGTATACGATGATCCATGGTATGTTTGGAGAGGACACACTCGAAGGGGCAATGTGGCCGAGTCTTTGACAGAGATGTTGGAAGCTTGACACATCCACACCCACATACCAATTAGAGAATCCTCGTTGACGAGAAACAGGTCATACTGCGACACCCGCTACAAGATTGCCGGTCAATGGTACGGCATTCCCAAAGTAATGGCCAAGTCACAAACCCTCAAGACCGAAGTCGTCGACTCGCAACCCGACCGCATCATCTTCAAGCTCCAACAAGAATACACACCTAGACTCGTCCACTTTTCGAAGCCAGTAAACAGTCTGGTTACATTGACCTTGGACGACCAAAACAAGGTCAAGTATCACAAGGACATGTGGAATGAGAAGGACTATTCGCATGAAGGCTTGGGCAAGATCATGAAGACTTTGAATGGTGATCATTTGACTAAGGTGAGTGCGTATCCAACGCGAAAGGACGAGTGCATACTAACTAATGCGATTAATAGATCACCCAACCACCAGAGACTTTGTAGATGTGCTTCACGAACACCACGAATCAATGGTCACTCGAGAAATATCTAGTTTAAATCTATGCATACGAGCTCTCACCAAGCCAAAACTTCAGCGCCCTTGACCTTCCAATCATTGCCATCCTTCGCAACGATGATAGTAGCCAACTCTTTGTTCTCCGGATCTACCAGTGTGAAAGACGACTTCTCGTTGGGGAAGAAGGTTTTGACTTCGACATCTTTAGTCCAGTCCCAAGTCGTTCTCTTCTCTCCTTCCTTACCAAGCACCAGAATGGATCCTTCTCTGACATACATCGGTAGCGTGTCAAACTGATGTGTCTCCTTGACCCATCTCGGTCCTTCAACGACCTGGCCATCCCAGAAGCTAGTCCACTTGCCTGCAGGCAGATAGAACTCCACCTCTCCACTTTCATCAAAGACTGGTGCAATCAAGAAGCTTGATTCCAGCATGAATTGCTGATCACATAACCATGCCGTCTTGTCTTCTGGAAACTCGATTGCCATGGCCCTTACGCTGACAGGCCAACCGTGCTTGATGCTCTCCATAGCTGTAGAGTATAGATACGGCATCAATCTGCACTTCAATTGCGTAAACTTCCTCAGCACAGCGCTGCATCCTTGCTCGCTCTCATCATTGTCGTCCACCAGCCAAGGAACGCGATAGCTGTTGCTACCGTGCAATCTTGAATGTGAGCAGAGGAGACCAAATTGCACCCAACGCTTGTAGATCGCTGCGTCGGGAGTACCTTCAAAGCCGCCAATATCGACACTCCAGAAGGAGAATCCACACATGCCTAGGGACAGGCCACCGCGCAGAGATTCAGCCATTGCTTCGAATGTACTCTCACAGTCGCCTCCCCACTGCAAGGGAAATTGCTGCGTCCCTGCAGTGGCAGCGCGAGCGAACAACACGGCTTCATTCTTCCCATGCCTCTTTTGCAGTGCCTCATAAACCACTTTGTTGTAGATGTAAGCATAGTAATTATGCATTTTCTCTGGATCCACAGAGGTATCGAACCATTGAACATCTCTACTAGGTATTCTTTCTCCAAAATCAGTCTTCAAGCTGTCGACACCGATATCAAATAGTCTTTCCAAGCAAGAGGTATACCACTTCACAGCTTCTGGGTTTGTAAAGTCGATTATACCCATGCCGGTCTGCCAGAGATCCCATTGGAAGATATCTCCATTCTTGCGTTTCAGCAGGAAGTTTTTGGAAGCCGCTTCTGCGAAGACGGGAGATGCTTGACCTAGATAAGGGTTTATCCATACGCAGACCTTGTTCAGCAAGCCAGAAGCCTTGAGGCGAGTCATAGTAGTTTTGGGATCTGGGAAATGCTGAGGGGAAAAGACAAAATCGCACCAGTGGAACGCGCGTAGCCAGAAACAATCGTAGTGGAAAACCTGGACAGGTATATCGCGAGACTTCATGCCTTCGAGGAAAGAGAGCACGGTCTTGTCGTCGTATTCTGTGGTGAAGGATGTACTAAGCCAGAGTCCAAAACTCCAACTAGGCACTTTGCCAGGCTTTCCGGTCAGAGTAGTGTACTTGTCTAGGATTTCTTTGGGGGTTGGCCCATAGATGATATGCCATTTCAAGCGTTGTCCTTGGACGGAAGTTTGTACTCTGCAGCATCTCTCACTGCCGACTTCCAAATCTACCTTTTCGGTTGCGTCAATGAAAACGCCGTAGCCTTTGTTACTTAGCCAGAAGGGAATGTTCTTGTACGCTTGGTCGGAAGAAGTACCGCCATCGGCATTCCACAGTGTGATTGATTGACCGACTTTATTGAGGGCTCCGAAGCGCTCGCCTAGGCCGTAGACTTGCTCGCCTACGCTTAGAGTGCTTTGGGTTAAGATATAGTGCTTGATATCGCGCATATCTGCTGTTTGCATGGGGCTGCTAGTTGCCGGGTCGTAGGCAAATCCCACACTACGGCTCAACAACGAGGTTAGTTTGTGCTTGCCGTCATTGCTGTGGAAGCGGATGTCGAAGGTATGAGGCTTCGAGGATACTGTTGCTGAAAGGTTGCCAGCTGAGATGGTGGTTCCTTGTTCCGTCTTTTCAATGCTGGCATTCACTTCTGGTCTTCCAGAGGGAAAGAGGTTGAAGTGTGGACCTTTGTTTAGAGCTCCATGCCAGTGAGTGATCTCGACAGAGAGTATGTCATCCATGACGGCTTCCAGTTCCTATGTATAATTGGTCTTGAATCCCTGATACTTCTAATGTGTCAAACATACCACTGTCAAGGTGGGACGATTCAGAGTATCACCTCTGCTTCGAATTTGCATGGTAGGACAGAGGAGTGTGATCTTCTTGCCATCCTGAGCTTCGTTGATAGAGTAAACCTCTTCTGCATACTCGAGTCGTTTGCCCTCGGCGACCAGCCACATGCCTAATCATATTATAAGCACCTGAATAATGCCTTTCATGATTTAATCATCTTACCATCGCGAAACTTCATCTTTGGCAGTCCAAGGAGAGAATAGTGCAGGAGAACAAATCAAAAAGAGCAGAAAGGGGTGTTTACCTACATGTGGGACAACATGACTATTGCTTCGATCCTTCAAGGCCTCACATGAAGATCACCAGCGTGATACGGCGCGGGGTCTCTTGTGGTTGGAGGGGTTTACGGAAAAATCGTCCCAGGTAGGAAAGGTGTTTGCCGAGCAAATGTATACAGGCTGAACACTTGCACGGCTAACAAATACCACCGGAAGAATTGCTCTATGTGTAATAGGATCCGTCAAGCATGGCCACTTGTGCAATGAACAGTGGAGTTTGTGTTACTCGGCCACGTTTGTGGTCGTGAGTTGAAGCTTGCCGTTGTGACGATCCTGACGAGAATCACAAGTGCTGCCAACCATCCGTCTCGACAGTATGACATTGAAAGTCCAGTGATATTACCTTCAACAGCAGATGCTGAAGTTGACCTAAGCACTTGACGAATATTTCTTTGCAGTTCTCGCAACAGAAGAAAGTTGAAAGGTACCATCTTATGCCAAGCCATTTCGTCATAGGCGAATGCATGAGAGCTCTTTCCAAGGGCAAACACACACTCTCTTCTTCGACATTCTGTAGATTCTAAGAAGTAGGTATCATCGCGTTCTTCTTTATTTTCAGTTTTGCTCGACGTCAATCTCTTGCTTTTGTTTCTCGACTGCTTGCACAATCATGCCCGATCTTGGATTCGATCCACTTAACCGCGAGCCCCCAGCTACTGAACTGGTGTCATCGTTTCTTACAACCAAAGACGCTTACGACCGCAATCATGGAGGTATACCAGAGATTGATGCTTCTAAACACCATGTCCGGGTAGATGGAGCAGTACGAAACATACTGGACCTGTCAATTTCTGATCTCAAAGCCTTGTCTCAACATACTGTTGTCTCTGCGCTCCAATGTGCTGGCATCAGAAGACATACAATGCGCACAGCAATAAAGGAAGTCCAAGGCATTGACTGGTTTGACGGAGCCGTCATGAATTGCAAATGGCGGGGACCAAGACTTAAGGATATCTTGGAAAAGGCGCAGGTCATTCTCTCCAAGGAAGAGAAAGGTCATGTAGCGTTTGCAAGCCATGCACAGACCTGTCAGGAGGACGAATGGTACGGAGCTTCGATAGATCTTGAGAGAGCACTTGAAGAAGACAAGGACGTCATATTGGCGCTCGAGGTAAGATTGTGTGGTGCCGAATCATGATACATGCAGGCTGACTCTCGCACAGATGAATGGAGAGCCACTTAGCAAAGAGCATGGATTCCCTGTTCGAGTGGTAGTTCCCGGTATTGCTGGCGCCCGAAGTGTCAAGTGGCTAGATCGAATTACCGTACAAACGGTAGAGAGCTCGAATTACTATCAACAACATGACTACAAGATTCTTCCGCCAGAAGCGGTAGATAGCGAATCTGCCAAGAAGTTTTGGGATACGACACCAGCGCTGCAGACGATGCCAGTCAACAGTGCGATTGCCGTACCGGAGCCTGGATCGAGAGTGGAAAGGTCAGCAGAAGGTATGGTGAGGGTGAAAGGATTCGCTTTGCCCAGTGGCGATGGTGGGGCGGTAGTAAAAGTTGAAGTGTCTGGAGACGAAGGAAAGACATGGGTTGAAGCAGATATCGAGCACGACGCAGATGAAAGCAGGTGGTCGTGGAGGTTATGGAAGGCAAGCGTCAAAATGGAGGCAGGCAAAGGTTTGAGTATTTTCAGCAGAGCTACAGACGAGGCTGGAGAGACACAGCCGAAGCGTTCGCAGTGGAACTTGAGAGGTGTAGCGTACAACGGGTATGGAGAGACGACAGACCTCGAGGTAGTGTAGAAGGTGGAAAGATATGCAAAATAAAAAGAAATATTTGGGCAGTCTCCATGAACCAAGACGGGATGGCTGTTGTGGTCCGTGCGAGCTGCTCGTTTCGACGTCACGGCAGGCGGACGACGTGAACACTTGAAAGACAGCCAATCCAGTCTAGACAGTTGCATGCTAGGATTGCGACCCAGACTTGTTACGCGCCCGTCTCTCATCGATCTAGTCAACAAGAAGGACTCTGATCGCTCCGCCGTCTTATCGCCCATACAACAGGACTCGCTGTCCATCGACCTCCCCGCGAGCCCCATAGCAGACAGCTCAACCACCACAACCACAACAACCACCATGGCTCCCTCAAGAGATGTCGAGTCCCAGCAGGGTGAGTCTACCTTGCTATCCTCAATTGTCGTCCACTCGAGCTGACCGAACATGCACAGGCTCCATCTTCTCCGTGTCGGGGTATGTCGCCTTGCCCGTCCACCACCACCTACCACCTACTAATGCCCGCCCAGTCCCGTCATTATCGCCGAGAACATGATCGGTGTCGCCATGTACGAACTTGTACGTACCACCTTTGTTCGGAACATACAATGCGCAATACTAAGAGGAGCAGGTCAAAGTCGGCAAGGACGGTCTCGTTGGTGAAGTTATCAGAATCGACAATGATAAGGCCACCATCCAGGTCTATGAGGAGACCGGTATGTTTGCATACACACACAAGTCACGCCCAGTTCGCTGATCCAGAGTAGCTGGTGTCACCGTTGGTGACCCGGTCTACAGAACCGGCAAGCCTTTGTCCGTCGAGCTCGGTCCCGGTTTGATGGAGACCATTTACGATGGTATTCAGCGCCCTCTCAAGGGTATCTCGGACGTCTCCAACAGCATCTACATTCCTCGTGGTATCGACGTGCCCGCCCTGGACCGTCAAAGAAAGTGGGACTTCAAGCCTGCTGGCTACAAGGTTGGCGACCACATCACTGGTGGTGACGTTTTCGGTTCCGTCTGGGAGAACTCGCTGCTCAGCAACCACAAGATCCTCCTTCCTCCCAGAGCTCGCGGCACCATCACCCGCATCGCCGAGGCTGGAAGCTACACCGTCGACGAGAAGATCCTCGAGGTTGAATTCGAGGGCAAGAAGTCCGAGTACAGCATGATGCAGGAGTGGCCCGTCCGTGTCCCTCGTCCCGTCAACGACAAGCTCGGTTCCGACTCGCCCTTCATTGTCGGTCAGCGTGTCCTCGACGCCCTCTTCCCCAGTGTCCAGGGTGGTACTGTCTGTATTCCTGGTGCTTTCGGTTGTGGCAAGACTGTCATTTCTCAGTCTGTCTCCAAGTTCTCCAACTCTGACATTATTGTCTACGTCGGATGTGTACGTTTGTCCCAACGCAGGAACACCACGCGATCGAGTCTGGTCATCAGGCAAAGTCGTCATGTTTCTTTTACTCATGCTTTTGGAGGCTATGCTAACTCTTCTTGTGCTTAGGGTGAACGTGGTAACGAGATGGCCGAAGTCTTGATGGACTTCCCCGAGCTCACCATTGACGTCGACGGCAAGAAGGAGCCCATCATGAAGCGTACTACCCTTATCGCCAACACCTCCAACATGCCCGTCGCTGCCCGTGAGGCTTCTATCTACACTGGTATCACCG
>Ga0068618_1000511_pt1 | contig 10866 bp, 10 predicted proteins | sample InSIn2SAF170_2_FD_77423 | JGI IMG/M metagenome (GOLD analysis project Ga0068618, IMG submission 77423) | Clean room microbial communities from NASA Spacecraft Assembly Facility at Jet Propulsion Laboratory, Pasadena, California, USA -... ...
ATATATATATATATATATATATATATATATATATAGATATATATATATATATATATATATATATATATATATATATATATATATGATATATATATATATATATATATATATATATATATATATTGGTAAAACCCCACATATCGTGTCGATTTAATAACGTCAATACCATGTTAAGAGCCGATTGCAAAGGCCGATCGCTGATATTTAATGTGCCACTTGCAAAGGCCGATCGGTGATATTTAATGCACCGATAATGCAGGAGGTTTAAGGCACGGGCCGCCCAATGCGAACCCAACCCCCATTGATGTATCATTGTGATTTACAAAATAAATTGTTGGTATTGTTTCAGGAATTTGATCTCCCGACCTCTCCTCAACCAACATATATTTTTGCCAATACACCAACTACTTACCTTGGTAATCCGCCCGAAGATTTTTTATTTAAACTCAAAGTTTTACCTCTGCACAGAGTTCGAGACAAAGGAGAGAGACTGTAGGCATGGATTTTGAGGTAGAAGGCAGGCACAGATTTCGAGGCAGTTAATTAATGTTTTAATGCAAGAACCATGAATTTTGCAGGAGGGCAAAATTTTCACTTTGTCAGATTTTGATAGATTTTATATGGATTTTACAACTCTCGTCGCCATGAGCGCAATGGTGCTATCTGTTTCTTCATCAAAGTTCTGTATTTTTTGGTCATTTTTAAAATGCACGTGGAACCATGATTTCAGCAAAAACAGGGAGCGGAACCATGAGCCATGAAATTTTCCCGAGGTAAAATTTTGGCATTTCATAATATAGTCAAGTTGATACTTGTTTTTCATGGTTTTCCACAAGGATCGCAATGGCAAGATCATATTCACCATCTAAGTTGCAGATTTACAGTCCATCCATTGAACAGAATCTTTGAAGAATCCTGAGGAATCTAAAAGATTCCTTGAGCCTAGAATTCTCAACTTCTCAGAATTTGGATTTTTGACAATCGATTTAGCACTACTCAACGCCACAAATCTAATGGTGTCTTCAGATTTCTTATTCTCTCATTTCTTCTTCTAGCCACTTTTCTAATTGCTAGTGCAGATGTCCACATTCTTGTGTGAGCAACCATCTTTATGCAATCGATGCCTTGAGAGCAATGGTCCAAGCAGCTTCAGTAGTGTGACATCCACTTCTTCAAATGGCCCTTGGTTGTGAGGTATATTATGTGTTCATGTACTTCTTCTTTATGCATTATGTTTCACAGATCCTTGATTAATGTTGATGCAGGATCTTGTTTATTACATGTTGTCATGATTCCTTGCTTGATTTGATGTGGAATCTTCTATGTGATGTACTTGTTGTCATAATTCATCATGTTATGCTTTGAGATCCCTTGTTGTATGTTGTTGGGATACTCTTTTTGTCATCATGCATGTTTGTTTTGACATCCCTTTTGTGCCATGTTGGCAGGATGCTCATCATGCATGTTTTTTGTGTCATATTGATAGGATTCTTTTGACTGAGATTTCTAGTAGTGGAACATCTCTTAGAGCCACTCATGCGTGAGGGAATTTTTCCTTGTATGATCGACACATCATCTTTATGGACATCACTAGTATTGATAGCACTTAATGCAACAGCCTACACCATCTTGACACCGGGGCCCAGAAACGTAGTCCCTCCTGGACGAACTCCGTTATCAACGGCGTATGTTTTAATGTGCTAATGATTGTTATGTTCTTCTTCTTTTCAGCATGCAGATGTATTCATTAATGTTCTTTTAAAATGAAATTTAACACATCACGAAAGTAAAAGGTCTTGGAAAGGTCCTTCTTCACACCCGGACCTGGATCATAAGTGCTAGAACATCTTCACACATTTCATGCTTGGATTTCTAAATTTCATATCTCAAATATTTGTCATAATCTAGGGTTTCTACCAAACCCTAACCTCATAATATCCATCAAACCCTAATTGTCAAATTTCCTAGGGTTTCCTTCAAACCCTAGTATTCTTTTGGGTCTCCTCCATCTTCTTATGATTCCATCAACGGTGTCATCAAAGGGGTGATCTTCATGACCTTTTTTCAACCTAGATCTAATACCATGTTAATTTTTCTTAAGGCTATATTTCTCTTTGCTTTAATAACTGAATTTCATTATTTCCATATTAAATTCACACCATAACATCATAACATTATTAAGATTGACATCATTATTCAACAACAGATGCAACTATGTAGAGAGAACAATATCATCATCAATGCAACAAAACATAAAGGAACAATATAAGAACAGCATTCACACATAGAGACATCAGGATTGGTTGGAGACTAGGGTAAAACCCACTATGGGGAAAACCCTTTCAAATTCTTCTTCTTATTATATTTTCATTGAATGATTCAGTAAAGAGAGATTACAATGATCCATATCTTCAATCATAAACCTATCCAGCAAAAATAGTTAAACAGCATTCATGAGATGAAACTAGCAATGCCAATAATAAAAAACAATGATTCAGTGACCTATATTGAATCGTCATTGTCTGTAGTCAACTGTCAAACTATGTGGTCAAGATAAAAAGTTCGATCAACTCAAAATTCAACCTTTACGTTCTAGTCACAGGGAAGATGTGTCATGCATGTTGCTGAAACGAATCAATCAAAATTTCTCCATGACATGCCTGTGGCTGTTGTTAAAATTTCTCCATGACATGTCTACGGCTGAGACCCAAAACCCTAAAAACAAAGATGTGAGCTTCAAATCCTGCAATTTCAAACATGTTTCAACCAATCTTCACGAACTTGCCTCAGACCTATGCGAGCCCAACCAAATAAGAGAATAGAATAATTTTCCATGTTGATATCCAAATGAGGTTGAGGTCACTTGTATTTATAGGATTCCAAAGGTGTCTAATTTTCTTTACGGTCAAACTGATCAAATATGCACATGTGGGATTTAATTCATAAATACACTTTCCCTTGTCCAAATTGGGCACTTCAATAATCAAAATTGATCCTGTCAAAAAGAGGAATCTAGTCCCATGGTTGGAATTTGTCACGGAGCTTCCAAATTAAGACACTTGTGTTATCAAATTGATTTCTTATGTGCCTACCTTTCTAAGGTTTGATAAAAAAAGGTTTTATTTTTTATGAGACATTGTTAAGACCAAATATATGCCTTTTGGGTGGCTAAAGGAGAGAGAAAGTTATTTCGAACTAGGGACCCGAATAGATCCAAAGGTTCATGTTATTTTGATTGACGACTCCTGACATTTCGTGTGGGGAATTAGTGGAGAGTTAACAACCTTTATGTGACCTAATAAGATCCAAAGGTTAAAAATTGGTGGCAATGGGCAAGACTAAAGGTAATATGTACTCCAAAATGGATTGCAGAAAATTCTGGTTATAGGCACTACGAAACAATTTCACAACACTCTTTTAAAAAATTGTATGCGCTGTGAAATATTTTCATAATGCTTCAAAAACCTTTGTTTTTGGACTTTTGGGAAGGTGGAGTGACTCGCCCTCTGCAACTCAACTCTCCACAATCTTAAAACATCTCCCACACTTAGGGAATGATCTCCTCCCGCCTCTCCTCGTCATGTTTACACTCTCACTCACCAATGATCCACGTTCCAATCGAAAAGGGCATGTCATTGCCTGTAAAACAGGGGCGCTACGAAATGTTGGAAGGTCATAGTAAATGGGACATAAATAAATAACCACTACTCAAAAATCGAATGTTAAAAAGCATATAACATTATAGATATGGTCACACAAATTCTAAAATGTAAATAAAATGCACACACATAGTTTGAGTGGGACCCAAAGAACAAAAAATGCAGATTGAGAAATAAATATGTTGTTGCACAACTTTATTTTCATTCATTCGATCCTGCATACTTGGATGCAGGAGAAGAGCTACCCTACTCCCCATTCGATGCCCCTATTTATTCATAAACTTGGCAAATGGTTTGTTTACTCTTCTCTTTAAATGAGGGAAGTCGAAAAGACAACCATGGTGAACTAATTATTAAAATGGAAATAACTATTACTTCCTAGACTCTTCAACTTACTCCAAATTCTACACTTACATTAAATATATAGAGTGCTAACAAAACAACAAAATCAATTTTCTAGTTCAATATGTGACCATTCCACCACATTGTCAAGCGATGATCCATTTCTTCATCACAGTCTTGGTCTAATGCTCCTACATTAGACTCCCCAAGAAGCAAAAAATCATGAGCTTCTGCTCATAAGGTCCTCTATAGAGCAACCTACCTTTTGTAGAGTTGTCGCACTCATCCATGTAGAATCCTCCATTGAACGGTTCTTCCACTTCACCAAAATATCTAGATATTATTTTCCCCTGGTGTGCTTTGCAACTTTGGTGTCTAGATTCTTTCAGCCTGCAGACCCTCTGCCATAGGCATCTGCTTCATCTAGCTTTGTTCATAGACTTCTCCATTGCTCTCATTTGTTGTAGCGGCACCTTCATCGCTAGCTTGATATGGATACAAATCAACCACATTGAAACTAAGTGAGATACCTATGCCCATAGATAACTCCAATTCATAGGCATTTGCAGAAAATTTCTTGAGTATTCTTAAAGGCCTTAGTTTCTTCATCTTGATTTTGTTATACTCTCCTCTCGGGAATCTCTCCTTCCTCAAGTGGGATAAGACCATGTCCCCTACCTCAATTTTTACTTCTCTTCTTCTTAAATCTACTCTTTGTTTGTACTTTTAGTTGTTGTCCTCTAGCTTATGTTTTATCTCCTCATGTAAGTCACTCATTGTTGTTGCAAAATATTCCCCATCAGCACTCCTCTGTTCAATTTTTCCCAAATCTCTCAACTCACAAACTCCTCTAGGATGCATTCCATACAACATTTGAAACAGACTCTTCCTTTTTCTCCTATTTGGTGAATCATTGCATGCAAACTCAGCTTGAGCTAAGTTCTAACACATGATCCCACTACTTGGGATGCTCACCCATAAGGTTCCTTAATATGTTTCTGAGACCCTATTTACAACTTCTATTTCCCATTAGACTATGGATGATAGGTTGAATTGAAGTTCAACTTTGTTCCAAGCTTCTTAAACAAAGTCCTCAAAATATGCCTTGTGAACCTAGTGTCCCTATTAGAGATTATACTCTTTGGCAAGCCATGCAACCTAACAATCCCATTGAGAAACAAATGAGCCACATGTCTAGCATCAATAATCTTTTAACACAGGGTAAAATGAGCCATCTTTGTAACTTTGTCCACAACTACAAGTATAGAGTCCTTACCTCGTTGTGTCCTTGGTAAACCTAAAACAAAGTCCATACTTACTAAGTCCCATGACCTACTAGGAATGGGAAAAGGAGTATATAGTCTGACATTTTAACTCCTCCCTTTCGTATGCTAACATAATCTACATTTTCTCACATTTTTCTGCACATTTTTCCTCATCTTTGGCCAAGAATAAAAATGTTTTAACTCCCTAAGTATCTTGTCCACACCAACATTCTCTGCCAATCCTCCATTATGCTTTTCTTGCATCAAATTATCTCTCATTGTCAAAGAGGAATACATAATTGATTGTTCTTAAACAATAAACCATCATGCAACATAAACTCCCGCCATGGGCTGCTATCTCTGCTCACGGAGTTCTTGCATGCTTCAAAGGCCTCTCGAAAATCAACATCATCCTCATACAAGTCCTTCAAATAATCAAAGCCAAAAATTTGTACATGGAAGTCTTGCATGATCAAACTCCTCTAGCTCAAAGCATTGGCCATGATGTTTTCTTGTCCACTCACATGTTTCAGAACAAAGGTGAAACTTTGTAGGAATTCCACCCACTTGGCATGTTTATGGTTCAATTTGTGTTGTTGCATTATATACTATCATGCATATTATTAGAGAACAAAACAAACTCCTTTTGCATCAAATAGTGTCTCCAATGCTTCAATGCTTGAACCACCACATATAATTCCTTGTCATAAGAGGAGTATTTATGTTTTGAATCATTCAACTTCTCGCTGAAATATGCAACAGGTTTACCTTCTTGACTTAATATTGCTCCAATGGCTATTCCACTGGCATCACATCTGACTTGGAAAAGATGATTGAAGTCAGGTAATTTCAACACCGGTTTCTCAATGATATTCCTCTTCAAGAGTGAGAAACATTTCTCTATTGCTATTTTCCAACAAATGGTTGTCTATCTTTCTTGATTGTTTCAACAATGGGTGCACAAATACCACTGAAATTCTTGATGAATTTCTAGTAGAAGCTATCTAAGCCATGAAAGCTCTTAACTTCGGAAATTTTCTTGGGTGAAGGCCAAATTACAATCACCTCTATTTTCTCCAAATCCATTTTCATTCCATCCTTTGAAATGAAAAAGCCTAAATAGACTAACTCAAACCTTATGAAAGTACATTTCTTATTAATCAACAACTTCTCTTGTTGTCAGATTTCTAGAACATACCTTACATGCCTAACGTGTTCTTCCTTTGTTCGACTGAAAATCAAAGTATTATCCAAATAAACAATAACAAACTTACTGACGAACTCCTTCAAGACCTCATTCATCAACTACATGAAAGTACTTGGTGCATTTGTTAGTCCAAATGGCATGATCAACCATTCATATAGTTCATAATTGGTCTTGAAAGCTATCCTCCACTCATCCCCTTCTCTGTTCCTAATCTGATGATAGCCACTCTTCAAAGAAACTTTTGAAAAGTAGTTTTCCCCACTCAAACAATCCATCATGTCATCCATCTATGGCAATGGAAATTTGTATCTAATTTTGATCTTGTTGATTACTTTGGAATATGTGCACATCCTCCATTCTCTGTCTTTCTTTGGATTGAGTACTGCAGGGACAATGCATGAACTCAATATCTCCCTTATTAACCCTTTGTCCAACAGTCCCTGAACTTGTTTCCTTATCTCCTCATTCTCCTTAGGCGTCATCCAGTAAGCAACTTTATTCAAAAGGCTTGCTCCTAGTTGTTGCGTTGTTGAATGTTAGTTTTGTTGTGCTAATTTCAACTTCAGATTTATAAACAAATGCTTATCAATTGCTTCATGTGCATAGGTTTCCTTATGGTGTTTGTGAATGACAATAGGTAAATTTTTCAAGTTTCATGTTAAGTTCATGAGAAAAATAACATGAAAATCAAGTGATGAACAACAACAATCAAAAATACTGCAAACCATCAAAATGAACAATTAACGCAATGTTTTGATGATGGATTTCACCCCTCCTGGGCTACATCTCCTTGGTCCAGCTTCCATGGCTTGGGCCTCTGTATTAGCTCAATAATGGAAAAAGTGATGTTTACAATGCTTTATTTCTCCTGAAATCTGATTCAATGTGCTTAGAACACCAAAATAAGCTAGGAACACCTTTTTTTATCCCAATTTGGTTGATTTTTTCCAAAGTTATGGTAAAAGACAATTTCTCCTAGTAAACCTCCACTAAAATTGGAGTTAGTGTCAAAATGGAGGGTCTATTAAATATGTCACCAAATCAATTGTGAGTTTAATTAATGTTAAGTGAAGATTAATTAATCATTAGTCGTGATTAGCGCAAATTGTTGGGTTGTGTTATATTCTTTCCACATAGTTAACAAGGGGTTTGAGGGGCACACGTAACCCCACTTTATGGGGTCCGGGGCAGCGCCCCGTAAAATTTTGGTTTTGGACCCTATGTTAGGTTGGGCTGACCCACCTATGGTTTTGTGCATGATTTTTGCACATGTTTTTTGGACGCGATGGTTTTTGGTCCATGGTATTGGATGCTTCGGCATGTATAAATATTATTATAACATTGAATGGAACATAATCAAAAATCAAGCTGGTAGTCCCGGTTTTGGGATCCAGGGGAAAATCTTTGTGTATATGTGTTTTATGTGTTCTGCTCTTGCATTATTTATTTTCTGTATTTTAGAATTCGTATGCAGGTAATTTTTGTGTGGGATTAAAACCTACATTTGGTATCAGGGCTATTTTGGCTTCAAGGGGACGCATTTGTTGCTGAGGGGTTTCGTTTGGGCCTATGGTAGACCCTGTTTAGTGGGAGATCTGCGAGATCGATTCTGGTGGTGAAAGATGGCGAGCAGTGGAAAGATAGAGATCGAGAAATTTAATGGTCAGAGTTTTGAGTTGTGGAAACTCAGGATGGAGGATTTGTTGGTAGATAAAGATCAGTGGATCGCAGTAGATCTGGGTACTAAACCAACGGGAGTGTCCGATGAAGAATGGAAGAAGTTAGATCGGAAGGCAAAGAGCACAATACGATTATGTGTCTCAGATTTAGTATTGTTTAATGTATCAAGGGAAGCTACGGCAAAGGCTTTGTGGGATAAGTTAGGGACTTTGTACCAATCTAAGTCTCTGGTGAATAAAATGTTCCTGCGAAAAAAGTTGTATAACCTGAGGATGAAAGATGGAGACTTGGTGACAAAGCATCTGAACGCATTTAATACTATGGTAAGTCAATTAGCATCTATTGATATTAAAATTTCAGATGAAGATAAGTGCATCAGTTTGTTCTGTTCTCTACCAAATTCGTGGGATAGTCTAGTTATTGCAATAGGTAGCAATGCAATTGCCTTGCATTTTGATGAAATAGTCTCATCCTTGTTGATGGAGGAGATGAGATGGAAAAATATGGAGAGCCAGAATGGTGATTCCTTGTCTGTACGAGGATGGTCCCAAAACAGAAACAAAAATAAGTCATCGAGTGGGAGATCTAAATCTCCAAGAAAACCTGTAAAGGTGGTGTGCTGGAAATGTGGAGAGGAAGGGCACTACAAAAGGGACTGTAAATCTAAAGCTCCTGATAAAGGAAAGGGATCTGATGATGCTCCTTCTATAGAGGCGAAAACCACCTCAGATGAAGGTGGGGATGTGTACTTGGCTTCTTCAAGTACACATGTAAATCATGAGGCATGGTTGATTGACTCAGGTGCATCCTTTCACTTCACTCCCCATAGAGAGTGGTTCTGCGAGTATGAGAAATACAATGGTGGTGATGTCATCTTAGGGGATGATAGGAAGGCTAGAATCATTGGTCGTAGAAAGGTAAAGTTGAAGTTGCAAGGTGGAAGGGTTAGAACACTTCCAGGTGTTCTGCATATTCCTGCATTGGCGAGAAATCTGATTTCTGTAAGCAAGTTGGATGATGCAGGTATAAAAACAGTGTTCGAGAAGGATACCTGTAAGATGGTTCAGGGAGCACTGGTATTGATGTGAGGAGTTCGGATTGGAACTTTATACAAGCTGCAAGGTAGCACTGTTATTGATGGGTACAATAGTTCTATGGTTCTTGAAATGGAGCGGAAAATCTAGTGGTCTCTGGAGAGAAGACCATGTTGTGGCATCAAAGGCTTGGACATATTGGAGAAAAGGGCCTTCGGGTACTTCATGGTAAAGGCATGGTAGAAGGTATGAGTAATAGCTCTCTGGATTTTGATTTCTGTGAAAATTGTGTATATAGGAAGTAGAATCGGGTGAGTTTCCCCTCTGGTAGTAAGAGGGCGAAACAGATATTAGAACTTGTGCATAGTGATGTGTTTGGACCTATGAAGGTTCCATCACTGGGTAAGTCTGTGTATTATGTATCATTTATAGATGACCTCTCAAGGAATACATGGATATATTTCCTTAAGAAGAAATCTGAAGTCTTTGACAGGTTTAAAGAATTTAAGGCTCTGGTGGAAAACTAGACAGAGAAGAAGATAAAGGTGTTGAGGATAGATAATAGTGGAAAGTTTTGCAGTAAGGAATTTGAAGAATTCTGTAAGAAGTGTGGTATAGCACGACAAAAGACTACTCCATATACACCTCAGCAAAATGGAGTTGCAGAAAGAATTAATAAGATGTTGATGGAAAGGGCAAGAAGCATTCTCAGTGGTGCCGGGTTAGGACAGGAATTCTGGGCAGAGGCGGTGGATGCTGCATGTTACCTGGTTAACAGGTCACTGTCATCAGCGTTGGAGGATAAGACTCCACAAGAGTTATGGACTGGTAAGAAACCCTCTCTTTCACATCTGAGGGTGTTTGGATGTGATGCATATGTACATGTTCCAAAGGAGAAACAAACCAAGTTGGATAGTAAACCTGAAAAGTGCATCTTTATTGGGTATAAGGATGGTTTAAAGGGTTATAAGCTTTGGAACCCAGCCACACGGAAGGTTGTGTACAGTCGAGATGTGGTGTTCAGAGAGGTGAAAGATGTTATTAAACATGAAGTCCAACGAAAGGAACCTGAGAAGATAGAGTTTGAGCTAAAGGAGGAAGAATCAGACTCTACAGCAGAGGAGGAATTAGAAGATGAAGAGCCACAAACTCCAGCTGTGAAAAGATCAGTTCAAGAAAGAAGGCAGCCTGAAAGGTATATTCCATCTACTTTCTGTTCAAATTTTTCTTTATCTATTACTAACGATGATCCCAGAACTGTGAAGGAAGCAGTGGATTCAGAGGATGGAAAACTCTGGAAAGAGGCCATGGTTAATGAAATGGCATCTTTGCACAAAAATGAGTCTTGGGATCTGGTGGAGTTATCAGCTGGAAGGAAACCCATTGGCAACAAATGGGTGTTCAAAAAGAAGACAAATGCAAAAGGAAAAGTGGAGAAATACAAAGCTCAGTTGGTAGCAAAAGGTTATTCCCAGGTGCCGGGAATTGATTTTGGTGATATTTTTTCTCCTGTTTCCAAGGTAACTTCTATTAGATTACTTTTATCTATTGTTGTTGCTTTTGATTTTGAGGTAGAACAAATGGATGTGAAGACAACATTTCTTCACGGGGATCTGGAAGAGGAAATCTACATGAAGCAACCTGAAGGCTTTGCGGTGAAGGGTAAGAAAGAACTAGTA
>Ga0068618_1000512_pt1 | contig 10860 bp, 4 predicted proteins | sample InSIn2SAF170_2_FD_77423 | JGI IMG/M metagenome (GOLD analysis project Ga0068618, IMG submission 77423) | Clean room microbial communities from NASA Spacecraft Assembly Facility at Jet Propulsion Laboratory, Pasadena, California, USA -... ...
ATACCCAAAATTTCCAAGTTCATGTTCAAGTTCTCCCAAGATGTCTTTCTGGCTGGCTGCTGTGCTATTCTTTTGCACGGAGCAAGCCGTCTCTAGTAGGGTTTTTGTGCGATCGATCGCTTGGAAGAGCCAGGGAGGGTGCAAGTGCCACCAATGTCGATGTTCCACACAGCCGAGTTGAATTCGGAGAACATCTTGGCGATCTGCCAGCCTTGTTCGGTGCCGTTGAGGTTGCTGGCATACATGACGTTGATGCCCTTGACTAGGTTTGCGCTGCCGAGGTTGGCGGTCCAGCGGAAGGCTACTGTGTTGCAGGCGATGGCGTCGAGAGCAAGAACGTTAAAGCCGATGGCTGGTTGAGAACCTTGACCTGATTCGAAGGCGGCCTTGGAGGGGAAGGTGGTTGCGCCCAATGGGTAGCCACCGAGGAAGTTGATCGAGTCGGAGGTGTCGGTGAAGTTGGTGGCGAGAACGGCCTCGGCTGTGGCGTTGTTATAGGCAGTCAAGAGCGATGCGAATTGGTTGACCAGGTTTGTAGCAGCTGGGGAGGACAAGCAGGTGACTGTTCCGTATGCGGGAGTGGTGGTAGTAGTGGTGCGGGAGGCAGTGGTGGTGGAAGACGAAGCAGCGGTGGTGGTCGAGATGTGGGCAGCGCTGGTGGAGGATGCGTGTCCCTGAGCAGCAGCACTAGTTGAGGATGCGCGTCCCTCGGCGGCAGCACTGGTAGAAACACCTCCGTAGCTTGGGAAGCTGTAGCTCTGGTAACCTGGGTAGTTCGCAAAGGATGGTGGGCCGAAAGGAGTTGCGGCAACGAGGCCGGTGAAGAGAGCTGTTGCTGCGATGAACTTCATTTTGCTTGATTGTATTAGGTAGTTGGTTCAAAAAGAATGACTGTGGTGAGTTGCACGAAAACAAGAAAAGAGTGGCTGAAAGAAAGATCTTTCTGTATGAGCGATTGGACTGTTGTGCTGTTGCTGGAGAAGAAGAAGAACGGATTGAGAGCATAACATGGTCGACATTATATCTTCAAGTCGGTAATCGCTGAACCCTCTGGCCGGTACTTTGACGGCGTAATGGGCTTGAGCTGACTCGGTGAGCGACAATGAATATCAGGTATGGTGGAAATGAATGGCGTCAGGCTGAACAGTGCCCAGCTAGATTATACGAATATTGACGGGACTTAGCTTGGTGGCGCAAAGATGGCCGATTTGACTTGTGTGGTCTCAAACAGCTTTTTCCATGGACGGGAATGAGGTCTGGTTCAGCAGCAAGTACGTACTGGGAGAAGTCCAGCTCATTCTCGTTCATCTAGACGGTGTTTGACATTGGGATTGGACATATAAGTCTCAGATGAGGTTGTTCGAGCCTTCTGAATCAACCCCTACTGTTTTCTCGACAATTGTTAAGCACTTTTAGCTCAATCGTTAAGATAAGCGCTTGGACCTTATCGCTCACACCGTAAGCCATCATCGAAGCTAACCACAGCGAGGTACTGGAACAGGCAAGCTAATCTGAGAGACGGAGATGATAACGGTCTGGCCACGGGAGAAGGGGTAGCCACGTTGTGAGCCACGGGCATGTATCATTTCCGACTGTTCTCGATGGATGCCTTAAAAATAACCGGAATTACGCCCCGAAGAATTGGGGCTTCTAATTACATTGCACCGCGAAATTAGGTAAAAGCCGCCACACCGCCTCACCTAGCTCCAGGCGTTCGATTCTGGCTCTCCAAAGTACATCACAACTTCAGCAGTGTCAGCTATAATCTGCACAAACTTCCTCGAGTTGACATGTTTTCTACTCAGCCAAGATACAATCTAACTTTAAAGCTCAGACTATAGACAGAAAAAGGGAGGTGGAAGAGGTTCTCAAGTCGTGACGTCGTAGGAGATAATGTCTCAAACGCCTGCCTAAAGTAGGTACGTACCTTATACCGGTAGATGCGGTCAAAACACCCAGCCACGACGCAACTTTCGAGTCATCGAAGGTGAAGTTGTGCAGTAAACAGCCTACTATCTACATGTAAGGTAGGTACCATAACCACTGCAGGTGCCATCTCTTGTGTTGAACTCAAACAAATGCCCAGCCGAGGAGACGACTACGATCATCCTCAAAGTCCGCCTTATTACAATTTCGACATACGCCTCAACCTTTCCTCGTTCGTTCACCAGCGATCAACATCTTTATATCACAAAGCACTATATGTATATTTCGACCTATTTCTAGTGAGTTAAAAATGGTGTTTACGACGTTATCAGTCGTGACTGCACAAATCGTGCCCGATTATGCTACTTCTGTAGGTGATCTCAGTAGCCTGTACTGCAGGTAATGGCTGGTAGACCTTGGCCCACTACGCAGGAAAGAAATACTCGATGGAAGGACATTTGGTCGAGAAACTTGCTCATGACTCGGTCAAGCGTTTCGGTAGAGCCTTGAACGAATGTTAAAGTGTGTTAACGTGACCACAAGTTATTACTCAGATCACAAGCATGAATTGAGCCAAGGACGGGCAAGCAAGGGCAGGCAGTAGCTTGCCAGCAAGGCAGAACATGAGTCTGAACTTACCACGCTGACTTAGATCAATCTGGCCGAAAGAACGATCAGCCTGGCCGGAATGTGCACCTTGCGGAACGGCAATATTTCGCCCGCATCCGTTCAACAACTCCCAACCAATCGTGTGGTACACGGGCTGGGAAGCTTGTTCTTCCTGCCAGCAAGTCTCTCTCTACCAAATTGCACCTTGTCAGGCTGTTTTTCAACGTTTCTGCCACAATCCGGGCCATCGTTCACGGTTTATGGTTTAACTTGCTCAGCTTGGCGCCTCTCTGTTGCCTTTATCTATTGGGAACCGACTTTCCCGCCAGCACTCTTTTCGGCACAGCGAGCTATTTTCATCACCACCCCAGTCATCTGCCTTTTTTCTCGAAGCCTACCTGTTTGGATCAAATGTTTGGTTTGCGGGTTGAGCTAGACCAATCTCATCAAACAATGCTCCATGCCCTGCAGTGCCTTGTCACTGATCATGTAAAATCCCAATCCCTCTTCCGCCCCGAGGGGCACAGTACACCTCATTTATCGTCTCTCCCTCTGCAAACGTTTTAGAAGCCGTTGATCTCACTTAGCTCCGAAGAGGCTGATGAGTCTTTTCTGAAGCCAGGTAGGTTACCCGGAAAACAGCACCATCCACCGTCTCAGCCTGACTTTTCCAGGAGCGGTGCAAGCCAAACTACTGCGCCTCTCGTTCTTAAGCTTCGTCAGAATGGACCACCTTGCAACTAATCCATTGACCACATAATTTTCAGAACGTGCTCGAGAATATTACTCACCATCATCAGCGACTCCACTAGTCCATAGCTGACTGCTTCGACAGTGTCTCGAGTTCAGTGCTGCTGACTAAGGCCTTTCCATCGATAAATCACGAAGGCCAACATCCATTTTGTAGTGCTGCTCACCAGCTTCTTCCTCCCAGAACGATACACGCACTTCACTATGTCCGAAGTTGGTGGTAACACGCAGCAAAGCCTGGCAGATGTACTCGACGGAGAACATGCCTTCAGAGAGAAGCTTCAGTTCACCTGGCAGGATCTGTATCGCGTAGGCAAGCACATCACCGAGACGCAATGGCCTCAAACACGACCCCCGACTGTTCTCGAAACTCTTCCGGAAAACATCGTCCTCAACGAAAGACTGCAAGAAATACTGACGTGGTCTTTGCGATCTTCAAAGCCTGTGCCAGAACTATTGACACCAGATACGTCATTCGAAGAAGTTTTTGTCGAAGCATCTGATGGACGAAGCAGCACAGAAGGAGAAGACAAAATCGCCACACTGACACCTCCAAAGTCGGATGGCAGTGTGCGATCCACAAACTCATCGGCAGGAAAAGGTGGAGTAACGACAAGTCTGTTCACGCGGCTCAGACGACTTCGACAAGACGTGGCGCTCAAGAGAGCCGCAAGTGTCCGACACAGAGAGACCATTGCTGCTAACGCTGCTCCTTCTTGCCTGACTGAGGTAGCGCCTGGATTGGGAGAGTGTATAAGCTGTTTCGAAGAGTATCCAAAGTGCAGGCTGACACATCTGTCATGCTCTCACGACTATTGCAAAACATGTCTCCATGAAGTCGTGGTCAACGCCATGAAGACCGAGTCAGCGTTTCCTCCTAAATGCTGTTTATCAGAGATACCACGAAAACAAATCTTGTCATGCCTGGATAGTCAAGAACGGGACGAATACAAGGCCAAGTCTGCAGAGTATTCGATACCTGCTGGACACCGTTGGTACTGTCCCGACCCCAAATGTGCCAAATGGATCATGCCAGAAAAACTACACCATACCCGAAGGGACCATCAAGTATGTCCTCACTGCAAGACCAATATCTGCAGTATGTGCCGCAGTCTGGCTCATGATGGGAACGAAGCTTGTCCTCAGGACTTTGGTCTCGAATCGACTTTGGAGATCGCCGATTCCGAAGGTTGGAGACGATGTTACAGCTGCAGGACTATGGTCGAGTTGACCACAGGTTGTAGGCATATTACATGCCGTTGTGGTGCAGAGTTCTGCTATGTTTGCAATGCTCGCTGGCGGACCTGTAATTGCACAGAAGCAGACAAAGAGCGACGAATAGCAGAGCTTCGAGCTCGCCGAGAGGAACGAACTCGAGAACAAGAGGAAGCTGATGCCGCTGCCGAGGCTGATGCTGAAGAGCTCGCTGAAGCCATACGACAAATTGAACAGATGGAACTTGAGGAGACTGTCCGAAGGGAGGAAGAGGAAAGACAACGCCAGCTAGAAGAAGAGCTGATGCTCGCAAGACTTGAAGAAGAAAGATTGCTCGAAGAAATTTCCCGGAGAGAAGCAGAAGAAGAAATGGCACGACAACTTCGCGAAACCCTGTTAACATCTTCCAAAGAGGAGTGCCAAACTATGATGGATACACTAATGCAGATCATCATTTTCCAGCATGCTGCACTTATGTCGGAGCACGAATCGAGAGAGCTGCAATGCGTTGAAAAGAAAGAAACCAAACAAGAACGGCATTCTGGCAAGGTAGCAGACCATGCCCAATGGCTTGAAGATAACATCAGGAAGCGGAGAAGTACTCTCCAAAAAAGGCAAACTCAAGAGCTGCAGGCCCTACAGCTACAGGCCGAAGAAGAGGAAGACGACATGTTCATGCAAATGCACACATATCTAAAAGACAAACCTAATCGAGAAGCACGTGAAATGAAGATGAGGGATGCCTTTCAGAAACAGCAAACAGAACGACAAGAGGAGCTTGCAAAACGGCACAGAGAGGAACGTAAGACGTTGGAAGAGAGCAGCTATTCCGAGCGTGAGGGCTTACGCAAGGCGACATCGATGAAACTTGATCCTATCATCAAGGAGTTCCAGTTGTCACTCAGAACACTAGGTTCTCAGATTGGCGCTGATCGAAAATGGTTCCAGATGGTTAGTACTCGACGTATCGAAATGATGAAGGAGCATAGAAACATTGTGCTTCGTCAGATTGAAGGACAGGAAGAGCCGACTGGGCTTACAGAGGAGCTTGCAAGAACAATTGAACTGACCTTGCCTGTCGTGGACGATGGTCAGCCAGGATCATCCGGAATTGATCGAAGGGCTGCAGCATTCGGTGCGCCATCGTCGACAAGTTTTGACGCTCTGCCAGAGGAGGAAGATATGTATGGCCCATCAACAGGTGCCTTCAGAAGAAGTCTGGCACAGGACAGGAGTCCTACAATGACTACAGCCACACTCAACGGATCGAGCACAATCATCGACTCCATGCCAGGATCATACTCAGCTTCATCTGCAGGTTCAAACGTCAACAACACCAACCCTATACCCGACATCAAGCAATCTACAGGCACAACACATGCCACCATAAAGCGCAAACAACCGTCTGGAATTGTCGAAACCTCCCCAGCTACAACGATCCCCACATTCAATCCAGCATTCACAGCCTTTGAGGTCCACGAGCAACGCCAACCAAACTACTCTCACAACTACAAATACACCCAACCCCAACCTCAGTTCCATATCCCTACCATCCCACCCTTCAACCGTCTCTCGCCCCTCACCCTCCAGCCGTCTCCCTCACCAGATTCCCAAGCCCACTTCCACAACCGTAATCGAAGCGTCAGCCCACCAACAACAGCCACCACTCTTTCCTCCCCACGCTTCTCAACCTCCTCCTCCATCATCAGCCCCATCTCCTCAAAACACTCGAGTACAGCAACAGACATCGAAATCACAGACACCAACATGAATGCGAGTAGCGTGACCAATGCCAACGCGGCGGAACGGCCGGTCAGGAAAGGGCTTTTCGCGAACCGGTTTCGGCGGAGTTCGGGAGTGGGTGGATGAGGAAGAGGATGGTAAGGAGGAGGAAGATGGTAAAACGAGGATAGGAGGGCGGTGATATGTTTGTGAAGGGTAGGATAACACGACATGCATAGTGGTGTTGAGATGGTGAGTGTGGATGTGCTACGATACGATGAGATGTACTTTTATTCATACAAGGCGAAGCAGAATCTGTATACCAGGACTTAGGGGGTCGGGGGCGGCTTTTACAGCGTCGGTGTTTGGAGTGAGTGTTCAGACTTGGTTGACATATGCATTGAAGGTATCTAGGTCGTGTTGTTTACATTTAGAGTATTCAATAAATATTATGGTGCACATGAGTTGTTCTTCCGTCCCTCCCCCCCTCCTCATTGGCACGCATCATAACGTGCTTGTGATGTGATTAAACGTTGGCTTTTTAGACACTGCGGTGTGTTGCTTACGTGATTAATTGGCAGTCCTAAGTTATGTTTCAACTCAGCGTTGGGTAATAGAGACGTACTGTAGGCTCAGAGTGTCAATTGTTTATATGGGTATGTAGACCATCACGTCTTTCGCTAAGATTCGCGCTGTGTCCGAGGTATATGTACAGTACATGGGTCAGCTATAGATGGCCACCTGGAATCGAGTACCAGCGTGCTACAATATACACTTATCTCTCTCTACATGACACTAAATAGTAAGTAAGTGGTACATAATACAGTATACATGATACCCACCTATCCGTCATCTTCTTTGTTGCTTAATGTTTTAACAAAAGCTTCACTGTCAATCACGCCTATGATCAGATTCAAATTTTTCTTTCAAGTAAATAAGAGCAGTCCGCAGCGGAGTGGTATTTTGGTAAAATGAGCGCAAGCTTAACAGCCTGCCAGCGAGGATGGCTTATAGCACTGCAGTGCGTGCAGAGAGTTTATAGTACTTGAATCGTTAGATAGGGTACGATTTCGACGAGTGATTGAAGGTTATCGAAGGTGTCACCTGGGTAGAAGGAGAGGACTTAATGCTGAAACACTGGTTCGTTGCTGTAGTTATGCTACCCGGTATCGGCTTTGCTTGTTCTTGTCTGTAGAATTTGGGACACGTCTGCTTCAGATAGCACAATGAGGACTGCATATGTACTTTGGCTGATTTATTGGACTGCTGATATTATTTAGGCTGATTCTTTGATTCTGTACACTTTAGATGATCTGTTCCTTGTGAGGGTCATTTCAATCGTGTTGTTAGTTGTTGATTTGACTTCATTCATCAAGGAGATCGAGACTGTTGAGTGGGAAGTTCATTTTGCTAGATGGCGCCTGGGCTTGCATGACTCGGTCATTGGGTTGGGTGAGATGATGGCTCGTTGTGAGAAATTCAGAGAGTCCAGTTAAGCCAGGGCGCGACGTCGCTAAAACGCTGTCCGAACGTACCATTGTCTTTTTCTTCTTCATCTGAATCTGAATCTTCATCATTATCACCGTCGTCGTCACCACCATCGTCACCATTGTCACCATCAGTACGAAGCACACTCAAATCGAAACCACCTGAGCAGTGAAAGCACTCGTCCCCACCACATGACATATCTGCTGTCAATCCATATATGCAATCGGTACTATAATACCGAACGCTCCTATCCAACTTGAGGAGTCGATTTTGCTTGTGTCGACGCTCGTCCGGATCTAGCTCCACTGGAAATTCGTCGCCTCTCCTTTGATCATAGGCAACATCTGCTGCCTTTGCTGTCTGTTGTGCTCTGGTGAAACTTTGCTTGGTGTCTCCATTTATACACCAACCCGCGAGTAACCCCAGATCGACTGCAAAGCGTTTTGCATCCTCCGTGTCGTGACCTGTTAAGATGTAATCCATCGCATCCTGGACAAGAAGAGGTTCAGCTTCTTTGGCCAACCGCCTAAGAAATCTGGAGTACGTCTTGTTGTTCATGTCGAGTAACCAAGCATAATATGTGCATATTAACGAAGTGATCTGGTTTGTATCACTGTCAACGCCGTCTATTACGATAAGACTGCCGTCATCGATCATCGATAAATAGTATTCACTTCTATGCCAATATATAAGTGCACGGGCGTGATGCATCTGTGCAAGTTCAAAGTTGGGTAATCCGTAACAGACATCGAAGTTATCGCGTACCCAGCGTGGTGAGCCGAGCCGCAATCCTAGTAAGTTTGCAACTTCAACATAATTGACTAAGGCGAAGTCATACCCATATGCCTCGACGCCTGCCGTATAACCGAGACAAGCTCTGTATTCCAGATAGTGTAGCGTCCGTGCGCGTCTCGTCCGCTCGATGTTGTTAGGCTCCGTCTCCCAGCCTGGTTGACTAAGAGATCCCGTATTGCCAGCCCAAGCTATTAATGGACCTGTTATTAGTGGTGCGAATTCGTCTTCGTGACCGATGTATGGGTCATGACTCGTGACGGAGAAGAGCACGAAATTATAGTGCATGCAGAGCAGCGTAGCTTCGAGCTTCCGTCCATGAGCATCCAGGTTGAGTACGATGCTCATGAGTTCATCGGCTCTTGGGAAGGAATTTGTCAATTCATGGTTCGATTGCCTGGAATATACCGTTCTATCCTGATTACTATCAAACACTGTAACATCGAGGTCATGTCTAAGCAACGGTATCAGCGAATGGATTTGCTGCGTGATGACCAGTTCCAGTTGTGGAGAAAGATGATCTTGCCAAATGGTCAGGCACTGTACATCTCTGCTCGAGCCTATGAGAGTACCGACTAACAATGCTATGGACTGAAAGTTGAAAGCAAAAATGAAGTTCGCGTCCTCCTCGCGGAAGGACCGTGTTTGTCTGAGGACTTCTGGCTGCCCGAATTCGAGATGAAGGCCGGGTAGTTTATTGGGTAGCGCGGAACGGAATGGTTTGGGCAAGATTGGTAACCTCCTGGAATGACGTCGAAGTCTCTTGCATGCAGCTCGTGAATACTTGACATGTACCCAAAGTGTATTTCTCACTACCAGGTCGATACATTGTTTGCGGATAACGTGATTGATCCGCATCACATTCCGACCCAAGAAGTGGTCGCCGCCGCCGCCCCACATGCCATTACCCCACATGCCATTCTCTGGGTGCCACGGTATAACCACGAGATAGGAAAAAACCTGGTCCAACACCTCGGGCGGGAGCTGTAGTAATGGGGAGACTTTCTCCGGTACTCCCGTAGGTACTTCCGGTGGTACTGCTATACGTTGTCTTTTAGAAGCGCCTAAAGTAGGCATGCTCTTCCTTTTTCGGGCCATCATAAGGGAGTAAGCAAGAAGGCAAATAATAATGAAAGAGTACGAGGTTGTGAAGCAGTAAGAATGGCACGTGTAAACGATGGTGTAGGAAAGCGCGTCGGTGGTATAGCTTGGCAGTCGCCGGCGCCCACGCACGTGACGGTGAGCATGTAGTGTTGCCTGAGGCAGCATAGTAAGAGGTCTATTGTTTGAGCTGGATTTACCCAGTCGTAATGTTAAGCTTACCTTTGTCCGTGTTACGGACCGTGCTTGAGAGGCATGTTTGGTTTTGCTCCTGAACCCTGTTTGAGATCACGTCGTCTCGAATCTTCGCGCTTCGAGGGGACGATGTATCGGTCGATCGCGACCCTCTAACTGCTGCCGTGCCAGTTTTAATGCCCTGGGTGTGTGACTGGTGGTTTTGAGAGTATAAACCGTCGTATCGATACCCACACTACATTCGACCAGGATGACTCTTGTTACTCTGTCAAACTGCTTCAGGACATGCTCATGTGGACAACAGACCAGACTTCGGCGTTGCCAGAATCTTGACGTGCTCATCCTTTTTAGTGATAAGCTCATCGAAACCCTTCACTGCGATATCATCAAGACTGATTCTGGAGGTGATCATCTTCTCTGCACCAGCATATTTTCCTATCAATGTTAGCATTATTGTAATTAAATATGCTCATGAACTCTTACCAGCAACGAAATCACTGACGGTATCACGGAAATCCTTGTCGTTGTATGCCATCGACACTCGCAGTACGATATCCTTTATCATAAAGTGGTGCATCGGCATCACCATCTACAAGGGTTAGTCAACAACTCTCAGCAGCAGAACATAGCTCTCTCACCGGTTGTTCCCACCCCGCCACGTTGACATACGTGCCCCTGATCCTCAATGCATCCATACCATTATTCAAGCCTGCCGGAATGCCAGCTCAATGTTCTTGTGATTGGGGGTGGGCCGGTTGGGATAAGTATGTTGTATAATCTTAGGGCTAAGGGGGCGGGGAAAATTTATGTGTCAGAACCGACGGCGAAGAGACAGCAACAGACGGGGGAGATTGCGGATGAAGTGTTTAACCCTTTGATCACGAATGTTGCGAATGAGTGTAGGGCAAGGACTGGGGGTGTTGGTGTTGATGTCGTTTTCGATTGTGCTGGCATTCCGGCAGGCTTGAATAATGGTATGGATGCATTGAGGATCAGGGGCACGTATGTCAACGTGGCGGGGTGGGAACAACCGGTGAGAGAGCTATGTTCTGCTGCTGAGAG
>Ga0068618_1000513_pt1 | contig 10856 bp, 11 predicted proteins | sample InSIn2SAF170_2_FD_77423 | JGI IMG/M metagenome (GOLD analysis project Ga0068618, IMG submission 77423) | Clean room microbial communities from NASA Spacecraft Assembly Facility at Jet Propulsion Laboratory, Pasadena, California, USA -... ...
AAATGACCGTCCCCGCCTATGGTGCCATCGCGATCAATGAAAACTGTCTTGATGACCAAGTGTGAGGCTCCTTTCAGTCGTATCAAACAACTAATCCCATTGAATTGCTTTCATTATATGTCAGTGATGCGTTTCCAACCATCCGAACATTTCCGTAGATCAATATCATCCCCACATGGTTCATGGCGTGTTTTTTTAAGCGACACCTTGATAATTGACTTTAAAATGCAAGTGCTCTATATTCCTTGTTATTGGTTCAAAAAAAATAAACCATTAGTCGAGGAATATATCATGACCAAAGCCATGCAGGCCGCGCTTATCACGCATTATAAACAGGCTGTGCCTGAAATTCAAAATGTTCCTTTACCCACTGTGCGACCAAATGATGTTTTGGTGCGCATTGTGGCAGCAAGCATTAATCCAATTGATCTCAAAACGAAAGACGGCAAGCTGCGACTACTATTAAAATACCAGATGCCATTGATTCTTGGCAGCGATTTTTCAGGTATCGTCACAAAAGTCGGAACCAACGTGACTCGTTTTAAAGTCGGCGATGCCGTTTTTGGCCGACCACAAAAAGACCGGATCGGAACATTTGCAGATTTTCTTGCGATTGATCAACACGATATTGCTTTGAAACCCAGTCGGCTGACATTTGAAGAAGCTGCCGCCTTACCCCTTGTCAGTCTCACCAGTTATCAAGCGCTACACGACTTGATGCACTTGACACCAGGTCAAAAAATTCTGATTCAAGCCGGGGCCGGTGGTGTCGGTACCGTCGCGATTCAAATTGCCAAAGCCCTTGGTGCAGAGGTCGCCACCACCACAAGTAGTCAGAATATCGCTTTTGTTAAATCACTAGGCGCCGATCACGTCATTGATTATCACCGTGTGCCATTTCAGGATGTTCTGTCGGACTATGACGGCGTTTTTGCCACACTCGGCGACACCAATCTTGCGAATGCGTTCCAAATCGTCAAACCCGGCGGCATGATTGTCAGCGTCTCCGGCATCCCTGATGAAAAGTTTAGCGATGCTTATAACGTCCCTATTTGGAAAAAAGTAGCCTTTCGCTTGGCGAATCGCCGTATCAGCAAGCTCGCTCGGAAAACCGGCGTCTCCTACCGTTTTCTATTTATGCATCCCAGCGGATCAGAACTAAAAAAAATAAGCGAGTTTGTCGGAAGTGACAAGCTACGCCCCATTATTGATCGAATTTTCCCTTTTGCTGAATTACCAAAGGCATTTGGCTATTCACAGGCTGGTCACGCCAAAGGAAAAATCATTTTAAAGCTGGTCGATAACCCTAGCTCACTTTTGCAGGTATAAATCGCGAAATTGTGCAATCTCACCTGCTGATAGCTTGAGTCCTTCGCGCAAGTATTGCTGAAATGACCCAAATTGCTGATCAATCACTTGAAAATAACGCCTCAGATAATCCGCATCAACTTTCAAGGCTTCGCCGATTGATTTTAACTGTTGATCAGTAAAACCCCGTTCTTTGAGTCCAGCAAGAATCTCTTCATTGGCGACTGTGCGCTCAGCATTGGTCTGAAGATAATCGGCCATGATGTCTTGCTCGCTCACGTCCAGTATTTTCAAAATCAATGCGGCGCCAACGCCAGTGCGGTCTTTGCCTGCAAAGCAATGGAAAATGGTGGGTTCGTTTGGGCGCAACAAACCTTGAATAAACTGGCGATACCCAGTCTTGGCCGAATCACTCAGCGCTAACTGCTCATAAGTCGCCAGCATATTTTCGTGAACATTGCCCTTCTCGGTAATCATGCGCCCAAGGCTAGCATTATTGGCGGTCGCATCCTTGAGAATGTCCAACACGGCATAGTCCGCCCCTTCCCACACTGTGTCCGGAAATTCCGTCCGCTCGTCGTCACTGCGCATATCCACAATGTGCTTAATTCCTAGCGTCTGACCAAGGTAGTGACTTTGATCATCCTCTAATTCAAAAAGTTGTCCTGAACGGAAAATCAACCCATCCTTCACCATTTGACCGTGGGCGTTCTGGTAACCGCCTAGTGACCGGAAATTTGTAATCTTTTTCAACGTCACGATGCCCCTTCCTGTTGCTGCGGTGAAGACGATGATGCCGTTTGCTGGTGTGGAAATTTTTCTAGCCGATAAAGCTGTTCTTCGTCCACCGTTTCGTGACCTTTTTTAAAGGTATAACCCATGTGTCGGTAAAAATTTACAGCAGTGATTGACGCCGGAATCTCAACACGCTCCGCCTGTCGAAAATAGACATCATGCTCCAACGTGTGAATGATAAGCTCTCCTACTCCGCGTTTTTGATACGTTGGCAACACAAAAATATCAAAAAGACTATATTCAGTTGTACTGCCCCAGTACGACCCAATCGCACCAGTACCAACGATGCTATTACCGTCATGAACAATATAAAAATGAGTCTGCTCGGCTTTGTCTAAGAAAAATTGCGGCGACATTCGCTTAATCGTAGCTTCAAGATAAGCTGATGAATAATCTGGGCTATTGGAAATGTTTAATGTGGTGGCAACAACTTGCGCGACTTCTGCTGCATCTGCTGGTCGAAATCGGCGAATTTGAATCATAACTGATCACCTCACGAAACAATTTTGGCTTTATCAAGTTGTGACTAATTTATCACACTTATTCATCCATTAGGGAAATATCGTTATGTTTCACCGTGGTTGTTGCCAGACCAGGACGTCTTCTAATTGTCCAGTCGTCTCATCCCGATCTTGCTTTAAAAGCGTAAAGCCATGTCGACGGTAGAAACGAGCTGCGCCTATGTTCTTCTGATAAACCGCTAACGTCAGCTTAGGATAGGTCTGTTGCAGTTTGGCCATCAACGCTGCCCCCACGCCTCTTCCGCGGGCCTGCTCATCAACAAAGAAACCAGCAATGTCGTTATCTTGCAGGCCACAAAAAGCAATGATGTCATGATCACGCTGATCCTGAACAAGCCAAAGTGTGGCCTTGCTAATCTGATCACGCACCAGCGGCACATTTCCAGTCCAATAGTCCGCTGGGATAAAATCATGGGCCTGCAAATTACCTTGTAGCCAGATCGCCATAATTCGATCAAGTTGCGGGGGTGTTGGCTGGGTTACTAGTTGAATCGTATAAGTTGTCATCTTAACCTCTGAATTCACTGTTTTCATGTGAAACTTTAGCTGCATCGTAACTTCAAGCCATCAGTGCCGCTTTTAACCAATTGCTGTCACATTCGCACCTTTTTTCCCATTAAGCAGTTGCGAAAAGATGTCGTACCGATGAAGGCGCGGTGTTCTCGAATCGTACTGTAGCCCATCGCCTTAAAAAACGGCTGAGCGGTGATCGAAACATAAGCTGTATACTGCGATGACACGACTCGTTGCTCAAGTGCCGCCACTAGTCGTTTGCCGACCCCTTCACGCTGATGCGTCGCACTGACGTAAAGCCGATCCAAGTAACCATCAGACGCCATGTCAGCAAACCCAATGATTATCTCGGCTTCATCCACTGCAACCAACGCCACGTGTTTTATGAAGCTGGCATGCCACGCCGCAAGCGATCGCTCATGGCCAGCCCAAACGGCAATCTGATCAGCGGTATAGTCTTTCGCGTTGATTTTTTGAACGGTGTCTCTAAAAAGCGCCAAAGTAGGTGCCGCGTCACTTGGCTGGTAGGCTCTGATTATCAACAAACGACTCCTTTTTGATAGACACTTTGGAGCGGTGTGGCGGCTGGCAAGCCGATTGCCTGCTTGGCTTGGGCGAAAAATGTTTCTGGTGTCATGCTCAAAACCCCGTTTCTTCTTGTCAATATCAAATCCAGCTGATTGCTTACTCAGCTCTCAACTAAAAACCAGTCGGCGATCCTCACGTTGTCCCTATTTATGATAGGGACTGCCAATATTAATCATAAAGGCCCGATAAATCTGTTCCATCAAGACTAAGCGCATCAATTGGTGCGGCATGGTCAACTTGCCAAAACTCAAAGTATCATTGGCGCGTTTCATGACTGCAGGCGACAAGCCCAGCGACCCACCGATCACGAAAGTAATGTCGGAATGCCCATAGGTTCCAAGATCGGCGATTTCTTTCGCGAAAACTTCGGATGGCCGCTGCTTGCCTTCAATCGCCAAAGCAATAACCCATTCCTTATCCTTAATTTTGCCTAATATGCGGTCGCCTTCTTTAGCTTTCACATCAGCCATCTCAGCCTCGGAGAGATTCTCTGGGGCTTTTTCATCGGCAACTTCAACGATCTTAACCTTAGCGAATTTATCCATGCGCTTTAAGTATTCAGCAATGCCGTCGCGAAAATACTTTTCCTTTAATTTACCTACGCCAATGATCTTAATGTTCATGTTGGTATGATCTCCCATAGTCTCGTTGTTTGACCGATTTTTTCTGTTTCAAGTATACCAGACGTTCTGGGTCGACCAGCAATGCATCCAACAACAAACTGGTTGGGATCGTTGAGAGCTGATGTAGGGACGCCCAACAAAAATAAAACGGCTAAGCCGCTCGCGTATAGTTGCTTCAAAACGCGTTCGCAGGCCCAGAAACCGGGCCTGTTCACGCTCTGCCTGTTTGCCTATTGTCAACGTTCGGATTATGGCGCAAAATAGTCTGGTTGAGGTTTTTTAATGAGGTAAATTGATGATTGTTATTCAGCGTCTGATCAAAGATCGGGTCCTGCAGATCACCGCCTTGTTGGTCGTCATAAGTCTGTTCATTGGCCGGCCAAAAGCAAGCGACATAAGTTTTGCCACATTATGGTCAATTCTCGCCATGATGACGGTGATTCAAATCTTCGAGCACCTACATATTCTTGATTACTGGGCCTATCGACTGACTTCCCGGGCGAAAAACACGCGACAGTTAACGTGGTGGTTTCTTTTTCTTGCGATTTTTGCCAGCATGTTTCTTTCAAATGACGTGACCGTCTTGACCTTGGTGCCGCTCTATCTGCGGGTTGCCAAGAAGTATCAGTTACCCGAGATTCTCCCGGTAACCTTGATTGGCATGGCCACCAACTTTGGAAGCGCCTTCACACCATTTGGCAATACCCACAATATCTTTCTGATGCACCAATTTCAAATTGACTTGCGCCAGTTCTTCGGCTGGTCAATTCCGTTACTTGCCGTTAGCTTTTTAGTGTTAGTATTGCTAAGCCTTTTCTTGCGTAATGTGCCTGTCCCGAATGTCCCAGCTGAACACATCCATATTCAAATGCGGCCGACCATGTTTGCCATTGCCGTTGCGTGTGTCGTCTTCGCTGGGGTCATTGGTCTTGTTCCTGCTTGGTTAGGGGCTGTTTTGGCGATTGCCTTATCCTTAGCACTGGACCCTAAAGATATGCGAGACGTTGATTACGCAGTGGTCTTAACGTTTGCTGGCTTTTTCATTATTGTCAGCGTCGTTGGCCAGATTCCATGGGTAATACACTTCCTTGCTGGTTTGGAAAATTCAGAGGAATCTGTTTATCTTAGTGGTGTTTTCACCAGTCAGGTTATTTCCAACGTCCCGTCTACAGTGCTGCTGGCACGCTTTACAGGTTATGTTGAGGCTTTATTTTATGGATCGAACATCGGCGGTGTTGGGACACTCGTTGGTTCAATGGCTAACTTACTTGTCTTCAAGCAATACATGATTTATGGTAACCGGCCACATACTCGTTTTTTTGTCGGCTTTACGATTTTTAACTTAATTGGTTTGATTTTGTTGGGTTGTGCCGGTTACTGGTTGACGGTTCGTTAAGAAGCAATGACCCACCTCAAAAAAGTCAGCCAATTCGACATGCTTCGTTAAAAATCAGGTCATGACAGTAGTCAAATATTACATAACACCGGTAATGTATGCGTTTTCATTGCTTTTCTCCGGCAACGTGCTAGAATTAGGATTTGCTAAAAGGAACAGCGACATTCGAAGCGAACCACCGCGACAGGTTATTTATGGACCTGTCGCACTTTGTTTGTACATCAGTTGAGCTGTTCTATAATGCGTCTGCCAATGAAGCAAGCTGTCTATCTGCCTCCTGATGTGATGATCAAATTTTAATCATCACATCAGGAGGTGTTGGCACCTTGTCCGCTAAAGATATTGGTTGACGCTCGCTCTTAGGAGGAAGTATTTATGAAGCGCAGGACGTTGTTTTCGATCATCGTCATCACGCTGACCGCAGGATTTTTTACCTTATTTTACGGTATGCATAGTACTTGGACAGATACCCGGTCAGCGCAGGCCGTTCAAGCCGCTACCGACCAAGTCAATGATTTGTTCAAGGATCAATCGCATCAATTACCTTCAGACCAGCTAAATAAGCAGGCTATAGCAGCTGCCGAGACCAAATTACAACAGGCTCGTCAGAAGGCCAATGATGCAGACCACGCTGCCGCACTTGCCAGCGCTCAAGCCGATGTTGATGCCGCTAAACATATGCTGATTGTTAAAGATGCTGTCACTCAAAATTCAACAAAACTGGATGAGCTAAAAACGTTGTCAGATGAGTCGCAGCAAGCATTAACCGAGCTTGCCAAACAGAAACCGACATTTGTCCAAACCTATCAGGAACGGGTGGCACAACTGTCTGATCAAGAAGCGGCTGTCGCGAAAATCGCCAGTCTTTTTAGTGACACTGATTTCAAGACTCCTAAGCCAAATCTGAGCTCGGCACAAGTACAGGCTGCATTGGCTGCCGTTGAAAAATTGGACAATAAACAATTCGCCGACCAAGTTATGCCGCTAATCAGTACCGCTCAAGATGCCACTGCCGGAGAAGACAGTCGTGACACCGAACCGTCAGCATCGTCAGTACTGCCTAGCTCCGCCGATAGTAGTCAGCCATCTGTTGCAGACAGCAGTAGTCAGGCTAGCTCATCTACCGCTAGCAGCAGTGAATCGGAGCAAAGTCAGGCATCTAGCTCAACCTCGACAGCAACTTCTTCATCTAGCCAGAATCCGTAATTTTTTGGATCACTAACCGATACTCAGGCACGCGTTGTCTGTCAAAAAAATGACGATACCGCACACATGCAGACTTGTGCGGATCGTCATTTTTTATTGGCCACCGCTAAAAGTCAGTGCCAATTAATTTGCTGTTTTCGTCTTGGCCAATTGCGGCACTAACTGGGTCAAATAGTCGATAAAGCTCAAGTAATCAGCAATGACCACATTTTCGTTGGGACCATGGGCGGCAGAATGGGCATTGCCAATGCCGCATGAAATAATCGGTGCGTGATTGATATCATAAAAGTACTTCATCGGTCCGCTGCCTGGAGAGTTCAGCTCAACTTGAACATCATCATCCCCATAAGTCGTACGCGCCAGTTGCAAAGCCGTCTGAACACGTGGATCGTCAGGATCGGTTCTAAATGGCGGCTCGCCTAGGAAGTCAGACACCATCACATCGTCATAACCGCCAGCCGTCAACGCTTCTTTGACTAGCCGGACGGTCTCTGCCGGTGTCTGATCTGGCACCAAGCGCAGATCAAGCTTCGCCAGCGCGGTGTGCGGCAAAATGGTCTTGCCAATGCCGGGACCCTCATAGTCGCTGGATAACCCGTTGATGGTCATACTTGGCCGATTATAAAGGGCCGCCTTAATGTCATCAGCTGGCCCCGTTGCCGGGCGGGTAATGCCGTAGTTCTTAGCAAACGCTGCATAGTCAAAGGCGGCGTCTTGAATTAACAGCTTTTGAGTAGCTGTCAGCGGCTTGACGACATCAAGAAAATGCGGAATCGTAATCTCATCCTTTGCATTTTTCAATGTTGCTAGAGCCTGAACCAACCGCCATGCCGGATTTTCTGTGATCGCCCCTAAACTAGAATGAAGATCAAAATCTGCCGTTTTAACGCTCAGCTGAAACGCGACGCCACCTTTCACGCCAAGCGAGATTTGAAACTTGCCTTGCTCATTTCGACCGCCAGATTCCCATAGGCAGAAGTCAGCGGCTAACAGATCAGCATATTGCGCTAACAGGTGATCTAGATTTGGACTGCCTTGTTCTTCTGCCCCTTCAACCAAGAACTTAATGGTACAAGGAAGACTGCCTTGCGCTTGCAGGCGCTGAAGTGCTGCCAAGCGTGCCGCCAGTTCACCTTTATCGTCATTTATCCCCCGAGCGTACAGATGGGTGTCGGTCATTTTCAACTGAAAGGGATCACTTTGCCATAAGGCTAGTGGTTCAGCTGGTTGAACATCGTAATGATTGTAGAACAAGATTGTGGGGGCATCTGCTGTCTGCGCCGGAAAAACCGCGTACACAGCTGGGTTGGTGCGGTCTGTGTGCAAGATGCGGCTTGTTGTTGCGCCCAGCTTGGTAAACTGGGTTCGTAGAAATTCGGCGGTTTCTGGAATTTCATTTTCCTATGCTAAAGAGACGGAATGAAACTGTAAATACTTCGTTAGAAAATCCTGCATGGGTATTGTCATTTTTCGACCTGCTTTCTTTTGTCACTATTTGAAGTAAGCGTGCCGGTATTCCGCCGGTTGTAACATGCTGTAGTGAAGCCCACCAACCTTAGTATTGATCAGCCGACTATTAGCACTTTGGAAAACGGGAATGTATCCCGCAACATCAATAACCCGCGCATTAGCGGCCAATTCTTCCTGATAACGTGCCTTCGCGCTTTGGCCATTGGTGTTATTTACTTTAGCCATCAAGGCAGTGAACTGGCTATCACTGAACTTAGAAAAGTTTGAAATGTTAGTGGCTGTGGCGGTATTGAGATAGTCGGATGGGTCTTGAATCGTTGAGTTCCAGCTCATCGGTACGGCATCAAACTTACCATCAAGTGAGCGTTGAATTCGGGTCATTTTTGGCAAGCTGCTGACGGTAACTTTTAACTGCGGTAGAACCTTGGTGAGCTGACTTTGGATGTACTCGCCGACTTGTTTATCGGTGTCAACATCTGAGGTCAGAATCGCAAAACTGATGCTGTCGGTATGCAATTCTTTCAAGGCCGCTTTGAGATAAGCCTTGGCTTTAGTTGGTGAATAAGTCAGTGGTGTGTCAGCATCTGCGGTGAAATCTTTGCCAGTTGATGGATTCGTGGCTAAGCCTTGCGGAACAAAGGCTTTAGCAGGCTTGGAGCCGTCCTGCAACACTTTAGTTGTCATGGCTTGACGATCTAACGCCGCAGAGACAGCTCGCCGCAAATTAACATTGTTGAGCTGTGGGTTCTTGGTATTGAATTGCAGATAATTCATGTTGGCCGCCACTGTTTTGGTCAACGCAGGATTTTTGGCTTCTTTTTGGATTAAGTTGCCCGACAACGGTGCATCATCGAGCTTGCCCGTTGCAAAAAGGTTATCGATCGTGCTGGAATCCTTCAAAACCGTCACATGAACTTTAGCGATTTTGACAGCCTTTTTGGCAAAATATTCGGGATCTTTCACATAGTCCCAGCTATCACTCGTGGTATTAAAGTTTTTAATTTTATATGCGCCATTGGTCACGATTTTATCCGCGCTCGTTCCGAATTGCTTGCCATACCGTTTCACAGCGGCTTCATTAGTCGGATAATAGCCAGTCATCTGACTAGCAAAATAGGGGGTTGGCTGGCTGAGCTGAATTTTGAGTACATATTTGCTTGGTGCCGAAACACCTAATGTATCAGGGGATTTCTTGCCAGCAACAATGTCCTGATAGTTAGCAATCGCATCGTATTGATATGCAAATTCGGTTTTCGTCTTAGGATCAACGATGCGCTTCAAGGAGTAAACAAAATCTTTGGCTGTTACCGGGGTACCATCACTCCACTTGCATCTTTGCGCAGCGTCAACGTATATGTTTTCCCGCCATCAGTTGGTTTGACAACCTTTGTCGCCATCGCCGGAATGATCTTCCCGTCCTTATCATGGTCGTAAAGCGGCGTCATAATTTGTTCCAAAATACCGCCGCTGGTTGCATCAACGGCATGCGCCGGATCAAGTGAACTGGCCTCTGTGCTGACGGCAACGTTTAGCGTACGCTGGGTCGTTGCAGCCTTGGTTTGCTGTCCGCATGCAGCAAGTAGTGCGGTGATCCCGAATAAGCCTAAACCCAAGAAAACATGCTTTTTCATTTTTGTGCACCTCGTTTGGTTGATTTGTGTCGCGTGCTGCCATCAAGCATGTTTTGCTTGATGGACTAGCTTCCATAACGCGCTCGCCAGCCCAGAAACCGGGCTGACTCGCGCTCACAAAAAAAGCCGTCCATAACAAACATCTTGTTAAGGACGGTTTCCCGCGGTGCCACCTTAGTTTGATCAAAGAGACTGCGCCTGTGTGATGGTAGCATCTGGCAGTGTTTGATCACGCTTAGCCCGAGGCCAACACCCCGGCGACAACTGACGTATGTCAACACGTTTCCCCGTACTCGAAAAACTTTCGGGGGAACCCTCAGTGGTCCATTTACTGACCTGCGTTCGGCCGGACTCGCAGCATCGCCGGCTCTCTGTACGTGCACAATCAGCTTGATCTCCACTTCAAAGGTTTGCATGAACGGTTATTTGATTGACTCAAACACTAACCGAATACCTGCATGGTTGTCAAGCATCCACCGTTTAAATAACGGGAAACGCTTCGCGAGGCTTATAAAATAACGGCTTTCCATTTCCTCAAAAAGTGTAGTCATGCTGATCCAGCAAATTTTGGCATCAAGAGCATTCAGTTCGGATTATCAGGAAAAAACTAAACAGCATGAAAAAAGGTGCAAGTTCATTCTCATTTTTGAATGAACTTGCACCTTTTTAGTAAACCCCTTATATTACAAATACATTAATGTGTAACAAAAAGAAGTTGTTTCGTGACCTGTTTGCAATGGTCTTGTTAAGTCCGGCCCGTATAATTAGGATATTGGAGGTGCCATCAATGAAGCGAAAACATATT
>Ga0068618_1000514_pt1 | contig 10818 bp, 11 predicted proteins | sample InSIn2SAF170_2_FD_77423 | JGI IMG/M metagenome (GOLD analysis project Ga0068618, IMG submission 77423) | Clean room microbial communities from NASA Spacecraft Assembly Facility at Jet Propulsion Laboratory, Pasadena, California, USA -... ...
CTTATGAAGGTGATGCCCTACTCATAACTTAATGGATGTCCCAAAACAATAATAAATATGACATCCATGTCCCATATATCTAATAACAGAAAATAAAAGAAAAACATAAAACAACAAACTAAAAGCTCCAATAGCATTGTAGAAAGACTTCAAGTGATGTCCAATCCAAGGTCCTCCAAGGCAACCCACATGTGGACATCATATGGACTGGACATGTGGCCCCACGTTGGTTTTGGCACCGATGTTTGCATTAGGGCTGTTAGAAGGTTTTGAAGTGGGAGATCACAGGTTTGCTATTTCGCACTTGCAATTTGCTGACAATACTCTAGTGTAGTGTAAAAATTCGGTTAGACAAATGAAGCTGTTGAGATGTGTCATTAGATGTTTTGAAGTGGTGTTTGGGCAAAAAAGTAGGGGTGGGCATGGACCGGACTGACCTGAGGCCTGAACTTTTTTATATATAATATTTATGTATTACATATAATATAATAAGTCTTTTAAAATCATTACTATTTTATAGTGTAGTTGGTAAAAATAGCTTTTTGCAAAAGGTATCGAGTTTGACTTTTAGTAAAGTCAATGAATTTTTATAGAAAACAAATATATAGTCTTTTAAGCTTTTAAAAACTAATAAAATTTTATAGTTCAATTGGTTAGAGCATTACTTATTAAATAATAGGTCTTAAGTTTGAACCTACAACAACAACAACAACAACAACAACAACAACAACAAACAGCCTTATCCCAACTATTTGGGGTCAGCTACACGAATCCTGTTCCGCCATTCCGCTCTGTTTAGGGCCTTATCTGCTGTTAAATTACAAGCTGCCATGTCCCTCTTTACTACCTCCACCCAGGTCAATTTTGACCTTCCTCTAGTCCTTCTAGCACCTTCAACTTGTATTGTCTCACTTCGCCTCACTGGTGTAGTCATTGGTCTTCGTTGCACATGCCCAAACCATTTCAATCGACTTTCCCTCATTTTATCGCCTATTGGCGCTACTCCTAAACCCCCATGAATGAATTCATTACTAATTTGATCCTTTCTAGTGTTGCCACTCATCCATCTCAGCATCCTCATTTCAGCCACACTCATTTTATGTATTTGTTGTTTGTTGGCTGCCCAACATTCTGCTCCATAAAGCATGGCTGGTCTTATAGCTGTCTTATAGAATTTTCCCTTTAATTTTAGTGGTATTCGTTTATCACACAACACTCCAGAAGCACCTCTCCACTTCAACCATCCCGCTCTAATTCTATGAGCAACATCATCTACAGTATCTCCCACTTTGTGCATAATTGAACCAAGATAATGAAAATGGTCACTCTGGGGTATATCTTGGTTATCAATTCTAACTACTCCCTCGTTTCTACTCCTATTTTGGCTAAACTTGCTTTCCATATATTTTGTCTTAGTTCGGCTTATCCTAAAACCCTTTGATTCTAAAACACCCCTCCATAGTTCTAACTTGGCATTTACCCCCTCTCTAGTCTCATCAATCAACACAACATCATCAGCAAATAGGATACACCATGACACTTCCTCTTGTATGCGCCTAGTCAACTCATCCATAACTAAAACAAAAAGGTATGGACTCAATGTTGACCCTTGGTGCAACTCTACTGTGATCGCAAACTCATTTGTCTCTCCCCCTATTGTCCTAACACTAGCTATCGCTCCATCATGCATATCCTTAACTATGTCAATATATCTACTTGATATCTACTTGGGACCCCTTTTTTATCCAAAACCCACCAAATGATCTCTCTTGGTACTCTATCATATGCCTTTTCTAGGTCAATAAAGACCATGTGAAGATCTTTTTTCTTTTCTCTATACTTTTCCATCAATCGCCAAAGCAGGAAAATAGCTTCAATTGTTGATCTCCTAGGCATAAATCCAAATTGATTGTCAGACACTCTAGTTTCACGTCTTAGTCTATGTTCAACCACTCTCTCCCATAATTTCATTGTATGACTCATAAGCTTGATCTCAAAATTAATATTTTTTGAAATTCATGGGTCGGCCCAAGCCTGATAAATTAACTAGAGCTAGGCCTGGGCCTAAGTTTTTTTAAAAAAAGTCCAGGCCCAAGCCCAAGCCTGAGAAATGACCTATTCATGTGCCCCAACCATCTCCAGGGCCATCAAATCGTAGTGGAAGTGCAATTGTCGGAACCGTATATTGTAGAGGTATCGCATGGAGAAGGGCAGTTTTTGTTGGGTCAAAACCACTTACAAAACCACCTTCCCAAAACCGGATGTGTTCAGAATGGGGTGAATTTAAGTTTAAATTTTAAAAATCATAGGGTAGCCCACCCTCATCATTTTGCTGACAGTGATCTAGTTAGAAAGCTTGCTCATGTCGTTGCTTCCCAATGCAAGGTAGGATGTTTGGACAAGGAAGCCCTTTGGGATTACAGGGGTCACTCAAATCATAGTCGTCGATCCAGATGGTCTTCGAACAATGGTTCACTTCCTTAAGCTTGCGGGGACAATTTTGCCCCTACTTCTGTGGAAAGATCTCATAGTCCTTGATAGGTAGTCTTGTCCACGTCGAATTTTCAAAAGCAAAGAAAGGTATAGATGTTGACATCAAGCCAATGTGGTCGAGTAAATTTTGGACTGGTTTTGATCTAAGTCAGGAGTTGGTTCGGCCGGCTTTGTATGAGAAATATTTGGCCCACCCAAATCATGTGGACGAATGGGTACACAAATGAAGTGGGTATATCCACATTAAACATATCCCTTATTGCCCTGCCCATTACAAGGCTTTCACAAGGAGAAATCGTTTCGATAATAGAAGAGTTTCCGAGAAGGGTGAATCGTCAAAACGTTTGGTTGTCTGGAAGTGGAGTCAACTCACTTGGAGCTAAATCTAAACTATAACTCAAAGGGGAAGAATGAAGGAGGCCTCTGGGATTGTTCGTCGAGCCATCATTGTACGGAAAAGGAAGATGCGACTCCACCGTCCAGGGAGCACAGGGTTGTTTCATTGCAAAGGGTAGACTTGTTGAAAGATATGGAGAATGGAAACGATAAAATCATGCCAGATGGGGATTTGGTGTAGGAGAGAGAGAGTGTAGTGTGATCAAGTTGTGATAAAGGAGAACATGGGTTAGGAACAGGAACCAAAAGTCACGTTCGAGTCTACGATTGGGGAAAATGTTAAGATGAAAAGGAGCTTCAGTGATTGCTTTGCTCTGATGTGCATCCTTGCACAAGAAGAACTGATTACCAAGATCTCTAAGTAGGTCCTAGACAAAATGGAGGTAAGCCACCTGTTAGGCACTCTTTCGTGGGTCATTAGAAGGCGATGGAGTTATTTTCTGCCCTTAAGAAAGAATATTCTGAAGGTAGTTTCGTGTCAAGGGGTAACAACTTAAGATCGTTGCAGAGACTAAACAGGGAAGTGAAAACCCTTAGAAGTGAAATTAATTACGAGAAGGCAGCGGCCATGGTTTGCGACAGGAGATCAAACAAAGGGTCAAAAATGAAGTTTCCTCATGACAATTGAAATCCTTTCATGGAATGTTAGAGGCTTGCGGTTTGCAAAGAAAAGAGCTATGGTTATATTGTAGGTTGCTCAAAATAAGGTGGATTTGGTGTTAATTCAAGAGTCCAAGCTTTACGAGGTAAGCAGGCAACTCTCCGGTAGTTATGCCCTTTTACCAATGCGTGAATGGTTTCCAGCATGTATGGTGTAAATGATTATTCACGTAGGCCCTTGTTTTTCGATTTAGTGATTTACACCATACACGCAAGGGCCTACGTGAATAATCATGGGCACCTAGGGAAGAAGAACGAAAGGGAATTGGGGGGGGTTAGAAGGGGACACCTAGGGGATAAAAACCCTAAAAGAAAAGAAGAGAAAAGGGCTTAAGGGTGGGTGCTTCTTACTATGTATGTGCCCAGAAAATTATGTTTTGGAAGAGCAGTATAACAGTATACTTTAACTAAGTTTAAGGTAAGATATTTCACAGAATTTTCTGAATATATATATATATATATATATATGAAGGAAGAACTCCCTAGATGAATCAGTTACCTGGATACTCTTTAGAAGAAGAAGGGAAGGAAGAGGGGCAATATCCACTTAGGGAAAAACCCAAATTCAAATCAAATTCTATTCATTCTTTGTCATAAAATCGTTGGGGGGGGGGCTTTAATAGGCTCACAACTCAATTAAAATAAAAACTTTCTAAAAAAAGAAACTTCTAAAACCTAAGAAACTTGTTGACCAAACTTTTCTGAAACTAGGGGACTTCTATTTACTAATTTCCTAAACTTTTAAACTACTAAAAACAAGGGAAACATAGGGCTGTGGACTAGCTTTCTTGTTGGGTCCATTCATTGACTTGGCAGCCCACTAAAAGGCAAATATAGTTAGGGACAACCAGCCTTGTAAATCCCTAATAAATCCTTGTCTTTTAGCCTTATTACATAAAACCCTTGTATTAAAAGAAACCTAAACTACTCTTGGCCATAAGGCCTTATTACATAATTATTCTCCCCTTACAAGACCATAATTAAACCCACATAAAACATCAACTTGAATTTGGTTCTCTTATGGCGTGGAACAGACAAAAACCTCTTTTCATTGTCCTCATTAATTACATATTTTTTGCTTTCCTAAAAATTAAAATAGAATTTTCTACCTAAAGATAAACTAAACCCTCTAAACTAACTGACAAAAATAAAACCTAGAATAAAATAAAAATGTACAAATTAGCAATTGTAACGAAATAAAAAATTAAACCCAAAATAATTAAAATATGCTCAAATCTTGAATATTGGTTGTTTCACGTCCCACATCAATTCATAGTATTTTTTGGTGCAAAAGGACACTCGATCCTAGTCTCATACAATCACTTGGTTCCATAGAACCAAGTTCATGTGTTTTGGGGAAGGTATGGATTCCTAGATTGCATAGAAATTTGAATGATTGGGAGGTGGGGGAGTTGGTTGGGTTGCTTAGGGTGCTTGAAGGTATTAAGTCGAATCTTTCTCTTCCAGATGGTTGGGAGTCGATCCTGTCTTCCAAAGGTAAGTTTTCCCCTTAGTCTCTTTATTCGGAGTTGGTTTGATAGGATGGCCCTTCTTTTCCCATAAAGGTGTTTGGATCTGCGGTATCCCCTCACAAGTGTCGTTATTTCTTTGGACTGCGTATTTGGATAAAATTCTCACCTTGGATCATTTAAAGAGCAGATGTTGGAATTTGACAAACAAATGTGTCCTGTGCTTGAAGGAGGAGGAATCAGTGGACCATTTGCTTCTACATTGTGATATGGTGGCTATGATTTGAGGTTTCTTTCTTTCGCATCTCAAGGTCTCTTGGGCTTTTCTTGAGCATTTTCATGAGTTGATCTCAGAATGATGGATCTGGGACTGGGAGGTTTTGCTTGCTATCATTTGGGTGGCGCTTCCGGGGTCCATTTGTTTGGGCCTATGGAAGGAAAAAAAATTTAGAATCTTTGAAGCCAAGTCCAGGAGTAAAGAGGAGCTGCTTATATCCATTTATCGTGTTTTGAATGACTGGTGCTCGATTAGGTAGGAGTTTGTGGAAAAGGAGTGGTATTCCTTATGGTGTAAGGAGTTGTAAGCTGTCTTTTGTTTTGGGGCTGGGTTGTTTTTTTCGTGTTCTTGTGTTGTTTGTTGGTTTTGCTTTTGTCTCCTTTCACCTTTTGGGTGATGCCTTGTGTTTCTTCTTGCTCTTGCGTTCAATAAAATTCTCCTATTATCTTCCAAAAAAAGTTCATGTGTTTTGGTTGAGTATTTATGAATTGGTGACATTTTTTCTGCTGGTGAGTTTCCGCCCCAGGCTATAGCACGATTGACTGATAGATAACAGTTTGTGGATGTTTATGAGTAAGAAGGAATGACTTAATGCAGCAACGCGAGTTTGTTGCTGATGTTTTTGTGGGCTACGGGTTTTGTAACCCTATGTTTTACTGAAATATGGTTGTACAGTCCAGTGCAATATTGATATTGAGTTGATTGGAGTTTATTTAGGCCGATTGGTGAAAAATCAGACCCCTCCTTTTAGTGGTTTGGTGACTGTTTGACTTATTGGAGTGTATTCTGCCTTCTTACTCTATTTTGTGGGAGATAGTTTGGTGAAAATCGGTTTGTGCATGCCTTGTAGGTGTTCGATTAAGCAACTCAATGGTGTTATTGGATTCTGTAGTCCTGTGAAGTGCTGGTATGGTTGTACTATTTGCAGCTGATTTGTATAAATCACGCCCAATTGCGGATTGTATGTGTGATACTTGTGATAGTTATTGATTAGTTTTGTGTTGATGCAATCATGTCTGAAGTGGGAAATCCTGTATGTATGTTTAAGGCAATGTATAGTACAGTGGAAGCAAGGGGAGTTATCGTTTGCTTCCTACTATTTGACTTGTCATCCCAAGTGTGGAATTTTCTATGGCTTAGAAAAGGCTTGTTGAAGAGACTAGAATCTTTAAAGTGGTTGATTGGACTGAAAACAGAATACATAAAAGTGCAGATTCTTGGAAAAGAGCTGCTTCCATCCTTACATGAGGAGTATGCGTACTTGCATAGAGAAGAGAAAAGGCAGTGCTATGTTGCAGTTTACAATAGTAGAGCGATCTGCCTTGGTTTCATCATCATGAGAGGAGAATGAGTCTCTTTGTCACTTTATGATTCACTTGGGTTGTACTTTGAGGACCTCCTTTCCGGACAAATTTATTTGGGGTGCACTGATCCCAACAATGATGTGTTTTGGACTATCTACTTCGACAAGATCCTTGCAGCGGATGACCCCTCAACTCAAGGAAAAGATTCATCCCTAATGGGTGTCTCATGTGTAAATCATTGATCATTTATTGATTTATTTCCCCCTTCACCTTCAAGTGGTGGCTCTTCTTCTCTGGCAAAGGTTTATGTTAGCTTGGGTTGCACCTCACAACCTATTGTCACTAATCTAATTTTGACCTATGGGAGCTTTCAGTCAAATGGTTTTTGGAACCTGATGCCATTTTCCACCTGTTGGATGATTTGAAAGAAGGTACACCATATTTTTTATGATAATAACCTAGCTTTTGATCAAACTGTGGTATGAGTAACAAGTATGTTATTTTTTGGGCTTCCACTCAAGGAGTTCAGTGGGTTAAAGTTTTCTAAAATTTACAACAAGTGGGACAGTGTTTTGTTGTGTTTTCAGACTTTTCTGTATGGTCAATGTACAGCTGATGTACACTTAATGTCAGCTGCACTTGTTTCTTTTTGTGTATGGGGTGCACACCCCTTTCATTTTTAATAAAAGCTTTACTTTACCTATTAAGAAAAAATGAAATCAACAATTGCAAATGTTTTACTGAAAAAGAGGAAATACAAAATTATAGCCTCACGTTTATATCATGTGGATGAAGGGCAGGCAACCAATTAACCACCTTTTCATTTATTATGAGGAGGCTAAAAAGATCCAGTCCAGATTTTCTTATAATCTTGTGGGTGTGGAGCTTAATTGGTTTTTTTTCCTTATGAAATCTCTGATAAGGTGATTCAGTTGTGTCCTTAACCTAAGCGTGGTCGGATGCTTTGGAATCATTTCTTTTATCTATCTTTTGGGGTGTTTGGGGGAAAGATGGGCAGATTTTTGAGGGGCCTGTGGTGGATTATTGTGAAGATCAAGGTGATGGCCCTCTTTGTTTGGGAGTGGGAAGATTTTCAAGTGCAACCATAGACTCTTTTCTATGGTTTCAATGCCTTGTGAGGAATCTGTTTGGCACCAACACTTTTTTCTCTTTATTGTTGTTTATACCCATATAATAGTGTAACATCTACAATAAGTAATGAGTTCCACCTTTTCCTACCATAAGTTTCTAATATTTGTAAAGGTAGCATAGTTATATTTATTTATGTTTTTGTCCCTAGGTATTATGATGCAATTCATAACATACCCCATTGTTTAAAATAATCTAATATACTAATAATAATAATAAAAAAAATCAAATATAGTGCTTTTTATTGTTTATATTATATTTTATTGAATATACTGCCGAGTCCACAAATTCTATATACTCAGCCGAATCTGACATTTTATACTTGTACCCGATTTTTAAACTAATACCCATATCAAATACAACATATTATGTCATTCTTAATAGTTCAATGATATTTTGACAGAGTAAGGATGTCTGGCTAAGTCTTTTACCTTACCCCCAGACATGTCTGTAGGTTGGCAACCGCTAAAGGAAAGAAAAATTAAGCCTACATTCAGACAATTGCTAGTCTAGCCAAGCTGCAATTTGATGAGCATGCACAGGGCAAACTGGGGCCCTTGGGTATTGGAGGAGCACTTTGGGTTTGGACCCTATTCTTTTTATATGCATATTGTGGCTTGATAGGAGAGGTGAGTCCTTAAGAACTGAGCTCTCATCTATCCTCCAGGGTCTCATGATGTGATATTTAGGGACTTCATGAGATTAGAGGTAAAGGGAGACTCCTCCACTGTCATTAGCTGGTTCAGAGCTTCAGGTCTTTGCCATTGGAGATTCTCTCACTACTGCAGGGACGTAAAGGCCTTGTTCTAGGATGAACACTTTGTTCCATTGAGACCAAAGCCCACCGACATAATCGGACTATTTTACTAAGGTGGACCGTTTAGGGATTTCCCGTATACAGGTGATGTATTACTAGAATTGCATATTGGCATGTACTTCGTTTCCAATCTTCTCTTTTGATTGGGGATCTGAAGCATGGCTTTGTACTTTATTCCTCACCCAATTACTTGAGTTTGGCTACACAAATCCTGCTTCACCTTTTTTTCTTTTCTTTTCTTTTTTGGATCAATAACATATTAAATTCTTCATGTTATTGATGATTAAAAAAACCCAAAAATAAAAGGAAGATATTAAACCTAACTTTGATGGTTGCTTATTTTGCAACCTAGTTTCCTCTGGTATTGGTGGGGTTTTTGGGGATATGGCACGTAGGACTGTCCTTGTTTACCCTCATCCGTTTGTGATTCAAGCAGTGAAGAAGCTCTCTTGCTAATGAAGTATCAGGGGTTTAACAATTGATGGAGATTTTAATAATTCAATTGTCTTTGCAGCTGGTAGAAAGAATGGTTTTTGGAGATTATCTCACATCATCGAAGACATTTTGTTCTTTGTCCTCATGTTTGAACATCAAGGTCAACAATTGAAATGGTGGATTTCATTGTGAAAGGATAAACTATGGGTACTTTGGAGTGGAGATTTTGGCGGAATATAGCTTCTTTTGGAATCTTTATTGTTCCTTTAGCTAAAATTTTAATTTGTTGGTGATCCACCCCATCCATAATATTAAGCTCTCATCATATTGTTCAATGCTCAGTTTTAAAAATTGCACTTTGCTAAACCAAGTCACGTAAAGATTAGATGGTGGACCTCAAAGGAGTTCCTTTTTTCTTCAAAGGTTCGTGTGTGTGTTTGCTCTCAAAAAATATCTTCTAAAGGCCAAGCCATTGATTGGTTATATCTATTCTATTTGATAAACCATAAAAAGAAAAGAAAGAAAAATATTTGATCAGCTACATTGATGGTGATCTAATCTAATGTTTGCATATGATAAATCTAAATGAGAGCCATATAATGGTGGATCATGACCCATTGCATGTGCACCTTGTTTCTTGATATTGTTTTTAAGCCATCTGTAATACTAAGTTTGTAGAGTTACCCATGCATAATTGGTGTCTATCTCTTATTTAGTACAATGCTGTTCATACATAGCTCTACATCCTTTATTTGTGTAGAAGAGCAGTCAAACACAGTAAGACTACCAGTACCAGTCAACTTGGTGTGCCTTTGTTCTCTTTGTTTTCTTGATAAATTCTTATTTTCCTCTCTCTCTATCTCTCTCTGAAAAAGAAATAAAAAAATAAAAGAAGAAGAAGACATTACATGTGCAAGAAAACACTAAATGTACCCTTGGCTGAAAATTATTCTCAGGTGGTGGTCTTAATAACCATAGTTACCAGAGTGAGAAGCGAAAGCAGGAAACAATGCGAATGTGAAAACCAAGAAGCAAGGCTCAATAAATTCTTGGGAAGCAAGAAGCGAAAAACGATAATAATGTAAATAACTATAAGTTATAATTAATAATTTTAACTACAATACAATAAAGTGAATAAACTTAAAGTACCAACAAACCTAAAAGCTATATCATGTAAGTACAAAGAATCGTGACATATAAAGCAATATGCAAGCCATTTGTTATTAGTATGGCCAACCATACCTTAGATTTTATCATAAATAAGATTTTTTGTAGATAACTTACATCTTAGAGTCAAACTATAAAAGACCTTGTATAAAAACCATTAGATTTGAATCTTTTTTATCGGATTGGAATAAAATAATATTAACAATAAATTCAATACTAAATCTCTTTTTTTTTCTTCTTATAATATCACTACTAAATCTCATAGATAATATTTTATTCAATGCTAACAGTGTCAGGATTTACATTAAATAAAATACAATATTGTTTTTTTGGATTGTTTCCTAGTCGATTCTTTGGATGTTTTTACTTGCTTCTTCAGAGGCTTCCACTCGCTTTCCTAAGTAGCTTTCACTTGCTTCACCGTGCTTGCCATGTTTGGGAAGACACGCTTCCCACTACTGGGGGAAGCGGAATGGAATTAGCTTCCCAACCGAGCTTCGCAGGAATCAAGCTTCACACCCCCCATGCTGTTGCTGTGCAAGATACAGTAGAGGGATAACCGCAGATTGCTTGTAGTTGGATGGATAGTGAGACAATATCTCCTTGGCCTAGATATACATACACAGACCTGATTGTCAAACTTTCAACAAA
>Ga0068618_1000515_pt1 | contig 10817 bp, 7 predicted proteins | sample InSIn2SAF170_2_FD_77423 | JGI IMG/M metagenome (GOLD analysis project Ga0068618, IMG submission 77423) | Clean room microbial communities from NASA Spacecraft Assembly Facility at Jet Propulsion Laboratory, Pasadena, California, USA -... ...
CGCTGAGTACATACGAAGCTCCCCAATAGACAACTACATTTCATAGTTCAAGGCACAGAACCATGATATAACTCGTTAATCTGAAACAAGGGTTTGGGCGAGGTTCGTGTATCACCATTATGGCACACTTCCCAGTCCCAGGTGCTCGCCTGAACGACGACAGTATAAGGTAGGGATAGGCAATGAACAGTTCTCATAGTCTATCACGCTCCGAAAGACGATGTTGAGCATTGGATTCTTTCCAGCTCATTGTCGTCGACTGCCATACTATGTCTTTACATTGTCCATTGCATAGGCCATTCAGAATGTACAGCCGCTTTACTGTGCTTAGCTCGTGTATCAGCGATTGACCCCTGATATTGCCCGGCATGACGTAGGTAAACATTGTTCAAGATCTGGTGTTCATGTTCATGTTCCCAGATCTGTAATTTAAAAAAAAAGTTGCACCAGGACCATGATTCAGAAGCTCTCTATCGTTTCAGCTCTCCAACCACACCCGGACAGGACTGAAAGTTAAACATGTTGCTATTGCAAGGGCCTTCATAGCATTGGCCTGGCTCTTTTTCCAAGTATGAACAACCCTCGTACGCATGCCTTCCTGAGGCTTGCTCAGCAACGCATCGTTTCACTATGTAGCACCCGTTCCAGCCAGTACCACCATGCCTCCCTCACCGCTAGATCTCTACAAAAGCACCATCCAGCTCGAATCCCGAACGTTGTGGTGCTGTCGAAAGTTCAAGCACGTTTTGCGAGCTATGAACAACAAGCCAGAGAGCTCAATCAGAAGCAAGTGGATCAAGAATTGGATGATTATGATACACATATTGCTGCTGAGGTGAAGGAGAAACAGGTCAGAGCGCCATGGCATCGAGAGGGCGCTCAAGAAGCTCCCGTCCACAGGCAAAGAGAAGCTAGTGCCATGACAAAAGGCAAGCTCAACACTTTTCATCTTGGCCTGGAACAGAGACTGATGTACAATAGGAAAACTGCTGACTACTCCTTCGCGCCTCCTCAAACTTGTCCTTCCTCTGAGTACAGTCGACATCAATAGTGATAGAAAGGATGTTGCTCCTTTGGCACTCCTTGTTCATCCAAGTCAACCGCTTTCCTACCTCTCACGCCTGATTCAGTCCGAACTACCATCTACGACGACCGAGAAGGGTGAGAGTCGTGTGCCTGCGGTGTCATTCAGGGCGGTGGAATCAAAAGATGACGAAGTAGGACCCAAGAAGACACGAGCCAACAAGATTAAAGGGCCTAACGATCCCGAAGAGACTGACATAGGCGAAGGTGGAGTTGAGTCATACAGCGGTGCAGGCAGGGAAGGTGATGCTAAAGTTGAAGGTGACTTCATCCGTTGGTCTGCTTCAACAGAGATCGGTGACTTCATCCGTGATGCCGCACGAGCAAAAGAATTTGAGGTGGAGATTGAGGGCAAGAAGGATGCTATCAAAGTTGCTGTCCCATCTTTCAATGACAGAACTTTCTATCTGCGCCAACGCCTCCGCCGCGCGGCAACCAAGCTCAGCGATATGGCAAAGCTCAAGAGCGAATGCGACAAGCTTGCACATCGTGCCGGTCAACGCATCGCCATGGGTGGCTGCGGTGCTTTAATAGGATACTGGTATCTGGTCTACAGGCTGACCTTTGAGACCGACCTGGGGTGGGACGTTATGGAACCTGTTACCTATCTAGTTGGCTTGTCGACTCTGATTGGAGGTTATATGTGGTTTTTGTATCACAATCGTGAAGTTAGTTATCGCTCAGCACTCAATTTGACCGTCAGTCGACGACAGAGCAGGCTTTACGAACAACGGGGATTCAACGTGCACAAATGGGAGGGTATGATTGAGGAAGCCAACGTGCTGCGCAAAGAAATCAAAATGATTGCTTCAGAGTACGATGTGGAATACGATGAAACAGCAGATGAGAAGGACCCTCGAGTGGTCAAAGCACTGCGTGAAGAACGAGAGAAGGAAAAGAGTTCGAAGAAGAAGGAAGGGGACGACGATGATGATTCGAGGGACTGAGCTCCACATACTTCAACTCATCCAACCACAACCTACTATGAGCGCCCATTTATGTCGAAGTGCTGGACCACACACAACCAGAGACCATGAGCATATATGGAACGTCGACGAAAGGCTACCCGGATTGGGCAATATTTGCCGTATGCATACGTCTTCCAGCGTTCGTCTAGCACAAACGACCAAAGTCCAGAGCCAGCTTCGAGTTCCGCCAAATGACTCGCATGACATGCGTCCTATCTAAATTCCAGCCCAGTGGAGTGATGGTGGCTTTTCCCAAGACCCATTAATTACGCCATACTCTACAATATGAATACAGGTAAATGCAACCACCAGTCCCACGTCCAGTGCGCTATGCTAAATAGTCGAGAAGCCCACCATTTTTGGAGGCCAAACAGTCGCGATTGATAACAGCTCGCCGTGCTTACTAGCATCCCAACCAGGTACAGTCTCTGATTGTTGTTCATAGGATTGATTATCAGACGACGCAGAACATCGACAATCCATTAGCGAGGCCGATGTACGTTTCGTACTTGGTCATACATCTTTTTCTCCGTATTTCCTGGTGCAGAATCAGTCAAGGCACGAGCCGCTGCAAAATCGGATAAATGCTCACCACTACCACTGCTACTCTCGCCGTTCCGACGGTTTCTGTTGTTTCGAATGTCCCTCGAACGAAAGACGCTGTACAATAGCCAGAGAGTCACCCAATTTGGAGCATGCTCTCCAGTAGTCGCACCTCGATCAAACAACGTTCGTTGAACAGTCCCGACAGCAGCGCTTTGCCATGTTTTGACGATTGCCCATTGTTGTCGGTCGCGACTGATGTGGTGCCAGAAGAACGGAGGTCGGACTGTGGGATCATTTCGTTTGTCTTCCACGAGGTTTGCTCGATCTGCATTCAATTGTGTATATGTGTTGATGGCTTCATCCTATCACCAAGTCAGTCCACCCACTCGAAAGAACAGATAGCGACTCACTCTCATGGCGCGATAATATCCTTCATGACGTGCGTCGCTGGGTTCCAGACCAAGTGCTCGCATGAAGTCGTCTTTGGGAACTCTAGGTCCAACTCCGCTAACAGACATGGTGAGTTAAGATTGAGGATGGCACAATTTCGAGAGCAAAGGCCGACGAGGGTTCTGACTTTCAACGTGACATGTATGAGTGACACAAAACTCTGTCGAGGAAAGGAGTGTGCTATATGTTGGGTCGACCAGAGCATCAGTACAGACGTGCCATGCTTCAAGCAAACAGCAAAAAGATCCACATGTAGCAGCTTTTCTTCAAGGCAATCAGTGCAGCACAAGCTCGTTGGACCGACGCAACATATGACGGATCTAAATCGTGCATTTCCTTTCTGTTGGGAGAGAAGAAGAATGTTTTGATTTATTGCATTGGAAACAAAGTCAATTGAGGTGGCACGGACAGCGACGTTTCTGCAGGACCAGCTACCATGGGTAGCCTTGAACACAACGATGTATCTCTCGTGGTGAAGGATCCATCAGGCCATACGTCAGATGAGGACGAAATGGCGCGCGTTTCGGTTAGCACCCCGCCGGCTCGCTGGCAGGTTTCCATACACACATGGGGACACCTGTTGCGACAGGGTCTGTAAGCCATACTCTAGGCTCTTTGGGACTCTTGACTGCTAGGCAAGAAACCTTGTTTGGATTATAATTTATTAGATGCAGCAAGTTGTGGTCGCATAACATTTCTTTCAGCAATGCCACGCATGTGCGAGCCAATGATCCCGCACATGGGGCCATGGGTGCCGAGACCGCAAACTCTAGGCAACCTTGACCTGTCGTCTTTTACAGGCCAATCACAATGTGGAGGAAATATAGCCCGGGTTAAATGTAAAGGCTAAAAGACGAGGGGACAAACTAGCAATATGACAGGCGGTTGTGCTACAAGGAGTTTCCCATGGACACGACCTCCATTGAGACCATTTCACAGCAACTGTGCTAGGTCAAACAAACATATTCCTTGACTAAAGTTGTGCGCATATCTGCCAGTAAGTGGATCAAGCATGTTTGTCACTTACAGGGATGGGAGCTAGTCAGCCGGCAAAGCAAACGGCCGGTCCAAAACGTACGTTCAAATACCTGGCCCAATCTGCCACAACCAACCCAGTTCACAGCTTTGTCTTGCTGACAGCCGACGCGAATAACTGTTCACCGCAGAGGAAGGAATTATGACTGACTCGTGTGCCTCAGTTTGGGCTGAGCTTCCAAGTCTCTGCTGCCTGGCTGCACAATCCCTTGTAAGCACAGCCATGCCGGGGACATGAACACTGACAACCTCGGTTTGCGGGGCAACGGGTCATCAAACAGTCAACATCCGCAGGGCCAAGAGACATGCGCGCAATGGGTCAGCGAAGTGAAGGAAATGCTGTGTCACCGACATTTGTACCGTGCGGTGGGAGCGCGACTCGCTGCCTTGTTCAGGCAACAGAAAACCATGCAGATGCAGGTACTTCGCGACGCAGGCTGAGGTCACTTTTGGACGTTCCTGCAGCGCCAACTCTCGAATGACAAGATATGTTTCAAAGCGTTGACAGCATGGCGGTTCGCATTACATCAGGTGACCAATACAACCGATCCAACGCAGAAGCAAGCAGGCCGACTCTGCCCATTCGACAAGGCTGAGTTCAAGTCCAATCTATTATACATACGTGCTAGTGTATGCAGTGTGCCGAAGGAGAACTTCGAAACGGATATCTGCTGTTAGCCATTGCTGAACGGGTGTAACCTTGGTGGTGCTGACGTGGTCGCGAATCGTATAAAGTGGCCGCGAGGATTGGAAACAAGGTCCAGCTGTGCATCTCCGTCGCTATTACAGGTGTACTGTCAGCAGTGGCGTGCACCCTGGTGAGTCTTTCGCGCCTAGTAGTCCGTAGAGTTTCAGGTGCTTACCGCACTGCCACTTGTAGAGCCTAATTGCTCAAGCCCCTACGAAGCGGATGCTTTCGTCGTGGTTGCTTGTCGAACGAGGAGATGCGTTTCCGATGTCAAGCAGTGAAATGTTTGCTTTGATTCAAAATGGTTTCGACAAGGAAAAATAGCATTTGAGCGTCGGCAAGTATCGTAATCTAGCCCTGCTCAGGATGATGGATTATACGACTTGTTTTGGCTCGCGTTTTGACGCGTTTATTAACTCCGAGTAAATGGCATGGGTCGGCAAGCTACGACGGCGTCTAGACTGCTCCATGCTCCCGCTTTTAATATTTTTATATATTTTTATTCAAATACCTTCCGTGTTTTCTGCATGACTTTGTCGCATGTTTCTCCTTTTGGCAAGCTCAAGGTTGGCCAGGGCCCGAAGTCAGAGTTGGGTCTGAAAGGAAGTGCAGTGAAAGTCCACTTTCCAGCCGCCGATCGACAGGACGGCCAGTGAGCCGACTCGCTACCGACCATTGAGTATTGTTACCATTGAGTGAATGCATGATCGCTGCGCGGCACTATCAACTGTATCAACGATATTACTGGTCGACTCACATGCGAGTCATTGATTTTCACGTTTAGCTTCCTGGGAGCAGAGCAATTACTACTGTAAATGCGCACCATTATCACTGCTGAATCCAGTAAATTTATGAGAGAACCGATCTCGCTGATCCATCTGATCTAAAAGAGGCTCTTGTACTGCTTCTTGACCAGGATCTCATCGGCAATCATGCCTCCTCCTGCTATGAAACGTCCAATTCCGATCCTCCTGCTAAAAACCAGGTCCATTCCGCATGACACATACGAGGAACACTTCCAAATCATTTCAGCCACAAATGCAGGTGCTGGAGGGTCCTCTTATTCTTTCGCGCCCCAGTTCATCCCGGTCTTGGAGCATACACGGAATGAGGCATCTTTATCCGAGCTTGGAGCACTGCTCCGATCGCGTAGGCTCAAGCAGAGATATGGCGGGATGATATTCACTTCGCAGCGGGCCGTTGAGGCCTGGGCTGATCTTGTCAAACATGTCAGCGATCGGCCTTCGTCAATTTCACCTTCACCAACAGAACCAGATGCATTCGCTGACATTGACAGCCTGACACCCTTCGCCTTGTATAGTGTCGGTCCTGCCACTTCACGCGCTCTACAGCATCTTGTGTCCTCTGCCGGTGCGGCCTCGCCTTTCACTCTGTTGAACCCTTCTATCCATGGTACCCAAACCGGCAATGGGGCTAACCTGGCATCGTTCATTCTTCAGCATTACAACTACTTGCATGGCTGCCACTGGTTCGAGTACTTCGAGGCTCCACGTTTGCCGTTCATCCCACTGCTGGGCATGAGCAGTCAGAACTACGGACGGAAGAGGCTAGAGCGGGATGATCCGAGATTGGCCAAGAAGTCGCTGTTGTTCCTGGTGGGAGAAGTGAGGAGGGACATTATCCCGAAGACGCTTAGCAATGCTGAGGATCCGGACAGGATTGTGGTGGATGAGGTCGAGGTGTACAGAACGGAGGTCATGAAGAGTTTCGAAGCAGATCTTCAAGCCGCATGCAATAAGCTAGACACGGAGGTGCAGAGTGAGAGTAGTGAGGATCTCAGGGCGGTGGTGGTGTTCAGCCCCCAGGGGAGCGACGCTACGTTGAGGAGAATTGGCTACTTGGATTCTGATGGCAAACCTACAGCAAATTCAAGTACGAGATGGCACCAGCAAAGAACCGAAACCAAGTCGAGTGAGCAAGTGGACTACCAGACGAAGACGAAGTGGATTCTTGTCACAATTGGACCTACCACTAGAGACTATCTGAAGGACAAGTTGGGGGTTGAGCCTGACGTCTGTGCCGAACAGCCTAGTCCTGAGGGCTTGAAGAAGGGCATTGAAGACTTCTTAACACGTATCGGCAGAAATGATTGAAAAGGTGTTGAGACCTGGACGACTAGACTATGCCGCGATCGCAACGCAACATCTCCTAAGTCTAGATGCGCACCTCGGCTTCCCATCAGGGCAGACGTTACTTGGTGCTCTGCTGGTCTTACATCACCTCGCATCCCGGGATGTGTCCGCCTCAACCATCGTCTCTAAGGAAGACGTGATCCGCGAGCCGATGGCTTCTCAGCAGCATCTATTTGACCTTCGACCATGGTTTCAGGTCACTAGGTGTCGACTGTGACTGTTGTTCTAAGGGTGATTGTGTTGAGCTCTACGAAGGTTGTGGTCGCAACGCACCTCATGTCTGTTCGACCTCTGCAGAAGAACAGCTTCGGACGAAGACACGTAGGTGTCTATGCTTTCATCACGATTGGTGACCTCTCCCGAAGCCATTAATTCGGGCCAATATTGGAGTGGTGAAACCTCATCTCACTCCAAAATCAACGAGAAGAAAGCACTCCATCGCCTCATGCTTAACATTGGCTCGGCAACTAACAATGTACATGACCCAGTCGGTCAACACGTTGGAGTCTGAGATCAATACGGAGTAGAGTTGCTCAAACTCCCACGTACACGTGGAATGGAAGCGACTATCTACCACTAAAACGGGTCAGCAAATCACCTGCCTGACTCGAGATCCAGAATCAGACTACAGTACCGTACAGTACTGTACTGTACGGGATGTGCGTGCTCCAAATGGAACATTCCCCGACATCCTCCTGCAGAGGTCGAAAACAACACGCCGTATGCACGAATCAACGTCCAGCATCGCGTGCAGTAGTCTTTTGTGGGAAAGGGACTCGAACCTCTACGCTTGGCTTTCAGCTGTGGCTGCATCCAAGTACAGTAGTCCGTAGCCAGCCGACAGTTTTCCTATGGGCTTGCCGTTAGCTCGAATTTTGATGGTATGAACCACGGTGGTTGGCTGAACCAAGATCTCGCTTCAAGCATATTTTCCTGCACTATCCATGCACTTTTAGTGCATTTGACAGTAATCGTCTTTTGGTGGAGCTGCAGTCGACTTTCCCTCGATTTGAAGGCAACCAAACTACATTGGAATGTTGACGGAGGGGCACAGCGTAGGGTGTACTACACGTACAGTAGATGATAGGTATGGTACCGGGTACGAGGTAAGGTTCAGTCTTGTTCACCTTTGAAAACACTTTCTTCACACTTCACGCCTCAATGGAAACTAGATCAGTGAAGTCCTACAGTACTGTGCGTTCTTGCTCCCAAACCAATCTACCGACGGAGGATTGGAAGCACCTGCACTAGTTATGCCCCGCATTTCCCAGCTGAAAGCTTGGCTTGCTTGATTGCCTGTGGAAAGGCTTGTCACCTCAAGCCACTCTAACAACCGAACGGCTGAAAGATAGACACTACGGAGCATCCGTGGTAAGTTCTAGTCGTGTGCTCTGACTAGTGGCAGCGCTACTGCATTTCCCTGAATCTGTGGTCAGAGATCCTGTGCCGAACGGAGATGCTTTACGAACCTAAACCGTCTCACTCACTTCTCCCCATCTCATCAACACAGAAGGTCAATAGCACTCACCAGAACATCCTCGCCAGATTACATGAGGATCAATCTCGCGAGGCAAAAGCAGGTGAAACACCGCCGGTCGCAGTCAACAAAGATGTACTGCTTCTCATGGATTTGGGGACATTTCCGGCCGACTATGCCGTTTTCGTATTGTACCAGATCTAGCCGCAAGTCTTCTGCAGCCACATCCTCAAGCAATTCGCTTGATGCTTAAATCGACTTAGCCACTGCACTAAGCTCATACACCGCGGGACACTCATCCCTCAAAGCCTTTTTTGGGACAACGTTGGCTGCAATGTTCGCCTCTGTGAGGGTTTGCACGCCAATTAGGGACAGATCAGGCATAGCACGGATCGCAGGATGAAGCCCACGATATTGGCACTTACTCCACATAATGCTTACCTTGGTGCAGTAGCTACCATCCACGTGGCTTCCAACTCGTATTGTTGCAATCTCCCTACTGCACACCTTGCTATCACCACAACCTCTTACCACTACCACTACCACAACCACAGCCCGCACGGTCTGATGGCGACTTCACAATCACCTATGGCTTCTTCGCCTGCCTTCAACGGCCTACCTCAACCGTCTAGATTCGTCAAAACGGCTGCGTCTCAGCTCATTCACGACCAAACACTACAAGCGTCCCACTGAAACCACTACGATTCCTTCACTTGTCTTCATTGGAGGATGAAGTGAGAGAGTTCTACCAAAGCTAAAAGTGCGTCCTAACACCAAGGCAGAATGGAGAGTGTACGGTACTGTACAGTACACTAGTGCAATTCACCATCCATTGCTTCTGTCAACACGTATGGACTACACGCGCCATACAGCCGTCTGTGCTGGTCACCAGCACTATCTCCGGCCAATAATCACACTTTACTCCACTAAACTTCAGCTGTCCTTTTGTGCGCCCAAACTCAAAATGTTTCCCGGCATATTGTGCCATGAGGCGCGAGCATTTATTTTATCAATCTGTTGGACGCTCCCCGTCCGTAGGTCTTTATCCTCTTGTTGACTACAGCTCGTTCACCTTGCGAGCGAACACAGCTTCAGCAGCTCAGCTCAGCTCGGCCTATGACAAGTGTCAGGAAGCACTGCTTCAGTGATCATATCCAAACATGAGTGCCAACACAGTGGCTAAGCCAACGGCGAACTCGCTGGTAACAGAGATGGCGACAACAACTGTTGTTGACACCATATCTACCAGCACCACCCAGAAGGAGGAGAAGCGGCCTTCAACTGGTTCAAGGCGTCGGACAAGGGACACCCTCTACAATCTCACAAGAAGCATCAGTAAAGTCCATCGGGTCGTCCACCCATCTTCAGCTGACTACGACGACGACGACGATGATGGTGACGATGATGACGACGACGACGACTCACAAGGTGAAGATGAAGACGTTGAGGACATGAAGGAGGGCGATGAGCCTCTGACGGAGCAGAACAACAATCAGACTGCTTCGGACCAAGCCACTAACATGTCCAGTGGGGTAGCTCCCTCATCTGTCATTAAAGATGCTCGTGATCCGACTGCTGCACGATACCAGCTATTGCCTGAGAAGATTCCGCCCGAGATCAAAACAGCCCTGACAGGTATCGCGCAGGGCCAGCAAATTGGAGCACGGTCAAACCCGGCCCTGGCTCCAACAACAGCCAAGCCCAAGGTGACGACCACCGCACCGCCAGCAGCCACCACTGCCTCAAGTATGGCGAAAGCAATATCGCCTTCCAGCCCAGCAGTGCCGGACCTTGATGCAGCTGCATCAGTGCCAGAGGCAAAGCCTGTCCTCTCAGGTCAAGCACATCCGGAGCCAAGCACGACAACACCATTACCTACCACTGCCACAACACTAGCTTCTACTCCGGCGCCTGAAGGCCATGTAGCTCCAGCTCCAGTTTCGGCCAAAGTCGACCCCCTTGCCCCAACTGCTGCAGCTCCGTACGGTTACAAAATTGTCACGGTCAAGAAGCCTGATGGTACGATTGCCAAGGTCAAAAGACCACTCAAGGAGGGCGAAAAGCCGCCTGTACCCGTTACCAAGAAACCAATGCCAGCACCGACCAAGTCAACTACTCTATCTTTGACAGAGAACAATGCTGCAACCGTTGGTGCTAGCGTACCTGCCCTCCCAGCGATAAATGAGAAGGCTGTACTTACACCCCCTCCAAATACGCCAGATGTTGTTAGCAACGACAAGGAAATCGAAGCAGCACCCATTAGCAAAGATACTTCAACGACTACCAAGCTCCCAGAATTCTCTAAGAAAGCGCTTGGTGGAGTCCAGGTTACAGAGACGGAACTGGAGCGAGGTATCAGTCCGCGGGATTCAGTTACTGCGCCAGACAACCAATTCAAGGGTACCCGCAAGCTCGCC
>Ga0068618_1000517_pt1 | contig 10806 bp, 9 predicted proteins | sample InSIn2SAF170_2_FD_77423 | JGI IMG/M metagenome (GOLD analysis project Ga0068618, IMG submission 77423) | Clean room microbial communities from NASA Spacecraft Assembly Facility at Jet Propulsion Laboratory, Pasadena, California, USA -... ...
GTGTGATCATCCTGAACTTGCTCTTGGAAGCAGAAGGAGTTTTTGAGTTTGTTTGGAACAGAGCTGTTTGAAGGCTGCTCGTCTAGCCTCGGCAGCATCTTGGCTTGCTGAGCAGCAAGATCCCGACCAGATTGAGGATCTCTGAGCGCCCGAGTTTGAGGTGTCATAGGTGTGTCCGTGTCAGCTAATAGGTCCTTCAGTAAACATTGTGCTTCGTCAAGTTGTAAGGATTGTTCTCCAGCCATAGGCGGTGGTGAGTAGCTTGGATCCCATCTGACATTACTAACACTGTTCAGGCACATTTCGAGTTGCGAAATTGCGTCAATATCTTGTCCGAAAGAGTCCGTGCCAGTGCTGGGAAGCCACTGGTAGGTGTCAAGCCAACTGACATCAGGACCTGCTGCCATAGTATCATGTAAAGTAAAGTATCGGAGGTGTAACATAAGTTTTGCCCGGCGAAAAGCCTCAAGAGTGAGCTCCTTAAATATTTGTTATAATCCGTGGTGTGCCATCGTATGCCAGGTCATAAAGTTCCTCTTGTGGTGTACGAACTGCGCACCTGCCTACACAGCTCGGACAGTGGCAAGCTGCCATCTCAGACCACTCCAGCAGCGTGCAAGTTGTTACCTTGAGATAGCGGCAAGCTGGCTGGGTAGTCGAAGTACAACACCAATGAGATATGTGCAAGACCTATAGATCCGCATGCACGTTGTTTGGGTGGACTGATACGATGCTTCTAGAACAATGGCGGTACTATGCTTTGGCAGGAAGCTTGACATGTGGTTGCTGGCTACTCTTCTCTTGGCAGCGGAATCCAGCGACATGATGAACTCTCTGGTCCTGTTCAGATGAGCTGTAGTGCTCGGCGCTAGGGAGCATGGAAGTTGACGGGACCCCGTTGTTTTGCCCAAGGTAGTGCAACTCGTGGAAGTTGTCGTGTGTTTTTGGATCACTCCACCTGACGTGCTCAACAGGCTCGTGCCTACAACGTCAGATTTCGTCCAATCAATCGACGTCCGCGGGGCTGCCTAAAGGTCCCGACATTTGGTTCGGAAGTCCCAAAACCGAGAAACTTCTAGGTGGATCTTGGCGCAGTAAGCACTAGCCATACGGTATCTAAATACCAGGGTTAAGATCGGATGAGTTGTGTATGTAAAGAAGGTGTATGGTTAATTCACAGTAGAGTGGGTTGAATGCAGCTTGAGAATACCCGCCGTTTCAGGCTCAACACCTCTGAATACGATCATGGGCGTATGAAACATTGAGCCAACGATTAACGCAGGTATCACTTTGGTTGGCTCTACGAGTTTGGAGCGAGAACTATCTATGCTCTTCGATTTCCTAGGATATCTCGATCTGTTTGATGCTGCCATGGTCCTCGTGTTGTTTGAGTCGCCTCCGACGTGAAATGCAAAGCGTCATACCACCACTATTCTGCACGACTTGCGCCTGACTGTCGCAATCTTTTCCCAGTGATGGCGTCAACTCCAGGTCCGTCCACGAGTCGCAGGGTGAAGAAGAAGCGCTTGTACACCAAGGTTGCGTGCAACCGCTTTCGTGTCAGGAGATGGCAAGTTATTTCTTCTTCAAGCCTACCTCCGTCTCAGTTTTGTTGGACCTGAACGATCGCAATAGACCAAGCGCTACGCATACGTTAACCTTAATTTTGACCGTGTTCCACATTCAGACGAACCAAAGACGCACACTGTGCATGCTCAAACGTTGGAGTACGACCTTGGGACAAAACTCGGAGCTCCTAGCAAAGCTTGAGTATGGCTCTGCTCTGAAAACTCCTGATGAATATTCTGAGGCTCGCATATTTAGACGTTGTACTAGATCAGCTTCTTTACATGCCGGGGACCCTACCCCGCGTTTGCTTGCCTGGTCAGGCGACTGATTATGAAATTCCTATCCACCTGCGACCTAGCTTTGATCGAGATCTTAACTAAGTATAGTCTGTCGTCAGACAGCTTATCCGGTGCTTGGCGCAGTCACTACCAGATCGCGGCCCACAACAGTGACCCACAACAGTGACGTTTGAACCGAGTTTGGACACCCGTTCAAATTGTCGACATCCCTGCAACCAATCTTGAGCAAGGATTTTGGCAGCAGGCTAGGGACCGATCCTCGATACCATTATGCTTGGGCAGAAATCAAAGCATCTGGTGACGCTTTAGGGCTATTAGATGGCTGGAGAGGACACAGGAAAGGCTGTGAAGAAGATGCAGCAGAGCATTCTACTGCAGTATCGTCCTACGGAGCGACATTCAAATTTATCTTTCGGCTTTGTACTCTCGATCTACCACAAACTTTGGAGTTGGCTAGTTGTTTGCTCTAGAGTATGACTTGTTAGCATGGCGTGCCGCACCACTTGTTTGTGTCTCAGTAAGTTGTTGCGACGCAAACCTTAGAAATACGCTGCTGTTCTAGCTTAAGTGAAGCGTTGGTTATCATGCTCTGATTTTGGATATACGCATTTCCCGACTCTCGATCACAAGCTTAGAGTTGACGACTGTAACACCGTACAAGCTGAGTGAATTGTAGTGGGACTGGAGGACCGAAGCATGTAACATAAGTACACAAATAACTTAGTTCGATCAGCTACAAAAACAATCTCTAACACAAGATTTCAATTAAGACATAAATTGGTGTGTGTTCGAAAAGGGGTTCAGTGGCTATTGTATGTAAGGACCTGATCACAGTTGTCATTACAAACTAGACTGTTCTGGCTTTGACGTTATTAGTGCTCATATTCACGCGCTATCTCTCTTGAGCATCGTCACTACTGAGGAATACAATGAACCTTACACATACATGGTGGTCTACTGTCACTACCTGACCGGTCATAAACACAACGCAGATGACAGTCAGTGGGCTCCAGTCGCTTCTGGAACATTCCCACAGTTTACTTTCACTTTGTTTTGCCCACAACTACCTAGTCTAGCGAAAACTATGAACGACATGATGTCCTCTGCAATTGGACTGCCGTTCGCCTTTTCCAGCCTTTCATGCATCACATTGAGCAACGCCTGACAGGGATAGGTTTCATACTAGTCGTGGCCTGATCACTATCGATCAGCTCGAAGCCACGCCGCCACCATCATGAATGTGCTTCGTGAGAAACACGTGAAATTGGAAGATCGACCTCTAAATGGTTGGTCCCCCTGTATATACGCACACTTTCCTACTGCCTCAATGATCCATCAATCTGGGACGTCTTGGTCAAATACCGCACGATTACACCAAACTGGTCTCAGGTTAAGGCCAAAACATCCAAAGCAGAGGATATATCCAATTCATAGACTCGTCTCTCGTGCAGATGGAGACCGCTCGTGTCTGTGCTCTGGCCCACACGGTACGAAACAAGCTTGTATGCGAAGTTAGCCACGCGGAGCACGATTTAAGACGCATCGTCATGCATGCCAATATGCTGGACTCGATTATGATCTATCTGACAATTGCTGAGCATGAAGAACAACAAGCTCTATACGAAGAAGCAGGCTTTGGCGTGCAATCCAGGCTGGACATTGAAGAGCCTTTTCTGGAAGCCCATGGGGACCATGTATATGGTAGTGGCTGGGAAACAGAGACACATGAAGACGCTGATGTCGATGATGATGATGACGATGATGACTATGAGGATTATGAGGACGAGGACATGAGATCTATCTTTTATGGCGAGAACTCTCTAGCGGCATGCGAACATAACAACACAGCTACTATCAACTTTGCCCATTTTTCGGCACTTGACAACCCTCTGATACATTTTTCCGGCGGGGAGGCAGTCGACGGTGAAAGGACAACAGACGGCTATCTAACGATCATCGAAGGCATGCCTCAGGGTTCGTCTTCAGAGTATGTATTCGAGTCAGAGTCAGATTCCGAAGACGATCTATTAGTGTTCCCTTCGAATACATTTTCGCCTGCAAAATCAAACGACTGGAGTCAGACAGGAAAAAGGAGATTTATATTACAACCTAGTGTCTCGATAGTTGAATGTGCAACGTAGCGGATAAGGAATATATCTTAGATAGAGAGAGCAAGTACTTACGTGAATTAATTAGGACACTATTAAGTTTATAGTTTTTAGTCTAGTCGCCTTCTAACACCCGACTTATTTAAGAGGAAAGCCTAGCCTCTAAGTCTTAAGGGCGTTCATATTACTTAATTTACACGAGAGTGAGGTAGAGTAGTCTTATAGTGTATGTATATATATATTAGCCTTGTATTTATATCTAGATTAGTTCTTAATTCTTTTTATAGAAAATTGAATAATCTACAAATAATATAACTTTACCGCACCTAAGTAGTATCTGAAACTAGCTTAAAACGTATTTATAATAGTTATCGGAAATCATGTGCAGAGAGGATAAGGTATTAAGAAAATAAAAGTAAAATAGGTTTAGCGTCCGCGTGACGTCCGCGTAACAGACCTTTGGAACGTTTAGGCGCCAACAAATTAATCAGCTGATTAAACTGTACTAAGAGCACATTATAGACCCCAAGCTCGAAGCATCGATCCATCAGCCTATGGAGCTTGACTTAGCTCCGGGCGACGTTCGACAGATCCTGCGACAGACGCGAAAGTCACGAGTACATCGAGCCTGTTGGCCGTGCCGACAGCGCAAAGTGAGATGCGATTACCAGGTGCCCTGCCAAACGTGTAAAGATCGGCAGCATTCTGAACTGTGCAAATACGAGCCTCCACCGAAGCGAATTGATCTCGGAACCCTTCGTCGAACTTCCTCTTCTACGAGCGGCATATCGAATCCTGCCGGAATAAGCTACGACAATCTTTTGAGGAAGCTTGAAAATATTCAAGGCTCTCTACTTGATCTAACGCAGGAAGTAAGAGCCCTTGCTTTGGCCTCTGGAGAACACTCCTCTGGTTTAGTTCAGAACGACGGCCTGTCTGGTGACAAGGCTGCACAGAGTGATGACAATACTGAAGATGAGGATGTATATGCACGAAATGATACCACCGGGGAAACCGTGCATTTTGGCGCTAACTCAGTGCTGGCCACGGCCATAGCCCTACAGAAAGACGCGACAGAGGTCGCGAAGCAGCACTTTCCCGAACTTGATCCTTTGCCACTGTTACGTCTTGACAACCAGAGCGCGACTTACCCGTTTGTCGATTTAGGAGTTATGGCCCACGGCCCGCTGACGCGCATAGGCGAATTATCTAAATTGCTGCCCACTGATGCTGAAGTTCTACAGTACTTCCGGCAGTATCGTGATCTTGCGTATATCCTGTACCCAGCGATTGTCGATATTGCCGAATTCGAGACAGATCTTATGGTTTTTCTGGCAGGAAGGGAGGCAATCACCCGCACTGATGATCCCCTAGAATTGTCAGAGCACAATTTTTATGGGGCCAGTCTTCACTGGGTGGGGTTGCTATTCGCTGTTTTAGCCTCAGGCTGTCAATGCACAAACATGGCAATAAGGGAACGTCGAGTGACGTCCCAGATATTCGGTAAGAGAAGCACATGGCAATGGAAAGCATAAAGTAGTGAGGTTGACTTCCATACAGTATGCTGCGCATACGATTGCTTGCGCTTAACAAATTACCTATCTCACACGACATTGTCAGACATCCAGACTTTGTTAGCCCTTGGTAATGTGCTTTCAAACAATTTGAATGCTGGAGTGGCTTGGTCATTCCTAGGTATGTCGCTCTTGCCTTTGATCGAGTGAAACCTCTCTCAGCATCAAGACCAACTCCGACACAGGATTAACCATCAGACTGGCTCAAACTTTGGGGTTACATCGTCCATGTCCTCCTTCCGTGCCTGTGCTGGAGCAGAGTCTACGTGAAGAAGTCTGGTGAGTTTGATGATACCCCTGGTATTAATTATCTTGAAAGAAGAAACTGTTCATTCTGACGACATTGTGGGTGGCGGATTGTGTGGCAGGACAGTCTTCTATCCATCGCTTTCGACAGAGCTTCGTCGGTCCCAACGATTTCTCACGATCGAGCTGTGCACCGAGCTCCCAACCACAAAGCCTCATACATCGAGTGCATGAAAAGCATCTGCCAGGTAGGCCTTGACGTTATTCGAGCAAGGCTGAACGAACGCACCAAACAAGCGAAGCTTTCCTATAGTGTACAACCTCAAGCAGTGCTTGAAAGGGTCATGAACGAAGCGTGCGAACACTTGGTAAATATTCAAGCTTGCCGGTCAGTGAATGAACAGCTGGAGTATTGGAATCTATGCCTGCATCGATCGTACATTGCTTCAGAAATCTATCGTCCATTCTTAACGAAACATAACACTACAAATACGGAACATTTAGACAAAAGACAAAGCTGTATCAAGGGGCTAGCAGATACTGTAGAGGCTTTTCTGGGTTTGGAAAAAATCACCAGCTTTGCGCATCAGTCGTGGGCGGCAGTACACCGAGGACTAAGCTCTGGACTTTTGCTGGCGATCATGAAGGAACACCTCAAGAACAGTCGGGTTCAGTCACTCCTTGAGCGCTTGGTTGCCATTGGAACGATCCTGGTTCCCAGTCCAGACACCTCGAGTGTGGCGAGGCCGATCACGAGATCGATCTCAGCTTTATCCACCCTTATTGGTCCCAACCCCAGCTCGGAGCTTCACATCAATGATGTGTGGAAGGATCAATGGAGCCTAACGAATGCAGTACTACCGACAGGCACACTCAGTTCGTCCGTGTCGAGGTCATCCGAGTCGGATAGTCGCGACAACGATTCGCCTTACTTGGTCAGGGACCGGATTCTCTGGGGCTCGTAACAGACCGTGTCTGTACTATGCGCAGAATTTGGAGTAAGTGGTAACACCACGTGATTAGATTGAGAGAACAACGGTGTTATGACAGTGGCGTGAACAGATGAAGCGAGAGATTCTCGTTTCGAAAAGTGGGCAATTTCGTCCGTCACCTGACATTTGCAGAGTGATCAGCATGCCCTATGACTTCTTTGTGGTCGCACATCATTCGTTATACGAGTTCAATGAGTCACAACTGCGCTGATGGCTATACATAGCTAGATGACCTGTTTGTGAATCAAGGAAGTGGACTGACATTGAATTCTCATGCACTTCAAGGTGACAGAGCATGATAAATAGCAAGGCCGAGCCACCTTTACTCAACTCCTGTAAGCTCCCAACTTCACTTCCCAAGCATCATTGCATTAAAAGCGGCAGCTATCCTTCTGAAACAGAAATCCTATACTTCAAGGAAACAAAATGTTCAACATACCTCGACAGTTTTCTCTGTCTAGTACAACTTTTCGCAACATCAACAGAGTCCTTTATTTATCTTTGTCATCTTTGGCATCGGTAAGTGTGCTGCTGCATGCGTGCATGCCTACCACCCCAAGGCACTGGACTGCTAACTTCGTATTTGTTTTGGCCAAGCCTCCACCTTCCAAGGCTTTCTAGCTATGTTTGTGGAGCTTCACCTAGACAAATATACATGACCCAATCCAATATTATAGCTAATGTCTGCTCCTACAGATTGTTCTGGGAATCACTGCCTGGTATCTGTCTTTGTACGAGGACACGCCAAAGTATCCCTCAGCACGCTTGATCTTCACCATCATCGTGGCAGGTCTGGCTATTCTCTGCGCAAATGTCTTCGTCTTTTCACACGCGAGATCGCCACCATACCTCTTGATGCTAACCGACTTGGCGTTTGCACTGGGCTTCTTCGCGGCCTTTGGCTCATTAAACGAATTCGATTGTGAAGAAAATTGGCAAGGCTGGGGGCAAACGGTGGGAAAGAGATATTTAGACTGCTGGAGGACAGTGGAAGCCTTTTGCTTTATTAGCGGGTTCTGCTGGCTCGTGGCAACAGTCCTCGCTTGGCCCGGATTTAGTGATAAATACGTCAAACGAAACGACAAGTCCACTAGGCCTGATAGTATGGCTTCTTGATCGATGCGTAAGTGGGACCCACTCTACTGTGATTCTGTGGCAGGCCTGGGACTGACGATATCCAGGCTTACAGGCTAGCTGAGCCTAGCGTCGGTATCCTAGGAGGAAGGCTCTCGGTATTTATTAAAGACGTCTTTAGATACAGTGTACGATGAAGATTGAAGGAGTTGGTGGTTAATTTTCGAAAGGTCTGTTGGTAATGCTAGCTAATAATGTATAATAATGTCATCATACTCTCGTTAATGAGGTCGAGATGAGGTATTCTGGAAGCTGAGTTGAGTTGGAATCTTGAAGTGCGTCTAGACGTGTAGAGAGGCGCGCTGTTTGATATAAGCAGGTGCACTTTAGTAGATTGCTGCATTTCGAACTTAGTGTTGGTTACACAGGGAACCCAGGCATCAGATTGTGTCTTCGTGACGTCCGGGTCAATCGCGTGCTACTGACGAACACGTCGTCGAGTCGACTTCCCTGTCGCTATCACAACCACGATGCTCAATTTCCGTCTCAATGATATGCTGTTTGATACAATCATCACTATTCTAAGCTGCCCGTACATTAAGGTGTATGATCAACGGATGTGCTGTCACTTCTAGGGAGGATTGCTGCATATTTAACTTTATGTCTGCTGCTCTCTAACAGTCTTGGTCTGGTCCATGGAAACAATAGCGGTCGAAATTAGACCTCTAGAGTGCTCATAAGTCTATACCATAGTCGACTGGCTAATTTAGGGAGATATGTTGATCTTCAGCTGAGCAGTTCAATCTTTGTTCTTTGATCGCGAAGATTAACTCTAGAGAGCAAAGGCGTATGTTCCTCGCAACTACAACCACTGGCTTTTTTCAACGATCAATCACGGAATGGTGGCCGTGAGGCGAGAACGTTGTGAACACTAGAGTTTTGTAGAGGCATGTTACTCGCGAGAGACGTCAAGCCAAACGGGCAACGCGAGAGCTTGCCAGTCCAGATAAGCAACTCACAAACATGCTTTAGCTGGGTCGTATTCACGCGTAAGCCTCACTGACACAGTGAATAGATCGATCCTCTTCTCGCGAAGCATTGCGGCTGACAGACTGACGCAGAAATAAGGAGAGCTTTGATGAAGAGCGGGACCTGATCCAAGACAATCATGCCATTCCACCACTACTTGGATGCCTGTGACTGAAATTCACGTTCCGGGTGAGTGTTGTGTGCCGCTAGCAGAAATGACTGTCTCCGTGTCTGTAGGCAGTGGTGATTCTGGATAGAACGATTAGGAGGGAACGATGCATTGGAAGCTGGCATCATATATACAACAAGAGAGAAACCAGTCGCTAGCTATACCTGCCGCTAGTGGCGATCTTCCGATTGCAACAGTCATCTAATATTCGCTTTTATGTTCACTGATAGCCACATTAGTAAAGCAGAATTAGGTACGGTTAGTCTAGCTTACGTGACGGCTAACGATACGGGACACGCCACCTATTGAGGTCTAACGACATCACTCAATACTCCTTGCACTCAGGCGTATGGCTGCGGCAGAAAGACACCCTTGGACTTGCAGCTGCAACGTATGATATACCTGTTTGGCTGTCTACTATACTGGTTCTTGTTACGTGGCTTCTTATAGACACAATGCTCGGGGTTTCTCTCTTGGACCTTGAAACAGCTTGTCTGAAAGGTTCATATCTAAGGTTAGTCTTACAAGTACTTCAAAATACGCTGCGTCCCAGCCTGGGAAGCACTACGTCTGATGGCAAGGCTTGTTCAACACATCTCTATTTATTCTGCTGGTCTGCACCCCACTCGATACCTTGAACTGGCTGTTCGTTTGCCACCCAGAAATAAGTTCCTGATAGTATCACAGTTGGTCGCAACGACTGATACGAAAGCCATCAGACACAGGGCTGAGCTGACAAGTGTTTGGTAGTGGGACTGCGATCATCCCACTTCCTCCAGGGTGACCTGCTATATCAGCTCTTTTCTTTCCATTGATATCTTACACCATGAACGAGTCCTTTGTGGCAGCCAGTCTTTGACTCGTCCTCTCAGATGCAGAAGACACCATGATCCCAAAGATAGTTGCAACATGGTAAGTTTACTCTATCTCACGCCACTGACACGCCACCGATACACCTTCTGAGTTACATAGCCTTGACGCAATGTACAAATATGTCACAACCGTACCATTTAGCTCTATAGAGAAAATTTTGAGTAATATTTCATCTCTACAATGGGCGCTCGGATTGCCATTATTGGTTCAGGCCAGGTGGGCTCTGTTACCGCTTCTGCTCTTTTGCGTGGCTCAATGTATAGTGAGCTACTCATGGTCGATATAAAACCAGACCTGAGAGATGGTCAAGTTCGCGATCTGTCGGATGCAAGTTACTGTGAAGGCAGTAGCACCCATATCAGAGCAGGAACATACAAAGAGGCCGGACAATGTGACGTTGCAGTCATCACAGCAGGGTCAAGAAGACGAAGAGGTGATGTCCTGGTCCCAGCATAGCGGATCATTATGGCTGCTTAAGGAATCATAGTACTAATGGGAAATAGGAGAACCTAGTGGTGAATTTGTCGGTAGAAGTGCTGCAACCGTGCATAGCATCTGCGAACGAATGCAACCACTGCGCTCAGATATAATCCTGATCGTGGTGTCCAATCCAGTAGATGTGCTTACAACTCTGGTCCAAAGGTTCTCAAAGCTGCCTCAGTCTCAGGTGCTGGGTTCGGGAACCTTCCTTGATACAGTCCGATTGCGGAAGTTGTTGGCAGATCGCCTTGAGGTATGTAAGTTCCAGTTCAGACTCAAACCAAGTCTGCCGTACAGCTTGGCTGAAGTGTGTCACAGGTTGCTCCTCACTCGATCAACGCATATGTCTTGGGTGAGCATGGCGATAGCCAGTTCGTGTCTTGGTCGCTGGCA
>Ga0068618_1000518_pt1 | contig 10786 bp, 11 predicted proteins | sample InSIn2SAF170_2_FD_77423 | JGI IMG/M metagenome (GOLD analysis project Ga0068618, IMG submission 77423) | Clean room microbial communities from NASA Spacecraft Assembly Facility at Jet Propulsion Laboratory, Pasadena, California, USA -... ...
AACATAAATTAAGTCCTATGACCATCCTTGAGCACATTAAACCTCTCTTCCTGCATTAGATAATGCATTTTTAACTTTAATATCTTCATTAGGAAGGTTTATGAATAATTGCATATTTGTGCCTAATATTATTTATTTTTGTGGAATTGTGAGAATATTGGGTAGATTATGGAGATTTGGAGGAGGAAATAATCCAGGGACCTGATCCCTACTATAGGAGGATAAATTTTAAATAAAAGACAATAGGATATTATTGAATTATGGCATAGATTGTGGAGCTCCAATCACTGAGAAAATCTAGGAATTTGTTCCCTGCCATTTAATGCAGATTCCTAGTATTGGGAACCAAATCCACTAATCAAGGGATTTTGGTGGGGAAGGCTTCCTTCTTTTATGGGGAATGATTCCTAATAATTTTATATATGTACCAAGTCTAATTTTCCTCTAGAGTTTGATTTTTATAAAAAATCTTCTTGTGGATATAACTCGTATTTCTACATGTCCATCGTCATTTCTTGCAAGGATGTAATTGTATTGATGAAAATAATGAAGATTGGTGACATGTTCAACTTCTAAATGTCGGTATATTTCATAGGACTCTGATTTTCCTCAGAATTTTCCATCTCGGGAGCCTTAGATCCCTTTTGTATCATTTACTTTTCTTCCATTCACTTCTTATTCACATGCATATCTTGTTCCTGTCTTTTTTTCTATTTCTGCATTTAGTATTAATAATTTCCCCTAGTAAGATTAGGTTAAATGGTTGAAGTAAGCTCTTTTGTAGTTTCAAAAGAATCATTTCATCCTTGGAACAAATTTGGAATGTCATAGTAATCATTGAGCTACTTGGATTATTTTTCTTATTCCCAAATCTAAATTTTTGGAAGTCCTTTGAGGCAAATAAAAATAAATTTATGCTATTTTTTAGAGAATTCTAACAAGATTCAATTGATTTAATTCCACTTGAATTATATCATAAAAAAATCTAGTTAATAACAAAATTTACCCCATTTCATTTGCACTTTATTAGGTTATGAATTTGATAGATTTACTAGCCCACTAGTTCTCGAATTTCAAGAACTAGTGGGCTAGTAAATTTCTGCTAGTAATTTTCTGCCATTTTTTAGCATGGGTTAACAAAGCTATTACTGAGTGATTCCACTTGGAATGGAGGCCTAAGAAATTCTAGTCAATAAAAAAAAAATTCCCATCCAATTTGGATTTGATTTGGTTGGTCATTCGGTGAGTTATAACTCCCTATAACAAATTTGTTGTTTATTGTAGTAGTACTACAAGAAACCCTGTAGTAGCCTTCCAACATGTACATACTTTCCAAAATTTTCTCAAGAATATTGGTTATTTTCCCTTAGGTTTGAATCAAGACCCATAAGCTTTAAATGAATTATTATGGAAGACTAAAGACTGCTTAGGATTTGCCTCTTTACCCATGCAAAACATTTCAACGATTTGGGTTAATGGAGAAATTTATGAATTGGATAATACAATGATGATTTTCATGATTGCCACATCCAATGAACTCTATTAATGGATGTAAACTCTTTGAAATATAATGGTTGACATTTATTTAATGATATTTAATTTATGAAATTAGAATAGGTTCCTTTCCTTGTATTTTCTTTCTTGCAATAGGTTAAGGTTTCCATTCCAAGCATTTCATTTTCTGCAATTAGTTTAGGATTTGATTTCATTACATGCCCTTCATTACATCATGAAAAAAAATGAAGGACACATTTTATACTGCACATATAATGTCAATACCTATTAATTTTGTATGAACATAAGGTTGATAATTAAAGTTAGCGTCCTTGGGAGTTGCAACGTTCTTGTTGCAATACCAAGGCTCACTACTTTTTGGCATTGTTTCTAGGGAGGTGTCAAAGTATGCATTGTTTTATTCCCTAGTTGATTCATTTCTTTTTACTGATTTAAGAAACAAAAAATACTTGCATTAGGACTGTTTCATTTCAAAAACAAAAAGTGCATTTCATTAGTGTTTTCATTCAATCATAAAAACAAAAAAATTCTCCAACACCAAGCCAACCCGCCCATTTGATCACATCGTGCAGTATGAGCCACATCACCATCCACTTTTGCAGGTAGAAGAAGAAGAGGTGGTAGAGAAGGTAGAATAAATGGATGGACATGATGACAATGAGGAAGATCCTTTTGGATTTCCCATTCAAGATACTGATATCAATGAGCATATGAAGAACATCCCTCCATCCTTTCTTCCAAATTTTCATGGTCTAAGGTCAGAGGATCCATAAATATTTCTCTTTGAATTTAAAATCCTTTGTAGATTTTATGGTTACTTACTAAATACTCAAAAATTGAGATTTTTTTCGGCAACAATGAAGGATAGAGCTCTTAAATGGTTCATGAATTTAGAAGAATGAGTCAAATAGAAGATGAAAGTCTAGATGATCTAATAGAGAGGTTCATGTATAATCTTAAGAGGGAAAAAATATATCATTTAAGTTTTGACACACTAAAATCCTCTTATTTAGAACAATTAGGGATGAGTGGATTGATCTCCTTGATCCTATGAGTATAGGTAATGTAAACCAATTATCATTTGAAGAAATTTGTGAAACATGTAAACACATATCAATAAGATGGGAAAGAGTAAGTAAATTAGTGTCAAGATCGGTAAGTCAAGATAAAATTGGAAATTTGTTTGATGACTTTAAAACAGAAAATTTTAGCAATCTAACCAAACAAGTAGAAATGTTAAGAATACAAGGTAAAGAAAAAAATATGTTGATATTTTTGTTGTCCATGCAGAATCACATGATGTCAAATATTGTCCATCATTACCAAGGTTGAAGGAGGTTTACTACGAGGACAATGGAGCAAGTCAATCACCAAATCAGCTATGTTATGTAGCTCCAAGATGACCATGGCAGCCTAGTCAACCTAGTAAGATGCAAGAGCCTAATTCACAATTTCAATGTTATTCATATCCACCTCTCATGCAGGAGAATTCAACCCAAGGAAAATCATTATATTTTAGTACACATAGGGGTTCATGTGTTTTAGGGAATTTGGTTTCCTAAGTGTTAAGTTAATGTAATATTTAGGCTTTTGAGTGAGTAGGATAGGAATTAATTAGATGTTGTGTAGATGTTTGTAAATGTCCTCTAATAAAGGAGAACATGAGTGGTTAATAATGACGAGAGAGTTAGAAGTCAATTACAACTCTTAAGGTAGTTTCATGATTCGAGGAGTTAGAGAGGACATTTAGGAGTTAGTTCAGTAGATTAAGGATCTGAACCAGAATTAGTTCAACAGAACCTTTTTGGTATAAATGTAAGCCTAAAAGGTATAGACAAGAGTTAGATGGTTAGACAGTAGATAGGTTCAACTGTAAGCCTATGGGAAAGAGAAGAGAGGCCACTGAAATTGAATATCAAGCCAGAGAGACAGAGAGTCTAGATATGTAATCAGTTCTTTGTATTTATATAATACAGAGGCTTATCCTAAAACTGTATAAATGTGTGTGTTTTGAGTATTAAATGATGTTTTATGAATGAATCAAAATTCTGTGTAATATATGTGTGCAGGCAGAGTTCTGTAGAATACTTAGAGGAGAAGAATGATTCAGAGGAATCATAATGGATCATAAAATCCAATTGAAGGATCAGAGTGAAGCTTTGGAGAAACATCGAAGTAAGAATAGCGGAAGGACAGGAACCATTGAAGAAACTTGGAACTACAGAGCAAACACTGAAGAAACGAAGTAAATTCAAAGCAAAGGGATGGATGAGGAAGCAAGTCATCAACAGATAGGAACCATTTGGATTTTGGAGATCAATGGATGAGGTCGAAGGAATTGAGCAACCAAGATTAAATCACATAGATTGGATTCAAGAAATGAACGGTGGAGATTAAGTGGAAGAATTGGCAGAAGAAGAATCTTGAAGAGCTGTCACAACCATCGATGGTAGAATATCCATGGTCATCGAGTGTGAACAATTCCAGATGCTAACTAAGAGAAAGGTGGGTTTATAAGTGCAAGCGGTATTTCGGGCAAGGTAGAAACCATAATTGGTAAAAAGGAGTGGTCACCTAATTGCAGTAACCATTTGGCATGTAGCAGCTGAGGGGAGAGGAAAAACCACTTTATCAGGTGGTTAACCATCGTGTTATTTATTCACTCGATATAACTGTAGACCATTAGATCCACTAAGAGAAGATGTACGGTGGAGGATTGACGTGTAAGTTTTGTTGATCGGAAAAGCCATGGACATCAGATCTGACGGAGGGAGATCTACGACGAAGAATGAGCCTAATAAAGGTAAGAATCGATAAACGCGCCAAGGCTATGGAAAATCAGAAAATGGAAGTTTCTGTGTGTTTGTGTATATTCCCATTATACGAGGGTTATGATAGAATTATAGGGGATAAAGGTTTATGGGTTAAGCCTGAATTAACCAATATTAAGAGCAGGTTTGGTTATGATGGTGTGGGCTTAAGGTTTAAACTAAAGGTTATAGAGTTAAGTTATAAAGTCCCAATAGAAAGGAAATAATGGATTAAGGGTTAGACTTTGTTAGTCTATAAATTATTCTGTAGAGATTAAGAAAGGGGCCTTAACCATATTCTAAATGAAGATTTCACTCGTTTGTGAGTTAAATTCTTGGGAAAGATGTGCTTATGCATTTGAAATGCATACTATGGGTGTAAGGTGGGGTAACCCTGCATCATTTGGTATCATAGTAGAATTGTAACTGAAACAATTGGTGCTAAAATAGAACAAATAAATTCTATGTGAAAGAATTAAGAACAAAGTTATGTGTGAAGATGTTTATGTAGGCAAGGAAGGATCAGATTCTAATATGATAGAAAGTAGGCACACAGAGGTGATATTTAGTAGAACTTGCAGATGCAAGAAACAAAGGACAATCCATTCAAGGTACAGGTGGAATGGTGGAACAAGATCATGCAAAGATCTTAAAGTTGAGGTGATATGTTCTGTTTTGATTTGATTGGAGAATGTGTGTTTGTACGTTGATGCACAAATAGCAACAAGAGAAGGTGAGAAGGTTGCAACATCTAGAGCAACGAGTGTCTAAAATGGGTTCCAAAGGAAAGAACCAGAGAAATGCTAAGAGACTGAGCTTAGAAGAGAAGAGAAGCTTAGTAAAGCATATGTAGTAAGGACACTTGTTACTGCAGAGGTATTGTTGCAGCTCACAAAGACAATTCGACAGAGGTGGTGGGTACAATTGCTGAGGGATGAAAGAAGCTGGTAAGAGTTTTTGAGTGAAAGAAGAAGTAGTCAGAACTAGGTATTTCATGGTGACTGAAATACAAGAGGACAATTGTGTTCTAGGAGATGCAGATGAGTTGAAGCCTAGAAGGATCAGAGGGAAGTGCTCAAAATAGGTTCCAGAGATAGAGAACCAAGGGCTTGCCAAAAGACCAAGTACAAAGGAAATCTTGGTAAGGTGAGAGGTAGCAGAGAGGACTTGCTGTTGCAGAGGCTTTAATGCAGCTCATAATAAGTGAGTAAGGAGCTTATGAAGATAGAGAAGTAGAAGATGGCTACTGATAGTTATAGTAGAGGTTCTGAGGAAGACCACAACATAAGAAATATGAAGAAAGAGAATGCCAAAGCAAATGGCAAGAAGATGATTCAAGAGGAAATTGACAGGGAGATTGCAGAGTTAAAAGAACAACTCGATGCCTTAAGGAGGATACTTGAGGAAAGCTAGAGACTAGGTTGGGTATTGAGGAAGAAGCCAATGAAGTGGTCCAAGTTGCAGAGAAGGCTACAATAGAGGCAAGTAAGGTGGTTGATGGAAAAGCTTAGATAAACTGTGTTGGAAATGAAAATGGAAGTGTCCATTTGTGAAGTAGAACAGGGTGAAGTTGTCAGTGAAGATAAAGACTTGAAGAATGAAATTTCAAGTGAGACCAAAAGGTCACATGGTTTTAAATTTGATAATTTGTGTATATTCTCAGGTGAAACAAGTAAAGAAGGATAATTTGACGATATTGTCATAAAGGAGGGAGTAGACAAGCAGAATCTAAGTTGTGTTTTAGAAGAAGATGAGATATATAGATCTCATATACAATTGGGGAAAGATATCGAGCAACCAAGTGAAGGGCTTGAGGAGATTGAAGAACAGACCATCGAAGAACTTTTGAGCCATAAAGAGAACTTGGAACAACAAGGAGATATGATGGTTGGAACATCAAGTGGGACCACAAGGTCTTATGTTTTTAAAATTGATAGTTTGTCTGTGGATGCAGAACAAATGCAGGAGAATATTAATGCAGATGGTCAGACAAGGATAGTTCTTGGAGAAGGTAAATAGTAAGAGATTAAAGGCAAACTTGAAGAAGAGACTATGTTAGTGTTGAGGAGGTAAATCCCCTCTGTGGATAGAGGTGATCCCTACTAGCCCAGACCAGGTCTAGCAACAATCATACAATGCTATAGCGCAAGTTCCTAATTGCAAATTAATAGACCAGTGATGAAGGCCTACCTAGATTCCAATTCTAGTGCTTGTAGAAGATGTGGTGCTCCCATTCCTTTGCTCTGACAGATCACACTCCCCACGATCTCCTCAAATTGACACCTGCACATATAAGAAATGACGCAAACACAAACATAAAATCCAACATATGCAACTATATATCAGTCAAAAAGGATATAACTCATCATCATAACAAATAACAATAAGAGTGGAACCATAACCAATAGTCGTTTATTAACAATTCATCAAAGAAGAATACAACCAAAGTTCTGATGCTAGATTCTCCTTTGGCTGGGTAGTCAGCAACACATGTCTTACAAGGCTTGTTGCGAATAGGGACAAGCCTCTCTCTCTTTGGTTATTGGACAAGAATCTCCTTGCTTGGATTTCACCTTGTGGGAGTTAAGAAGGCTCTTGCAGCATGAAGCTCTTGGAAGCTTGACAATTCTCAATCTTTGAAACTCTGGAAATAAAAACTCTCAAACTAGCTTGCAAAGGAAATGGGCAAGCTTTTATGGAGGAAGGAGAGTTGGGATCCCTATAATCATGGGATTGGATCTATCATCAAGGGAGCTTCCATGAGAGGTGGCAAACCACTTCCTCTCTATGGAAATCCATAGCCAACTCACCCAACTTAAGATAGATTCAGTCCAGGAACTTTTTAGGATGAAACTTCTACCATTTGTTTGTTGAAGGACACCACTGATTATTGTTGGTGTAGGTACGACTCTGTGATAGTGCGCCAACTGGCACACCCTCTTTGCAGGATCTCCCCCATTGGCGCGAGGGCTACACTATTGAACCGCGCCAATGGAAAAAGGGCTATCTTTAGGGTGTTTCAGTAGGAGATGTCTTCATGGAAAATAAAGCTCATGTTCAAAGGAATGTCATGCAAGTGTTTGGAGGCCATGTCACTTCTCATAGGTCCTGGAATGGGTCCTCCAAGATGTGGGAGAGGGGTAGCAGGGATGGTGACAAATTATTGTGTAACATATTCCCCCTAAAGCATGAGGCCCAAGAGAGAGAGAGAGAGATGAAATGCTTTACAAGAACATGTCCAACCAAAAACACTGCCACTGGAAAAGCTGCATGGAGAAGTAAAACTGATATCTCAAATACATTATATATGTAGTATGGCCGTAGCCATCCATAGCAAAGTACACAATAATCTAGATCCAAGGTATGGGCACAACCATCCATTGAGGATCGATAAATAGACTTAGGCATGGTCGCAGCCATCCAATGGATGAGTCATGTAATAAGCATAATAATCCACAAGATTGCAGCCTAGAGCCCAACAGACAAAATCCAGGGTCTTGCGCTCCATCTCAATCCGAACAAACTACAAGTTCAAGCATGCGAATATAGGAGTCGAAATCAAACATGCAGGAACATCGTCTGATGAAAGTTGTTAACAGACGTGAGAGGTACCACCAATAATGATAATGGCCCTCAAGGTACTATACGTACAATTTACGGCGTGCGAAATTAGTGAGCTGACGTCAAACAGCCATATAATCATTCGATCGGAGGCCAATGATGAAAACCTTGCGTCGAATGCGAAGAACCTGCTATTGAGGCATGCAGGCTCTAAGGCGCCAGAAGGGAGTCTCTAGATAAACTTCTTGAATAATGAGCTGAAGTCGATAGGAAGTGACCTGGATCGAAGGTGGGCCATAGTGGTTCCCAGATCATCGGCACGAGACAGAGGGAGATAAGGTTGTTGTGAATCAGGATTATGTGAGTTATCAGAGGGAGGTTGTTATTTTGCAGAGGTCAACTTCTCTTGAACATATTGGCGGCACGATAGTGGACTTGGCAGTATTTGACATCAACCGATCAAAGGTCATGGCGCCAAGGAAAAGAACAGATGAGAGGTCAAACAGGATCACCCAAACCCATGGAGGCGAGTGAAAAAATGAGATGAGATGTCCCCACCCAGACATTAATGTAAACAAGTGCCATGTTCAAGAGTGACATACTGCCGAAACAACAGTGATCGTGGTTCTATTTTCCCCACCATTTCTGGCGAGTACCCCAGTTATTTTTATCAACAAGCTTGACATGGATAGCATATGCTATGTGGTATGGGCACAACCATCCATACCAGAGTACACAATAATCTAGATCCAAGGTATGGGTGTAGCCATCCATTGAGGATCGATAAATAGACTCAGGCATGGTCATAGCCATCTAGTGAATGAGTCATATAATAAGCATAATAATCCACAATATTTCAGCCTGGACCCCAACAGACAAAATCCAAGGTCTTGCGCTCCATCTCGATCCGAACAAACTACAAGTTCGAGCATGTGAATATAGGAGTCGAAGTCGAACATGCAAGAACATCGTCTGATTACCAGCCAATGATGAAAGCGGTTAACAGATGTGAGAGGTACCACCAATAATGATAATGGCCCTCAAGCTACTATAGGTACAATCTACGGCGTGCGAATCAGTGAGCCGGTGTCGAACACCCATAGAATCATTCGATCAGAGGCCAATGATGAAAACCTCGTTTCGAATGTGAAGAACCTGCTATTGAGGCATACAAGAACCAAGGCAAGAGAAGGGAGTTTCTAGATCAACTTCTTGGATAATGAGCTGAATTCGATAGGAAGTGACCTTGATCGAAGGTGGGCCATAGTGTTTCCCACATCATCAACATGAGACAGAGGAAGATAAGGTTGTTGTGAATCAGGATTATGTGAGTTATCAGAGGGAAGTTGTTATTTTGCAGAGGTCAACTTCTCTTGAACATATGGGTGGCACAAAAGTGGACTTGGCAGTATTTGACATCAACTGATCAGAGATCATGGCAACAAGGCAAAGAGCAGATGAGCGGTCAAACAGGATCACCTAAACCCATAGAGGTAAGTGAAAAAATGATATTAGATGTCCCCACCCAGGCACGAATGCAGACAAGTGCCATGTTCAAGAGTGACATACTGTCGACACAACAATGATCGTGGTTCTAATTTCCCCACCATTTCTGGCGAGTACCCCAGTTATTTTTATCAACAAGCTTGATGGGGATATCATATGCTTGTAAAGCATCATTTCGACGGAATCAAATCTCATCAAGTTTTAACGAGTCTGACAGAGGAAGAACTCAACGTCTTTTCATGTTTAGAGAGTTTGAAAAGATAGCAAAAAAGTAAACTCCATGGGTGTCCTTTTTCATAAAGTTATGTCTCTCGAGCCCAAAAAAGTATAAAACTATGCTCGAAAGAACTACTCGGCCATTACGATCGAGGAGTACTTTTCATGATTAGTGACTTTGACCTAAAAAAGTAAAAAAGTGATCAAAATCATGTCATTTCCTGACCATTAACAAGCCTGAAACAACAAAGGTCCAACAATCTTTGCGTCTTTACACGGTCGGAAAAGAGTTTAAAGACGACCGCCTCTTATTTACGTTTAGCGAGTCAAGAGGAAGAACTCGGCACTCTTTTCACATTTAGATGGTCGGAAAAGAGCTGAAGGTAGACCTCCATTTTTATTCCCTTTAACGAGTCAAAAAGGGAAAAATACTCGGCAATCTTTTCATCTTTTATGAATCAGAAAAGAGCTTAAGGGGGGACTCATCCTAGAGGAACGAGTGGTATAAAGGGTAGCAACTAGTTCTGGTAATGGTAGAACTGCACAAAACATGTAATGGTCAAGAGGCTGGCTAATAAAACCACTCATTGTTGCAGTTCCTCAGGAAAGGAAAACAACCAAGTGAAAGCATATGATCGGCCAAAGAGATGGTGGCAATGGAATGAAACAACCAAGGTTCATCTAGCAGAATTTAGCGAATAGGCGGCAATCACAAGATGTGAATTAGGTATGGGTTCATTTTTACACAAGCTCGAACCATGGAGAACCCTACCTTGATTCGATTTCATGTTTACACAAGCTTGAAATGAAAAACTATGCTTGTTATGAGTTCACATGCCCCTAGCATAATGATGCAAAATGAGGGACATGCCCCCCCAAGCTTCATTGCATTCAACAAAGTGGATGGAATGAAGGTTCACTCTCGAGATCTATGAAAGACTCAACTTGTATTTTACAGGATCTTAATAAAATTACTCGATTTGGAAAAGGAGTTGTTTCATTTTTTGTTGAGGTTGACATATTAAAAGAACTATCCTCACAACCCTTGTTTCATTTTTTAACGAGCTTGACACAAGATCAGGAACTATGCTCGACCAGACCAAGTCTCATTTTTTAAGGAGCTTGACATAGGAAAGTGAACTATGCTCTGACCAGACCCAATTTCATTTTTTAAGGAG
>Ga0068618_1000519_pt1 | contig 10778 bp, 7 predicted proteins | sample InSIn2SAF170_2_FD_77423 | JGI IMG/M metagenome (GOLD analysis project Ga0068618, IMG submission 77423) | Clean room microbial communities from NASA Spacecraft Assembly Facility at Jet Propulsion Laboratory, Pasadena, California, USA -... ...
AAAAATCAGGGTCACAACCTCACCGCTGCTTGCCATATCCACAGCCACTCCACAGGGTCAACAACACTAACCAGACCAACCTCTTCCCACAGATTCGATGAAGGGACTTTCATGAGTCTTCATGTGAAACCTGAAACATAAAGTACATACCTTTGGGAGCTTTACAGACTACTGCATGATTATGAGAGCCATGGCCGGTATGTGCGCGAGGAAACACAAGCAGGTCATTATGCTCAGCAACTTCCAGCCAGTAAACAGCCACACTGCAGAAGTGAAGCCAAGCAGCGATTACCTGCATTAGTCTGCAGCATGAGTAGTTTTGCAGCCAATGTCGATGTCCGGAGTATCATGGCGCTCCATACTCGTGCTTTACGCAGACGGAAGCTATGCCATATGGATCACGCCGTTCTTGTTGAGATACACGATGAAAATCATGCCTTGCGAGTCAGCGCATATCAGCGCCAACTTCCGATATTGCATAGGCGACGAGACCCTGCTATCAAGCGAACGCGAGCTCAATAGTGAAGGTATTGGTGACCTTTCAGACACGGGAATTGAACTCGAGACGCGAGGTCTTTTGGGATGTATGACAGCAACGTATTGTCCTCCAAGCAGCGGTAGGCGTTGTACAACATGTTCGGGGCTGTAGCAACTCCCATTGTGGCTCGAAATCTCTGCAGTTGACGGCGGCTCTCTCTTTTCAATATTGCACATTCAAGTTGTCTACAAGGCACGAGCCGGTCAATCCTGAAACCTTGACAGTAACGGATGGATCGAATCGTCAAGTGACGCGTTAGTAACAAGTAGTTGCAGGTCTAGCTGTGAGCCATGCATCTGGACAAGTCGGTGCATCGGTGGTCGTCCAAGACTTCGCCCAACTTGCTGTGTTTGTGAGCCAAGCTGGCGAATCCCAGATGGTGTTGGCGGCCACCACACTGCCCCGCAGCGAACCACCAGCCCGAATCACCGTCGAGGCCCGTTCACCGCCTTTCGCACACTTTATGCCCTCTCACAACCTCTATCTCACCTGCGCCCACACCACTTCTGTCCTCCTCGCCCTCGTCCTCACGCCATTTCAGATAGGCTTGGGGGCTCATCATGCTCTTCTAGCTGTTTTTGTTTTTTTCAGCTTATCAATTGCATTCAGATTTTCATCTTTGTCCATGCTCACCAATACTAGCTGAACAATTGTGTGATCTACTCTTTGCTTACTGTGTCTCCGCGAATACACGCTTTGACAAAACACACACCGTATGGCCGAGATGGACCTTCCCTCCGATGAGCTTAGCTACGATTTTGGCTCGAGATCGAACCCTTATTACCATGACCAGTCTTGGGCTATCGCGCTGAGTACAATGGATCCGATAAACGCCGATCCACGACCGAACATGTCACCTATCGCGGCAGGCATTCATGGCTTGCGGCAGACAACAATGGCCGAACACCCAATGATGGGTGATTGGCACTTCCAGCAAATGCAGATGCAGCTGCAGCACCAACAACAGCAACAAGAACAACAAACACATCATCCACTACATACCACCCAACACCACCCACACCAGCACCCGCACCACCACCAGCAACATATACCACGACATGTCACCGCTGCAACGCAGGCACAATCACATCACCACCATCATTATCACCATAGCCTCGACTACTCTCAGCAGCACTCACCAGTCATGGACACTTCGTTCGGCGGAGTGTTTCACACAATGAGTTTGCCTCCACAACTGGCCATGGCCCCCGTCTCACAGGCTGGACTTGAAGTATCTTTGCCACTAGATCAGTCATACATGACGATTCCGCCTTCCATGGACACCATGTATAACCTAGCCGACTTCCGTTCGGAACTTGTCCATTATACAACGACTGATGTAGGCCCATATCCCGTGTCATCATACCACCAACAAACAAGTTCTCCGACTGGTTCGCATCTCGAAATTCTCTCGCAGCCGAGCACATCAGATGAGCATGGCTGGACCATGGTGGACGGTAGAACATCATTCGAATCAAGCGAACGATCCTTCTGTCTCGACCCTATCCACACCCTGCATGACAGATCGCTGTCCGAGTCATCTTATTCTGACTTGGATCAGCCACCACAGGCCGCTTTCCTCAGCAACCTGGATATGGGTGCCGCTCAAGCAGTACACTCACCGACCACCTTCTCCGACAGTGATTACGAACCATACTACGCACATCACCGTCTCTCCATCGATCATGGCTCTAGTGTCACTTCCAACGCTGTTGTCAGACCAATTCCGATCCCAGGCACATCAAAAGTTTCGTCTCCTATCCGATCCCCTATATCCCAAGCATCTGCAGGGTCTCCAGGCCGAAAAGCAAACAAGAAAACTCCCATTGTTGCCAAGGGTACCGAAAGGATAACAAAAAAAACAACACAAGGTGGACGGAATGAGAACGAGAAGCGAGTCGGGAAGAGGAAGGGTCCACTCAAACCCGAACAGCGAAAACAAGCCAGTGAGATACGGAAGCTGCGTGCGTGTTTGAGATGTAAATTCCTGAAGAAGACATGTGACAAGGGTGAACCATGTGCTGGATGCCAACCTTCTCATGCGCGCTTATGGCAAGTGCCTTGTACTCGAATTGACATCAAAGAGATCGGATATTTCCTCAAAGATAAGAAGTTTGACTACGAGCGTCATGTATCGTTGGGATTCTCCGTCGGCAACATCAAAGGTTTCTCGGACGTTGAAAGGACTCTGTTCATTACTCATGGGTACGGACACATGCTTCCTGTCACTGCGAGAGAAGTCTACGTTAGAGATGACAAGTGCTTGAAGATGGATTGGATTGAAGCGAACAAGGTCGCAAGTGGATATGAAGTTTCCACCGCCAAGCTCTCCGCCGGCACTGAAGGCATATCTACGACCATGCTGTCTGACTACCTCGACCGACATATAGATGGCACCGGAACCTTTGTCAAGTTTGTCGACGACTACTTCGAGGGCACACCTTTCCTATCCCAGATGCTGAAGGCTGCCTACAACTTTTATTCCAAGACCCACTCCAAGATCATCAAGAAAGCCCTTAAACTAATGTTGGCTTACAACTTGACCCTGCACATCACCATGGTGGAAGGTATCCCCGTTGAAGAAGCCTTAATTGGTAAGATTGAGGACCGTAGCTCAAAATTCTACGGCAAAACCATGGCCCCAGTGATGATCAACTTCCAGATCAAGTGTGCTATGGCTGATATGTGGCGTGAACTCCACAAAGACGTCCTCGAAGAACTTTCGTCTTTGTACTCCAGCGTTTACAGTGGAGACAAGCTCAAGAATTGGCCGACTATCTTTATGCTCGCTTCGGTCCTCCTTGCGGTGTGGGAATGCATGCAGTTCGATTGCCACTATCGAGTGCCTGACGAGACCGCTGTTGAGAAGTTTTGCTCCGACATGGAGACCACACCAGTTGGTGTCATTGTTGGGCTCTTCTCCGCTATCTCACAGAAACTGCCCTCCATTCTGGAGTGGGACACTTCGAAACATCATGCGTTGCTAGGATCTAACTGGGATGTTTGCAACACAATGACTGAAGTTCGTGAACATGTTACGAGATATGGTAAGACCTCAAGGATATCCAATCCCTTAACAAGTGCTAACCAGGAGTAGAAAATTACCTGCGCGACCGTCCGAACGCAAAATTCGATAGCAAGGACTTCGACTCGTTGTCGAACAAATTCCTATCAAGACTTGTACTACGCGACATCCGTGCAAATTAGACGACGACACGCCCATACGATGAATTATAGCAAGCGTTCTATTTGTTTTCTAAGCATTTTTGCAGCGATTTTCCACGAATCACGGCAGCAACGACTCGACGTCTTTTATGAAATATGCCCGAACACCACGAATCTATGAGTCACACGATCTCCGCATATACCACCCCACTCACGATAAGTTTTCCTTTGACCCCAGTCTTCGAACTGTGTTGTTTTTAGCGGGTTGCGCATGGAGTTCACTACCGAAGACATGAGAAGACGACACGTATGCATCTTCGACGTTCTCAAGTTTGGACCGCACCAGTGCCGGTAATGAAGCGATAATGTCAGCGGCTCCCAACCCGCTTTCTCTGGTACTCACCAATTGATGGAGTATATTGGAGTATAAAGATGTGGGGAACGAATGAAACGGATGATGAGAAACGAGAACTTTTGTCCTTGGGAAGGCTGGTGGTAAGCATTTCTGGCGCATCCAGTGCGAAGATTCAGAAGCGATACCACAGGCCTCGTAGCTCACTAGCATAGCTTGAACTAGGCATACAAATCTTTCTCACCCTGCTTCTCATCGCTGTGCTTAAATACATTCGTTTGTACTGTGCCTTTGTTCTGCTTTGCGCATATCAGTCCTATCAACCGCTTGCTGCCGCATGTGCTCCGTGCTTAAGGTTTATTTCCAGCGACCTGGTGCATTAGTCGTATCAGTCTCTGGTCTAGATTGTGCAAGCTCTTTTTGACCCTCACCCCAAGTTTCTTACACTATCCTGCCTATGTTTTCTTCAACTTTGTAAAATCAAACATGTTCAGCGCAACACCGTCAATTACTGAAAGGTAGCCCAAAACCAGGGACCACAGCTCGTCTTCCAGGCGAACATGACGATTTCGGTGTCCACATGCTGCTCAATCGATTCTAACCAATACCAACACTTATGAGGAGCATGCACTATCACGAAAGGCTGAATGCAATATATGTGACCAAGTTGTGGGCAGATGAGGGGAAGAGCACAACACCATCTCGATATTCGAAAAGTTTTCGAGCTGACATGGACATTGGGCTGCAACGTCTCTCATGATCCAGGGTTGCTGACATATTAGCGACTCGGACATTTCGCCATGAAACCGGCGGATTTGTGTGTAACCAACCCGCCGGGCAAGCTCGGGGTTGTTAAGCGACTAAAACGCTTAGCTCATCCCAAACCATGTTAGACTGGCGTGTACCTTGCTCAACAGCAAGGAAGCAGGGCAACGACGTCGGTCTTCCTGCCTCTCGCTCTTTCCAGTTCTTGTCGTGGTTGCTGAATTGTTCCTGCCTTGATCCGTGTGTGGTTCAGGACTACAGTAGGCTGATTTTAGTGACAGCCCACCTTGTTAAATGAGAAAACCTCGGTGGTCACCGTGCTCAACAAGCAGCGAATATCACTCTCGTCGCATTCCACCGTTCTTTTCACCATGATTTTAGCTGTTCCACAAACGTATGCTGTTGGCTACCAACAATAGCATTGCCACACTTTCTCACTTTATCGTCATTCTTTACTGGTGGATTTCGTTTCCGAAAAGTCGCTAGTGTGACCAGGACAGGCTGATAACGAAAACGCTTCCTCGTTTTCATCTAACTATCCGTCCTAGTAAGGTATTCTTACTCTTACAATCCCACCTCGCTGCTACGCGCTCGAATTATAGACCAAAATATCAATATTCGACATGCCCGAAATACCTAACGGGACTGGCAAGTCTGCCCGCCCAATCATTATTGCCGCCAACCGTACATGTGTCAACATCAAGCCTTTGGGCGATGGTAAATATGAGTATGGAATCGCCTCTGGTGGCCTGGTCACCGCATTGAATGCACTGAAGGACTCAACCAAACTACTGTGGTATGGCAACCCAGGTAAAGCTGTGCCATCGGACGATCTGGAGAAAGTCGAGGAAGAGATTAGAGGCAAAGGTGCTGTACCAGTATGGATCGATCCTCACCTGATGGATCTGTATTACAACAAGTTTTCCAGTAAGTTTTTCTCATCAACAAGCAGCCGGGCTCAAGCACTAATAGTGTTCAGATGGTGTTCTCTGGCCTATTCTTCACTACCATACTGATGCCATGAACGTTGACGACCGAGCCTGGGATGCGTATCAAAAAGTCAACCGACAATTTGCTCAGAAAATCGCCGAGGATGTCGAGGACGACGACATGATCTGGATCCATGACTACCATTTGATGCTCGTGCCTCAAATGCTTCGAGAGGAAATTGGTGACACGAAGAAGAATATCAAGATCGGCTTCTTCTTGCACACTCCATTCCCATCCAGCTACATGTTCATTCGCTTACCATATGCGAAAGCTATCCTGGAAGGCTTGCTCCAATGCGATTTGATCGGATTCCATACCTACGACTATGTTGGACACTTCTTGAGTTCCTGCTCCAAAATCCTGCATGTGACAACCACACCCAATGGCGTGCAACTCGTCGAGAATGGTGTGAAGCGGTCTGTTCATGTAGGAGCTTTTCCGATTGGAATCGATCCGGAAGGATTGCAAAAAGGTATGGAGTCGAAAGATGTGATAGAACGAATCCAGGAGTACCGCAGCAGCTACTACAAGAACAAGAGGGTCATTATCAGTGTTGATCGGCTTGATTATATCAAAGGTCTTCCACACAAGTTCCACGCCTTCGACATGTTCTTGCAACAGTATCCGGAGGAGGTTGGCAAAGCCGTCCTTGTGCAAGTCGCTGTTCCTAGCCGAGAAGATGTCCCAGAGTATAACGAGCTCAAATCTCAGCTCAATCAATTGTGTGGCCTTATCAACAGCAAGTACGCATCTCCTGGCTACACTCCTGTGGAATTTATGTACAGATCTGTCGACAAAACTACATTACTATCATTATATGGCATGTCCGACATCTGCCTCGTGACGTCCATTCGAGATGGCATGAACTTGGTTTCTTACGAATATATTGCGTGTCATGAAAAGACTCACGGCCAGCTGGTCATTTCTGAATTTGCGGGTGCTGCACATTCATTGAAGGGTTGTATCGTCATCAATCCATGGGATGCCGCAAACTGTATCGAAGGCATCAAGAAAGCCTTTGAGTTGACCTCGGAGCAGAAGGAGAAAAATTGGAAGAAGATGTGGCAGTACGTCAGCAAGTACACAAGTGCCTACTGGGGTCAAACCTTCACTGAGGAATTGGCGCGAATTGGTCCTGGGTACAGTTTGCCTCGAAACCCTGAACTGGAACCTAATGTCAACGCCGTCAATGGTCGTTCACATTCACAGCATCCTGACGATTCTGAGGAGCATGCGATGGGGACTATGTAAGAATGTCAACGAGAGGACGGATCGTTGGACGGGACGACATCCGGATAAGGAGGCCGTCTTTTCCTTTATTACTGTTGCCCGATCTGGTTCTGGTGCGTTTTCAATTGTCGGGGAAGGCCTCTTTCAATAGTAAAGCCATGACAGCATTGAGGGTCGTTTCAGGCGTTGAAAGGCAGCGTTTCGTTTAAAGATACCCAAGTTCACAACGTTTATGTCAATAGACTACAGAAGTGGTCATACCCTAATGACAGCTATCATCCTTGATTCGAACGACTATCCTCCGAACCTTGTACGCATCCATTGATAGTCAATTCTAATGGTGAACCACAGTTGTAGGGTATCTATAACCTCCACTATTCGATACTGGCTGATGAAGGCACAGCTTCGAGGGAGTTGCCGGTGGGGCTCGTATCGAGGACGAACATGTCTCTCATTCTCTAGGTGTGTAGTTCGATCTACACATTCACCTCGGCGATTATAGCCCATACAGCGAACCATCCCTGATAACCAGTTGGAGCACCAAAAGAGTACGTGTCACATAACTACTGCAAACCCTTGGCACCTCAATCCCTCCGCCTGGTCAATGCAAGATCACGATTCAAGCCTCAACACTGCTACAGTCAAATGAAATATGGGATTCACGCCCGGCGAATAGTACGCACAAGCGATATCACCTCCGACATCAAACCGTCCGTATATGCATCGACAAGCAGGGAGGCGGTAGCCCAGCGCATTCGGTAGGTCGACCAGCACGGGTATTCCAAAGTCCTCTCGGCTCTAGAACAACCTATGCTCCGACGCCTTTATACTTTCTATTGGCCGTGAAGTATTATCCGGACTTACATAGATCAGCAATTTCTCTTTATTGATCCATAAGAATGTTGATTATTCTACCGCAAATAGGATTCGAGCGGGCGGTACTATTACTACAGGTAGACATTAAGCCTATTCCCTCAACCTGCGATCGCCGAAGGGATTCCTACGATAGTACTGTACAGTACAGTAATTACTGACGGAACAGCAGAATCACATTCCGCTTGCGAGACGAGAATCTAGCCCGTTTTAGGGATAATGCGAATATGCACGAGGCGGTTTTTGGGGTGAATTGTGGATATAGCACGTGGTATTTTTATGTTGAGCGAATGGATGGAATGGATAAACGAAATCCGGTGAGTGAGACCGGGTATACCAGTATTTGGCACTTGATTCGTTGAAAAGATACGGACTTGAGGCTCTTGAAATCTCGTCTGGAACTGATCTGGATATAGAGGCAGGGGCTTGGTTCATTCGTTGGGACGTCCGTTTACAAGCTTGCAGGTCACAAATCTCACCTCGGCCGGTGTCAGACCTCGATCTTCATCGCGTTCTACAGTACTTCAGTCTCCCATGTCCTCCTCGCCAAAGCACGTATGTACTGTAGATGTACTCCGTCACGACAATGAGAGGATCCTTCCTTCCATGCTTCCTTCCTTCCCTGCTCCTTGGGTTCACCATTACTCCAATCAACCAATCAACGACGGGACGCGTTCGAATCGTGAAGATCCTACCTAGGTAGGTAGGGATAGGCTCGTCGTGCCTCATGGATGAAGAGGGCTTGACCATACTACATACGCATTTAGTATGCCATCGATACTTTTCGGTCATGACAGACCTCTGGACCAAAACAAAGTTCAGGGTGGGGGGATCTGTTCTTACACAGACATCATCCACATCGGATGAGTAGTGAAGACTTGGAGAAGAAAGGAGAAGCAGACCCTCGTTGTTCTTTTCGTTGTAGCAGTACGTAGTAAGGAGGACGAAGTTCATGATTTCTGGAAAGAGGGGCTTCTCTAAGACCCGGGACAAAAGAATAGCGGTTTTATGAGCACCTTGTGTTTGGCAAGTAATGCCTGAGTTAGATGGTTGTTGAATATATACATACTGTCCGTACAGCAGCTTGATACGTGAGTTTATATATGTACTTATGTACATGTACCTAGGTACGTAAGTGGACTGGATATGCTTATTTGAATACGTGCTAGGTAGCACTGCAGGTATGTAAATTCATCTGTTTGTCTATGTTTCCCCTAGAGTCTAGAGTCCAGAGCGTGTGGATGCTAACTCGACGTGAAGAAGTACAAACTCATCCCTGTACAGTACAAGTGAAGATGGGCTTATTCACGATATATCATCGGTCTATGTACATATGTACATATTTGTCTACTCATCTACTCATTCCTCATATCTCCCCCGTCTACCATTCTACGTGTCTTAACGCTCGGAAAACACCACCAAACACCCACCAATGCCACAAGCACCGCCAACACAACCGGCTGCACAACCCCCACTCCCTTCCGTGCCGCAATAGCCCCAACCACAAACGGGAACACGGCCCCTCCCGTCCCCCCTAACGCCGTACTAAACCCAATACTACTAACATGCAACCGCGCTGGCAGCAATTTCGTAGCCATGATGATGCCGCTTGGGAAAATGGGGCCGAGGAATAGACCCAGGAATGGTACGGAGACGATAGAGGTTGTTTGGGAGGGGATGAGCCAAAAGAGGAGTTGGAGGGTTATGGAGAGGAGGAGGTATGTTGTTACTATTGGGCGTTCTGTTAGGTGGAGCGTTGATAGGAAGCGGATAAAGGAGGAGGTTTTGTGGGTGGTGGTGGTAGCGGGATTGGGACTGGGATTTTGGGGACGGTTAGTGAGTTCGATGAGGAAGTGTGTTAGGACGCCTAAGCCTGAGCGGCCTATGGTCATGCCGGCCCAAAACCCGGTTGCTGTGAGACCGGATGTATACGGTGATGCGTGTCGGACGTGTAGCATGAAACTGACAATCCAGCCGCCCAAGGCGACTTCGGCGCCCACGTACAGCAGGAAGAAGACGGAGCAGAGCCATGTTACGCGGTTTTTGAGCGCGGTTTTGGTGGTGCTGTTTTGACCATCGCCGGGTTCGTGGGGGTGGTGTGTGCGGTATACGGTGCTGGTTTGGCTCCAGAAGGATATGCTGCAGACGATCAGGGTGATGCAGGAGAGGCCGGTCATTATGTAGTAGAAGTAGTACCAAGGTAGATGGTGTTTTACTATTAGGCTTGTGATGATGAGCGGTGACATCGTTGCGCCAAGGGAGTAGCAAGCGTGTAGTGAGCCGGCGAGGATATTACCAGCCACCATATTGCCGGCGTATGATGACCAGGCACCGTCGATAAGACCATTGCCAAAACCACCGATGCAACTGAAGACCACGACGACTGGCCATGGCGGGTGTAGGCACAGCGTGATATACGTGATTATATGTGTCGTCGGAGCAATAATAGCAATCCCGCGCTGTCCAAAGCTGTCGTGGAACCAGGAGTTCGTGAACGCGGCGATGGTGTACCCGGCGAACGGACAGAGGAAGATGAGGGACACGACCGTGTAGCTTAGGTTATAGTAGGGCTCGAGATAGGGGATTAGAGCACCGTAGGCTGCGTCGTTTAATCCGAAGACGAACATGGAGTAGAATGCTGATGCTAGACGGGTTATGTTGCCCCGTGGTTCGTTCCATTTTTGTAATGGTAATGTTGGGACAGCATATGCAGGTTCAGTATGTGCTGATGGTGGTGTGGTGCTTTCAATGTCTGTGTTGTTTTTGTCCTCTTGGGTTTGTTCCTTTGATACTGCTGGGACTGCTTGAGGCTGTTTGTTGTTGTTGTTAATGCTGCGAAGCGATATGGTGGTGCATGAGGGGGGG
>Ga0068618_1000522_pt1 | contig 10738 bp, 5 predicted proteins | sample InSIn2SAF170_2_FD_77423 | JGI IMG/M metagenome (GOLD analysis project Ga0068618, IMG submission 77423) | Clean room microbial communities from NASA Spacecraft Assembly Facility at Jet Propulsion Laboratory, Pasadena, California, USA -... ...
AGGGAAGGGTCAGAGAGCTTGTTGGGATGCGATGCTTCCTCGCGAATTGCTTTCAGAGTCCTTTGCGATCATAGTGGGAGGAAGTGTTATAGTTACCTCTCCATTATACAGCACAATGCTGCCTAGAATCAGCCATTAATGGGTTTCTTTTGCAGCCACAGACTACAGGAGTATCATACATGGATATCTCGTATAAGAACATCAACCAAGGTCGTGATATAGCACTGGGCCTTTAGACTTACTGTTGAGGTTCGGCAGTAGTAGCATTCCTGGCTCGTCACTGGAAAGGAACAATCCAGACCTCAAGATGTTCAGGGATGGAGTTACCATGTGAATATAGCAAGGCTGACTTCCTCGGAATATCAAGGTGCTACCATGATAGGCCAAAGGAGGGCAGCGGTTTTGAGTTGATACATACCTTAGTGATTGATATACCGTGACTCGCGGCAGACGTATGAACTGTTTGTTGAAGGAATCTTGATTGAAAGTTGAAACGTTATTTATACCGGAGAACATTTCCTACCTTAAAAATCTCGGACACCAAGCAACAGGGTTCATCTAGCCATTCAAACATTGGCTGACCATGAGTATGTCGTATACAGCACCTTCAGAAATTGGATACAATATATTACGGAAACCAATCAATGCCGGAGGAGCGTAGCAAAGACACATTCACTGATTGAGCACTTTCTGGAATGGACGCCAAAGATGGATAGATGCCTTGGGCATTCATGATTAGTTTTATCGATAGCCCAACGAAGGATGTTGAGCAAATGGCCAAAGTTAAGTCGGTATATGGCGTTATCACCGGTCATTTTGCTGACCTCCTGCCCTACTTCGATGAAGTCACCACACGCCACTGTCACTCTTGCGATCAGGCGGTTGAGTACTCTAACATTTACGTGCCTCTTACAAGACGTTCAATTGACAGCATCGTCAACATGTCGCTAATCGAGGCGTGTTGTACATGTGCGACAGTACTTGCCGATACCAAAGTGCCTTACGATACAGAGAGCGAGAAACCGTTGGCATGGGATCGAAGACTCGAATGTTGTGGACGAACAATATGCGCCACTTGTCAATACAAGAATGATAGATTTCGGACATATTGTCCATATTGTCAGATATCAACACAACCATCGGCACTACCTGCAGAGGGGCTTCGGCTTCCTCCATCATACCGGGACAACGAGGACGGACGCAAGACGATAGACCTTCCTCCAGCCTACGATTCCCTACTGCCACGGAATGGGGCAATACCCAGCCAGTCTGCAATAAGACCGCCGGAACACACAGAAGATACTGTTCATTTTCTATCACCCGATGATACACTTCATTCGTTATCGCTAGCATATCGGGTTCCACAGGACGTGCTGCGGAAGCACAACCACCTTTTCTCAGACTCGCTATTGACTGCCCGTAAATTCCTTCTGATACCTCGCTCCTATTACGATGGGCCACCACTATCAACGCCACCAGATCCTGAGGAGGAAGAGAGGAAAAACAAAGTCAGGAGATGGATGATTGCTACGAAATGTGCCGAGTATAACATGGCTCAATTATACTTGAAAGGCAGTCAATACGATCTCGAAATTGCTATTGAAGCGTTCAAAGCGGATGAACAGTGGGAGAAAGATCATCCTATGGCTGGCAAAGGTAAACAGAAAGATGCACATCAGCGTAAGAGGTTCGGTGCTTCGCTTACTGGACAACTTTTCTAGTCTATCCCGATGCCTCGGACACCAATTGGAGTTCCCTAGAATATTTGTCTACGCTCGGCCATGACCAGCGATACATGGCGGCAGCTTCATCACTTCATTAAGTGCTCCGGGTTCTTGCTCGCGGCCTTGGTCTTGTGGTTGCCTGTTTGGGTACATGGTGGAATGGACAGAGCAACCGTGCGTGCGGCTTCATCAATGAATGAATGAATGGGAAACTAGCATTCACAGCTGTACTATCCGAGACCCTTGCAAGAGAGGGCCAAGAGTGATGCAGATGGTCACACGTTTGTGCTACCCAGCAAGCAGACTCGATCTAGGCCTGCCACTTTGTCAGGGATTCACCACCTTCATGTACCTGTATGCAACCATATGGTAAACTCCGGCTTTTGCGCGGTAACTTTCGGCTCCCCGCAAAACAATTTACCATGTCCAATATGCATCAGACCCGGTCCCGCGTGTTTTCGGAAAACTTGAGCGACTGTAATCTATTGGTCTGGAGATATTGGTTCGTGTTGGCTACAACACCACGATTAATTTCGAGGCGTGCGCCAGTTTCCTTTCGACAAGAAAATCATGGATGCTAGCCAGAACCCCGCATTTCCACTGACTCGTTTCCTCCTTCCGCAGGCTTGGCGAGTGCTCTGGACCCGATGCCCATGCCTCAGGATCTTGGCACATCTCGGCATCGATATTATTCGCCTTACAGGTCAGATTGTGGTTAGTTGCACGGCACAGCAAATGCAGAGTCGCGACAACTTGCTGGAATGTCGACTGCTTGCTATTTGGCTCTGTGAAAGTAGTGAAGGAGCGTAGGAGTATTGGTGGTACAATTCGTAAATGGGAACAATTTGCGCACTTTCTGGACCAGGATCTGGATGTTTCGTTTGAATTTATTGGTGCTTGAACCTGCATCACGTTCACGCACAGCTTCGATGCTACTCAAGGCGCCATGACATTGGAGTTTGAGCTAATGCATGTTGATAGAATGTCCAGATCTAGACTGTAGCCAAGTCAACAGTACTTGATTTGTTCCAGCACGGGTGAATCGTTCTATGCTCATACCATATTTCACTATATATGCGTCGTCCTATTCACCATTGGAAGTCACAGATCAGCCTTCAAACATTCCCTTTCCATCTTCCTTTCTTCTCTAAATTCTTCCACTACTTATGGCGGATATCAAAGAGATCTGCACTACTCAAATCGAGGTCGTGGACAGCGACTTTTCACATGGGGTTCCAAAGGATGAAGAAGAACTTGCAACTGTCCATAGTTGGACGCCAGAAGAAGAACGAAAGCTGGTGTATGTCCATCTGCAAACGTGCCAAATTTGATGCTAACTTAACACAGCTGGAAGATTGACTTCAAAGTCTTTCCCTTTCTTTGTGTGGTCTTTGGCATGTCTCTTCTTGACCGCACGAACATTTCTGCTGCCTATATCGCCGGTCTGGCCAAAGACCTCAAATTGACAGTCGGTGCCCGCTACTCTGTCGCACTTCTCGTCTTCTTCATCGGCTACTGCCTGTTTGAATTGCCGTCCAACTACATCATCCGCCGTATTGGAGCACGATGGTGGCTTAGTGCTCTCATCAGTCTCTGGGGAGCCTGCGTTCTCGCTATGGGATTCATCCATACCTGGAAGACACTGGTTGTCCTGAGAGCTCTCCTTGGTGTCTTTGAGGCTGGCCTCTTTCCTGGTGCTATCTATATTATCGGCTCGTGGTACCGACAATTCGAAACTGCACGACGCATATCTCTCTTCTACATGGCAGCTCTCCTGGCTTCCGGCTTCGGTCCCATCTTCGCGTATGCTCTCTCGCTAATCAAGGTCGGCAATGGCATGTATAGCCACGGATGGCGCTGGATCTTCATCGTCGAAGGTGTCGCCACCATCGCGGTAGGCGCCCTTGGCCCGATCTTCCTCATCGAGTTTCCGGAAAAAGTCAATTGGCTCAATTCTCGAGAACGACATATTGCTATAACACGCGTCAAGGTCGATAAAAGTCGTGAGGTAATCGTCAAACCTACGACCAAAGAAATGTTTACCATGCTTCTCGACTGGAAACTCGCCCTCTTCAGTGTTCAATACTTCATTTCCGCCTCATCTGTCTATTCACTTGCCTATTTCCAGCCAATAATCCTACGCGAAGGTATGGGCTTCAGTTACACCATGGCCCAGTTGTTGTCGTCACCTCCGTACGTCTTCGCTGTCTTCGCCTCTCTTGGCTTTGCCTACATTTCGGATAAGATCCGGATGCGCTGGCCAATCATCTGTTCTCAAGCAATCATTGCTATCATTGGCCTACTCATTATTCTCTACGTCAAGCCCCCTGGCGTTCGCTACTTCGGCCTGTTCTTGGCAGTCTTCGGGTGCCAGGCGAACATCCCAGCGACACTATCGTATGGCAACAACCAGACAGCACGAACCGAAAAGAAGGGTGTGGTTGCAGCTGTGATGATCAGTGCGGGTGCTCTCGGAGGTATCACTGGCAGCACGATTTTCAGAGCCCAAGACGCACCAAGATACCTACCGGGTATGTGGAGCACGATTGCATTATTGCTGCTACACATTACCATCACTCTCACTCTATCGGCGCATTTCAAGAGACAGAATAGACTGGCGGACGAGGCGGAAGCAGAAGGCCGAGAGTACATCCTTGAGAAGGTTCGAGGTTTCAGATATGCTCCTTGAGCGATGGGCGGAGGACAAAAATCCAACCACCCTCATTATGGGAGGACAGACCCAGCTTCGTTGACAGGCGTACAACGTCATCAATAAGTATGATAGTTCAGTTAATTCTCACGTTAAATTCCAAATGCACTTGGAACAGAATTCTCTTCTGAGTTCTAAGATGGCCAGATCGCTGTAGAATCCGTGCTCGCATTCATCTACTGACGTTCAAGTTGGTGTTGCAGCAAAGGGGTTCGTTAGCCGACGCGTGATGGAACCACGCACTCCGCATTTTGACGTCAGCTAAGAAATGACTTGCAAAATTTGATGCGATGTAATTCAACAGCGTCATAATTTTGGTAGTCGAATTTTCGACCACAACAGATCACAGAGTCTCATGTAACCTGGAAGGGTGCGTGGCCTAATGGTAAGGCGTTGGTTTTCGGTTGCTTCGGCACGTAATCCACCAAAGATTGTCGGTTCGAACCCGGTCGCGCTCGACTTAATTCAAATCGAATGATGCAACTTCATCGTTGTGCTAAATTTTTTGTCTTTGTTTTTTTTCTTTCAGCAAAAGCTACCATTTTTGCCTTCGCCTTGAACAGGCCGATACAATACTCATGCCTCGAGGATATGAAATTGATCCCTACCAGGCCTGATTCAAACTCAATAACACAACTACATCATTGGAAAATTCTTTTTCCCCAGCCTGCTCAACGACCTAACACATAACCTCCGCTTAACACTTAATCCCCGTACTCGGTATGGATATTGAGAATTTTTACTTGTCGTACAGAAAGTACATTAGCTGCAGGGCTCTGAAGGTTTCGTCGATTTTGCCACAACGAATATATTTATGACGAACATTAAGCATAAGGTTATGGACCTGGAGTATGCTTTCTGAAATGCTGAAACACAGTTTTGTCAGAGCACAAGAAGTCCGGAAGGTAGAAACGTTTCATCAAGCTTTTCCCCCAAGCTTTTCCCCAGTTTCATAGAGAGCGATACACTTTGTATGCTGATTGTTTTAAGTATAATACTGACCTCCATCATTGGGTTTACCTTTCCTACGTCGGGCTTTGCTTATCGACGCAAGGACATCCCAACTGAGCGACAAAACCGTCCTCGGAGGTATTGTATTCGTTTAAGTTCAAAGTTCGCCTGGACTCCTAGGCCACATTCACAGTTTCGGGCCATATCATGCGCCATTGAGTGCGCACAATTTGCAGATGGCTGGAAGCTTCTGAGGTATCAAAGTTATCGTCGACGTCAACCGACCTTCAGGTGACCCTGAGACTGTTGGAAGCTTTATCGGGATAATACTACGGTTGGCCGTGCCATACCATTCCACACCTCAAAGTTGAGGTCGGCAAGTCACGCCGCTGCAGAGATCAACCTTTGCAGGAGCTTTTCCCGTTGACTCAACGACGCCTACGTGACTGTGCAGCAAGAGCTCAGGGATCGCAGTCCTTCGTGTCCGTTGGCCTAGCGTGTTTGAACAATTCGCCACGGTACGGACAGATCTGCGTCAATATGCATATACGAAGTTAGCAGCACCAGAGGATGAAATTAGAGTGTACGCAGTTGAGATGCGTCAGCGTAGATCTCTATGCGACACTACGGTTCGAGGCTGAGGACGACACCCAACAATGAGACATACAGTATTGTACATGAGGAAGAGGATAGTGCTTGCTGGCTGCCAGGTATCAAGGAGGGTGCCTAGAGGCAATGAGGAAAACACCTCTGGCACGTCGATTAAATTGTCGGCCTTCGCTAGGCCAACCACCAGCAAACTCTGCTTACAGCCACATCTCACCTCATCAGATCGCTCGTCCTGCTGATAGTCCCGGAAAAGTAATCCATACGCAGATCAGCCTTCCCACGACCGTTGCGCTTGATCGCTTTAGCTTATCTCTAAAAAATGATGGCTGGAAATACGAGTGGGATGTGAAACATGTATAATTGTCCCTGTACTTGACCGTTTTGCTTGCATAAGCATGGTCAACTAGAGTTATCTTTGGGCTGAGTATGCATGTCACTAAGTATCTTTAGTCAGGGGTACGTGGAAGCCACCTTATGCAGGAGTAAGTTATGTCCACGGAGGACAAGATGTAACTCCGACCCGACGCGATTTAGAGTGTTCGTTCTGCATTCGGCAGTTTGCGCGTCAATCGGGCTTTCTTCTTAGAGGTAAGATGTGCTTACACCAACGGCTGACATGTCTGCGTTGCACGTCACGTTTTGGATAGCCAAAGCACAGTACGAAGTATGTGAGATGGAAAGCAAGTTCTGGTGCAAGTAACAACGTTGTTCAGTCCCGGGTTTGACATTTCCGTAAACTTCATCTACAATTTGCAAGCTTCCTCTCAGGGGTTGGCACTTATGCAGAGAGCCACAGATATCGTGCTACATGTACCATTTACGAAGTGGTGTGGTCGAGATAGTGGACAAATAACGAGATATTTCAGTGTGGCGTCAAGCGAAATATGCAAGATCAAGAGATGATCGCGATTGTGTGCACTTACTTGTACCAAGTACAACTCCTGTGGTGGGAGCCGGTCCTCTTGGCAAGTCGGACAATAACGCTCGAGATCCACACCACCTGCAAGCACGAAGTGCATGTGGCTTGAAGGACGAGGAGTTCGTGTGCCGAGCCTTACGCCACAAAGAGCAGTGACAGCGGAGTCTAGTTACGGCAACCACAACCATGACAGAGGATATCGGTGCCGGTCGAAGGATACGATGACATGTACAAGCATGGTAAGGATGTGCATATTTTTGACATGATCTGCATCAAATCCTACACACAGGGATTGGGGATGGTGGTATTTGGTTGTTTAAGTAACCACATTCACCGCATCGGGCGCATACCATCTACTGTAGTGATGCCTGACCCTGGTTCGAAGTTAATACCCAGTGGCCACGACAACGCATGCCGGTAAGCAAGAAGGTAAATCCCACGATAGTGTTTGAACACAGTACCAAGACGGTGATGGAGTGCTCGGTGCAGCATGAAGCTCACCCATCTGATTCTTCTCCTACTTGTAAACTCTGCACATCTACGACACCCGCTACAATGTAAAGGCCGGCTCCAATGGAGAAAATACCTGACCGAGGTGGTTGCACATGATCGTCACCAAATCTACCATACAAGCTAGAATCAGTTGTCAAACGTGAAGATGTTCCGTATAGTTGATGACGATCATGTCCCCAGACGTGTTGAGCAGTTGACAGCTACAGTGCTAAAACTGCTTGCCCACCCTTTAGATGTGCGGAGATGAGCAGATACGAAGAGGCTGAAAACTAGCATGGTGTTCCAGCCTTGACAGTTTGACAGCTGCGATGTCTAAAGAAGCATAAAGTGACTCCATTCTACAACACCATTCACAGTGTAATCGCTAGCAGAAGCATCTTTTTGAGAACTTGAAGCGAGCAAGCACCCAATGCACCGAGGCACGATCTCGTGATGGGTGAAGTATTTCCGAAGGTTTCGTATCAAGAAATTGTTCACGCTACTGCAGGAACGGATCTCTCATCCAAGGAGCTAACGGAAAACTTGCTACAATGTGTAAGCATACTCGGTAGGTGCACCAAACGGGATACGATGTGAAAAGCCACAACAAACTAGCACAAAAGAGAACGTGCACCATTCCATTTCTCGAGTGTTTAGGAGCAATCTTGCTTGCGTCTATTCGTGTTTGAGGCGAGCACAGGAGGCACGATACTCAGCAAGCGTCAACACGTCCTCGGTGGATCAAATCACGCGCACGGATCCGGGCTCCTCCAGGCTCAACACCTGCTCATGACGACAGGCAGGTTCGTGGCTTTTGAGACCAAAGGGGAGACCACGATAATCCTGCCAATCGGTGCGGACATTTACTTTGCCCAGGCATGCAAATCAAGGAAGCAAAAGTCTAATTTTGCTTATGGATTCCCGGTTAACCAGCATCAAGATCCCATCTATCCAGTAACGCCCGCTCTATTATTGCGACTGTACTTGTACCACCTCACGGCCACGCAATCTTGCAACGACTGCTCACATTCTTTCATACCGGTGGTTACAACCCTTTGCTGTTCTTGTTCATAACAGTGTCTTTCCTTACCCATCTCCTAAGCATAACTTCACTTTCGACACCAAGCATTGGCAACCACTATTCATCATGACTGCCCTCACTACTGTTGGCAACACACAGCAGCCTGCCTGGCAAGCACACAGACATGCCGACAGTACCGATAGTACCAGCAGTATCGACTCGGAGATATCATATTTTGAGCCATCAACAACGTCAACATGCGACAGCTGGTCTGGGTATTTTGACGGATGGCAATCCGAATCACAGGACGATTATTGCCCCGTGATAGCTTCTCAGAACAACTCCCCAACTCAGTCCAAGGCAGATCAACACGACCGACATTTTGAGGACGAGGAGCTACTTCCTACAGCGTGCCTTCGCCGACGGAGGCCGATCAATTTGAGGATGGACTCATCATACCTCACCCCGCTTGTACGATCTGTCAAGAAGAAGCGGCATGGAATTGTACCCTATGCCGACACTCAACCCGGCGAGGTAGCAATGGCTCAACTCAACGGATTACTTCAAAATCCTATGTCCAACACCGAAGACATCCTCGGCGCCATGTATAATTCGGAATGGGACATCTCATCATTGCAAAGGTGGTACGAGCAATCCGCACAAACGCCATCAGATCTTGCACTCTTCAAGATCATGTTCAGCCTACGCTATACGCCAGACGAAGAACAACATCCTCCATCCTGATTCCTTCCACGAAAAGTTGGTTCACCTTGTCTATCTTTGAGTTTTCACTTTAGCATTTACGACGATTGATACCATTTGAAGCACATTTGTACAACATGCCAGCAAAAATGAGCAGGTACATATTGAGGAGTCGGCGGTTCTCTGTACATTTTCATACATCACGCACACACACAAACACACGATTTGATGAACTCCGCGGCGGCATGGGGCACTTCGATACCCTTGGCGATTATTACATTCGACTATTCAGCGACTACGTGACGCAGCCTGAGGATCAGGATTTTGAAACAACATCTTTGACTATTGGTGCCGGTACATAGAGGTCCATACAATACTGTCGTCATTGCTATTATAAGAATATAGTACATGATCGGCTACAGTAAAATACTTATTATTGTCTCAATTCAAAACATAATGAAACAGAAGCGATCATTGTTTGCAAAAACCCATGTAGACAGCAGCAAGCAATCATAACGCGTTGTTGACGAGAACAACCTTGGCAAGTTGTCTATTCGTCGGGGCCTTCTCTCAGCGGCTAGTCGTAGTCGCTGCGGACGAGGCAGACGAGATCTCATGCCACACGTACTCGAGTAGTGCGCTTGGCCTGTGCCGAACGAATGATGTCAAGGCGGGCCTGATATGACGGCATCATGCCTCTGATACGTAGTTGTCCACACTGCAATTTCGCTAGAGTCTGGAGGGGGCTCCCAACGGTCGTTGTGCAGCAATAAACTTGTCCGCAGTTGCGCGCACTGCTCATCAATGGTTGACGTAGACAGTTAACTCTTGCCTTTCGTTAGACGTTAGTAGTGCTCTGTAGCGACATCGACGTGTGGCTATTCCCTCCAAGGACGAAAGCATTACGCGCAGCAAGGTTCTTGCTCCCTGAGTCTAACGGCTAAACAACGAGCCAGGCCCTGCACGTTAAATCTGCTCCTCACTGCAAGATTACGCAGATAGTGCATATCCCCAGTACTTCTTTTGTTTGAAAACATTACTTTCCTCAAGATCCAAACTGACAAGCCTGTGTCGACTACTTCTTTACCACCGTCACCATTCTTCACTCGTCCAACGCGTGTAAGTTAAACGTAGCAAGCGTTTGAACCAAGTCTTCCACCTGGATTTCGTCATCGCAGATTAAGTCGATCCAGCCAGAAGGCTTTGTCATCATTCCCATCCCGCTCTATTCTACCTCGCAGCCTACAATTCACGCAACCTCGTCATACTACATACCCTAAGCAAAGATGTCGACACACATACAACAATTCAAGAACTTCATTCGACATGGAAAACAAGCACGAGTTGCTGATCCTCCACGAGACCAGCCTACGACCAACGTATCAAATGTGCACGCCCAACAGACAAGACAACCAGTACATGGCATAAGTGAGCCAGTCATCGGGCAGCAAAAGCAAGCAGCATATCAAGCACCTGGAGGCCACATAGGAGAATACTCAATCGCAGGTGGTGCTGACGCTCGCAATGTGGCAGCACAAGCAGCTGGTAATGCTGCCAACGTTGCAGGAAAGAACCAAAAACTCCAAGTCGATCAAACCGCCCTAGCTTCC